>Ga0209125_1000338_pt1 | contig 66193 bp, 52 predicted proteins | sample BarGraIncub1131A_FD_184503 | JGI IMG/M metagenome (GOLD analysis project Ga0209125, IMG submission 184503) | Arctic peat soil microbial communities from Barrow, Alaska - Barrow Graham LP Incubations 11-31A (SPAdes) (version 2) | ecosystem: Environmental > Terrestrial > Soil > Wetlands > Peat... | reverse complement strand
CTACGACATCGGCTACGGCGGCCTGGACCACGTCATCGCCTCCGGCAAGAACGTGAACCTGCTGGTGCTCGATACCGAGGTCTACTCCAACACCGGCGGCCAGGCCTCCAAGTCGACCCCGATGGGTGCTGTGGCCCAGTTCGCGGCAGGCGGCAAGCCCCAGGCGAAGAAGGACATGGCGATGATCGCCATGGCCTACGGCAACGTCTACGTGGCGAAGGTGGCTCTTTCCAACCCGGCCCAGGTGGTGAAGGCGTTCATGGAGGCGGAGGCTTACGACGGACCGTCCCTGATCCTCGCCTACAGCCACTGCATCGCCCACGGCATCGACATGACCACCGCCGTCGACGGGCAGAGGCGTGCGGTCGCCTGCGGCCACTGGCCGCTGGTCCGCTACAACCCGGCCCTCGTCGAGCAGGGGAAGAACCCCCTCCAGCTCGACTCCAAGGAGCCGACCATCACCCTGGAGGAGTACGCCTACGGCGAGAACCGCTACCGCGTGCTGAAGAAGAGCAACCCGGAGGCGGCCGCAGCCCTGATGGCCCGTTCCACCGAGTTGACCGCCCGCCGCTTCGATCTCTACAAGAAGATGTCGGAGATCAAGTACGAGAAATAACCGTTGACACCCTCGGGTGGAGTGCATAAAATCCTAATTGTGGTCGGGGATGGTACCGACCGCTTAACATCGAAAAAAAGTAGAGACAGGAGAACACGGTAATGGCAAAAGGTGTAGTAAAATGGTTCAATGACAGCAAGGGTTTTGGTTTCATCGAGCAGGATAACGGCGAGGATGTATTCGTGCACTTCTCCGCGATCCAGGGCGACGGTTTCAAATCTCTGGCAGAAGGCGATGCCGTCACGTTCGATGTGGAGAAGGGGCCGAAAGGCCTGCAGGCTGCCAACGTGACAAGGGTTTAAAGCAAGCTTTAAACGACAAAAAGCCCCGGGAGAAATTCCGGGGCTTTTTTTTTCTGGTGAATTTATCTTTCCGCAGGGCGGGCGCCCGCAAGGGGTCACGCTACGGAACCTACGATTTCTATAGGGATACCCCAGCGTTGTCCGGTTTTGATTCTGGCCTGCAAAACCACAAACGAAACATTGGCCACAAAACGCACAAAACGCACAAAAGCTTAAAAGCTTGAAGATTTTTTTGCGCCTTTTGTGCCTTTTTGTGGCGAAAAGATTTTGTGTTGTTTGGTGGCTTTAACTTTGCGGGCACCCGCCTCCCGCCCCGCGGTTACTCGATGCAGCTGCCGACCGAACCCTTCTTGCAGATGGTCCTGTCAATCCAGAGCGCGCCGTCCATTTTAGTGCCATCCATCCGGGTGCCGCGCAGACGCGCCTGGTTCAGCGAAGCGCCGCGCAGGTTCGCGCCGGTCAGGTCGGCGAGCTCGAGGTCCGATTCGGCCAGGTCGGCCCGCTCCAGGTTGGCCAGGTGCAGGTTGGCCCGATTGAATTTCACCCCTTTCAGGTCCACCCCGACCAGGTTCATGCCGCTTAGATCCGAACCCGAGAAGTCGCGGGTCGTGGCAAGGACACCCCTCACCTCGGCCGCGGTGAGGCGTCTGCCGACGATCTTTTGCCCTGCCGCGCCCCCCGTCACCTGCGCCTTGAGCGACTTCGAATGCCGTTTTTTCCGCCCCGGGGGCGGCTGCTTTTTCTTGGCGGCGGTCGCCGTTACCTCCTTGGCGTCGCCGTTTTCGGCCTTTGCCTCCCTGGCGAGGGCCGCCAGCTTGGTCTCAGCGACCTTGAACGCCTGTGCCTCGTCCGTGCTGCTGGCGTGGGCCAGGCCGGCTTTAGGCTGTGCCCCGGGCCCGGCGAAGGAGCAGGGCGGCATTGCCAGGGCAACTGCTATGAGTAGAGGTGTCAAGCGGCTGTTCATGGTGCCTCCGGACATGCTGATTGAACTTCTGCCTACCAAGGGAACCGCCAGCCGCAAAAACGAGGGCGGGCGCAAGGTGACTCTCCTCTTATCGGCAGCAATGGTGAGAACTGAAAACGTTTGGGATAAAATTCCTCGGATAATGGTAGGCCTCGTTTTCAGTGGCGTGCAAAACCGGGCCGGGATGTGCTATATTTTAATGCTGCACGGGTGTCAGCGCCTGCGCGGAAGAAAAATCTGAGTGCGGGAGCCACATGGCAACGGACAAGATCGTCATAAAAGGTGCCTGCGAGCACAACCTGAAATGCATAGACCTAGAGATACCAAGGGACAAACTGGTCGTCATCACCGGGATCTCGGGTTCCGGGAAGTCGACCCTCGCCTTCGACACCATCTACGCCGAGGGGCAGAGGCGCTACGTCGAGTCGCTTTCGGCCTACGCGCGGCAGTTCCTGGAGCAGATGGAAAAGCCGGACGTCGAGTCGATCGAGGGGCTCTCGCCGGCCATCTCCATCGAGCAGAAGACCACCAGCAAGAACCCGAGATCCACGGTCGGCACGGTCACGGAAATCTACGACTACCTGAGGCTCTTGTTCGCGCGTATCGGGAAGCCGCACTGCTACAGCTGCGGCCGGGTCATCTCATCGCAGACCGTGACCCAGATGGTGGACCAGATCGCCGCGATGCCGCAGGGCTCCAAGATCACGCTCCTTTCCCCGATCATCCGCGGCAGGAAGGGCGAGTACAGAAAGGAGCTGGCTCAGCTCAGAAAGGACGGCTTCGTCCGGGTGATCATCGACGGCAAGACGCTCGACCTCGCCGAAGAGATCGTCCTCGACAAGAAGAAAAAGCACGACATCGACATCGTCGTGGACCGGCTCGTGGTGAAGCCGGGGATAGAAAAGAGGCTCGCCGACTCCCTGGCGACCTCGCTGTCCCACGCCGAGGGTATCGTCAAGGTGGCGGTCTCGGCGGATGAGGGGAGCGGGAGGAAGGCGGAAACGCTGCTCTTCTCCGAGTCCTCGGCCTGCATCGAGTGCGGCATCTCCTACCCGGAAATGACCCCGCGCATGTTCTCCTTCAATAACCCCTACGGCGCCTGCCCGGACTGCACTGGCCTCGGCACCAGGATGTACCTGGACGCCGAGCTGGTGGTGCCCGATCCGGAAATCTCCATCAGGGACGGGGCGATCGCCCCCTGGGAGAAGCGCTTCTCCGGCTGGTACCATCAGACCCTGGAGGCGCTCTCCCAGGCCTACAAGTTCGACATCCGGGTTCCGTTCAAGAACCTGCCCCAAAAGGCGAAGGACGTGGTCTTCAACGGCTCGGGCGGCGCGCTGATCGACTTCTGGTGGGAGGACGACAGCGGGAAAAGGCACAACTACCAGAAAGCGTTCGAGGGGGTGCTGAACAACCTGGAGCGGCGCCACCGTGAGAGCGAAAGCGAGCAGGTGCGCGAGGAGCTGGAGAAGTACATGAACATCATGCCCTGCCCCTCCTGCCTGGGCGCCAGGCTCAAGAAGGAGGCGCTCTTCGTCCGGGTGGGCGGCCAGAACATCCAGCAGGTGACCGCTCTCTCCATCAAGGACTCCCTGACCTTCTTCAACACCCTCTCCCTGTCCGAGAAGGAGGAGGACATCGCGCGCAGGATCCTGAAGGAGATCCGCGAACGTCTCAACTTCCTGGTGAACGTCGGGCTCGACTACCTCTCGCTGGACCGCGCCTCCGGGACCCTCTCCGGCGGCGAGGGGCAGCGGATCAGGCTCGCCACGCAGATAGGATCCTCGCTGGTCGGGGTCCTCTACATCCTGGACGAGCCGTCCATCGGCCTGCACCAGCGCGACAACAACCGTCTGCTGCAGACGCTTCGGCACCTGCGCGATATCGGCAACACGGTCCTCGTGGTGGAGCACGACGAGGAGACCATCATGGAGGCCGACTGGGTCATCGACATGGGTCCCGGTGCCGGCGTGCACGGCGGCGAGGTGGTGGCCCAGGGGACCCCGGCGGAGATCATGGCGAATCCGCTCTCGCTCACCGGCCGCTACCTCTCCGGGGCGCTCTCCATCCCGGTCCCCAAGGGTCGCCGCAAGGGGGAGCGTTTCCTCACCATCGAGGGGGCCACCGAGAACAACCTGAAGGACGTCACCCTGGACCTGCCGCTCGGCGTCATGACCTGCATAACCGGGGTCTCCGGCTCAGGCAAGTCGACGCTGGTGATCGACACCCTTTATAAGACGCTGAACCAGCGGCTCTACAAGAGCCGGGAGAAGGCGGGCGCGGTGCGCGCCATCCACGGGCTGGAGGCGCTGGACAAGGTGATCAACATCGACCAGTCGCCGATCGGGCGCACGCCGCGCTCCAACCCGGCCACCTACACGAGCCTCTTCACGGAGATCAGGGAGATTTTCGCCCAGCTCCCTGAGTCCAAGATGCGCGGCTACAAGCCGGGTCGCTACTCCTTCAACGTGAAGGGAGGGAGGTGCGAGGCCTGCTCCGGTGACGGCATCATCAAGATCGAGATGCATTTCCTGCCGGACGTCTACGTGCAGTGCGAGGTCTGCAAGGGGGCGCGCTACAACAGGGAAACCCTGGAGGTGCACTACAAGGGGCGCTCCATAGCGGATCTTTTGGACATGACCGTTTCCCAGGCGCTGGTGTTCCTGGAGCACATACCGAGGATCAAGGGGAAGCTGAAGACCCTGGAGGAGGTGGGGCTCGGCTACATCAAGCTCGGGCAGTCCGCCACCACCCTCTCGGGCGGGGAGGCGCAGCGGGTGAAGCTGGCCAAGGAGCTCTCCAAGCGGGCCACCGGGCGGACCATCTACATCCTGGACGAGCCGACCACGGGGCTGCATTTCGCGGACATCGCGAAGCTGCTGGAGGTGCTGCAGAAGCTGGTCGATGCCGGGAACTCCATCGTCGTCATCGAGCACAACCTGGACGTCATCAAGACCGCGGACTGGATCATCGACCTCGGCCCCGAGGGAGGCGACCGGGGCGGAGAGGTGATCGCGACCGGCACGCCGGAGCAGGTGGCGCGGGTTGAGCGCTCCTATACCGGGCAGTACCTGAAGAAGATGCTGTAACGGGAAAGCTCCAGGCTATGGTGCCTGCGAGCAGGTAGTCGGTACGGTTGCGGCAGCGGGAGGCACGCCATGACAACAAAAGAATGCGGCTGCAGCGGTGAGAAACCGCAGGGGGTGTGTGCTGCGTGCCGCGGCGAGGCGATCTTTTCCTACTGGTGCGAGTCCTGCAACCGGTCGGTTCCCGAAAAACGCTGTCCGCTCTGCGGGTTGAAGGCACGCAAGAAACGGCCAGCCGATTCCCGCTAGCGTGAAGCCGATCTTCAGCTAATCGCTCAGCACCTCTGCTCCATCTGCCAAAGGGACTTTCATGCCAATTGCGGCTGGAGATGGACTTTGCATGTCTATCGTGCCGCAACAGCTGCGATTGACCCCCCGGCTGTCATCGGGGAAAAATACGCTATAATAGAGCAGCACTGCCGCGCCGTCAGGCAACCACTCTCACAGGGGGCCATTCGTCATGCGTCTGGATCCGCTGCTCCGACCGATCATCTTCATCGCCCTCATGTTGCAGGTGGGGTGCAGCACCCTGTTGCCGAGCGGAAAGGCGGTTTCCGAGTCGCCCTGGCTCTACTATGCCGATGCCAAGTCCGCCTTCGACAGCATAATAGTCGGTACGACCACGGTCGAGGATCTAAAGAGGCTCGGTTTCGACATCAAATCCTCTCCGAACCTCAAGGTGCTCAACTATCTCGATATAGCCGGGACCGTGCAGGCAATCCCGATCCAGGAACTCGATTCGGGTCTGCAGGCCTGTCTGCGGGCCAGGGCGGAATGCCGGGCCTACGTCTTCGAACCCAAACGGACCTACTCCAAGCGCATAGGCAATTTCTGGCTTGATTCCTTGAATTTCCGGCGCGTGACCCAGGAAACCGGGTGGCGGTTCAAGGCGCTCATCGTATTCGTCAACCACCATGTCGCCTACAAGCTCGCCAGCGGGGAGCCCCAGATCGATCAGCTGGAGGACAAAGTCAACCCGCTAGGGCCGTTCCAGATACCCACCAACATATTGTCCGGTCTCATCCCATTGCGTTTTTAGCTGTCGCGGCCTACCTGCGGAAGGCGCGATACGTTGACATCGCCCGCCATGCGCAGTACTTTGCTGTCTTTTTGCAGATGTGCTATCTTGCTTGCAGGTTCGGGTTTCGTGGAGTCGCAGGCGCCCGCTCGGTGCCGGACAGCGGCTCTTTTTTGTGTGCGGATGGCGGCGTGATCGACCCCCGGAGGGTCGGCGCGGGAGGATATGCGGATGGCGGAGACGGTTTGTGATTTTTACTGCGGCAGGATCTTGAAAGGTCTTGAGGATGTCCAGGTCCACTGGGAAAACGAGCGCATTTTCGCCTTTCACCATACCAATCCGCTCTGGGAGCATCATATCGTGCTGCTCCCCAAGAAGCACATCGAGTCGCTGCTGACACTGGAGGAGGCGGACAACGACCTGCTGCTGGAACTGGTTGCAGTTGCCAAGCAGATCGCTGCAGAATACATGGCGCAATTCGGAGCCTGCCGCGTCTATACCAACCTGGGAGCCTACCAGTCGTCCAAGCATCTGCATTGGCATATCGGTTGCGGCGCACAGTTACGCCCCTATTGAGAAGCAGAAGAAGAGTTCCCCTGGACCAAGGGGACTCTCAGCCGCGGTGAATTCTCCCGAACGGAAACTACCAGGAACACGCGAGGCAGACATGGATTGGAAGGACGGCTATATAACCGAGATTGAGTACGTTCATGGGGTCTATCGTGAACTCGGCCCATCGGTGCTCAATTTTGTCCTGCTGCTGCAGAGCATGCAACCGATAGCTCTGCAGGAGGGATTCACCTACTGCGACCTCGGGTGCGGCCAGGGGGAATCCGTCAACCTTTTTGCCGCCTGCCACCCGGAAGGACAGTTCCACGCCATCGATTTCAACCCGGCGCACATAGCGGGTGCCCGCGGCCTGGCCCGTCAGGCCAACCTCAGCAACGCCACCTTCTGGGAGGCGAGCTTCGCCGATCTCGCTGCTCTCGAGCTGCCCCAATTCGATTTCATAACCCTGCATGGCGTCTACACCTGGGTCGGCCAGGAGAACCGCCAGCGCGTAACGGAGTTCCTGCACAACAAACTGAAGCCGGGGGGAGTGGTCTACCTAAGCTACAACAGCCTGCCCGGGTGGAGCACCCACGCGCCACTCAGGGAACTGCTCTCTTCCTACGCCGATACCCAGTCCGGCCCCCTGGAGGAGCGCGTCGAACGCGCCATACAGTTTGTGGAACTGCTCAAGACGTCAGGGGCGTCCTTCTTCGAAGCCAATCCGTCAGCAAAGGAATTTTTCGAATACGTCTGCACCCTGCCGAGGAACTATGTCGTTCATGAATTCTTCAACCGCGACTGGACCCTGTTCTACCACTCCGAAGTGGTGCGCAACCTTGCCGCGGCCAAGCTCACCTTCGTCGGCTCGGCCAGCTTCGCCGAAAACCAGGACATGCTCAGGTTCTCCATCCCGCTGCAGCAGGTGTTGGATGGAGTAACCGACCGCGTGATGCGGGAAACGGTAAAGGATTTCGCGGTGGCCCCCCTGCTGCGCAGGGACGTCTTTACCCGGGGGCGTCAGAAGATAACCCCCGCGCTGCAGCTGGAGCACTTCGGCAGGTCCCTGTTTGCCCTGGTCGTGCCGCAGGCGAGAATGGAGCGCAAGGCGCTCTTTCCCATCGGCGAGGTCCTTTTCGAGCGGGAGTTGTACGACCCGATACTGTTTGCCCTGGAGGAGAAACCTCAATCCGTGGATGAACTGCTGGGGCGCCCTGACGTTGGGGTGCTGGGCAAGGCTAGGGTGATAGAAGCGCTCATGGTGCTCCTTTCCGCCGAGTACGTGATGCCGGCGGTGGAGCCGGCGCTGTACACGCTGATGACCACCAGGAGGCTGAACAACGTGACCCTCGAGCGGCAGATCGACAATATCGAGAAGCAGTTCCTGGCTTCCCCGGTACTGCAAAACGGGATAAAGGTGGACTGGCTGGAGCGGCTGCTGCTTTTGTGCGAGATCAGCGAAAATGTCGAGCCGCTGTCATTTGTCTGGGAGAGGATGGAGGCGAGTCATCACATGCTGAGCAAAAACGGCGAGGTCCTGCAGACCAAGGAAGAAAATATTGCGGAATTGGTCCAGATAATCGAGTCGTTTCAGATCCATAAGCTGCCGCTGCTGCGCCAGCTGGGGGTCTGCTGATTATCCGGGAGGTCGTGGGGGATTCAGGTTTGGTAAGGTAGGGGCGACCCGGCGGGGCGCCCTCTTCTGTGGCACGGATGAATCAAAGGCGGGGCCACTCACGTCGCCCCTGTAGAACTTCCCTCTGACCTGCGAGTCGTGTCACAGATGCATTTCGTGCCAGCGCCGCGCCGCGTCGATCTCGCGCATGACCCCACCCACGTCCGCCTTCTTGCCGCTCTGCTCGAAGCGGCCGGTCAGCTCTGCCCCGGGATGGAGCGCGCCGCTGGCGTAGAGTTTCCAGATTTCCTTGCCGAACTGGGAGGTGAGGAGTTCAGGGGCGAAGCGGCCGAAGTAGGCGGCCATGTTGTCGACGTCCCGCTCCAGCATCCTGCTGGCGTTGTTGTTCCCCGCGGCGTCGACCGCCTGCGGGAGGTCGATGATGACCGGGCCGTCGCTGCCGACCAGCACGTTGTACTCGGACAGGTCGCCGTGCACCAGGCCCGCGCAAAGCATGAGGACGATCTGGTTCAGCAGGGTCCGGTGGTACTCACGGGCGAGGGCCGGCGTCAGCTCCATGTCGTTGAGCCGGGGGGCGGCGTTGCCGTCCTCGTCCGCTATCAGCTCCATCAGGAGGACTCCCCCGATGTAGCAGTGCAGCTGCGGGACCCGCACGCCGGCCGCGGCAAGCCGTTGCAGCGCGTCCACCTCCGCGTTCTGCCAGGCACCTTCCTGCTCCTTGCGCCCGTAGTTCGAGTGCTTCTCCATGGCGCGGGCCCGACGGCTGTTACGCACCTTGCGCCCTTCCTGGTATTGAGCCTGCTGGCTGAAGCTGCGTTTGCCCGCTTCCTTGTACACCTTGGCGCAGCGGATCTCTCCTGCGGAAAGGACCACATAGACCTCGGCTTCCTTGCCGCTCATGAGCTGACAGATGACCTCGTCGACGAGGCCGTTTTGGACCAGCATTTCGAAACTCTTAGGGATCTTCATAGCACCTTTATACACTGTTCTCGCGCCAGATGGAAACATTACCGGATTTAATAGGGCTAATCTCCGCAGTTCTTGCTCCTGCGCCTCGTCTGCTTCTCCTTGGTTCCCGCCGGAAAAAATGCTATGGTAAGGGCGGCCGCAAAACATGGCCGCTACGGAGAACCACGACTTATGGCCGAGACCACGCACGCTTTCCAATCCCTTACACCGAGCTTCATCATGGACGCCGTCGAAAGCCAGGGGTATCGCTGCGATTGCCGTACCTCCGCGCTGAACAGCTACGAAAACCGCGTGTACCAGGTGGGGATCGACGAAGGGCAACCGTTGATAGCGAAGTTTTATCGCCCCGGGCGCTGGAGCGACGAGCAGATCATCGAGGAGCATACCTTCTGCTTCGATCTGGCCGAGCACGAGCTGTCGGTGGTGGCTCCCTGCCGGAACCAGGCGGGCGAGAGCCTGCTCCATTACGAGGGATTTCGCTTTGCCCTCTATCCGCGGCAGGGCGGCCACGCCCCGGAGTTCGACAACAACGAGAACCTGCTGATCCTCGGCCGCATGCTGGGGCGCATTCACAGCATCGGCGCGGTCCGCCCCTTTCTGCACCGTCCCACCCTCGACAGCCTCAGCTTCGGCCACCAGAGCGTGGCACTCATAAACGATCGCTTCATCCCCGACGAGTACCGGGCGAGCTATACCGCGGTGACCGGCCAGCTGCTGCAGGTAATCGACGAGATCATTTCCGGGACCCCGCAGGTGCGCTACATCCGCTCCCATGGCGATTGCCATGCCGGCAACATACTCTGGCGCGACGGTGCGCCTCACTTCGTCGATTTCGATGATGCGCGCATGGCTCCGGCAGTGCAGGATCTCTGGATGATGCTCTCCGGGGAGCGGCCGCGTCAGACGGCGCAACTCGCCGAACTGATCAAAGGGTACAGCGAGTTCTATGATTTCCATCCCAGCGAACTCCGCCTGGTGGAAGTGTTGCGGGCCCTGCGCATGCTGCATTACAGTGCCTGGCTTGCCAGCCGCTGGGATGACCCGACCTTCCCGAGCACCTTTCCCTGGTTCAACACGGTGCGCTACTGGGGCGAGCAGATACTCGAGCTGCGTGAACAGCTGGCGCTGCTCGAGGAGCCTCCGCTGGAGCTGCCGTGACGGAGCCGGGTATTCCGGCGGCCTCGTTCATCGAGGCAGATACCTAAAAAAAGGCCGCCACTGGTCGCCTTTTTTGTTGTTTATTGTTTTCTCCTCCTCCTTGAGGGGGGGAGGTCCTAATCGACCGATAATTGTCCATTGTTAATTGTCAATTGTTTGCAGTAGGCGTTCACCTCGTCGAGGTAGCCGGCCTTCGCCCGAGGGTCCAGAAATGAGCCGATGAAAGAATTTTCCACCAGCCGCCGGACGTCGCGGTATCCAAGGCCGAGCGATCTCTGGGCTGCCAGAAAATTTTCCGTAAGGTATCCCCCGAAATACGCCGGGTCGTCCGAGTTTACCGTGACGCAGAGCCCGCGTTCCAGCATCCGCTTCATATTGTGCTCGCCCAGCGTCGGGAACACGCGGAGCCTGACATTGGAGAGGGGACAGACGGTGAGCGGCACCCGCTCGGCCTTCAACTTCTCCACCAGCAGCGCGTCCTCAAGGCAGCGGACGCCGTGGTCGACCCGCGACACCTTGAGGAGGTCCAACGCCTCCCAGATGTAGGCCGGAGGACCCTCTTCGCCTGCGTGGGCGACGGTCAGGAACCCTTCGTCGCGCGCGCGGTCGAAGACGGCGCTGAATTTACCCGGGGGGTTGCCAGCCTCGGAGGAGTCGAGACCCACCGCAGTAATCCAGTCGCGAAACGGCAGGGCTTGGCTCAGGGTTGCCAGGGCGGACTCTGCGCTCAAATGGCGCAGGAAGCAGAGGATGAGCCTGGAGCTGATGCCGAAGCGCTGCTCGGCATCAAGCTGAGCCCGGCGTATGCCGGTGATGACCGTCTCGAAGGAAACGCCCCTTTCCGTGTGCCCCTGCGGGTCAAAGAATATCTCCGTATGTCGGACGCCGTCCGCATGCGCTCTCGTCAGATAGGCGCTGGTCATGTCGAAGAAGTCCCGCTCATGCAGCAGTACCCGCATCCCCTGGTAGTAGATGTCGAGGAAGGACTGGAGGTCGGAAAAATCGTAGGCTGCGCGCACCTGGTCCACCGAGTCAAAGGGGAGGGAAATCCCGTTGCGGGCCGCGATTCCGAACATCAGTTCCGGCTCCAGCGTCCCCTCGATGTGCAGGTGCAGTTCGGCCTTGGGGATGAAGCGGATGAAGGTCTCCATTTCGACGGTCATGGGGCGCTCCGAATCAAAGTTAAAACCATTGGCCACGGATAAAATCTGGGGAGATCTGATAAATTCCACACGGACTACGGAACAAGTAGGTTCAGCGGGACTTCTTCTCTAGTTCCAGATCGAGGTGCTTTAACTGGTCGATACTACTGTTGAGTTGCTCGATATTCCTGTTGAGCTCGTTGATTTCCTTGGCCTGGGACTGGTTGGTAGCCTTGTAGCTCTTGTTCTGGCGCCTGAGCTCCTCCGCGGCGTTTATCAGTTCGGTGAGCGGCGCGGCCTGGGCGGTCCAGGGACTGGAGGGGAACTCCTTTTTGAGCCGCCTCAACAGTTGATGCGCCTTGGTGGATGCCGGCCGTTCCGCGCTGGGCTTGAGGGAGAGCAGCGCCAGCCGGAACAGGGCCTCATCGGTTACGCCCGGCACCGGTTTGCTGGCGCAGATGGCCTCCAGCACCTTGGCGGCACCGGGGCTGTCGTCTTTGTCCAGCAGTGCGACCGCCGAGGCAAGCCGATTCGATCCGTTGTAGCGCTGCATGAAGCCGAAGCTTTCGCCCTTTTGCGGGGTGGCACATCCGGTACAAAGGGAGATGGCCAGTAATAGTGTGGCGAGTCTTTTCATGTCACCTGCTTTTGCCGGCTGATAAGGTAGCTGCTTCCGGGGGTCTCCTTGGCGGCGTCCTTCACCTGGGCCGCGACCCTGGCGATCTCGACGGCCGAGGCGAACTGCTCTCCGCCGCAGATGATGACGGCGATGGAGATGGTGGTTATCGGGAAGAACCGGTGCACGCCGTAACGGTCGCACCCCTCGAGTCCTCCGCGTTCCAGGTCTTCGGGGCTGAAATGCTTGACCACTTCGGCGTCGAAGTTGTTGATCACCGCTTCGCAGACGGCCGCTGCCCTTTCGGTCGAGAGCACCATGACGAAATCGTCTCCCCCTATGTGGCCCACAAAGCTTCCCTCCTCGCCGTGCGCCTTGACCGTCTCGTAAATCAGGTCGCCCGTGACGCGGAGCAGCTCGCTCCCTTTGGCATATCCATAATGATCGCTGTAAGGCTTGAAGTTGTCCAGGTCCGCATAGCAAAAGGCAAATGGTGCGCCGCCTTTGAGCCGCTCGTCGAGGACCCGCTCTATAGCAGTGTTCCCCGGCAGCCGGGTGAGCGGGCTGGCGTCCAGGCTGATCTGCTCCAGATCCTTGAGCCGCGCCGCCATGCGCGTGAAATCCCTGGCCAGGTCGCCGATCTCGTCTCCGTCCGGGATCTGCGGGTCGTAGTCGAAATCCCCCTCGGCAATCCGGTGGGTTGCGCTCTGCAGCCTCCTGATGGCGCGGAAGGTGCGGTAGGTGACGAAGGGGGCCACGGCCATGGCGAGCAGGAAACCGGCGCAGGATATGATGATGGTCCACCGTATGGTGGATTCCTGCTGCTGGCTTGCCCTCTGGAGCTCGGACTGGAGCAGCTCCTGACGCTTGACGTAGACCGCGTCGACCCCGCTTAGCAGTTTCACTGCCGACGTGCGGAGCTGTGCGGTGTCACCCGTCTTGCCGGCGAAAAGCCTGGCCGATGCCGAACGGTAATCGGCATAGAGCCGTTTCAGTGTAGCGGTGTCGCTGCCAGAGTCCGCTTGGTCCAGAACCGCCAAGTCGGCGAGAGTCTCCTTTTCCCGCTGGCCGAACAGCTCGATGAAGGTCGGGTCTTTGAGGATTGCATATTTCCCCGCGTAGCTTTCCTGCGCCAGGATCGAGGTGCGCAGTCTGATCAGGGAACTGATGACCGGGAGGTGGTTATTGGCGATCCCGCGGGCAGTCCTGTTCAGTGCATAGATGTTCATGGATGAGAAAGCGAGTGCAGCCATGGTGAAGAGTGCCATGGCTGCATAGCCAACGCTGATCTTCTGAATCAGTGAGAGTCCAGAGAGGCGGAATCTTGAAGCGGCTTTTGACTTGGTTGCGGTTTCCATATTGATGAATAGTAGGGGAGGCCGTTGAATAAGTCAATGCATGGTCAGCCGTTTTGCCAGTCTTCAGGTAACGCGGAGAGAATCTTGGCCGCTGCTTCTTCGGGCGTTTCCGTGCCGAATGTGACGATCACGTCGGCGTAGCGCCGGTAAAGCGGCAGCCTCTCCTTAAAGAGTTCCTCCAGACCCCCAGCCGTCAAGCCGACAATGCCCCGCGGCGCCTCAGACTCGATGTGAGCGCGTATCGCAGCGATCGTGACATCGAGAAAGACGATGGTCGACAGCGCGGCAAGATGAAGCATGGCAGCATCCGAATAGACAACGCTGCCACCGGTGGAGATGACGGCCGGCTCGGCAGTTGCCAGATCCAGGACGGTCTCCTCTTCGAGGCGTCTGAACGGCCCATCACCGACGGTATCGATGAGCGTTTGCAGCGGCATACCATGGCGCTCCTCGATAGCCTTGTCAGTGTCCAGGAATTTCCACCCGAGCCGGGCGGCGATGATTTTTCCAACCGCGCTCTTCCCCGATCCAGGCATCCCAATCAGCGTCAATCTGCGCATAAATCTCCGTTTGGTCTTTTCACTCTGGGCCAACGCCCTAATCCGCCCCTTCGGAGCACCTTCTCCCGCTTGCGCGCCGTAGCGCTCCAGCGCGCAGGCCCGGAGGAAGAAGGGATGGGCATCCCGAGAATAATAACACCTTAGCCAGAAGCCAGGCAGAAAATGTCCTCAATACCTTGTGTCTTTTTACCTGCGATTAGCCGCCAGTACCCAGTCCAGCTTAAAACTTCATCTTTTGCCGACGGTAGGTTGGGGTGAACAGCTCCATCGTGAACCCCAACATAGCAACGTTGGGGTTCACGATGAGACCGCTCACCGCCAACCTACAAAAAACAACAGACGGTGTTGAACTGTTCCCCGTAATTTCAAGCTGGACTGGGTACAAGTCATTCTGTAGGGGCACCCCTTGCGGGTGCCTGCCTTGCTGCCCCGGGGAGGTCCGCCTCTCTCAAAAAGGCGGGCGGAACTGAGGACTGAGCAGGGAGGTAAAAAAAAATAAAAATAGGCTGGTTTATCTCGATTTGTTGGATATATTTAATTTGGCGAAAATCCCGACAAAAATGGATCGGCCAAGCATTAAAAATCTTCACAAGAATGGACATTCAGTTTAATCCGCAACACGCACGTGAAGACCGCCAAGAAGGCGCCTCGCTGTGAGCAGGTAATCGTACCAGGGAGTAGAAACTCCCGATTACCGGTTCAGGAGGTCCTCAATGGATCAAGCTGCTTTTTTACTGGCTACTGTTGACATAGCCTCACCCTGGGGGGTTGCTGACATACCCTTCATGGTTGCAAGACAGAGTCTTGATCCCAAACCTCAAGGCACAGATTCGTACCGCTTCGTCTGCGGCGACAAGGCAAGGGGCTACGACGCCAAAGAAGAACAAAGGCGATATCTCAATTCTTTACTCAATGAGGCCTACCTCCACGCAGTTGCTCCAAGAGCCCAAAGTCCTGAAGAAGAATCATGCAGCAAGAAGATAGAGGTTCCTTGGGCCAGACCCGGTACAGGATTCACCCAGCTGTTCGAGGCGCTCGTCATGGCCCTGATCAGGAAGGTGTCGGTGAATGCGGCGGCTGCCATATTGGACACACGCGACGCCCGTCTCTGGCGCGCTATCGACAATAGTACCGTGGTTGCCAAAGAAGTACCAAGACGCTCCGAAGCGGGTTTCCCGGTCATCGACAGAAGAAAAGGACGAATTCATCTCAGCCTGATCTATGATCTCGACCTTTCCTTTGATACGCAAGACAGCATCAGCGCCAAGGCATTTGCCGAGGAGTTGAAGGTCAATATGGAGAGAGCCACGAACCTCGGCGCACTTGCTACCGAGGTGGCAAAAGCTTTTTTCCTAGCCGTTATCGACGCGCTCCTCAAGGCAGGGCAGCGCACCTGCGGCCATTTCCGAGTCATCAAAGACAAAAAAGACGCACTCGGAAAGGTAAGCGCCGAAGAGGGCATGCTCTACCCAGGAAAGAGCCGGGCGCCGCCAAAAGCCGACAGGTGAATTGAGGAGCGGTTCAGCTCCGGGAAGAAGAGAATGAACCTCGACCACCGGCCAACTTCTTCGCGGCACTGGCCGCCGAGACCTTGACAATGACCTTACCGGCAGTAAAGACGGCGTGCATGATCAGTTCAGGGCATTAGCAAAATCTAGATCAGCACGACCTCTCTTACCTTTCAGACAGCTAAGGCTGTTTATTAGGAGAGACACAATGAAACGTATATCTATCTATCGTAAGCTGATGGTTGTTGCAGGATGTGTAGCTCTTGTTTGCTCCGCCAATGTTGGCGTGAGCTTCGCCGCCCAGGATTCTCTCGATGTTTCCGTAGACGCGAAAGCCACTGTTGTAACGCCAATCGCCTTTACGAGCAAAAAAGAACTCAACTTTGGCAGCTTCTTCGCTGGAGCCGGTACTGAGACAAAAGTGACAATTGCTGCGGCCGATGGCACGCGGACAAAAGACACTGGAACAGCAGTGGAATTTGGATCATTGGCTGGTAACCAGGCAGGCGAGGTCATTTTCACGGGCGATGCAAGCCAGAACTATCTCGCCGTGGTGGACCCTAATGTCAGCCTGACGCATACGGATACCAAAACAACGATGGCTGCAACTTTAATCGGTACGGGCCTTACAGGGACTGGAGGAGGAACTGTGAAGGTCGGCGGAGATCTGACGGTTGCTTCTGCCCAAAAACCGGGCGTTTACTCTGGAACCTTCCATGTAATTATCTCCTACAACTAACCAGCATTGTTTTACGAAATCAGGCAAGGGGATCGGACTATCCGCTCCCCTTGCTATTTTAACAGCCAGGCGCGCGGTAAGCCGCCTCGGTGGATTGTTAGGGGGAAATAATGGTAAACCTGACACGTATTTTACGTCATGTCTTGAAAGTCATAATTCCCTTCACTATTATTCTATGTATATCTCCAACCATTTTTGCCCTCTCTTTGACCCAGACACAGACTCTGGATTTTGGAAAATTTATCGGCGGGGCAGGAGATTCAGGTACGATAACAATCAGCCCATCGGGTGCGAGGTATGCTACTGGTGGCGTTAAGCCTTTGGGTAGCATTTTTTCCACAGCCAGGTTCACGATATATGGTTCTCCCCTAGGGTCATATACTCTTACACTTCCTGCCTCTCTGACAATTATTTCCCGTGAAAACCACATGCAGATTACATCGTTGACATCTTCAGTCCCAGTGACCGGCGAATTGCCAGCAGGTGGAACGTTGTCTTTTACTATAGGTGGCACTCTGGCGGTAAATAGTACGCAAAAAAACAGCACCTACATTGGCCGCCTCGATACCTCGGCGTCAGGGAATTAGGAGGAGATATGAAAGTAGCTGTTTTTAGGACTACTGTATTGTGCGCGGCGGCTGGTTGCATGCTTTTTGCCAGTTCGAAGGTATGCCTGGGGGCTGCTGATATCCTGATTTATCCGACCCGAGTGATTATGACTGACAGGCTGAGGACGGCCCAAGTTGACGTTATCAATACGAGTCAGACGCAAGCCTCATATAAAATAAGTTTGGTCAGGAGGCGAATGACCGATGCCGGTGAATTTCAGGACGTTCAAGCTCCAGAGGCAGAAGAAAAGTTTGCGGATGAGGTTGTTAAATACTCGCCTCGTCAGGTAACCCTTGTCTCAGGTGCCGGACAGACGATCAGGATGATGTTCAAGATACCGTCTGACTTAGCGGAGGGGGAATACCGATCACATCTTGTTGTTACCAAAATGCCTTCTGGCATAAGTGGACTGCCGGAGAAGGATCAACAAGACCCGAATGCGGTTACTTTGAGGCTTACCCCCATTGTTGGCATATCTATCCCGGTTATAGCGCGTCACGGCAAGCTGGAGGCAAAGGCCGCAATTGATCCGTCATCAGTCAAGGTCACAGCAGTAGAACCGAAACAGCAGCTTGTCGGTCTCACACTGGCCCGCACAGGAACACGCTCTATCTATGGAAATGTCGTCGTGTACCGAGGGGAAGAAAAGGTAGCAGAGGGCAATGGCCTCGCGGTCTATACACCAAACCGCCAGCGGAAGATCGGAGTCCACGTGCTGGATCCGTATCAGTTAAAATCTGGCGAAAACATTAGGGTCGTGTTCACCGAGAAGGACGAAAAAAAGCCAATGGCCGAGACAACGATCATCCTTCACTGATGCATGCGTATCTTTGGCGGCCATCATAGGAGCCGTCAGGCGGCCTTGCCAGCAGCCTTGCTTTTCGCTTTTAGCTTAATCCTCGTTTTATTCTGTTCCTACGCTCAAGCTACGGTCGCCCCCCCAAGTACATCTCCTGCCAGTGATGATTCGGAAGTTGTCATTAAGCTTTACCTTGATGGGGATTCTCTTCCAGACAGTTTTGTCGCAATTGAACGATCCGGAAAGCTGTACCTTCCTGTGTGCGCTGTTGCCGAAGCGATTTCTTTATCCATTAACTGTGTTGAAGATCGAGCATTCGGCTATATTTTATCAGAGTCACGCCCTCTGGTTATAGATTTGAAAGAGGGCTATACCATATCAGGCAGGAGTGTGTTTAAAATAGATGATGTGGCATTTATGCACAATGCCGAGGTCTTTGTAGATATAGTTGAACTTTCTAGATGGTTGCCGGTGGATTTCAACTTTAAGAAAGAGAGCTCTGCCGTGCAAATGCATGCAAGGGAGGTGCTTCCTGCTCAAGGCTTCAAGAAACGACAGAGAGCTAAGCGACCACTTGCTCTTGTAGTTCCGAGAAAATACGCTGATTTCACGCCCAATCGGGAAGCTACTTCTATTCCGACCGTTGATTTGATATCTCATGTACAATTGACCGGAGAGGGTAGCAGAGCAATAAAAGGTTCTACCTTGAATTCGGTAAACATGTCAGGGGACCTTCTTTATATGTCAAGCGAGGCGCACTTGTGGACAGAAGATGACGCCTTAAAAAGGTTCGACCTCACGCTTTTTCGCAGAAGCGATGCTGGTTTTAAGGTCGGCCCGTTACCGGTGACGCAGCTTTTGATCGGTACATCACAAGCTGCGAACCTAGACGGCATTGGAGCTGCTTCCTATCCTATGTCAGGGCTTACCTTATCCAATCGACCACTATCCGGGGCGTCCAAATTTCTTTCCCACGACATAAACGGATATCTGCCAGTGGGATGGGATGCTGAGCTTTTTCATAACGGATCTCCAATAGGTTACCAGTCACAAACACAGGATGGAATGTATCATTTTGAAAATCTTCGCGTTAATTATGGCATTAATTACTTTAAGGTGATTTTGCACGGCCCATTTGGGGAAACGAGAGAATTGGAGCAGACCATTGTCAGCGATGCGACAACTCCGGCCGGCGAGCTTCTCTACACCCTGTCGGCCGCCTGGCAGACGGGTTTAACAAGCAGCGACGCAACCGGCCCTTGTCGCGCGTCGAACATAACCATGACATCCGATTTCGGTGTGTCACAGGATTTTACTGGCTCCTCCTTGATTGTGAGGCAAACGGACAGCTATGGGTTTGAGCAGGACTATGCGGGCATCGGGATGCGGACAGCTGTTGGCTACACACTCTTGTCCCTTGACTTGCTCGAATCCTTTTCATTGACTGGCGGCAGAGATGGCCAGCTCATAACCGTAAAATCCAGTAGTGGCGACTTTTTTGGTGGTACCCTTCAAGCGGAACAACGATTTTTCAGAAATTTTTATAGTCTGCGTTTTCCAAAGACAGATGACCCCCTCCTGAGCAGAACCTTAGTGAAGTTAGCAACTTCCGTATCCATATGGGACAATATCCGTTTTCCCTTGTCTGCGGAGTTCGGACTCGATAAAAAGCGGTCCGGAGAGGCGGATTGGACCTCGGTTTGGAGGGGGTCAGGTGGCTGGCATGGTTGGAACGGTGCGTTGCAGGCGGAGGTTTCGTATCTGGAAAGGAGTCTTCAGGTTTCCGGTATGTTCCAGATAAGCACCAAGGTGAAGGAAGTAAAGGTCAGAGGGCAGGCAGGATTTTCCGTAGCTCCGACTCTGACTCCTTCGGGAATCAATGTGACGGCAGAGAAGGAATTAGGAAACGGGTTTCAGTTGAACTCTGGAGTATTTCACGACCCCATAAGTAATACCTTTGAATTGCTAATTGGTGTATCGAAAAGTCTCGGACTTGTGGGCTATGCGCTTTCTGCCACAAGCAGCTCGACCGGGGCCTACAGCGTTATCGCCGGTCTCACCGCTTCAGTTGCGGCGGACCGCTTCAACAGGCAGACGGTTGTTTCCGCGGAAGCCCTTTCGCCTACTGGTATGATCGCCGTATCCGCCTTGACCTCGCCATCGGGGGGGGCCGGCAAGGAAGTACCCGGGGTCGGATTCCTCATAAACGGTGGTCGCGCAATAGCTGTCGCCGGCAGCAAAGGAGTGCCGGTTATCGCCTTTTTGCAGCCGGACATTCCGGTGGATGTTACGGTTGACATTGCCACTGTGGAGGACCCGTTCATGATACCGAAAGAGGACGGATGCCACATCACCCCGCGAGCCGGGATCGTCTCTGCCTGCCGGTTCACAATGATTACCGGAGGCGAGATCGACGGGATGGTGATGGCCAGACTGAAATCTGAAGAGGTGCCGCTCAAGGAAGTAAGGGTGGATCTCGTGACGGCGGGAACACAGTCGAAACTCATTGCCAGCACACTGTCTCAAGAAAGCGGTTATTACCTGTTTAAAACAGTTAAGCCTGGAAGCTACAACATCGTTATCTCAGAAGCGGAGATCGCTCGCCTCAAGACTGCCACCGCCGTGCCGATACCGGCAATGATGCCTGAAGGAGGGGATCAGATTTCGGGGAAAGACTTCCTCCTACAAGCAGCGGTCGGCGATAAAAAGGACGTCCCCGCAGCCAAGGAACTCTGAGAATCAGTACCAGGGGTACCCTTTGGAACGGCGGCGGATGAAATGCTCAAAGAGACAAAAAGCACGGATGAAGATGACTCCCTTGCGCCGCAGGTCGTAAAGGTCGATTAAAAAGTGAAAGAGGCAGCCGGCAAGCAGAGGCCAAATCACCGGATAGAAGTTCGCCAGCACAGCGAGCAGGAAAAAGAAGTCAAATGTGTGAAAGATGCAAAGGCCAACGTAGGAAATGGTGCTCTGGATGGGCTGCAAGTCGCGGAAATAGCGAAACATGCCGGGAACGCTGAGGCTGCGCTTGCGCTGAACGTACAGGAAGTAGTGGTCGACGTCGATCAAGACTCCGCCAATGGCAAAAAGGACAAGTTCTCCTCCGCTCAGGACGGGTGAGAGTGCCGCGGCGGCTACACTAGTTAAAACCAGATGCTGTGTCAGGGTCAATGCGATGCCCTCGTGATCTGCTGCAAGTCTATTTTCCGTGAAGCCTTGTTTCTAACCTGCCAGTACCCAGCGCCTAATTCGACAATTGAACCGGAAGAGGTAGAGACGCATTGCATACGTCTCTTTTTATGCCATCTGCAATGATCGTTGCCATGGGCCGCAATCGATGAGGCCGAGACGCATGCAATGCGTCTCTACCCAAATCTTGCCTCGCACGGGGAAGGCGCGCGCCTCCCCAGCGCAAAGCTGCACCAGATGGAATTAGAGCAAGGTGGATTTGAGCAGGGAACGAAGCGCCTTGTTTGTTCCTGATTCCGTTTTCACGATGGCCTTGCGCTCTTCGAGGGTCATGAAGGTGGATATATGCTCGCTCGCAAGTGCCGGAGTCCCGGCTATCTGTGTTGCCAGTTGGCACAGGATCTGGATCGGCAGGCCACTCTTGAACCCCTGGACCAGGTTGCCGATTTCGTGGCGGCGCTGCTCATCGCTCCATGACGCGTATGTTTCCGCGCCGATACTGCTAAGATTATCAAGCATTATTCCCTCCGAGGATTTGATTCTGGCGCAATGCTAATCTGTATATCGCGATGGTATTTGTTCAAGCGGGTAACATAAAACAAAAATGCCGCTGAGGTCCAGTCTTTTCGGGTTTAATTCCTGACTGCCACCGTGGCACTTCCCTCACCCCTGCCCCTCTCCCGGAGGGCGAGGGGGTCTTCGCGCCCGAGTCCGCGTTGTTTTTGGATCATTGTCTCGACTGATAATTGTTCATTGTCAATTGTCAATTGCTACTCAACGTGCTTGTGACTGAAGATGTGCTCCCTGCAGTAGCCGTACTGTCCATTGCACTGCGGGCAGTAGCGGAAGTCCATGCCGGGATGGCTCTGGTCGGTGATGCCGCAGGTGGTGCAGCGATGCTGAAGTCCGCTTTCCTTTCGGGCCATCCCCGCCGCCTTTTTCACTATCTGCCGGCGTCCGTAGCGGACATTGGTGACGATGTCACGGGCAAAGAAGACGAGAAAGTTGGCTGTCGCCGCAAGCACCATGAGGCGCGTGGCCCAGTCGCCGAAGATGACCTGGTAGGCGTAGCCGAGCCAGGTGAGAACTGCCAGCCATTTGATCTTCACCGGCAGGATGAAGAATAGCAGGATCTGGTAGTCGGGAAACAGGGTGGCGAAGGCCAGAAAGACCGAACCAGCCAGGAAGGTGTTGCTGATCGGGTATTCCGGGACCAGGAACGAGGCGGCAACGGTTATCAAACAGCCGAAAAGCAGATATACGTTGTAGCGGAACGCTCCCCAGTGCTCTTCCAGGGTCGACCCCAACATGTAGAAGAAATACCAGGCGAAAAGCGTGAAGATGAGGCTCTGCCGGGGCGGATCGAAGGGGAGGGTGAAAAGCCGCCACCATTCCCCCTGCATCACGAGATCGGCGGTCAGGTAGGTCGCACTGCGCTCCAGTTTGCCGGTAAGATACATGAGGTAGAAGAACGACTGACCCGCAATCAGGAATATGGTCAGATTCGGGATGGCGAAGCGGCCTATTTTCTTATCGAGAGTGTCGAGGAGTTTCATGGTCTGGGGAGTTTCCTTTGGTTTTTTTGGGGGGGCTACGGCCCAGGTTTGGACAGTTCGGGCCCGGCAGCGGAAAGCGTCACCGGCTCTTTGGCGGGCTTTTGCTTGGATAGTATCGCGTCGCCCTCCTGGGCCGTAATGATGTTCAGTCGGGCCAGTTCCTGGATGTCGACCGGTCGGGCATATTCCACAGTGAAGGCGAAGTCTTCGGTGTCGTAATCGGCGTGCAGCGGGTAGACACGCCGCACCATGGCCCGCAGGGGGGTGGGGTTGTATGCCAGATGCGCGCCCCACTGCTCCCGCTGCTTCGGAGTCATGAAGCTGAACCAGATATGGTGGGCCAGTTCGTGGGTAATCAGGTCGCGCAGGGCTGGGTCGCTGTAGTCCTGGTAGAGGTTACGATAGATGAGCTTCGTGTCCTGGCGGTAGGCGCCCAGGTGATACTTCACTTCGCTCGGCATCATCACTTCGTCGAACGATTCACCTGCCATACGCACCGTCCTTCTCTGCGGGTCGTAGCGGTCAAAGAGTATCGCCAGAGTGAGGTCCGAGCGGGACAGCTCCTGGACCCTTTCCCCGAATCCCCAACTGATCGGCACGTAGGTGGTCGCGCAACCTGCCAGAAACAGCGTCAGGAGAAAAATGGCGGCGGATTTTCCGATAACTGAGCAACCTCGCATCATCTGGACCTCGCCGCCCATCACTGTTCCTCTAGTAATTGTAATAGGTAACTACACGAGCGTATGCACTGATATCAAAGGCTTAACCACAGAGGACTCAGAGGTACACAGAGGGAATCTAAACCAAAAGGCAAATAATTCTAGGTTATTAACCGAGCCGCGCCGTTGATTCCCTCTGTGTACCTCTGTGTCCTCTGTGGTCAGGGTGTTAAAGTTACCTGGTACTAGTCCCCAGTCCAGCTTGAAATAACGGGGAACAGTTCAACACCGTCTGTTGCTTTTTGTAGGTTGGCGGTGAACAGCTCCATCGTGAACCCCAACGTTGCTATGTTGGGGTTCACGATGGAGCTGTTCACCCCAACCTACCGTCTGTGGTCAGGAAGTTGTTTTCAGATTACCTGGTATTGCCTGGTACTAGATAAAAAGAGGGGCGCTCGTGCCTAGCCCATGAACCACGCTGGTGAAGGCGTCTCTGTTCTCCAGCTTCTCTTCACCGAAGCGCTCCACGAAAAGGTTCCTGACAAAGGGGATGCGCGAGGTCCCGCCGGTAAGGAACACGGTATCGATTTGCCCGTGCGTGACCCCTGATTTTGCCACGACGTCATCCATGCAACTGGCGATCCGGGCGAAATTCTCAGCATTGATTGCGTCAAACTCGTTTCTGGTTATCCCCTCGCTGATGGATAAATCGCGTTCGTTAAACGTTATATCAGTTAGTTGGCAATGTGACAACTCACATTTTGCTCTTTCGATGGACTGGAAAAGGAAAAATCCATAATTGTCGTTGATAAGATGTTCAAGATTTTCGATGGCTTTTTTGTCAGTGGCAGAATTTTTGATCAGCCGGATCTGTTCTCGAATCTTCCTCGCCCTCAATAACGGTATCCGGTGCCATTGACACAGGGTATGAATTATACTGTGAGGGATGTCGAACAGGTCGTCTTTACCCATTCCCCTGTGCTTCACACCACGGCCGAAGTACTTGGCGATCTTGTCCCACATGATTTGCGAATCGAACTTGTCGCCTGCCGTATAGACGCCGCCCAATGAGAGGACGTCGCTGCGCCGGTCGGTCCTGGCAAAGGCTCCGCCCTTTACCCGGATGACGGTGAAATCGGAGGTACCCCCGCCGAAATCGCCGATAAATACGATCTTTTCTTCGCCTGCGGGGAGGGATTCCTCGTAGGAGAGCGCTGCAGCCACCGGCTCGAACTGGAACCAGATCTGCTTGAATCCAGCCTTGCGCGCGGCCTTTTCGAGGCGACTCTGCGCCAGGGCATCCTTTTCGGGGTCCTCGGAAAAGAGTACGGGACGCCCCAGAATCACGCTGTCCACTGTGCACCCGACGTATGCTTCGCCCTTTGCCTTGATTTTCCTGAGGATAATGGCAACCAGATCGTCGATGCCGTACTGTTTGCCGAACACCTCGGTGCTGACAAAACTCCTGTTCGGCAGGAAGGTCTTGATGGACTGCATGAAGCGGCCGGCGGCACCTTCATTGACGTAATGATTGATGGCCTCGCCTCCGGCGAAGATTTCATTCTCCTCGGTGAAATAGAGAACCGAGCGCATCAGCCTGCCGTTTGCATTGAGTTCATCGACGTTCACAACCTCAACCTTGCCGTTTCTATATATGGAAAGCGCCGAATTGGTGGTCCCAAAATCGATGCCGAATACTATCTGCATGTAAACTCCTGGCGGGATAAAAAACAGTAGGGGCGGGTCTCATGACCCGCCCCCGATGAATGAAATCAACGTGGAAACGATTATGGTGAAAAAGTCTTAGTCTTCGGAAGGGACAGCGGGGGCAAACCTCGCAAACCTGGGAGTCAATCTATCACATAATGATGCCGGCGCGCAAGCGGACCGAGTTACGATCCGCGCCGAAGCCGGTTAAAAAAACGCGCCTGTTGCCGAGCAAGTTTCCAAATAAATCCTCATAGATTGAATGATATTGATTATTCTTCCTCCCTCCCCTAGAATGATGGGATGCATAAGTCCCCAAAGGCATCAACACACATCCTTCTCATCACCGACACCGATAGGTTAAAACGGGTCTTCGAATCTCTCGGAAAGCATGGCGTTCTGCAACTTCGGACGGCAGCGACCCTGGTTCAGGCCGATCTGGAAATTTCGGAGTCCCCTCCCGAGTTTACCTTTGTGCAGAGCCGTATTTCCGGCTTTTCCGGCGATATACTGTTGCGGCACCTGAAAAAAATCCTACCGAAGGATGCTAAAATTATCTTTTTGACCGGGGATGCCGACGAATTGGCACAGGCCGACAAGCATGCAGTGCCCTTCCTGGATCTGACACTGGACGACGATGCGCTGGCAAGTATCGTAACCGACACCCTGAATGGTACTTCCCGGCCATCGTTTCAAGATCTTGCCCCTGTCCACGTCAGCCCCGCCCGGAATATTCGCCATCCCAAGATAGCAGACGCCGCAATCGCGCCCGGTGCCGCTCCGGAAGAATTAACAGCGGAGCAACCGAAGGGACCGAAAGCGGTGAAGCCGAAGGAACCGAAAGCGGTGAAGCCGAAGGAACCGAAAACGGTGAAGCCGAAGGAACCGAAAACGGTGAAGCCGAAGGAACCGAAAACGGCGAAGCCGAAGGAACCGAAAACGGCGAAGCCGAAGGAACCGAAAACGGCGAAGCCGAAGGAACCGAAAACGGCGAAGCCGAAGGAACCGGAAACGGAGCAACTGAAGGAACCGAAAGCGGAGCAACTGAAGGAATCGGAAGCGGAGCAACCGAAGGAGCCGGAAGCGGAGCAACCGAAGGAACCGGAAGCGGTTAAGCCGAAGGAACCGGAAACGGTGAAGCTGAAGGAACCGGAAGCGGAGCAACTGAAGGAACCGAGAGCGGAGCAGCTGAAGGAACCGGAAGCGGAGCAGTCGAAGGAGCCGGAAGCGGAGCACTCGAAGGAGCCGGTCCTATGGGAGCCACATGTTGACCTGCCACAACAGGACCTCGGCAAGGCTGGCTCCGAGCCGTTCGCTGAAATTATGCGCCGTGCGTCGACCAAAGATGTTTCGTCCGCCCCGGTTCCGTTCGAGGTAGACGAACGATTTAGCTTGGGCAGGCCTCTTTCCGAATTCATGGAACAGCCGGGTATGCAGGACCGGTCGAGCAAAGAGGAGATATCCGGTCCAATTCCTGTGGGCGATTACACTCGCGAACCCCTTGCTGATGCGACGCACAGCGCCCAGAAGAAAAAACGCCACCTCTGGGTTTTTGCGTTAGCCTTGGCGCTTGCCTTAATTCCACTGTTTTCTTATATCGCAGGCAAGAAGACAGCGACCACGGAGCGGTCCTTCGCGCCAGGCACCGGGTCCGGTCTGGTTCAGCGTCCGAACCATGTTCCGGTGCCACCCCAGGCAACGGTCCCTGCTCCTGCAGCAACTCCGGTCCCTGCTCCGGTCCCTGGTTCTGTAACCCCTCCGGCAGCCAAATCTGTGGTAAAGCCATCGGTAAAATCGGGACCGGAACCGGCCGCAATACCGACAGTGAAACAAGGATTGAAATCACTCCCGCCTGTCGTAGCACAGGCCAAATTGGATGCGGCCTACGGCAAGACCCACCCCGGCTGGCAGAGGTACCTGGGAGCACGTTTCGAGTACAAACTGTTCAAAGAGGCGGGGCTATTCAGGGCACTCCAAGTCATTGCACCGAAAGGAGAAACCATCCCCGACCAACTCCTCAAGAGGGTGCTGCAGGAATTCGGCGGGATCGATAATTATCAGGTAGTATCCGCGGGGGCAAAAGGAAACTATCTCGTGGAACAGGGTGTAACAAAAGGTAGTGTAGCACTTACCATTTATAGGAAGAAGGACGATCTCCAGATGAAAGCTTTCGTTGTTTATTACCGATGAAGTCGGAAGATCACTCCTAAACACCCGCGATGAGGTATGTAATGATCAGCATGAAACAAGGCGGAACCCTGCTCTTTCTGGCATTCCTGTTACTGCCTTCCCCGCTTCGCGCAGAGCAAGCGCCATTCGGTATCGATCTGAAGGAACTCGATCGGGAAAAGCCAGCGGTCTCGCCCGAAGCGGAAAAGAAAAAGACGCCAAAAACGCAAAAGTCGAAAAAATCGGCATCTGTCCCAGCGGCCGCCAAGAGTGCCAAGACTTCCAAGAGTGCCAAGACTTCCAAGGTGCGCAAGACTTCCAAGGTGCGCAAGACTGCAGGTGATGAGGCTGATTATATCCGCTATACAGTTAAACCGGGTGACCACATCTTCAAGATACTGGTGGTGCGGCTCGGCATGTCGAACGAGGCCGCCGAGCGTCTGGTCCCCGAAATCATCCGGCTGAACAGTATCAGTAACATAAGGAATCTGATCGTGGGGCGGACCTTGCTCATCCCGCGCAAGGACCGTCAGGAGCGTGTGGCTAAGTCGGCGAACCAAAGGAACGCTCAGCTCAAGAAGGAGGAGGAATACGAAGCGGCCGCGATGCTTGCGGCGGGTGCCAAGCTTGAGGCTCAAGGTGCCACTTCTCCAGGGGTAGAAGCCCCGGCAGATCTGCGCCCCCCGGCAAAACCCACCGCACCTGTTACGTCCGAGCCCGCTATGGCAGCGCCTACTCCGGCAGCACCTGCAGCGCCAGCGCATACTGCATCGGCACCTAGTACGTCATCGACTCCGGCAGCACCGACAGGTGCGGCACCTGCAGCTACAGCACCAACAACGACAGCTCCTAATGCTAAGGCACAAAGTGCGACGGCACCTGCTACGGAAGCACGTGCAGGGAAAATGCCACCGGCACCTGCCACAACGGCATCCCCGAATTTCACGGCTGCGCCGGTTGTCCCTCCGGCTACCTGGATCTGCTCGGTGAAGGATAAGGAGCCGGCGAAGATTGTGGACGCCGTCATGAACGCACTTTCGCTTCCCGTGAGCAAGAACCGGATCATCCAGTCAGATGACGGGGCTCCAAATTCCTTCAGCATCAGGGTGGACCGCTACTTCGAACTCAAGGGAATGCGATATGTCGTAAGCATCGGCGTAAGCGACCCTTACAGCTACACCCTTATCAGGATGCTTGAGAGTGCCGGCTACCAGGTGCTCATGATCAACTCCGGGGATGATTTCAAGACGGTGAGCGAGAAACTGATACGGTTCGTGGGACTGGTTCCCAATTTCGGAAAGCACGCACTGCAGGGGGGGAAGGAAACTAGCGGTTTTCTCATTCAGCAGGATAATGCGGGGGGGTGGCGGGTGGTCATCACCAGCGAGGCTGCTGATCCTAAGCTGAAGTGGACCATGCCGGAAGGGTGCGGCAAAAGGTGATCTACCTTTTTCAGGGATTGAGACTCGGGACTGAATCCGCCCCCAGGCTCAGCTCAGTCGTAACCTGATCGGTGTCGGGGCCGAGCGGCATGAAGTTTTGCGGCGTGTCCGGTCCGGGCAGGGCACTTTGCAGGCCGGAGCCGGTGAGGGGAGGCGGTTCCTGCTGAGCCTCTTTCGGCACCGAGACATGGGCGGGAACCTTCACGGCAAACTCCCCGCCTTTTCCCTGCGCGGCTTCGACGACCCAGTTATCGACATTTTCTCGGACCAGCGCCTCGAGTTTGTTCTTCATAGGCGAGTAAGCCGCTTCTTGCGCCAGGGGCTTTACGCGCTGCAGTTGGTCGAATACCCTCTTCGAATATTTGTCGCGTTTCTCGGGAGTCTGGCTGTTGTAGCAGCCGATCGCCTTCCAGGTATAGCCGTACTTGTTCATGCACATGGACAGAATCCAGGCGCCCGTCTTCGCGTTGCTGCACGCATCTCCCAGGGAATTCCAGCGTTCCTTGCCGATGGTTGCAGCCCAGATCGAGTTGATCTGCATCAGGCCGACGTCATAGGTGCCATTGCTGTTCTTGTTTATGGCTGCGGGGTTGAAATTCGATTCAACCTTTGCGATTGCCCGAAGGATCTGGGGGTTGATGCCGTACTGGGCGCCCGCCTCCTCAAAACAAAACGCGTAAGCCTCGGTTCCCAGCGCAAGGAGCAGCGTGGATGCCAGGAAGAAAATTTTGAGTTTACCCATAATGGTTCCTCTTTTTGTTAAGCACAACGCCGTCAAGAATACCATTTTTGTAGAAGTCATGTCACCTGGTAAAAGCCTCAGGCATGTGCCGGAGGGGCACGGCGCCAAGGAATGGGCCGGATGGAGACGGCCAACTGGCCTTAATTTGACAATCCGGTACGGTAGAGATAGCATGTCGTGTCTTGAGCGTCGTCTGGCACTATTTTATCATGAGCAAAGGTTGAGACCATTCCCCATGCCGTCACATTCACTCGACTCTACTCCCCTTTCGTCCAAAAGGGTGGGCTGTACCAAAAACAACGCCTCTCCATGTCTCTGGGGAGCGCTCGCGCTGTTTTCGCTATTGGTTTGCGTCTATCTGGTACGGCACGCGGAAAAGAGGATGAGCGCGACGACGGGAGGCGTGTTGCAACGGGGAGCGGGATTGGGGGCATCGAAGGTCACTGCGCCCGGTACGCAACCCCGCTTAGCGGGGGGGAAGAACGCCCGGCAGTCCCAGAGGATCGAGGAAAAGAACGGGCAGATTTTTGCCGAATATGGCTGTCTCAATTTCAACAATGACCCTCTGCGCGTGAGTTGCACGATTTCCAGCAGGGATCTCGCCAGCTACAAGCAGGGGTACGGTTTTTCCCAGGGCGAACTCGATGCGTTGACCCAGTGGCAAAAAAAGGCCCTGGCTGACGCTTACAGCTACGCGTTGCAAAACCGCCAAAAGCAGGAGGAACTGAACAAGACGGGTGCCGCCATCAAGGCCGAATACCGCGCTAAACACCGCGCCCTGCTGGTTTCTCGCGGCTTTGCCATCCTGCCAGGTAATGTCCTGGTGGCGGACCTGCCGGCTATCGCCAGGCGTAACGTGAAAGAGCTGCGTCCCTTTGCCTTGGCCCTGGGCGGCACCGCGCAAGAGAAAGGGTACGGTTCCGACGAGATCATCGGCGCGGCGCTCTCCCTGGTGCAGACCGCGTTTCAGTATGAAAACGTTCCGATGCAGATTAACGGCAGGCAGACCGGGGGGATATATGCGCCGCTGGAAACCGTCGTTAAGGGCAAGGGGGACTGCGACACCAAGAGTGCGCTACTCGCCTCGATTCTCCTGAACTGGAGCAAGATGAAACTGGTCGGGGTCGGCGTGCCGGACCATTACCTGATGGGCGTGCTGCGCAATCCCGCCAAAGGTGACGCCTTCGTGGAGTACGGAGGCTTGCGATATGTACTCATGGAACCCGCAGGGCCCGCCTGGCTCCCACCGGGGGCAATCGGTCCCACCTCGGCCGCCCTGCTGAACTCAGGCGCCGCGGTTACAATAGAGCCGTTCAACACAAACTAGAGATCGGAGCACTCATGTTTTATCTGCGTCTGTTGGTGAGCTTTTTTGAACTTGGCCTGATGATCCTGCTTTCCGGGGTGATCATCTACGTCATCTACCGGGTGTTCATCAAGGCAAATCCCGATTTCGACATGGAGGTGGAGATCATCAAGGGGAACGTGGCCGTCGGCACACTGGTTTCCTCGATCATGGTTTCCGCCGCGCTCATGCTGCGAAAGGGTGTGGGGGCCTCGGTCGGGATGTTTCGTCTCTCGGTGTCGGCTCCGGCTGATGTCTCCTATCCGGTTTGGCAGACTGCGCTCCTGACCCTCGGGCATCTGACCATTACCCTCTGCGTTGCCGTCTTCACGATTTCGATAACCCTGAGGATTTTCGGGAGGATGGTGAATAAGCTGAAGCCCGAGCTCCGCGTCGGCGAGCAACTGCAGCAGGGGAACCTGGCGGTGGGGCTACTGCTCTCCGCGGTGGTATTCATCGCCACCCTGTACGTGGGCGAGGGGGTGAGCGCGCTGACCAAGGCACTGGTGCCCCAGCCGAAGATCGGAACGATTCAGATCATGGAATGATTCGGGAAAACAAAACAACCTCCTTGAAACAAAGATCAAAACCTCGCACACGGATTGAACGGATTGAACGGATAAAGGCTGATCAGGCGAATACTTCAGGGCTAAGCCAAAGGCTTCGGGGTTAATCTGATTTTATCCGTTCAATCCGTCAAATCCGTGTGCGAGCCTTACGCCTGGTTGTTTCTTAGATTAAGCACGGGACTTCTTTTGCGTGCAGAATAGTTACCTTAATCTTAATCTTGATCTGTTTGATTGAATTTGCCGAACAGAAGGAGTCGCGCATGAAGATGAACCTGAATGATGTTGAGATCAGGGTACTTGGCTGCCTAATGGAAAAGGAGCTCACCACGCCGGAGTATTACCCGCTGAGCCTCAATGCCCTGGTGAACGCCTGTAATCAGAAATCCAACCGCGACCCGGTCATGAGCCTCACGGAGGCCGAAGTGGTGCGTGTGCTCGAAGCCTTGGGCTCCCGGGGGCTGGCGCGGCTGACTACGACCGGCGGGCGAGTTGCCAAGTACTGCCACTCCGCCGCCGACAAGCTCGGCCTCGCTCAGCCGGCCCGCGCGATCCTTGCCGAGCTGATGCTGCGCGGACCCCAGACGGTCGGGGAGTTGCGCAACAGGTCGGAGCGGATGGCGGAATTCGCCGATCTCGCCGCGGTGGAGGTAGTCCTCGCGGACCTGCAGCAGTGCGCCCCTCCCTTCGTCATTCGGCTGCCACGCCAGGCGGGCCGCAAGGAGCAGCGCTACGCCCAGGTCTTCGCGGGCATACCGGAGTTTGCCGAGGAGGAAGAGGCGCCGGTGCCGGAAAAGAGGGCCGGGCAGCTGCCGGCGAACGGGCGCGTGGTACGGCTGGAGGCGGAGGTCGGCACGCTGCGCGAGGAGATCGCGGCACTGCGCCAAGAAGTCGAGGAGCTGCTGGCGCAATTCCAGTGAAACGGCAGTAACACCTGCAGTGACACCGCTAAATGGAATCTGATTGGTTCGAATCTCGGTAAGAATAAAAGTAGTTATGTGGGATGGGGATAAAAGAAGAGCTCTAAGATTCCTTAGAGCTCTTTCTGTATCCTGATTGGCGCTAATCTTCGGCAGATCATGTTCCTCCCCCTTCAAGGGGGAGGTCAGGTGGGGGATGGGGATGATTTGATGCCGAATTTGCCCCATCCCCACCCCGACCCTTGAAGGGGAGGGAGTTTCTCCAGCGGAAGATCTGCGCTAGTCAGGTTCTGCATACATCGACAAGGAGGTTGATACCGCTTTTCTGCTTGGAAGCGCGTCCTATTCGGTGAACATGAGCTTTCGTTCCAGGTCCATCGAGTGGGAGAGGCGCTTGGCGTCCTCCATGGTGATCATTTCCTGCTCGTGCAACTGGATCAGATGCTGGTCCAGCGTCTGCATCTGGTACTGGTTCCGGCTGTTCTCCATGTGCCCCTCAATCTCGTCGAGCCGCCCTTCCCTGATGCAGCTCTGGATTGTCGTGGTGGCACGCATGATCTCCAGGACGGGAAGGATGAATTCGCCGGTTTTGTCCTTGATCAGGCGGATGGAGACGGTCGCAACCAGAATGTCCGCGAGCCTCTGCCGCACGATCTCCTGCGCCTCGGGGGGGAAGTGCCCGATGATCCGGTTGATGGTGGAAACCGCCCCCTGGGTATGCAGGGTTGAAAGCACCAGGTGACCGGTCTCGGCAGCCATGAGGCAGGAGTCGATGGTCGCCGTGTCGCGCATCTCGCCCACCATGATCAGGTCCGGATCCATGCGCAAGGCCGCCCTGAGCGCACTGCTGAAGGTATCCGTGTCGATCCCCACTTCCCGCTGGATGATGCAGCTCTTGTCCGAGGTGAACAGGAACTCAATGGGGTCCTCGATGGTGATGCAGTTGTAACTGAAGTTCTCATTGATGTAGCGCAGCATTGAGGCCAGGGTGGTCGATTTCCCGTTGCCGGTTGGTCCGGTGACGAGGATCAGGCCGTTTGGCGCCTTCACGATCTCGCCCAGCACCGGGGGGAGGCGGAGCTCTTCGAAGGTGCCGATATGGGCGGGGATGACCCGCATGATGATGCCGAAGCCGCCGCGCTGGCGGAAGATGCTGACCCTGAAACGCGCGCCGCTGGGAAGCGAGAACGAGGTGTCGAACTCCTTCTGGTCGCTTTCCCACCTGCGGTTGTTGTGCGCCATGATCTGGGAGGCGATGAACTCGGTGTCATTCGCGGTCAGGTTGGGCAGCTTGGAGCGGATGATCTGCCCCTTGCCCCGGAAGAAGGGCGGGTTGTCCGTCTCGAAATGAACGTCGGAGACCTTCTTGTTGAAGGCTATCTCCAGAATCTGGACAAAAATCTTGGCATCCATGTCTGCCCCTCTTGTCGTATTTCAATGCATTCGTCTTAACTCAGTTTGTAACTATCCATACATACTTACAATTTAAACAATCAAAAGCCTCACCACAGAGGACACAGAGGAACACAGAGGAAATCTTAAACCAAAGCCGAATGCCTTTTTGTCTTAAACATGAATCGTAATTACTCTGACCAGGCCCATAACTGCACTTGCCCCCAACCCGTAGGGGCGACCCGGTGGGTCGCCCTGTCCTAAAGTCTTTGCCTGATCTGCCTTTATCCGTTCAATCCGTTCAATCCGTGTGCGAGGTTTTGATCTTTGTTTCTAAATCAAGATTTGTTTTCCTCGACCGTTCACCGTTCACGCTGTTTTCTGTGCGCACCTCTTGCGGTACAGTGCGTTGTCGATGACGAGCCCCGCGTGCAGCGCCAGGATCTCCAGGAGTTCCGGCTGCGGCGCACCGCCCGCGCGCTGGCCGAAGTCGCCGTAGATGAGCGCGATCACCCTGCCAAAGCTCTTCACCGGGAGCAGCAGGATTTTCGGACTGGCCGGGGCTCCGATCGTTCCGAATAGGGTTTCCCGCAGGACGAGATCCGCCTCCCCGTAATAGCTCTCGCCACTGTCAAGAACCTGCTGGAAGAGCGATGGCCCGGAGAGCGGCAGGCGCAGCTTGACCGAAGAGGTGGTACCGGTCCCGGTTACGCCGATACTCCGCTCCGCGATCAGCTCGGAGCGCACCGCCACGAGAGTGACAGCCCTCTCGAAAAAAGCGCTGACTGCCTGCAGCAGCAGGAAGGTCACCTCGGGCGGCTCCCGTTGCTCGGAGAGCGCCAGGAACTGCCGCTTGAACTGCTGCAAGAGCCCCTGTCCCGCGCGGGAGGCGGCACCTTTCAGGTGGCGGCTCAGCGCTTTGGTGCAGTCGATGGTGTCGGAGATGAAACTCTCTGGTAGCTCCTCGCGACTTGGCCTCGGCAGGACCGCCCGGATCCCGATCTGCAGGGCGCGGGTACTAAGCCGGTAATCTCCCGGGCCTGCCAGGAGGATGATGTCAAGCTCGGGGTACTTTTCCCGTTTCTGCTGCAATAGTGCGACGATTCCCTCCCGGGCGCCCTTCCGGGTGCCGGGCTCCCCCGGATCTAGCAGCAAGAGCGGCTGGATCCCTTTCGAGTGGGACTGGTCGATGATGGGATCTAGCCCCGCCTCATCGTCGGTGGCGCAGAGAAAGCGCGGTCCGCAGGCGGCGGCCACGCACTCGCGCACCAGCTTGTCGCCGGTAAAAAGGATCACGCCGGTGCCGTCTCCGGGCAGGACGGCTGCTCCTGTGAGGCCGTCCAGGTAGCCGAAGAGGCGCTGCTGCTCCTCGGGCGGTATTCCGGCGAGAACCCGCTGCAGCCTGGTGCGGGGGGTGTCGGGTACGCTGTCGGTGAGCCCGGAGAAGACCTCCGGAATCCTTCGCTCCAGGGTGTCGAGCTCGTCCAGGCCGAGATCGGCGGCGGAGATGTCGCCGCCTGCCGGACCGGCCGCGGGTGCCTGAGGTGTGCCGAACATCGCCTCGGTCGTCAGGGTGCCGTCGCGTTTTCTTTCGTCATAGATCCGCAGGGCGTCCATCAGGACGCTCTGGGTGTTGAGCTGGAGCTCCTGTTTGAGCTGTTCGGGGAAATAGCGGTATTCGTCGGAGACGAAGATCTTGTCCACGTCGAGGGAAAAGGAGCCGCGGGTCCAGGTCAGGACCTCGACGATGGTCATCTCGATCAGGACCTCCAGACCCTGGTAGGCATCTTCGGTCCGGATTCTTCCCGCCTCGATCATGGTTTGGATGATCGGCTTTCTGGTCGTTCCGGCCCTCTGCTGCTCGTGGAGGGCGCTTTCCAGCTCCTCGTGCGTGATCATCCCCATGTCGAGCAGGATCTGACCGATGCGCACGCTGTTGTTGACGTGGTTCGCGCTGACGATGTAGCCGGCATTGAAAACCAGCTGACTTTCGCCCTTGAGGCTTCTGAGAGTCAGAGTCCCGGACTTGCCAGTGGCGTGCAGCAGTTGGATGACATCAACAATGGGAAGGTGCTCTAAATCGCCGTCGAAAGACATGGCAGATACCTTTAAGGTTCAGAAGATTTCAGAGTTCAGAGCTGCGCTTTACCCTCGCCCTGCGGGAGAGGGTGGCCGAAGGCCGGGTGAGGGTCCTTTTGGGCTGCAGCGGATGGCTTTGCAGAGACCGACCCGAGCAGTGTTGCCGAAATGCGGTTTTTTAGGCCCATGAGGACGGCTGCTGTGGGAAGGGTGACGCGCGTGGATTTTAGCATGCGGTTACTGCTAAGTAAACGGGAATTGTTAATGATTCGCCTCACTAGGCCCCGGCCAGGAAGGTCGCGCCGAGTTCGGCCCTGCCAGCTTTAGGTCGCCTCGGACAAACATTCACTCGCCCTCCGGGAAAGGGTCGGGGTGAGGGAGGTGCCGAGATCTCAGGAAGCTGAGTCGGCGCGGCCGGGATTGGTCTGAAGAGGAGATGGCGTGCGTAGCCGGGAGCTTCGGGGGGGGAGGGAAAAAAAGATCTGCCAGGCCGCTGGGCCTGGCAGATCGGGTTGCGTGTTGCTTCGGAACCGGGCTACGCTAGAACTGGATGTTCAGGCTCGCCTGCGCCCTTGCTTCTTTGGGGTAGGACTTCTCTTTAAACTGGGCCGTTTCCAGTCCGTAGGCTCCGTCCACCTCCAGGTTCACCCATCTGGTGCCGAAGGTGAGGCCGGCGGTCGCCACCGGGCCGATTTCGGAGTTGGAGAGGTTCTTGTACATGCCGGCGCGCAGCTTGAACCAGGTGAAGGGGTGGAGTTCCAGACCGCCGCCGAGCGTCCTGCTCTTGTACCCCAGCCCCGAGAGCACCGTTTCGTTGTCGGTGAGGTCGAGGTCGGCCGCGATGGTGAGCCACCTCAAGGGATCGAGCGCTACCCCCAGGCGGACCTGCGGCTTCAGCTTGACCGATTCGTCCTTGATCGGGATTAGCACTTCGTTGCCGGCGTTGTCGACGTAGACTCCCTTCTGGTTTTTCAGGTTGGGGGATTCGAATGACGGGGAGGTCAGGTTCTTGGCCACGATGCCGACATTGATCCACTCCTTGTATCTCCAGAGGGCGCCCAGGTCAACGGTGACGCTGGTGCTCTCCTCGAAATTCTTGGTGAAGTTCTTGAGGATATCGTTGGACTTTTCGGACTTGTCGCTGTTGATCAGCTGCAGCCTCGATTGGTACACGCGGCCCTGAACGACCTTGACGGAACCGCCGATGCCGAGTTTCCCGTATGCGCCGAGATTTATGGCGTGCCCGTAGGCGAGGGGGAATTCGACGTAGGCGAGGCTCTTCACCATAACGGCGGTCTTGTTGTTGTTGATGGTGTTGTTGGTGCTGATGCCGGTGTTCGAGGCTATCAACTGATCGCTGAGGACGGTCGTCACCGTGTTGTAGATAGCGCTATTGGACAGACCGGTCGGGTTGGGGTTGCTCGCCATTTGCTGGTCGATGGTCTGGGCGAGGGCAAGGGCCTGGTCTGTGCCGATATGGTTGGCCAACTGGGGATTGCTGAAGACGTTCGCTATCCCCTGAATCTGATCGTTGCTGAAGAATCGCGGTGTGTAACCCGCCGTGGCGGGCGGCACGAGGGGCAAGCCTGCTGCCGTGTAAAAATCGATCGGGGCGGAGACGGTCGTTCCGCCGGTTGACGTAGGGAGCACGTTCACCAGATCGGGGAGCGGTTGGGCAAAGCCTTCGATGGTTCCGAATGCTCCGAAGGCGAGGTGCTTGATCTGCATGGCCAGCACCGCGTTGCCGTTGATGGAGAGAGTCCCCTTCTGCGCTTTGATGTCGTCGATGACTGCCAGCAGGTTCACCATGTCGCGCACGGCCGTCGGATTGGATCCGGTCGTGTTCAGGTCCTTCAATTGGTCGATGACTGATGGCTCCCCGTTGTTCCCCTTTTCCGTGAATTTGCTCAGCCGGTCCACGTTGTCGGCGAGCCCTTTGGAGACCCGCAGCCCGACGCTGACGTCGAGAGGGACGGAAAAGGTCATCTCGTTGAAGGCGAGTCCCGCAGGGTTCCAATAGGCCGCGTAGGCATTGGTGGTGCGCGCCACGCCGGCGCCGCCGATGCCGAGCGCCCCCATGGGCTGGAACTCGGCGGCAAGCGCTGTCCCGGCTATCGCTAACAAAGCCGCTGTCATTGGTATGATGATTCTCTTCATCTGAATCCTCCTGTTAATGAAAGAACTGCTACAAGTAATTTTAATCCGGTGAATAGTACAGGAGTTTGTCTGACGCACCAAGAAATACTTATATTTTTTTCACATTAGTTTCAGCCTCCCGCTGGTCGCCTCTTGCCAAGACAAAATCCCCTCCTTTTGGAAAGGCGTGTCTTGATAATAAGTGTTACCTATGTCCCCGAACAACTGTTACCCATGTCCCCAGTCTATACACCCTGAAGGGGAGGGAGTTTCTGCACCGGAAGATTCGAATTGATCGGATATTTTTTTAAAGTTGAGCATTTTCGGGTTCCCGGCTCTGCCGGCCCGGCGGCGCCGGCGCACATTAACCTTGAATTCGTGCGGCAATCTGCGATAATCTGCCATTTGGAATAATGTGCCAGGGTTACGCTATCAAGCATCGGAGAACCGCTCGCTATGGAAATATACAAGGCAAAGCCGCGCAGGTTGCCAACGCACTCCGGCAAGAACATTTTTCTCGCAGCTCTGGCCGGGTCTGCGACGCTGTTGCTGCTCGCCTTCATAGGCTACTTCTTCTATCTGCTGGGCGCCCTCCCCAAGGTGGATCGCCTGGCCGATTACCGCCCCCCGATCCTCTCCCAGGTGTTCGGCGAGGACGGCAACCTGGTCGGCGAGTTCTATCTGGAGCGGCGTACCGTGGTCGCGGTGGACAAGATCCCGCGACGCCTGATACAGGCCTTCGTTTCCGCCGAGGACTCCAACTTCTACCAGCACAAGGGGATTGATTACCTCGGGGTGCTCCGGGCAGCCTTCAAGAACGTGGTCTCCATGCGCAAGAAGGAGGGTGCCTCCACCATCACGCAGCAGGTCGCCAAGTCCATGCTGCTCACCCCTGAGAAGAAGTTCTCCAGGAAGCTCAAGGAGGCGATCCTCGCCAAGAGGATGGAGGAGCGGCTCTCCAAGGACGAGATCCTCTACATCTACCTGAACCAGATCTACCTGGGCGCCGGCGCCTACGGGGTGCAGCTTGCCGCGGAGACCTACTTCGGCAAGGAGGTGGACAAGCTGAACCTGGCCGAGATGGCGATGATGGCGGGGCTTCCCAAGGCGCCCAACTCCTACTCCCCGATCAAGCACCTGGACCGCGCCAAGGAGCGCCAGGGGTATGTGCTGGAGAGGATGGTGAAGGAGGGGTACATCACCCAGGTCGAGGCGGACCACGCCAAGGCCGAGCCGATCGTCATCCGCGCGCTGAAGAAGGTGAACGCCGACCAGTCCGCCTACTTCCTGGAGCAGGTCAGGCAGCAACTGGAGGAGAAGTACGGCGAGGAGCGGCTCTACAAGGACGGCCTCAAGATCTACACCACCATGAACGCCGAGATGCAGAAGGGCGCCTACGACTCCGTGGTGAACGGGCTGAAGGCGCTCGACAAGAGGCAGGGTTTCCGGGGGGCGGCCAAATACCTGGGCGAGGGGGAGGTGGATTCCTTCTGCAAGAAGGTGGAGGACGGCATAGATTACCTTTCACTGAAGCAGGGCTCGACCTACCAGGGGGTGGTGACCGGGGTCGACCCGGCGAAGCGTGAGCTCACCGTGCGGGTCGGGGACCGCACCGGCACCCTCCCCAGGAAGAACATGGAGTGGGCCGGGAAGCTGGATCTGGTGAACGGCTACGGCAAGCCCGGTGCCAAGAAGGCGATCGCGCTCGGCGCGGTACTGGAAGTCCAGGTGAAGGAGCCCGACCAGAACCGGGCCGGCGCCGTGTTCGCCCTGGACCAGGTGCCCGAGGCGCAGGCGGCCCTGATCGCCATCGATCCCCAGACCGGCGGGGTGCGCGCCATGGTGGGGGGGTACGACTTCAAGAAGAGCCAGTTCAACCGCGCCATGCAGGCCAAGAGGAACCCGGGCTCCGCCTTCAAGCCGGTGATCTACGCCGCGGCCCTGGACCACGGGATGACCACGGCAAGCATCATCGACGACTCCCAGGTGGAGTACGAAAGCGGCCAGGAAAAGGCCTGGAAACCGAAGAACTACGACAACGTCTACCGCGGTCCCGTTACCATGCGCGAGGCGCTGACCGAGTCGATCAACGTGGTCAGCGTGAAGATCCTCGAGAGGATCGGGGTCTCGGCTGCGATCGAGTACGCCAAGAAGCTCGGCATCACCTCCCCGATGTCGGGCAACCTCACCCTGGCGCTCGGCTCCTCGAGCCTGACGCCGATGGAACTCACCAGCGCCTACGCCGTGTTCGCCTCGGGCGGCTACCGCACCACCCCGTATTTCGTCACCCGGGTGCTGGACCGTGACGGGCAGGTGCTGGAGGAGGTCGCGGCACCGAAGATCCCGGTCTTCACCAGGGTCTCCAGCGCCTCCGACGGGGCCGACGGGGAGAACGCCGCTCCCGTGCAGACCCTGCAGGCGGTGCCGGCAGGGGGCCTGAGCGCGATCCCGGTCATCTCGCCCGAGACCGCCTTCATCATGACCAACCTCATGGAAAGCGTGGTCTCGAGCGGCACCGGCGGCCGGGCCCGGGCCTTGGGCCGACCCGTGGCCGGAAAGACCGGCACCACCAACGACATGAAGGACGCCTGGTTCGTGGGTTATGTGCCGCAGCTGGTGGCGGGGGTCTGGGTCGGCTACGACCAGGAGCGCAGCCTCGGCTCGGGCGGCTCCGGCGGACAGGCTGCGGCACCGATCTGGACCGAGTTCATGCAGCGCGCGCTGGCCGGGGTCCCGGTCAAGCATTTCAGCACGCCCGGCAACGTCACCTTTGCCCTGATCGACCCGCGTACCGGGCATCTGGCCCGGGAGGGGAGCCCCGGAGCGGTCCAGGAATGCTTCATCAGCGGCTCCGAGCCGACCAGTTACGATCAGGAGCCCACGGCCGGGCCGGCCGATGTCGAGGCAAACCCCTGATACTGCACAAGTTTTAGCCCGCAGCCCCGCGCGCGGGGCCCGGGGCAGTGAAGCCTTGCTGCGGCGGGTTTCGCAGGGGGTGAGGCGAGCTAGAACCGCTCCTATGCTGGAGAAAATGCTGCCGCCGCCAAAAAAACCCTTGCAAACTGCAAATTTATGATTATAGTGACTTTAATTTAATACATCCAAGGAGGGTTTGACATGACTAAAGCAGAACTCGTCGAAGCAGTGGCAAAATCCGCTAATCTCCCTAAGGGCCAGGCCGAGAAGGCTGTCGGTGCGTTCATTGACACCGTGAGCGGCGCGCTGAAGCAGGGGGACAGGGTTACGCTGGTCGGCTTCGGCAGCTTCGAAGTCGCGAGCCGTCAGGCCCGCACCGGGAGGAATCCGCAGACCGGCAAGGAGATCAACATCGCCGAAGCCAAGGTGCCCAAGTTCCGCCCGGGCAAGGCTCTGAAGGATGCGGTAGCCAGCAAGAAGAAGTAGGCCCGGTCACGCGACCGGCGTGCCCCTTCCACGACCGTAGCACGGCCAGGCAAAAAACAGGAAACCCCGCGAGCTGCGGGGTTTTTTTCCGCACCGGTTCCCAGCTTCCCCCTGGCCCCGGTCCGCACACCGGGGCAGGGGGCGGGCCCTGGGCCGCCCGGCGCGGAGCCGCGGGTCGAGGGGAGGGGGTTTGGTAAATGCGGCGGGAGATCGGTCCGCAGTAAAAAAGCTTGCATTCCCCGGCAGGCTGTAGTAAAGATGTTCGTCTGACTGACATCAGTTCCAGCTGGGAGAAGGTTTCCCTTCCCATCGATCCAACCCCTCGCATTCAGTAATCCCCATGAGAAATGCGGCAGCAGCTATGGTTGGCGACGATGTATGGTTTGCCGGTCATATGCGTGTTGCTGTCCCGATAAATGTGGCAAATGTTGCCGCAGCGGTTTTTCACGCACTCACACTTTGCAGCTCCCAAATTCGATAGCAGGTCTGCGCCCACCCCCTGGGGGATTTTCGGGCGATGGCGCCTTTTTGTTGTCCGAACCCGGGAAAATAAGGAATCTCCATGTCTTTTGAAACACTGAACCTCTCCGAACCGATCCTGAAAGCAATCGCCGCCTGCGGCTACACGGAACCGACCCCGATCCAGGCGCAGTCGATTCCGCTCGCCATCTTGGGCAAGGACCTGATCGGGAGCGCACAGACCGGGACCGGCAAGACCGCCGCCTTCGTGCTTCCCGCACTGGAGCGACTGCTGGTGCCGTCGACCAAGCCCGGCAAAGGGCCCCGCATCCTGGTGCTCACCCCCACCCGCGAGCTGGCCAACCAGGTGACGGACGCGGTCCGCAGCTACGGCAAGTTCATGCGGGTCAGGTGCGGCTCCATCCTGGGCGGCATGCCGTACCGCGAGCAGATGGCTCTCCTGTCGCAGCCGGTCGACATCATCGTGGCGACCCCGGGGCGTCTGATCGACCACCTGGACCGCCGCAGCATCAACTTCTCCCGCCTGGAACTGCTGATCCTGGACGAGGCGGACCGCATGCTGGACATGGGCTTCTCCGAGGACGTGGACCGCATCGCAGCGGCCGCCCCCTCCGATCGCCAGACGCTCCTCTTCACCGCCACCATGGATGACGCCATGGCGAAACTTGCCAAGCGCCTGCTGCAGGACCCGGTCCGGATCGCGGTAGAGGGGCAGGAAGTCTCCCAGCTGCAGATCGAGCAGCGTCTCCATGTCACCGACGACATGAGGCACAAGAACCGCCTGCTGCAGCACCTGGTAGCCGACGCCAGCGTCACCAAGGCGATCATCTTCTCGGCCACCAAAAGGGACGCCGACCAGCTCGCCGCCGAGCTCTTTGCCCAGGGGCACGCGGCTGCGGCGCTGCACGGTGACATGTCGCAGGGCGCGCGCAACAAGACCATCGTCAACATGCGCCGCGGCAAGGTGCGCTTCCTGGTCGCGACCGATGTTGCCGCCCGCGGCCTGGACGTGAACGGGATCAGCCACGTGATCAACTTCGACCTCCCCAAGTTCGCCGAGGACTATGTGCACCGGATCGGCAGGACCGGCCGCGCCGGCGCCACCGGCATCGCCATCTCGTTTTGCTCCATGAACGAGGTCGCCTATCTGGACCGGATCGAGCGCTACACCGGCAAGGCACTGCCGCAGAGCGTGATTCCCGGCCTGGAGCCCACACGCCCCCTGCGTCGCGCCGGCGGCAACGCACCCGGCGCCAGGAAGGGTCGTCCTTCGTCCGACCCGAGGAAGAAGCCGTTCGCGGCATCCAAGGGCCGCTCCGGCGCACCCGCAAGCCCCGCGCGGCGTGAGCAGCAGGTCGTCGTCGAGTACCGGCGCGGCAGGGGTGGCGCGGCGAAGTAGCCCCCTTTTCCGGGTTGCTTTCGCCCGGCCTTTTTGGTATCGTCCCTGAAACAGATTGAGGTTGAGGTTGAGGAAATGCTCTTAACCTTAACCTCAACCTTAACCTGTCTCAGGGCGGCTTGAATTCGATTCCAAGGGGGTAACAGGATGGGTGGAGCTGTCGAGATAGGAAAAGGGCTGTACTTGATAGGGGTGAAAGATCCCGGACTCACCGTGTTCGACGACCTATTCCCGACGCAGTTCGGCACCACCTACAACTCCTACCTGATCAAGGGGGAGACCCATACCGCCATCGTCGATACGGTGAAGGCGAAGCGCTTCGACGAGTTCCTGGCCAACATCCGCTCAGTTCAGGACCCGGCCGAGGTGGACTACATCATCGTGAACCACTCGGAGCCGGACCACTCCGGTTCCCTCTCCCTGCTGCTCCAGCACTGCCCGAAGGCCGTCGTCGTCTCCAGCCAGGCCGCGCGCACCTTTCTCGGCAATCAGATACACCACCCCTTCGAATCCCGCATCGTGAAGGACAACGACCTGCTCGATCTGGGCGGGCGGGTCATGCGCTTCATCGCGGCGCCCTTTCTGCACTGGCCCGACACCATGTTCACGCTCCTCGATGAAGAGGTGCTCTTTTCCTGCGACGCCTTCGGCTCCCACTTCTCGGGGGAGGGGAGCTTCGCGGACGAGATGCCGGACTTCTCCGGGGAGACCCGCTTCTACTACGACTGCATCATGCGCCCCTTCAAGGAGCGGATCCTCGCCGCCGTGGCGAAGCTCGACGGTGTCGAGCTGAAGCTCCTCTGCCCGAGCCACGGCCCGGTCTACCGGAGCGAGGCGCGCAAGCCGGTGGAGCTCTACCGCAACTGGTCCATGCCCAAAGCAGGAGGCAAGCGGATCGCGGTCTTCTACATCTCCCCCCACGGCAACACGGAGAGCATGGCGGAGGCGGTGGCAAAGGGAGCGACGCTGCCGGGTGTGCACGTGACGCTGTGCCACATCAACCACGCCTCGGTCGCCGACATCCGCGACCTCATGGAGGAGTCCGACGCCCTCATCTTCGGCACCCCGACCATCAACCGCGACATCCCGAAGCCGATGTGGGACGTACTTGCCTATCTCTCCACGGTGAGCCTCAAGGGGAACATCGGCGGGATCTTCGGCAGCTACGGCTGGAGCGGCGAGGCGTGCCGGATGCTGGAGGAGAGGCTGAAGAGCATGAACTTCAAGCTTCCGGTCCCCTTTGTCCGGGCCCCTTTCATGCCGAGGCCCGAGGCGATCGCCGAGTGCGAGGCGCTGGGACGCGGCATTGCCGAAGAGGTTTTGAAGAAATAACAGTTTCAGCGTCACCCGGTTCGCGGTCTCCGAAGGTAGTTAATTCAGTACGGCCGAGCCCCGGGCTCCGCCTGCCCTAAGACGGGAAATCTTGCAGGGGCGACCCGGCGGGTCGCCCCTACGGTGCCCGAAGGGCGGTGAGGGATCCCCTGGCGCCGCATCCCTCACCCTGACCCTCTCCCGGAGGGAGAGGGAACTTGTACTTGTACCAAACCGTGGCTATGCCAATCGGCCTTTGGGACCTGCATCTTTTGTGAACCCAGCCTTTTTCCGCAGCCTGCAAGCGAACACGTGCCTCCCATGCCCACAACCCCCCATCATATCGTAGAGGTCGCCATCCCGCTCCCGCTGGAAGGGAGCTTCCATTACCTGGTGCCGAGCCGCCTCTCGCCTCTCGCCGTCCCCGGCACGAGGGTGCTGGTCCCCTTCGGCAGGCGCAAGGTTACCGGCTACCTGCTGGGCGACGCGCCGGCAGCCGGCGGCGAGCTGAAGGAGGTGCTGGAGGTCCTGGACGAGGCGCCTCTTTTCACCGCCGACGAACTCGCGTTCTATCGCTGGATCGCCGGGTACTATCTGCACCCGCTGGGCGAGGTGATCAAGATGGCGCTGCCGGCCGGGATCAACCTGGTCAGCCGGTACCGATGCGAGAAGGCCGAGGACGGCACCCCGGTGCTGAAGGAGTTCCTCGCCGGCGGCAAGAGCGTCCGGACCGAGCGGTTCTACAGCAGGATACCCGATACCGAGGCCAAACCCAGGGGCAAGGGGGTGGAAATCCTGGAGTTCCTCCAGTTCCTGGCTGAGGGGGGGGAGGGGGGCAAGGACGGAGAGATCTCCGCCGCGGCGCTCAGGGCGCGCTTTGGTCACTGCACGCCGCAACTGCGCCGGCTTGTCGAACTGGGAGCCGCGCGCTGCATCGATCGCGAGGTCTACCGCGACCCGTTCCGCGCCGAGACCTTCGACGCCGACTCCCCCCTGGCGCTGAACGCCGATCAGGCCGCCGCCTTTTGCCGGATCGGCGCGGCAATAGGCACCGGCGCCTTCTCCCCGTTCCTTTTGCACGGCGTAACCGGCAGCGGCAAGACCGAGGTCTACCTGCAGTCCATCGCGGTGGCCCTGGCGGCAGGCCGCTCCGCGCTGGTCCTGGTTCCCGAGATCGCCCTCACCCCCCAGCTGGTCGGCCGCTTCAAGAGGCGCTTCGACTGCGGCATCGCCGTGCTGCACTCGGGGCTCTCCGACGGGGAGCGCTACGACGAGTGGCGCCGCATCCGGCGCGGCGAGGCCGTCATCGTGATCGGCGCCCGCTCGGCGCTGTTCGCCCCCCTCACCCGGATCGGGGTGATCGTGGTCGACGAGGAACACGAGGGATCCTACAAGCAGTCCGAGGGTGTGCGCTACAACAGCCGCGACCTGGCACTGGTGCGGGGTAAGCTGGCGTCGGCCGTCGTCGTCCTCGGCTCCGCCACCCCGCTGGTCACCAGCTACTATGCCGCCCAAAACGGGAGGCTCGGCTACCTGCACCTCCCCAACCGGGTGCGCGAGCTCCCGATGCCCGAGACCGTCATGCTGGACGCCAGGGGGCAGCGGCGCAAGACCTTCCTGCAGCCGCTCATCGAGGCGATCGAGGCGAACCTGGAGGTCGGGGGGCAGACCCTGCTCTTCTTGAACCGGCGCGGTTTTGCGACCTACCTGGTGTGCGAGGCGTGCGGCCATGTGCTTCGCTGTCCCAACTGCGCGGTGACGCTCACCTACCATCGCGGCAGGGGGCGCCACGTCTGTCATTACTGCGACTACTCCATACCCGCCCCTGCCGTCTGCCCCGCCTGCAAGGGAAGCGAGATCACGCTCCTGGGGCTTGGCACCGAACGCGTGGAGGAGGAGGTGAAGGAGCTCTTCCCGCAGGCGCGCGTCTCCCGGATGGACCGGGACACCACCAGGGGAAAGGGAGGGCACGCCCGGGTGCTGAAGGCGCTCGAGGACGGCTCGGTCGACATCCTGATCGGAACCCAGATGATCGCCAAGGGGCACGACTTTCCCGGGGTGACCCTGGTCGGCGTCATATCCGCCGATGCCTCCCTGAACCTCCCCGACTTCCGGAGCTCCGAGAGGACCTTCCAGCTGGTGACCCAGGTGATGGGGAGGGCGGGGCGCGGCGACAAGCCGGGGCGCGTGCTGGTGCAGACACTGGCGCCCGAGCATTACGCACTTACCCATGCGGTAGCCCACGACTACGAGGGGTTCTACGCCGAGGAGATCGCCTTTCGGGAGGATGTCGGCTATCCCCCCTTCACCCACCTGGCATCGCTCACCTTCTCGGGAATAGCAGCGGCGCAGGCGGAAAACTCGGCCGAGGAAGCGGTCAGTCTGCTGCGCAAGATCAAGGGGGACTGCGGCCTGCGGGTCGAGATCCTCGGGCCGGTCAGCGCGCCGCTTGGCAAGGTGCGCGGGCGCTTCCGCTGGCAGATCCTACTGAAGGGGAGGGACCGCTCAGAGCTGCACCGGATCCTGTTCCACTTCAGGGGGGGATTCAGCCACCCGTCGGCGGTGCGGCTGGTCATCGACGTGGATCCGGTAGAGATGCTCTGAAAAACCGAGGCACCCGGCGCGGGTGTTGAGGTCGGATCTGAAGCTGGGAGGTTCAGGGCTTCGCCTGGGCCCGCTCGCCGGATGACACCTTTTTGCGTACAAGGTCCAGCAGATGCTCGACCTTCTGCATGCGGCGCTCGAGTGCCAGAATCTTCAGCCTATTCTCGGTGATCTGGACTGCGTGGCGCTCGTTTGAGGGAGAGATCTCCCTGCCCGCACTCTCCGCCACTCCCCCGGCAATAGCGGGTCTCCTGTTACCGGAGTGTCCAGGTGCCGCAGGCAGGGCGGGGTCTTCAGCTGTGGGCCCCTGCCGCGCCGCTTCCGTTGGAAGGCGCCTCCCGTGGTGTGCCGTATCTCCAGGAAGAGACCTTCCCGCCCTCGTCTCTCTGGACGCTGAAACCTGTCGCCGCGCCATAGCTACCGGCCGCACCGTCCTGCGAGACGCCCCCTGGGTGCGGGGTCGGAGTCACCACAGACGTCCCCGCGTCCTCCGCCACTTCCTCCACCGCCCAGCCACCGACGAAGCCGCGGGTCTCCCCCTCCTCCGAGACCACCCGCACCCATCCCTCGTCGCACCCGTTGGCGGCCAGGAACTGGGCGTTCTGGGTGAAGATCCGGAGGCTGCGCGCTCCGCGAGAAGGCGCCTCCCTCAGGTTCAGCCGGTGAACGCTGACCCGGCAGACGCTTTCGCCCCAGGCCGGAACGGACAGGAGCAGAAGCAGTAACGCCCCAAAACGGGTCGTTTTCCGGCCCGGCTTTAGCCACGACATATCACGTCCCACTCTTCACCCCCGTTCGCCTGGCCCTGAAGCGTTTCCAGCAGCAACGCTGCCAGCACTCTGGGCACGCTGTAAATCCGGACCTCTCGCCCGGCTCCTTCCTGACTCTCACAAGTACTCTTCTTGCCTCGAAACTGACCCCACAAAGAGTTCGCCCTACCGGGAATCTCCCCGACTCGGGCCGGCGACACCGGAAAATTCCTGATGTCGGAACCTCCGGGCACCTCCTTCCGCTCGCCAGGACGAGATCTGTTTCTTTTCACACAGCCGGTGTCTCATGTGTGTTCCCTTCTCAGTAAATAATTAGGGAACTTTACCCTGCCAGAGGTCAGGCGCAACCTTTATTGTGCAGACCGGTGGCATTTAATGGCCGGCTTTCCCAAGGGCCGCTGCCCTGAACGGGATGCGGGCCGGAGCCGGGAACCTGAATAAAAAAAGGGGCCCCCTTGCGGGAGCCCCTTTTTCAGTACCTGTTGCCTTTTCCTAGTGCGGGAACATGAAGGCGTAGATCATCAGCAGCAGCAGCGTGATGCCGATGAACAGGGCGCAGAACCCGAAGGTCTTCAGGCAGAAGTCGTAGACGATGCCGCTCGATTTCTTGGCCTTGAACGTTTCGGTGATCCCTTCCTTCTCGTAGCGCTCCCACTGATCGCCACGCTCCTCGATGAACTCGTGCTTGGACATCTGGCCGTTGAAGATGACGAAGTCCATCGGGAACTTCTCCGGGCGTCCGTGGGTGTTGAAGAAGTGGACGGTGAAGATGAAGCCGGTGGCGAGCAGCGCCTCATCGGAGTGGATGATGGTCGCCACGTTGAAGGCCCAACCCGGCAGGAAGCTGCCGAAGAATTCCGGGAACCAGAGCATCAGTCCGGAGCCGCCGATGGCGAACATACCCCAGAAGACTGCCAGGAAGTCGAACTTCTCCCAGTAGGTCCATCTCTCGAAGGTGGGCTTGGCTCCCTTGAAGAAGAACCAGCGTACCATGCCGACCACGTCGCTGATGTCGCGCAGGTTCGGGCAGAGCGATTCCGGCCCGAACAGCCTCTGGAGGAAGTTCCCCTTGACCTTCTTGCTGATGAACAGGAAGTTGATGCTCATCAGGATCGCCGTGGCGAAGTAGAAGAAGGTGAGCCCGGCGCACATCCTGTGGATCAGCGCAGCGTTGGGGGCGCCGCCGTAGAAGCCCATCAGGATCTTAGCCCAGACCTGGTCGCTGAACTTGAGCGGAAGCCCGGTCATGGAAAGCCCCAGGAAGCTTGTGATGACGGTGAGGTGCAGGAACACGTGGAGCCTGTTGAAACGGCGGTACTGCTTGTGCCCTTCAGGGACCTGGTGCAGGATGTGACCCTCTTCGAGAGCCGCCGCCTTCTCCCTGTTCTCCACGAAACCGCGGATCATCCAGAGCAGGGTGTGCAGCCAGAAGACGGCGAAGGTGGAGACCAGCAGGCCGGTCATGGCGATGAAGGTGTAGAAAAGGATCGGGTAGCGCTCACGGTCGTTATGCTCGCCGTGGGCGTAGAACTTGGTGAACAGTACGGTCCCGTTCTTGTGGCATTTGCCGCAGGTCTTCACCAGGTTGTTGGGGTTGACCGAGGAGTTGGGATCCTTGGACGGGAGTATCTGGTGTGCCGTGTGGCAGTCGGCGCAGCCCGCCACCTTCTCGGGGTAGCCGAGGCGGTAGTTCTTGCCGTGGTAGCTCGCCATGTAGCTCTCGACCGCTACTTTGGAGATCTTGTTGCGCTCCACCAGCTTCTCGTCGGCGTGGCACTTGAGGCAGACCTTGGTGTGGAATTCGCGGTTGCTGTGGGAGGTGGTACCGCCCAGCGCCTTGATCTCGTGCAGGCTGTGGCAGTCGTTGCAGGCCGCCGAGTCCTGGTTTCCGGCGATGACAGCCTTGCCGTGCACCGACTGTGCAAAACCGCGCTCGTCCTTGTGGCACTTGACGCAGATGGCGAGCACCCGGCGCTTGTCCTTGTTCCAGGAGGTGTGGCGATGCATGTCGGTGTGGCAGTTGGCGCATTTGACGCCTTTTTCGGTATGTATGCTGCCCGCGTGTTCTGCGGCCTCTTTCTTGTGGCAGCGGATGCACTGCACCTTGCCGACCTTCACTTCGCCCTTCATGTGCTTGGCAAGTTCGGTGATCTCGATATGGCAGCTGGTGCAGCCGTTTTTGCCGTGCACCGACTCCGCCATCAGGGTTGCGGAGATCTTGTCACCGTGGCAGCCGAGGCAGGTTGCCGGGTCGATGGCGAGGCCCTGGGTGGCGGCCGCGGGTTGCGCGAGAGCAAGGAGCAGCAGCAGCAGCGGGATGAGGCGTGTGAAGACAAGGTCCATTGGTAATCTCCTGTAATTAAAAAAACATCCTTTTGCGACGCCGTATTCAGGTAAAGGCGCCCGGAACGGCGCTCAATGTATAACGCAACGTCATATAAATCAATAGAAAAAGCACCAAGTGTATACGATTGCTATACACCTATTCCCTGCCAAATGACGTAATTATGGGGGGTTGTGATGGTCAAAACACGGAGTAGTGGAATGCCTTAATTAAGCGAAGCAAAATCGGATTTTGAAAGGCACCCAAGCTATGCAAGAAATGCTTGGATAGGACGATCTTTATGAAACGCAGGCAATAAGCGGAGTGCGGCAGGGCCGCGGAGTCGATAGGGCACCCGCAAGGGGCGCCTCCAGAGGATCGGCGGTTTTAGAAAGGGATCCCCTTTACGGGTATCCGATGGCATATCTGGATTTTGGAAAATATCCCGAGGACCGAGGTAAAGGTAGCGGCGAACCTTGGGTTCGCCCGGTTTTCAGCGCATACGCCCGCTTCCAGGCCGCCTGGCCTTTGGCACGGTGCACCGGGGGGGCGACGCTAGGAAAAGGTGACGATCCCTTCCGATGCGGCGAATTCGAGAAAATCGAGCGCCTCGGCGCTGGGAAGGGAGACGCGCGTGCAGAGCGTTTTTGCGGGGCTCTTGCCGTCAAGTGCAGCGAGCAGCTGGAAGTAGGGTTCCGAGACGGATTCGGTGCAGACCTCGCCAGCGGCGGGGTAGATGATGGCGTACGATTCGGCAGGTTTGAAGCAGGAGGCAAAGGCGGCGAGCTCAATATCGCCCGCTTCCAGGAGGTCCAGAATCTCGTAATTGAACCGTGCCAGGGTCGCTGACGGCGCGAGCGAGAGTGGACGGCGCAGCAGGTCGATCTTTTTCAGTTCCCTTTCGGTCGGCGGCACAGCAGGGGGCGCCAGGAGTGCGGTGGCGTAGTGGTGATGGTAATCGGCGAGATCGAGGGCAAGCGGCAGGAGCCTGGCCTTTTTCCTGTCCCGGAAGATCTCGCAGAGGAACTCCCGCTGCAGACCCCAGACATCCTCCTCCGCGATCTCCTGCTCGCCCCCGGCTCCCCTGGTCCCGAGGAAGCGGGAAAAGGCAGCCAGAAAGGCCGAAGGGGAGAGTTTGAGGGCGGCGACGGCCGCGTTGAACCAGGCCACCGCCTTGCCGCGGCTGTAGAAGATGTCGCAGGCGGCTGCCAGAAGGCGTGCCTCCTCGAGGTCCTGCGCCGGAAAGCTCGGGGTGGAGATCAGCGTGTAGGGCGGGGCGTCGAGGTGGTTCAGGCCCAGGGCGGAGGCCTTCCCGAAAAGCCTGGTGCCGGGGAGCACCGCCAGCGGGAAGATGTCGAGATGGTTCGGGTAGAGTGAAAGGGCGAAATCGAGCGAGGCGCGGAACAGGGCGCCGCTGTCGCCGGGAAGGCCGTAGATCAGGTCGAAGCCGAAAATTGCGCCGCTCTGGTTCAGAAGTGACACCCGGAAGGCGAAGTCGTCGCGGTCGAACCCCCTCCCCACGGCGCGCAGCACCTCGGGGTCCGAGCTTTGCAGGCCGATCTGCAGGGAACAGGTGATGGAGGCAAAGAGCTGCGCCATTTCGGCATCGATGAATTCGCTGCGCACCTCGAAGTGGAAGTGCACCTGCGGGGCGAGCTTCCGGATCAGCCGGAGGATCTCCTTGGCGCGCGAGGGAACCTTGTTGAAGGTGGAATCGAGCACGAATACCTGCGGCACGCGGAGCCTGGCGAATAGGCGCAGTTCCTCCTCGATCCTGGCAAGGGTGAAGCGGCGCACCCCCCCGCTCCCCTTGTGGTCGAAGCAGAAGGCGCAGGCGAAGTCGCAGCCGCGCGACAGCTGCCAGAGCGCGCCTCCGGGGATAGCAGGATCGAGCAGGCCCGAGAGGTAGGGCGAGGGGATGGTGTCGATGTCGGCCGGCTCGGGAAGCGGTCCGGTCGCCTCACCTGGCAGCACGACCCCCGGCACGCCGGCGGGCAAAGATCCCTGCGCCAGAGCCTGGATCGTCTGCACCAGGGGGCGCTCACCCTCGCCCCTGATCAGGAAGTCGAAGATCCGCGCCTCGAGGAGGCCGGCCGGGTTGGCCGTGGGCTCGGCGCCGCCGGCGCAAAGAACCAGGGAGGGGGAGTTCTGGCGCAGGAGCGCGGCGACGGCAAGGGCGTGATCGCGGCTCCAGACGTAGACGGAGAAGGCGACCAGGTCTGGCTGCAGCTTCAGGATCGCCTCGGCGCAGGCCGCGGGAGGGTCGTCCAGGTAGAACTCGCTGATCTCGACCCGCAGGCTCTTCGAGAGTTGCTTGTCTGCCAGCAGCGCCTCCTTCAGGAAGGCGCAGGCAAGCGGCACCGCCTGCGCTGAGCGGTGGGGGTGAATGGCTATCAGGGATATTCTCATGGGTTCTTTGGGCGGGCCTTCAGGCGGGGCTTGCCCCCCTCGATAACTACGGCAAACTCGACGTCGCTGCAGCGGTACTTTGCCAGAATGGCGGGCTTCTGCCGTTCTATGGCGGAAGCGATTTTCTCTTTGGAGAGGGTGCCGACCGGCAGGTTGCAGGCCTCAAGCGCGGCGCGATATTCTTGGTAGATCCGTTCCACTGGATTTTTCGGGATTCCGCCGGCAGGCGGTGCTGGGTGTGCCGTTATTTCTCCGTGCCGAAGCGACATCTTGAAGCGGTCCCGGCTGTACTTCCCCTCCTCGATCAGGCGGTTGATGCGGCTCCACTTTTGCCGGTGCACCGAGAGGGTCCCGACCAGGGAGTTGTACTTGAACTTCTGCATCGTGTTCGTGATGCTCACGTTCTGGTAGCGCCTGGCGCAACGCTCCACCTCCTCAAGGAGTTGCAGCGGCTCCCTCTTCTCGATGCCGACGAAGTACTGCTCATACTTGATGATCAGTTCGTTCAGGTCACGTTCCAGACGCGCTATGTCCTCGGGGAACCCCATGCATCCTCCAAACCGACTATAACGGGAAGTTGATGCCGTGTAAATGGTAAAAAAGATGTGGCTGCCGGTGGGCATGGCGAGTTAAACAGCTTGACGAGTTCCGCTATTCTTGTTAGATATAAGCATTTTACTGTTGTTGCGCAAGGAGAGTGCGAGATGGCGATGATATCTGCAGTCGTGCTGGCAGCCGGCATGGGTACCAGGATGAAGTCCGATTTGGTCAAGGTTATGCATCCGCTGGCTGGTGTGCCGATGATCGCCTGGCCGGTTGCCGCCGCCCTGGAAGCGGGAGTCGCCGGATGCGTGCTGGTGGTCGGGCATCAGGAGGAAAAGGTGCGCGGTTACTTTGCCGACAGGGGCGAGATCTCCTTTGCGGTGCAGACCGAACAACTCGGGACCGGCCATGCCGTGCGCTGTGCCATGCCCGCGCTCCCCGGCGCGTCGCGCACCGTTCTCATCCTGTGCGGGGACACCCCGCTTCTGAGCGCCGGGACCCTGCGCGGCATGCTGCAGGCCCATGAAGCAAGGGGCGCCGCGGTCACCGTCATGACCGCGACCCTTGGAGAGCCTTTCGGTTACGGCAGGATCATCAAGGCCGCGGATGGCAGCGTCGCGGGGATCACCGAGGAAAAGGACGCCTCCCCCGGAGAGCGCCTGATCCGGGAGGTAAATGCCGGCGTTTACTGTGCCGACCGGGCCTTTCTTGAGCAGGCGGTGTCGGGCCTCACCAACGACAACGCACAGGGAGAGTACTATCTGACCGACGTGGTGCGGCTCGCCGCCTCGCAGGGACTTACCTGCGCAAGCTTTCACGTTGCGGACCCCGAGGAGGTCACCGGGGTGAACGACCGGGTGCAGCTCGCCGAAACGGGACGGGTGCTGCGCGGCCGGATCAACCGCGAGCTGATGCTCTCCGGCGTCACCATGATCGACCCGCAGGCAGTCTACATCGACCGCGGGGTGCGCATCGGCCGGGACAGCGTGATCCAGCCCGGCGTGACGATCCTCGGCGAGACCGTCATCGGCGAGCGCTGCGAGATCGGGCAGGGCGCGCTGATCCGCTCCAGCACCATCGCCGACGACGTCGCCGTCAAGGCGGGGAGCGTCGTGGAACAGGCGCTCGTGCACGAGGAGGTCGCCATCGGGCCGATGGCGCATCTGCGGCCCGGTACCGAGCTGTCGGCACAGGTGAAGATTGGAAACTTCGTCGAGACCAAGAAGGTGTTCATGGGGCAGGGGTCCAAGGCGTCACATCTCACCTATCTGGGTGACGCGACCATCGGCAAGAATGTGAACATCGGCTGCGGCACCATCACCTGCAACTACGATGGCGTCAAGAAACACCAGACCGTCATCGAGGACGAGGTGTTCGTGGGAAGCGACGTGCAGTTGGTGGCGCCGGTCACGGTCGGGAGAAATTCCCTGATAGCCGCGGGGACCACCGTGACCAAGGACATCCCCGCCGACTCCCTCGCCATCGCGCGCGCGCCGCAGGTGAACAAGGAAGGGTGGAAACTGAGGAAAAAATAGGACCCCGTTCAACGATAAAATCAGTTCTACGTTCAACGTTCTACGTTTAAAAACCTAGATACAGAGCGGTCATACCTAGAACTCGAACGTAGAACGTAGAACGTAGAACGTAGAACGTAGAACGTAGAACGTAGAACGTAGAAACAAGGACATCATTTAACGGAGTCAATCATGTGCGGTATTGTGGGATATACGGGGGGGCAGGATGCCACTTCCATCATCATCGAGGGGCTGAGGAAACTTGAGTACCGCGGTTACGACTCCGCCGGGATCTGTACCCTAAACAATGGCAAGGCCGCCATCAGGCGCAGCGAAGGAAAGCTCGTGAATCTGGAGCGCCTGCTGCAGGCCGAGCCGATCAGCGGCACCGTAGGGATCGGCCATACCCGCTGGGCCACCCACGGCAGACCCTCGGAGATCAACGCCCATCCCCACCAGGCCGGAAGCGTCATAGTGGTGCACAACGGCATCATCGAGAACTACCTGCAGCTGCGTGACGAGCTGAAGGCGGCGGGGCACACCTTCAAGAGCGAAACCGACACCGAGGTGATCTCCCACCTGGTCGAGGAGCGGCGCAAGGTGAACGGCAGTTTCGAGGGTGCGGTCCGGGAGGCGCTCTCCATGATCAAGGGGGCCTATGCACTGTGCATTCTCTGCGAGCAGGAGCCGGATGTCCTGATCGCCGCCAAGCTGGGCGCCCCGATGGTGGTCGGCCTTGGCACCGGGGAATTCTTCATCGCCTCCGACATCCCCGCGATCCTGTCCCATACCCGTTCCATGATCTTCCTGGAGGACGGGGATGTCGCCGTCTTCAAGGGGGGCGCGGTCTCCTTCAGCTCGATCGCCGGCGAGCCGTTGCAAAAGACGCCGCGCCACATCGACTGGTCGCCGCACATGGCGGAGAAGGGAGGCTACCGGCACTTCATGCTGAAGGAGATCTTCGAGCAGCCGCGGGCCGTCCGGGACACCATCGCCGGCAGGCTGAGGGAGGAGGAGGGGGACGTCTACCTGGAAGACCTCGCCATGACCGATGCCGAGCTCCAGGGCGTGGAGAGGGTCTGCATCATCGCCTGTGGCACCTCCTGGCATGCGGCGCTGGTCGGCAAATTCCTGATCGAGGAGCACTGCCGCGTCCCGGTGGAGGTGGATATCGCCTCCGAATTCCGCTACCGCAATCCGGTGGTAGACGCCAAGACCCTGGTCATCCTGATCTCCCAGTCCGGTGAGACGGCGGACACCCTCGCCGCCATGCAGGAGTCGAAAAGGCGGGGCGGGAAATGCGTCGCCATCTGCAACGTGGTGGATTCCTCCATCGCCCGGGCGGCAGACGGCGTGATCTACACCCATGCCGGACCCGAGATCGGGGTCGCCTCGACCAAGGCGTTCGTCACCCAGCTGGTCGCGCTCTATCTCTTTACCATTCGGCTGGGCCGCTCCCGCGGGCATATGGGGCGTGAAGAGGGGAGGAAGCTGATCGCTTCCATCGTGCGGGTGCCTGCACTCATGGAGGAGACCCTGAAGCTGAACGATCAGATCCAGGAGATTGCCCGCAACTACATGAACGCGCACGATTTCCTGTATCTGGGGCGCGGCATGAATTACCCGATCGCCCTTGAGGGTGCCTTGAAGCTCAAGGAGATCTCCTACATCCACGCCGAAGGGTATCCGGCCGGAGAGATGAAGCACGGGCCGATCGCGCTCATCGATGAGCACATGCCGGTCGTGGTGCTGGTGCCGAAGGGTGCCAACTACGAGAAGGTCTGCTCCAACATGGAGGAGGTGATCGCCCGCGGCGGTCGCGTCATCGCGGTCTGCTCGGCGGGGGATAGCGAGGTGAGGAAAAAGGTGGAGGTGGCGCTGGAGATTCCGGTCGATGGCGAGGACGTGAATCCGATCATCATCTCCATCCCGATGCAGCTCCTGGCGTACCACGTGGCGGTGCTGAAGGGGACCGACGTGGATCAGCCGAGAAACCTCGCCAAGAGCGTCACCGTAGAGTAGGAGAAAAGGCGGTAAACCGGCGGCTGTCCTCGGGGAATAAAGTTATATACTCGGGAATAAAGTCGTATACTGGGAAATAAAGTTATATACCGGGGAATAAAGTCGTATACCGAAGGCTCTCGGGTGGCATGCCTAGGGGATAGGGTGCATAGCTACAAATGAATCAAGGGGTATGGCTCAAGCTGTACCCCTTTCTCTTTGTCTGAGCTCTGTCTTGAAACCGATTTTGCCGCCAAGAAAATCCAGGGGACGAGGCTCATTATGGTAGGTTCGATTCCCATGTGTCTGCATTATGAGGAGAAAAAGACTAATTGTCACTTGAAGCATAAAGTGAGCACCGTTTCCACTTTATGCTTCAATGCCGATGTTGTCATTTTGCTTCTATTTGTTGGGGCGTCAGGGGGCTTATCAGCCGCAGGTCGGGAGCTTATGGGGAAATCACCAACTGCCAGGCCCGGTGAGCGTTACGGTGGGGTAGGCACCGTTAGGCTACAGGTGTTCCTGTTCCCGTAAAACAAAGTTGGGAACCGGGGAATAAAGTTGGAAACTCAGATGTGGGTGGCGAAACGATTAGATGAATTCGAAAATATTAAACGCGGGGTTTCCTCGGCCCACGATGAATGCTCAACGGCTGAACCGTTCGCAACGCATAGGTCAGCGGTTCGATCCCGCTCATCTCCACCCATAATAACAGTGGGTTACAGTTCATTCTGTGGGCCATTTGTTTTTCAATGAGAATAGTATGTGCTCTAGTATATGGTCTTCCTGCGTGCTTGTGGCCTCCCTAGCTTGTGTTATTACTGCATTCAGGCCCAGCCAAATGCCTTCCAACCGGAGACAAGCATCTTGATCTCAGGCGGGTTTTTCCACTTTTATTGTGGTCCAAATAAAAATAGCTTTGGATTTTCGACCCTTAGGTCATGATCAACAGCGGTTTCTTTGAAATAATTCAAAATTGTTTCAATTTGATCCGCATTGAAACTCTCATATATCCAAGGTGCTAGCACGAAATTTTCACATTTTCTAAGTACAAGTTTAAAAACTTCATACTTTAGATAATGTTGGTTTGCAAACATAAGATGGCTGAAAATAGTCTGCGCTTCGTCGATATGCTCCTTTAAATATGAAAAAATTACTTTGGTTTTGTTATTACTTGGAAAAATATTCAAAACCATATACGCAGGACCAACCGTTGCATTAGAAAAAATATCACAAGAAAAAACTGAGCTTACTGCTAAAGTTGGAATTTCTGTATTTAGTACAAACTCTCTATGCAAAACCTTACCAAAGCAACGATCTAACAAAATCTGGTCATACAAAAGTTTGTACATATCAAAGAAATAAGCAGCTTGCAATTTTTCGGTTGCTAACTTCATTGGAAGGTCAACATTATTTGAGTCAAATTTACCGAGGCCTATTCCCCTCATATAGGAACTTTGGATGTCAATCGCCGCTTTCATGGCTGCGTGTAATCCTTTTAACACTGACCTGAAAGCCAACAGAAATAAATGCTCTTTGTTTTTCGTATCAATTTCATTGTCATCAATTGGGGCGAAGAGACTATTATCGTGATCCTTACATAAACCAGTAAAAGTAGTAGCGACATTTCTCCCTACCAATCCGAAGCTTACTTGTGGACCTTTATCAAAGTCCATTTTTATTTTAGGCATGACTACATGCCCTTTATACTCTAAGAGTCCAAGTATCCTTTTATTCTGAATCGAATGTGCTTTAATTGCCTCTTTCTTGCACTCCTCGAAAGGGAAAAAACAACGGTTAAATTTGCTTCCAATTCTTTGGGAAATGAATTTTTTCATTTCATTATCAGTAGTCATTCTAACCTCTGTTTACTATCCATATCGTCGGTCACCAGATCATGAACTAGGTTCGGCAGTATTTACAATCCGTACCTAATGCCTATGAAATAAATATAAACGATGCGGTTACCATCAAGAATGCGACCTTACATTTCATCCATACTCCCTGTTTGGTTCAAACAGCGGCAAATACTTCGCGCTCACAGAGAGTTACGTCACATGTAAGGTCTTTTTCTCTAATAGAACACTAGGATCACTTAAATTAATTAGATTCAGTAAATATACCTAGTTGACCTTCATTCTTCGGCCACGGATAAAAGATGTATTATCTGCAAGCATTTCTCGTGCTAGCGCAAACTCATCGGCAGATGAAAACACATAGCGCTCAGCATGGCTGACCTGTAACGAATTAAAATTCCTTACGTTTTGCTCGTTATATGGGAGAGGTGTACCTTCTTTCAACGATAGGTCTAATGCTTCAATTCCCTCAGGGTTCTTTATTAGAAGGTCAACAATGTGAGGATTTTCTGCCTTGAGTCGGTGTAATGTTCTTGCTGCCTTTTCAATGTCTTCCTTAATCGAAGGGCACCAAAGCCCCATCGCGCGAGTTGGCGACAAGGGAAAGTATATTTCTATGCCCTTTACATCAAGCCCAATATTACCGTAAGGTTCCATATCAATCTGGTTCTGCATCGCGAGCGGATGATCCCCTATGATAAATGGATGTTTTTTAGTCGTGGACAGAAGCACCCAAGATTTGTTTTCATAGTACGGTCCGAATTTTTCCGGTGCCGTTACCATAATCTGCGCAATTTCTGCTTTGGCTCGATTTTCGTCTGGCACCTCAATATAATCTTTTACTGCTTCTAACTCCTCCTCGGAATGCATTTCCCGTAGTTTTTGGCCCAACAATTCCGGAAGCGAACACCAATTTTCTCGAAACCAGCGAGTTCGTGTGTACTGGATGGCAAAAAAGGAAGAAAGCAAAATTCTTTCTTCAGGAGATATTGTGGCAATAGAATTTTCATCTAAAATTCGTTGGAGGACAGGCTTTGTCTTCCCTTCAAGAACTGATAGCATTGGCTCAAGCGTTACCCCTTCGCCGTCGATGTTAAAATCATAAAAACGACTTTCACTTGCAATATTTTTAGCATTTGTTGGGAACGTTCTGTTACTTTTCTTGTCAAATACTTGTAGTTGGTCTTTCTTACCATTGCCAAAGTTTTTAAGAAGAAATTGCGGGACATAATGCTGAACTTTTGCGATTCCTGTATTTCTTTGAGACATGCACTGCTCCCTTTGGTTTTTCGCACTCAATATTATGCCGTTTGGCCAATAATCGCCCCATCCCGCTCCATGCAAGCAAGGGCTCTTTCGTCCGTGGCCTTTGCTCCGTCCTCGCTTGCTTTGTATTTAAGCCAATCCCGCCATTGACACCACTCTTCTCTATCAGCGTAGGTTATACTGCGAATAACAGTTCCGTCCGCGCACAGCCAAGATTCGGCGCCTTCTTTAACCGGTCCTGGTACGATGTGGAACGGGCTTCGTCCTGCTTGTCCCATCCGGTATCAATGAAGCAAGCACCGCCATGCCGACGCCTAAACACGAAGTCGGCAACCATCTTGCTACCGCTTGGATGAATAATTAAGTAGGGTCGTTCCATGATATTCCCTCCTTTGCTATTTCCCGTTTATGCAATCCCGCGCATCAATACGTTTTTTACCGCCTGTGCCGTCCATGTTCCAGCTTTGCCCCTAGCGGTGAGGATGTGGACGGCAGGAGAAATGAACTACCCCGCCGCAAGCAGCGGGGTATCACGGGGTTAGTACCGCCGCTGTAAACGCTGATGGATTACCGCTATCGCCCCAAGGGGCGGGGAATTTACCCATCTGTGGTTAAAGGTTTTGGCTATCTTGCCTAAGCTCAGTCCTTGTTGTTGCAAGCTCTTGATGATGGGTGCCACTTGTTCGGCGAAAGCATCAGCCCGAATCCTCATCATTGACGCCCCTGCTCTACTCGCTTTCGCTTGCTGCTCTGGTGTGAGCTTGCCCCGATTGCCGCCCAGCTTAACGCCCCGCACTTTTGCTGCTTGCAGACCTGCCTTTGTTCGCTCTGAAATCATCTTCCGTTCTTGCTGTGCTACGGCGGCGTAAATTTGGGTCATGAAGCTGTCGGCATTCGGCATGTCTGCCGCCACAAAGAGAAATCCGTCTTTTTGAAGTTGGGTAATGAAGTGAGCATTGAGGCTCAGCCGGTCGAGCTTGGATACAAGAAGGGTTGCACCTGTGGCCGTACATAGGGACAAGGCGGCTTGAAGCTGCGGCCGGTTAATGGGCCATGACTCCATGCATCCGCAGTGGGGGCAAACCCGGCCATTTTTCCAGATCGTACTTTCGAGATAGCATCGGCAAGCCTTCTCGTTTGGCAGCTTTATTCGAAGTTCTTCTACGATCATGGTCCCTCCTTCTTTGAGTGGGATCATAACACTGCCCTATGACAGAATAAGTCGTATCATATTCACGCTGCCTTTGTTTGGGCTATAGGACCGATGAAGAATGTGATGAAGCGATCGAGCTTTCTTGGCAGGAGGTACTCGAATACTGGAAGCCCCAAGCGCGGCGCAGCGACCGGCGCCCGCAGAGACGGGCACCAAAAAGAAGGACTACATCATTCTACGGGTGAAACGGTAAAGTATGTGCTATATACACCCACGAGGTCATTTCAGAGATACAGTTTCTCTGCGGCTTGAATGTCTTCATCACACACGTCAGGATCTAGGCATTTCATAAGCGTGTGGATGTACTCCTTGTTCTCATAGTTAGCATACCATACTCCAAATGCTCTTTCGTACATGTCTATTTTGACAACTCCGAATAAACCCTTCGAAAGTTCTTCAAAAAAATCATGAGGTTCGTAGCCCTCACATCTTCTAATTGCGTCGGCAAGGCGATTTAAAGGGACGCCCACAGCGCGTGCATAGTCCTTTTGATGGGCCGTTATAGCATTAATGACTTCCCTTTCTGGAGAAAGAGTGCCTGGCAGAAAATAAAAAGTTCCATCGGATTCCTGATACTTTGGCAGATCTTTCTGGTCTGCGTCAAGAACTCCAAGCACCCTTAGGCTGCCCTGACGCTTCCCAATTCGATGAACAACCTCGTAGACGTCGGTTTCTCCACTAAGGAACCTTATGTCAAAGGTCTTTCGAAGAGAACTCCCATATAAATCTAATAACTTCTCAAAAAACACCCTTGCCTTATTATCCTCAAGGAAAAAAATCCCTTTCTTTCTTAATTCCATACCCAATTCATCAAGATAATTGATATCAGTAGCATACGTCCATTCAGCATGCATCGGTTTCTTCATAACTATGACGCGCTCTTTTCCCAGTGCCTCAATAATAAACGGTGAATGAGTAGCTAGAAAAAGTTGTTTCTTTCTGTCAGCTGACAGGTATGCGAGTAAGTCTACCAACCTGCGTTGTCCGGCAGGAGAAAGCCCTACCTCTGGCTCCTCAAGAAAAAAAATACCAGGTGATTTGTATTTCCTTGCCAGTAACCAATATAGGTACAGCACTAATTGTTCCCCAAGAGACAAAGAATCATTATCCATATCTTGTCCTCTTTGGGAAAGAACAAAGCGTGGACAAACTTCACCATCCTCAACTACAACTTCTTCGATTTGCATTTTTTCATAGGATGAGCCTAGCACGTAATTGATGATGCCTCTCTCATCATCCTTAATTAGACTGAATTCCTCTTGCCCAAATGTGCTTCTGTATTGAAGTAGTTGATTGTTTGATCTCTTTAGCTCTGCATAAGGATCAACCAGCGTTGCTGGCACTGTATCTCCAGGAATAGTTAGGGTTACACCTCCTGAAAGCTCAACTTGATGTTGCATAAAAGGTATACGGCTATAGGTATCACTGGTAAGAAAATCAAAAAAACTGCTCTTTCCAGCTCCATTTGCGCCTACCACTGCGAACAATCCATCTGGTTTTATGGACAGGACTTGCTGGCCCAGATCAATTTGATCTAGCCTTACAATTCCTGTTGCGGCAGTCACCACATTTCCCAAGTTTCGCCAATGATCCCGTATGGAAGCTATTTTCACTTTAGGCCCCATCTCTCAGAAACCATTAAATCTACAAGGATTTCTTCTGAATAATTATTCAAGCCAGAAAGTTCATCTAAGATTCGACGGGCGGAGGAACTCATAGGTGACTCGTACACAATCTTATTAGTATACAACCCGACCAAATAAATAATTAGCAACCTCAACTGAACAGGCATGGCATCATTGACACTTGTTGAAGACTTATCTTGATAAACAGCGACCAAAAAGATCAGCAACCGATCTGCACACATTCCGTCTTTTGCGCGTGCTCTTAACTCCTCGAAGGTATAAAACAAGTCACAACTTTTGTTTTCACAGGAGAAGAATAGAAGCCAAGTCAATAGAGTCGACTTATTTAGCCTTACCTTTTTTTCAATGGCATGAGAAAGCAGGATGATTGCCTGCTCAGCAGTTGCATAACAACCGTTGCTAACAGACTGTCCAGAGCGAAAAAATTCGACTAGCATGCTATCTGTGATTTTTTTGTTGATCATCCTTGTATTCATGGCATAAAGTAATCTGGCGATCACATCATGATAAGCAAGCCGACTATTATTGAAGCCAATGCGGTCAATACTCAGATTATTTTTGCTCATGCATTCAACAAGGCCACGAACTTGATCTCTTACGGGTCCATAAAACGTGTTTCTTTTTTCGGCAGGAGTTAGAGCACTACCTTGGTTTAATCTAAAGAAAAGCTCATATGGTTCATCCTCTTTGTAGTCTACAAGTTCATATACTCTGATTGAGAATCTATCGAACTTAGATCTATCTTCTCTACAAAGCCCACTATAACGCAGACCATTCAACGATCTGATTCTGTCATCGGGAGGATCGATACTGCCATCGATCTCAAACATATCTTCATAAAATTCTAGTATTGCATTGAGCCTTTGCTGACCATCAAGAACGTCCAATGTGCCGCCCGTCGCTGGTACTACCATGAAAACCGGGGGGAATTGCCACTCGCGTAAAATTGTATCGATGAGACTCTGTTTTTTTGCCTTATTCCAAACGAGGTCACGTTGAAAATCTGGTTGCAGTTCAATTTCCTTATCTCGGATCCTGCGATAGATAGTGCTCAAATCTGGCTCTTTTGGATAGATTTTCATATGGTCCTTTCTTGTATATACTGTAGTTGTCTGCGCGAAGCATCCTGTTTTGCCCTAACATCTCCAATCAGAGACGATGCCAACATATTGATCAATACTGCTGACTCTATATCAAACATGCCTTTGCCAGCAAGGGAAATTAATCGTCAGTGCATCTTCAGACATACAACCACCACCTTGATCCGGTACTTGTGAGACATGGCGTGGTACTTTGACCTTGAAACGGCGCCCAACGGTGCCTCAACTCATGGTGCTAGGACCGTTAAAATAAGGGGTTAGAACTTGAGGTGGGTCACTCACCGATAGAGGGGGCCATTCTTCGGGGTAGTCGACTCACATTCCCAAAAGAAAAACACTTCTGTTCCTGGAGTTTCTCCAATCGAAATACCAGATTTCGGATGTCACTGTGCCTTTCCTTTCCAGAAAGATCCGTGTCTCATTTTCAAGTGCCCGCTAAAGACATATACCTGTATGGTGCTACTTGTGGCACCGAAATCATCATTTCGAACTTTGGGCGCGATTCGGTCAAGCAACTGAATCTAACTGCCCACGAACACTTCCACGCGCTTCAATTCAGCGGCGGTGTGGTCAGCAAGGATCCGGGTTCGGTGATAACCTTCGGCCGCAGCAAGTCTATGCAGGTTGATGTTGCTGATGAGGAGGCAGGCGAGAGGTTCTCAAAAGAAGAGGTTGCGGTGTTTCTGATTTACGCTGAGAAGGGCGGAAGCTTCCTGCTGAACGACTCTCGGACCGGCGGCGGAAGCAAAGACTATGGCTCTTCCGCACTCTTCACATCCCAGTAACAGGAGGAGGCGAAAGGCGAAAGGGTTCCATTTTCCTCTTCACGCCGGTACGTGCCGTCCTTAATTTGCAGCCACGCTTCCTCTTAGGACATGATGTGCTCGTGTTTCGCTCACCAATGTGCATCGATACCATCAAATCCGTTGCCTTTAAATAAGTGGCCGCATTCAGGGCACACCTTTTTCTCCTGGTCATGCATGTGGTCCGCCAATAACTCTATAAAACGTCCTAATGGAGATCTTAAAGGTTTCCGCCACCTGTTTGGGCGGCTCGTTTTGCTCCACCAGTTTTTTGGCGTGGGCGATTTGTTGGTCCGACAAGATTCTTTTGCGCCCCATTTTTACGCCGCGCGCCATGGCCGCGACTCTCCCCGCCTTAGTCCTTTCCTTGACCAAGGATCTTTCCAGTTCCGCCAGTATCCCTATCATCTGCCACATGGCGCGGCCAGTCGGCGACTCGGTGTCGTTCGCCTCAGTGAGCGACCTGAACCCTACGCTACGCGCCTTTAGATCATCCAGCATCCCGATCAGGTCGCGTAGGGATCGGCCAAGCCGGTCGAGTTTCCACACCGTGAGCACGTCACCTTTTTTCAGACTCTTCAAGCATTTTACCAACTGCTGACGTTGCATGTTCGCGCCGGTCGCTTTGTCAGTATAGATCTTTTCGCAGCCGGTCTGGCGTAGCGCCGAAAGTTGCAGATCAGGATTTTGGTCTTCCGTCGAGACCCTCGCGTATCCTACTTTCATGGTCCAATTGTGGCACCGATTTATGGCACTGTTGACCGCCTGATTTTACTGAAGTTGGGAGGTGTGCCAAAAAACTTAGTTTATGGCGCGCCCTAATTACTAATGCGGTTTAGCGCCATTTTTGGGTAAAAGTCGCCCGATATCCGGATTTCACAGGTCGGGTCACTTCTGGGCACTCGGGAAGTTGATGCCTCAACCAAATCTCGTCCTCTGATCCGCCTTGATGATCAGGACCAACAAATATGCCACCCAGCACACCAGAAAATCACTCGCACGGATTGTGGGTTGTCGCAATCTAGAATAAAAATACAGTTCGCACCGCACCGCACCGCCATCAAGCGAGTTGCAAACATGGGCAGAAATGTGGAGTAACTGTGCAAAAAGTGCCGGGAATTACCCCCATTGGTCCCCCCATACCCTCGTCAGAAGAGTCTCTCGCTTATCGATATCCTCATTTGAGTAAATTTCTGAGGAGAGATGAGGTCGATTTCCCTAATAATTTCAGCTGCGGGGTAAGTTAAAATAAAATAATTATTTCGCGATTTGCCCTGTGAAATGCTGATGAATAGACTGGTAATCATTGAATGTATTGGGCATAAAATACCAAATTAGGTAGTCAGATCATGTATTTAGACCTGGTGGCAATTAAAGCTTTATTCTAAAATTCCGATACACTTGTATTGTGAGGTCAGCACCAATAATACTGACGTTGGGGGGCGCCAGATTATGACCGACCCAGATAGGCCAATATCGACGCTGATGAAGGGCCAGAGCGGTCGAGGATGAAGAGATCCCAAAGCAGCATCTGTGCAACCTAACACCAGATGAAGAGGAGAGAGAGCATGCCACGAAGAATGGTGCCTAGCCAGGAATCAAAGTTGAAGCAAGGTCGCGGGCAGGGGCACGGAAAAGACTATTGCCCGTTCCTTACCGTTAGGGATCTCGGATCTATGGGGCTATCGCACCGCTACAAGGGGTGGAAGACAGATCGGGTTCATCATCTATTGTCAAACAATGAAAAACGTTACTTTTTCTGTTTAGAGTGGTCTCCTTTCGTGGTGGATATTCGCGAACAGTTCCCTCTTCCTTTGGCAGAAACTCTTGAGATAGCTCTGCGTCTCGGAATAAAACATCCGACCCATCCAAAGACAAAAGAATATGTGGTGATGACGACAGTTGAGTGGACCCCTTAGTCAAGACAAAAAGAGGTGGGGTTTAAGATGGTAGCCGGCCGCGCAGCGGCACGGCGCTGCCCCGAGTCTTTTCCGTTTTCGGGTTGTGGTTTTTCTTTTATGT
>Ga0209125_1000337_pt1 | contig 66418 bp, 53 predicted proteins | sample BarGraIncub1131A_FD_184503 | JGI IMG/M metagenome (GOLD analysis project Ga0209125, IMG submission 184503) | Arctic peat soil microbial communities from Barrow, Alaska - Barrow Graham LP Incubations 11-31A (SPAdes) (version 2) | ecosystem: Environmental > Terrestrial > Soil > Wetlands > Peat... | reverse complement strand
GTAGGGAACGTGCCAGTGGTTCTTCTGCGGTTGGAGGACCGGTGGTTTCCTTTTGCAGTGGGCTCACCGGAGGCGTTAGCTACGGACCAAAGGCGGACAGGTGAACCTTGTTGTAATTCCATCCACACCAGACGCAGCCCCGCGGGCTTCATATGGGTAGTTAAGTCCCCGTATCTCTTAGTTTTCTCCGCCGGCGCAATGCATGGTTTTTTGGCGGATGGCGTCTGGTAACCTGCTGAAATCATGTCAATTCTCCGCTAGCGCGCATCCGGTTCCGAACGGCCCCTGGGAATGAGAGGTCCGACGGACGAAAAGACACTGTCTACCCGGTCGGACCCCGACCTGATTTCAAGGTTAAAGGAACTCTCCAGAGCGAACAATGCCACCATCGATTCACACCATTTTACGTGGACCTGGATGCCTTGGAACGTGAGCATAAAACGGGAAATTCCTTCTCGGAACGTGTGCTTTCCTGGAGAAAAATCTGTCAGCTCTGCTTGGCTCGGTAGTGGCTTTTGGCGACAAACTCGCCCAGAATCCTGCCAGCGCCGGCCAGGTGCATGAGCTCGCCCGGCAGGTGGCTGCGCTCTCGGAAGCGGTCGGTCGACTGGCTGCGGGAAGGGAAAACAGCGCCGACCCGGAGGGGGATTCCGAGATTGTTTCGAGGCCGGATCCGGGCGCGGGAAGTGGAGGCCGGTCGGGTGAAAAGGGAACTGGACCGGGGGCTCCCGGGGCGGATTTTTCCGAGCTGACGACGTTATTGCAGGAGCAGAAAAGCCGTCCCTTCGGCCTGGATCTCCGCTTCGTCCAGGCGACGCTCATGGCTGTTTTTTCTCTGGCGAGGGGTAGTTTTTTCAATTATCCGGGGGAGTGGGAGCCCTTCAAAGCGAAATCAAAGAGGCGAAGGTCTTCCCTTGGAGGCTTCGAGGGCTATGCGGCATCCCGCCATTCATCCGTCCACTGGCGCTTGGCCTCGTCTATCTTTACGAATAGAGAAACGACCTTATTCCCTTCTTTTCGTGCAGCATCCGTTCTGCGATAATCGGTAATCTTCTTTCCGCTGACGATGATCTCGCGAAATAACAACTCGTTTTGCTTGCTCATCGGGACTCGGCCGTTCTCCCACTTTGACACTTGCGTCTTGTCACACTGCAGGTTTTCGGCAAAATCACTGCCTGACCAGCCCAGCGACTTTCTCAGAAATACAATTTCAGCCGGGGTAAGGCGTTCTTCTTTCTTCACGAGTGCATGAGCAATGCAATCGTGCAACGCCTCCATTCTGGGTATCTTCGGGACCAGCGATCCGCACTCAGGGCAGCTCCTCACGGTGATCCCTGCGAGGATTACGTTGTCAAGGCCACATTCGCGATACGGGTAGTTCTGAACGTTTTCGACCAATTCGGCTCTCTCACAAACTGGGCATCTCATTTTAACATTCTCCATGCGGTAACGATCATCAACTCGGTATCATCTTCGAATCTTACGACTACCGTCATTTTCCCGGTATGAACCCTGTATCTCCACTCCCCGTTCTCGTACTCCGCTTCATCGACGCTACCACCCCGAAGAACATTAAGGCAGTCCACGGTGGACATGTCATGTTTCGCGAGGCGTTCAATTGCGTGTGGCTGCGCATACGAGATGGAGCCATCTTTCACTATGGAGAGAATCAGCTTTTTTGCTTCGGTTCGTTTCAGTGGCTCGTTCAGCATACTATACACCTATAAGGTTTGCTTTCAACACAAAAGTTGTGTTGAGCACAACAGGTATCCGCCGCCCCGGAGCGCCCCGCTACTGTGCCGCGGGGACCCCCTCTTGACCCGAGGTTGGCGTTCTAGGTTTAGCAGCTGCGGAATCAAGGAGGGGGAGGTCTCCCCCTCGCCGCAAGCGCCGTGGCGCTTTCCGCTACCCCTGCTGCGGGGGAGACCCCCGCAACACCCCCCTTGAGGCCAAAGCTCCAAGCAGGCAAGTGGACCAAAGCAGCCGCCTGGGCGCCGGCAGCTTTGCCGGTCCCGGCCCATTCGGAAGCCGCAGCAAAAGCTGTGGCTCCCGAATCGGCCTCATTCAAGCCATCAAAGTGAATCCGGCAGTAGGACCAGAGCAGCCGGCACCGAACCTGCCGGCAGCTCTGACCGGTCCCGGTCCATTTGGAAACCGCCGCTTCGCTCCGGTTTCCGAATCGGCCTCCTTCAAGCCATCACGGGGCGGGCTCAAAGCCGCCCGCTGGGTTTATTCTCCGGCAGCATGGACCGGCAGGCGGATCACCTTCGCGCCGGACTCGCCCTTCAGGTGCCACTCAATCTCGTCCGCGATCCGTTGGATAACCGGGCGGAGGTCGTCCGGGGTTAGCCGGCTGTAGTGTCTCCCCGTCACGCTGTTGTCCACGTGCCCGGTCAGGTGGTTGATGTCCTCACGGCGCAGTCTCAACCGTTCGCCGGTGGTAATGAAGGTGCGCCGCAGGCCGTGGACGGTGAGATCCAGTCCGGTCCGCTGTTTCAGCTTTTCGGCCCGCATCGTCACATGACCCAGCTTGTTGCTGTGCCAGTCGGATGGAAAGACGAAGGCGTTATCCCCGACCCGTGCTTCCCGCCTTCGCTTCAGTATCGCAAGTGACTGGCTGCAGAGGGGGACTGTGTAGCTGTGTTTGGTCACCTCGGTTTCGTGCCGGATGCTGGCGATCCCTTTTTCCAGGTTCACGTCCTGCCATTTGAGGCTCTGCGTCTCGTTTGGCCGCCAACCCTGGTACAGGATGAGGAGGAAGCAATCCCTGTGCACGGGGGTGAACTGGAGTAACCCCTCGAGGAAGACCTTGAACTGCTCCGGTTCCAGGCAGTCCTCGCGGGCTCTCTGCCTGGCCCACAGCTTGGCGTCGGAAATGACCTTCACCGGGTTGCCGGTTATGTGCTGAGGGTAAAGGATGCTCCCGTACCTGATTATGCTCTGCAGGCACTTGAAGGAGTTCTGCGCCGCCCCTTTGCCTTTGGTTTCCCTGATCTGCTGATACCGGCTGATCACGACGTCCGGGGTCAGCCGGGTGCAGAGCTTCGACACGGGGAGGTCCAGCCAGCTCTCGAACTTCGGGGGGATGTGAAACGCGTAGGCCGCCCTGGTGGTCTTTGCCAGCGGTTTTTCCTTGAGGTAGCGCTCGTACAGGTCTCGAAGGGTGGGGATGGCCTCACCGCTGGCCGGTTTCCCTTGCCGCAATCTTTGCAGCAACTCCGGGGCCCTCTGGCGGGCCTGTTCCGGGGTGATCTCGCCGTAACGGTCCAGCTTCCCTTTGACCGTGCGATATTTCTCTGTCCCCGGGTCCAGGATGTCGACCTGGACAAAGAAGGTCATGGCCGCCCGGCCCACCCTGAGGAACAGGCCTTTCAATTTGGTATCGAAGTAATCGACCTGTCCTTTTTCCGCGAATTTCAGACTGTCGATATTCCTCTTTGTAAGCAATAACTTAGGCATGTGTACACCCCTTTTTTCCTACCTAAAATCGCCAAATTTCAAATTAGGTAGGATATAGGTAGGACCAGACGTAAAAAACCCGCTAAATCTGTCTAAAAGATTAGCGGGTTTTATGGGGCATGTCAAGCTGTAAATATTTGATTTGTAACAGGTTTTATGGCAAACTCATGTTTGCTAAAAACTATTAAAAAACGCTAAGTCAGGTTCCACAAAAACATCTCCCAGATATCCTTCCAGCTCTTGCCGATTTCCTCGACCACGGAGGGCTCAAAACCGCAGTGCATCATGCACTGGGCACAGCGCGGGTCCTTGCCGACGCCGTACTTCTCCCACTCGGTCTTCGCCATCATCTCCTGGTAGCTCGGATAATGGTCATCGGTGATCAGGTAGCAGGGCGCCTTCCAGCCGCGCGGGTTCCTGGTCGGGTTCCCCCAGGGGGTGCACTCCAGCTGCTTGTCTCCCTTCAGGAAACGGAGGTACATCGGGGTGGAAAAGAAACGGTACCGCTTGCTCATCTCGTAGACCTGCACGAACTTCTGCTGGATCTCGCGACGCTCCAGGAAGTGCTTATCCCCGACCGCCTCGTAGCCGAAGCCGGGCGCGACCAGAAAACCGTCCACACCGACATCCTTCAGGTGGGAAAAGAGCATCTCGATCTCCATCAGATCGGTTTCCTTGAAGATGGTCGTATTGGTGCAGATTCTGAATCCGAGCGACTTCGCCTTCTTGATGGCGGCCATGGCTATCTTGAAGGTCCCCGGGCGCTCCAGTATCTGGTCGTGGGTCTCCTCCATCCCGTCCATGTGGATGTTGAGGATGAAGTTCGGGTGCGGCTTCAGGGTGTCGAGCGCCTTCTCCAGCAGCAGCGCATTGGTGCAGAAATAGATGTGCTTCCCTCTTTTCAGCACTTCGTCGATGAGCGGGAAGATGTGGGGGTAGAGAAACGGCTCGCCGCCGGTGATGGTGACGACGGGTGCCGGGCACTCATCCACGGAATCGAGGCACTGCTGCAGGGTCATCATCTCCTGGATGGTGTCGGCATACTCCCTGATCCTGCCGCAGCCGGAACAGGCAAGGTTGCACAGATGCGTCGGCTCCAGCATCAGCACGAGCGGATACTTCTCCTGCTTCTTCATCTTGTTGGATACGATGTACTTGGTGAGGTCGTAGTTGAGTCGCATGGGGAAACGCATGTTGATTCCATCCCTTTTCTGATTGGCGGTGATCTTCAGCCAGGTGGAGAAACCTTCCGCAGGAGCGGCATACCTGCCGCGATTTTCGCGTACCGGAGGACGCTGCTACGGGATTACTTCCAACAAGAAGCTGAAGATTGTCGCTGTTCAGATCCCTTTTTTATTGCTGCTGTAATTTTGTCGTGCTTTGAGGCGCAGAAAAACGGGACAGTCAAAGGGGTTTTCCTCTGCCTGTCCCGCGGCTATTTCCACCATTCGGGCGGCAGGCCGGTCCCTACTTCACCCTGGTGAGCTGCGGCACTATAACCTTGCTGCCGTTCAGAAATGCCTCGCAGGTCGCGGCGATGCCGGCACCGTTTAACCCGAGATCGGCCCTCAGCTGGGCCTGGCTTCCCTGTTCGATGAAGTTGTCCGGTATGCCGATCCTCTTGATACGCACATGGCTCAGCCCCGCGTCGGACAGAAGCTCCAGCACGGCGCTCCCGAACCCGCCCATCAGCGCGTTCTCCTCCACGGAGACCAGCACGCCGGTCTTGGCAGCCTCGGCCAGGATCAGCTCGCGGTCCAGGGGCTTCACGAACCTCGCGTTCACCACCGAGACGAAGATGCCGCGCTCCCTCAGCAGGTCTGCCGCCTCCAGCGCCGGGTAGACGGTGGAGCCGATCGCCACGATGGTCAGGTCGGCGCCGTCCAGCAGCAGTTCGCCGCGGCCGATCTCGATTTCCTTCAGTTCCCGGTCGAGCGTCACGCCGAAACCGGCGCCGCGCGGGTAGCGCAGCGAGATGGGACGCCCGGAGTAGATGGCGGTCTTCACCATGTGCTGCAGCTCGTTTTCGTCCTTGGGCGCCATGACGGTCAACTCCGGGAGGTGGCGCAGGAAGGAGATGTCGAAGGCGCCGTGGTGGGTCGGGCCGTCGTCGCCGACCAGCCCCGCGCGATCAAGGGCGATGGTCACCGGGAGCTTCTGCAGGCAGATGTCGTGGAACACCTGGTCGTAGGCGCGCTGGGCGAAGGTGGAGTAGATCGCCGCGACCGGCCGGAACCCCTCGGCGGCAAGGCCCGCCGCGAAGGTGAGGGCGTGCTGCTCGGCGATGCCGACATCGAAGAAACGCTCCGGGAACCTCTTGGCGAACGGGGTGAGCCCGGTGCCGTCCGGCATGGCGGCGGTGATCGCAACGATCTTGGGATCGACGCTCCCCAGCTTCACCATGGCTTCCCCGAAAACCGCAGTGTAGGAGGGAGGGGCGGCCTTGGCCGGGGGCGCCCCCGCGGGCTTGGAGGGCGCGATGCCGTGGAACTTGTCCGGGGTATCCTCCGCCGGCTGGTAGCCCTTCCCCTTCTTGGTCACCACGTGCAGCAGGATCGGTCCCTCGATTCTCTTCACGTTGGCGAGCACGCTCAGAAGCGCCGGGATGTCGTGCCCGGGAATGGGGCCTATGTACTCGAAGCCGAGCGCCTCGAAGAGCGTTCCCGGGGTCAGGAACCCCTTCAGGGAGTTCTCCGCCTTCTTCGCGAAGTGCAGGATGTTGCCGCCGATGGCCGGGATGGCGGCGAGCACCCCCTCCATCTCCTTCTTGAGGTTGCGGTAGTAGCCCCCGGTCATCTTCCGCGAGATGAACGAGGAGAGGGCGCCGACGTTCTTGGAGATCGACATCTCGTTGTCGTTTAACACGACGATCAGGTTCTTCCGGAGGTGTCCAGCCTGGTTCAGCGCTTCGAAGGCCATGCCGCCGGTGAGCGAGCCGTCCCCGATCACCGAGATGACCCGGGTCCTGTCGTGGTTCAGGCCGTGGGCGACCGCCATCCCGAGCCCCGCCGAGATGGAGGTGGAGGAATGACCGGCACCGAAGGCGTCGTGGGGTGACTCGGAGCGTTTGGGAAAGCCGCTGATCCCCTTGTAGCAGCGCTGGGTGTGGAAGCTGTCGCGGCGGCCGGTCAGGATCTTGTGGGTGTAGGCCTGGTGCCCCACGTCCCAGATGATCTTGTCCTTGGGGGAGTCGAATGAATAGTGCAGCGCGATGCTCAGTTCCACGCAGCCGAGGTTGGAGGCGAGGTGCCCGCCGGTTTTGGCGACGTTCTCCAGCAAGAAGGCGCGCAGTTCGGCGGCGAGCGGGACCAGCTCTTCCTCTTTCAGCTTTTTAAGGTCGCCGGGGCTGTCGATCGTGCTTAAAAGTTTGTACATGGATCTCCTTAGGAGCTGTTCAACGTTCTACGTTCTACGTTCGATGTTAAAACCTAGAACCTGACTCCTTAGGAGCCGTTCAACGTTCTACGTTCTACGTTCGATGTTAAAACCTAGAACCTGACTACCTGAAACCTGTGACGTCAAGAACTTCACATAGAATCAAAAACGTTGAACGTTGAGCGTTGAGCGTTGAACGTTGGAACGTTGGAACGTTGGAACGTTGGAACGTTGGAACGTTGGAACGTAGAACGTAGAACGTAGAACGTAGAACGTAGAACGTAGAACGTAGAACGTAGAACGTAGAACGTAGAACGTAGAACGTAGAACGGTCGTCAGCTCCGCGTCACCTTGCATAGTCGTGGCTGCGGAACCAGGCAACGGCCCGCTCCAGCGACGCCCTGACCGGCATGAGCGGCAGGCCCAGCTCGGCTACAGCCTTGCCCGGGTCGAAATACATGAACTTCGCCGCCATCTGGACGCCGGCCAGCGGAATGAGCGGCTCCCTGCCGGTGACGGCGGAGAGCGCCTGGTTCGCATAGGCCGCCCAGAGTATCGGATGATAGGGAAGCCTCACCCGCGGTGCCTTGAGACCGGTGATCTCGGAGAGCAGGGCGAAGATGCTCGCCAGCGTCAGGTTCTCGTTGCCCAGGATGTATTTCTCGCCGATCTTCCCCTTTTGCGCCGCCAGGATGTGGCCGCGCGCGCAGGCCTCGACGTCGAGAAGGTTCAGCCCCGTGTCGAGGTAGGCCGGCATCTTGCGGTTCAGGAAGTCGACGATGATCTTGCCGGTCGGCGTCGGCTTTATGTCCATGGCGCCCACCGGCGTGGACGGGTTGACGATGACGAGCGGCAGCCCCTGGGCCAGGAATTCATCGGCGGCGCGCTCGGCCAGGAACTTGCTCTTCTTGTAGTCCCCGACCATCTGGCTGAAGTCGACCGGTGTACCCTCGTTTCCCGGGGTGCCGTCGCCCGGGTTTCCCAGCGTTCCGACGCTGCTCGTGTAGACCACCTTCTCGAGGCCGGCAGCCAGCGCCGCGGCCAGGATCGTGCGGGTCCCCCCCACGTTGGTGTCGTACATCGCCGCGGGACTCCTGGTCCAGAGCCGGTAGTCGGCGGCGGCATGGAACAGGGTCTGGCAGCCGGATAGACCCTTGATCAGGGAGCCCCGGTCGCTCAGGTCCCCCTCCCAGATCTCGACGTCGAGCCCGGCCAGGTTCCTGCGGTCCGAGCCGGGCCGCGCCAGCACCCGCACCTCGCAGCCGTCCTTCAGGAGTTCCCAGACGATGTTGGCACCTATGAAACCGGTGGCACCGGTGACGAATGCTTTCATGGCGTACCGCCTCCGGTCAGGGTCCGGAAGGTCCCCAGGGCCATGAGCGGGAAGCAGTTGCGGTAGATGTGGTACTTTATCATGAAGAACTTCGGGAATCCGGTGCCGGTGTACTGCGTCTCGTCCCAGGTGCCGTCGGCGTTCTGGGTGGAGATGAGGTGCTGCACGCCGCGGGCGACCGTGGAGGATCCCGCCTCGCCGGCCGCCATCAGCGCCAGGAGCGCCCAGCCGGTCTGCGACGGGGTGCTCTCGCCCATACCCGCCAGGGTGCGGTCGTGGTAGGACTCGCAGGTCTCGCCCCAGCCGCCGTCTATGTTCTGGCGCGACTTGAGCCAGTTGACCGCCTTCTTGATGTACGGCTGGTTCGGGTCCTCGCCGATCGCCGCCAGACCGCACATGACCGACCAGGTGCCGTAGAGGTAGTTCACCCCCCAGCGCCCCCACCAGGGCCCCTCGGGTTCCTGGTTCTTTTTCAGGAACTCGATCGCGCTGACAGCTGCCGGAAATTCACGGGCATAGCCGAAGGTACCCATCAGCTCCAGCATCCTCCCGGTCAGGTCCGCCGACGGTGGGTCGATGAGCGCCTCCAGGTCGGCGAAGGGGATCTTGTTCAGCAGGTACTTGGTGTTGTCCTTGTCGAAGGCGCCCCAGCCGCCGTTCTTGCTCTGCATGCCGAGGCACCAGTTGATGCCGCGCTTGATGGCGCCGTTCATGGACTTTCTGTCCTTAACCGCGATCCCCTTCAGGGCGATCATGACGAAGCCGGAGTCGTCCACGTCCGGGTACCAGTCGTTCAGGAACTCGAAGGCCCAGCCGCCGGGCTCCAGGTCCGGGGACTTGATGCGCCAGTCGCCGGGCTTTCTCACCTCCTTGTCCAGGAGCCACTGGGCCCCCTTGACGAGCGATGGGTGGTCGTTCGGGACCCCGGAGTCGGTGAGCGCCTTCAGCGCCAGCGCCGTGTCCCAGACCGGCGAGATGCACGACTGCAGCACCAGCTCGTCGCCGGTCTCGATGCAGAAGTTCGCCAGCGCAGCGAGTCCCGTGGCGATGACGGGATGGTCGTTCGGGTAGCCGAGCGCGTGCAGCGAGAGGACCGCGTTCAGCATGGCGGGCTGGATGCCGCCCCAGTCGCCGGTCGATTCCTGGTGCTCCAACACCCACTTCTCCGCCGAGGCGAGCGCCCTCTTCTTGAAGGGGCGCACCGGGCTCGATTCGTACACCTTCAGCAGGTGGTCCGCTCCGATGAAGAAGTTCTTCCAGGTGAGGATGCCGTCTTCCTTGCTGAAGGTGTAGTCGATGGGGCGGGGCGGCCGGACGAAGAGCTCCTGCACCCGGAGCGCCGGGGGGAGCTTGTGCACCGGCCGGCTGGTCATGACGATGGAGAGCGGTATGATGGTCGCCCTGGCCCAGCTGGAGAACTCGTACATGTTGAAATAGGCCCAGTTGGGGAGCAGTGTGAGCTCCACCGGCATGGATGGGACGCCGAACCAGGCGAACTCGCCGAAGAGCGCGAGGAAGATCTTGGTGAAGACGCGGGTCTTGATGATGCCGCCCTGCTCCAGCACGAAGGCGCGCGCCTTCGCCATGGCCGGGTGGTCCGCCGGGTAGCCGGCAAGCTTCAGGGCGAAGTAGGCCTCGACCGTCGTGGAGAGGTCGCCGGGGCCGCCGAAATAAATGGTCCAGTACCCCTCCTCGGTCTGCTTGGAGAGGAGGTAGTTGGCCATCTTGCGCTGACGCTCGTGGTCGACGAGGCCCAGGAACTGGAACAGCATGAGGTATTCGGCGGTGATGGTGACGTTACTTTCCAGCTCCGCCCACCAGTACCCCTTGGGGAGCTGTTCCCTGAAGAAGAAGTCGCGGCTTCCCTCGATGGCGAGGTCGAGCGGGTTCTTCGCCTCCCCCTGCTTCCTCTTCCAGATGGAGGCCGGGAGGTGGTGCACCTTGGCTCCCACCTGCGGGGAGGCCGGCTGCTCCGGTTCGACGGTGTTCCCGTTGAATGAAGTGAGTGCGTGCGATATGGGATGCTTGAAGGGGGAGGTCACCGCAAAACTCCTTAAGGGCGAAGTTCGAGAAAGATTAACCCAATGTAACGATTTTGCTAATAATTACAAGCTGTGAGATTTACCACATTTTTCGCCAAAGGTACACCATTTTTTCTCCCGGCGGCCGAGTTTTCCTAATTAAAACCGGGGCTTGCTCTTGGAATCTTGATTTATGAGGCTTCCCTGTGTTAGTTTGCAAGGCGCTGGAATCAGATAAAAAAACGCAGAGGTGATATGAAAGAAACGGCAAAAAAGGGGGGCGTCCTGTTCGCCCTGGCGGCAGGTCACCCGTGGCTGGTACTTTTCCTGGCCCTGCTGCTGTCGGCACTCTCCCTGTGGTACACCTCGCAACGGATGGAGTTTCTGACCGGCAGGGACGACCTGATGCCGAAGAACACCGCATTCAACCGTGACTTCCGGGACTTCCGCGCCGAGTTCGGCGACATGGAGGATATCGTCGTCGTCATCGAGAGCGCCGATGCCGAGCGGGCGGGCGCCTTCGGAAAACGGCTCTACGGAGCCCTGGAAAAGGACAAGGAGAACTTCTCCGACCTCTTCTACCCCTATGCGCTTCCCTTCTTCCAGAAAAACGGGCTCCTCTTCATGCCGCTGGACGACATCAAGGAGCTGCACCGGAACCTGAGCCTGGCGGCACCGGTACTGAAGGAGCTCTCCCGTGAGCCGAAGGTCGCGACGCTCTTCACCCATCTCACCGGCAGGATGGAGCGTTACGTCGCCGGGGAGAAGGGGGAGCTGCCGGGGGTCGTCTTCATGCTGGACAAGCTCGGCACCGGCTTTGGCAGCTTCGGCGCCGGCCAGGGGGCTCCCCCCTCCCTGGAAGGCTTCTTCATGAGTTCCGATTCCGCCTTCGCCAAGGCCGGGAGGCAGCAGATACTGACCGTCCTGCCGGCGGTAAAAAGCGCCGGCTTCGTCCCGGCCGAGGCGGCGATAGCGAAGGTGCGCGCGGAGATCCGCAAGCTGCGGGCGCTGCCGGAATTCAAGGGGGTGACGGTGGGGCTCACCGGCTCCCCGGTCCTGGAAAACGAGGAGATGGCCACCAGCCAAAAGGACATCTCGCTTGCCACCGGGATCTCGCTCGCGCTCACCGTGGTCCTCCTGCTCCTGGCGTTTCGCGGGGTCCTGAACGTGATCGCCGCGATGGTCTCGCTGCTGGTCGCCATCTCGCTCTCCTTCGGCTTCGCCACCGCGGCCGTCGGGCACCTGAACATACTCTCCATGGTCTTCGCCATCATGCTGATCGGGATCGGGATCGAATACGGCATCCAGGTCGTGCTCCGCTACCAGGAGGAGCTCCAGTTGGGCGAGGGGGAGCTGGACGCGATCGCGACCGGGCTGACCAGGAACGTCTGGGCCATCGTCATGGCGGCGGCGACCGTGGCGGCCGCCTTTCTCACCTTCATCTTCACCGATTTCCGGGGCATAGCCGAGCTCGGCATCATCGCTGCGGGCGGGGTGGCGATCTGCGTCGCGGTCACCTTCACCGTGCTACCCGCCATGCTGGTGCTCCTTGCCAGGCGCCGCAGGCCCCGCGCGACGCTAGCCAGGGCGCAAAGGCGCGACTCGAAGCTGGCGGCCCTCGTTTTCGGGCATCCCAAAGTCGTGATCGCCGCGACGCTTTTCTGCTGCGCCGCCTCACTCTATCCGCTTTCCCGGATAGCCTTCGACTACAACCTGATGAACCTGCAGGCCAAGGGGCTGGAGTCGGTCTCCTACGCCCACAAGCTGATGCAGAGCAAGGAGAACGCCGGCTACTTCGCGGCCGTGACCGCCAACAGCCTCGAGGAGGCCGCGACGAAGAGCCGCGCCCTGGAGGCGCTGCCGACGGTCGACCATGTGGTGAGCCTTGCCAGCTTCGTCCCGGACGGGCAAAAGGAGAAGCTTGCCGAGCTTGCCGCCATCAGGCAGGAGCTCGCCGGGGTGAACCCGGGGAAATACGAGGAGGACCTCTCCCTGATGGAGCTTCCCACCGTGTTCGAGAACTTCCGGAAGGCTACGGTCGCGCTTGCGGCGAAGCTGAAAGAGGAGCGCCGTCCCGAGGCCAAAAACGTGGCGGGATTTCTCACCGTGCTGGACCGTTTCTTCGCGGGGCTGGAAAAGGAGAAGGACCGCAACGCGGTCGGCATGCTGCAGGATTTCCAGGGCGGCATGTTCCGCGAGCTCCCCGAGAAGATCGCGCTTCTCAAGGAGAGCCTGAACGCCTCCCCCGTGACCGAGTCCGACATCCCCGCCGAGCTGCGCTCCCGCTTCGTCGGCAAGACCGGAAAGCTCATGCTCCAGGTCGCCCCCAAGGGGGAGATCTTCGACCTGAAGCCGCTCAAGGCGTACCTGGACGACGTGCGGCGCGTCGACCCGCGGGCCACCGGCCAGCCGGTCATGGTCTTCGAGTCGATGACCATCATGCGCGACGCCTACCGTCTCGCCTTCATCTACGCCTTCGCGGCGATCGTCCTGATCCTGCTCGTCACCTTCAGGAGCGTGAAGTTCACCCTGATCGGCCTGATCCCGCTCGTGGTCGGCGTCCTCTTCATGGTGGCCGGCATGTGGCTTTGCGGCATCAGCTTCAACTCGGCCAACATCATCGTCATGCCGCTCGTGCTTGGCATCGCCGTCGATTCGGGGATCTACATAATAAACCGGTTCCGGCGCGAGGACGGTAGCGCGGCCTCCGTTGTCATGAGCAGCACCGGGGTAGGGGTACTGCTGAACACGCTGACCATCATGGCGAGCTTCGGCGCGCTCATGGTGGCCCATCACCAGGGGGTGTTCAGCATCGGGGTCGTCATGTCCCTTGGCATGGTGGCGTGCCAGATCGCCTTCATGATCACGCTGCCGGCGGTGCTGACCCTGGCGGGGAAGAGGTAGTGCTGAACATTCCGGCTTAGTCTCTTGCGCGAGGCACCTTTGCAGGGTGCAAAAAGACCCCTCACCCGGCCTTCGGCCACCCATACCCTTCGGGCGAGGGTATGCCATATCCCTTCTCCCTCCGGAAGAAGGTGCCCCGAAGGGGCGGATGAGGGAGATGCCCCATGAACAAAAAGAGTCCTGGCCAAGGTCCGGCTGAAGGAACATTGTTGACCAGCTTGGAAGTGAGATCTGCGAAAAAAGAGACCCTGCGCGGCGCGGTGCCGCTATCGCACTTTTACCTGAGGCAGAGGGTGCGCCCCGGCGACCTGGTCCTTGATGCCACCTGTGGCAACGGCCTGGATACGCTGCTCCTTGCGGAACTGACAGGGGAGGGGGGCAGGGTATGGGGCTTCGACGTGCAGCCCCGCGCGATCGCCGCCACCAGGGAACTGCTGGAACGGGAGGGGCGTCTCTCCAGCGTCGAACTGATCGAGGCCGGACATGAAAGGCTCTGCGAGTTTGTGCCCGCGGGGCTCACGGCGGCCGTCTTCAACCTGGGCTATTTGCCGGGCGGCGAAGTCGCACTCGTCACCTCCCCGGAGAGCACCGTATCCGCCCTTGAGCAGGCGGCTTCGCTGCTGAAAAAAGGGGGCATCATCACCATCTCCCTCTACACGGGGCACCAGGGGGGGCCCGAGGAGGCGCTCGCCGTGGAAAGGTGGGGCGCCTCGCTGGCGCCCAGGAACTTCAACGTCTGGTGCAGCCGCCAGTTGAACCGTCCCGAGATCGCGCCCTATCTGATTCTCGTGGAGCGGATCTCCTGACGGAAAAGCCGCAGGCGGTCCCTGGTTGCAGCGTGGGACCCAAAGGCGGAGACGCATGCAATGCGTCTCTACACGATGGTCGGGTGGCGACACCGTGGTCAGGGGGCGACATGGGTAGAGACGCATTGCATGCGTCTCAGCACTGCTGATTCGGTAGCGATCTCCACGCTGAACGTGACTGGCAGAACTCCCTTGGTTCAAGAACGCTGCACCAGAGGTCCTTCATGCCCCACCCAATTATCCCATTCCTGATAACCGCCCCCGCGCTCGCCTATGCGGCGATCACGCTTTTCTGCGGCCGCAGTTTCTTCGGCCGGCGGCAGGTGCTCCCCGATTTCACCCCGCCGGTCTCGATCCTGAAGCCGGTGAAGGGGGTGGACGGCGACAGCTTCGAGAACTTCGCCTCGTTCTGCCGCCAGGACTACCCGCAGTTCCAGATCGTCTTCGCGGCGGCCGCGCCGACGGACCCGGTCATCCCGGTGATCGAGCGGGTGATGGCGGCGTATCCTGCGGTCGACATCGCCCTGGTTGTGGACGGCGCCATCCACGGGGCAAATTACAAGGTGTGCAACCTGATGCACGCGCACGCCCTGGCGAAGCACCCTCTCCTGATCGTCTGTGACAGCGACATCAGGGTCACCGGGAGCTACCTGCGGGAGGTCTGCGCGCCGTTTGCCGATCCTGAGGTGGGACTGGTTACCTCGCTGTACCGCAGTTCCGGTGCCGAGGGGGTCGGCTGCGCCATCGAGGCGCTCGGCTTCTCCTGCGAAATGGTCCCCAATGTCATGACGGCGCTGAAACTTGAGGGGCTGAGCTTTGCGCTGGGCGCCTCCATGGCTGTGCGGCAGAGCGCTCTGGAGCGGATCGGCGGGTTTGCGGCGCTGGCCGACTACCTCGCGGACGACTACCAGCTGGGCAACATGATCCATCGGGCCGGCTATCGCCTGGAGCTTTCCCCCTTTTTCGTGGAGAGCGTCATGCGGGGTGGCGAGACGGTGGCCGAGGTGCTGGTGCGGCAGCTTCGTTGGGGGCGCACCATGCGGGTCTCCCGGCCCGGCGGCTACCTCGCCTCGGGCATCACGCTCCCCTTTCCGGGAGCGTTCCTCGCACTGGCGGTGTCCGGCTTTTCCCGGGAGGGGGTGGCGGCCGCAGCGCTACTTTACCTGGTGCGCGCCGCCGTATCGCTCAGCTACAGCCGCGCGTTCCTAAAGGACCGGCTCCTGCCGCGCTGGCTCTGGCTTTTGCCGCTTCGGGACGCGCTCTCCTTCGGGGTCTGGGCGCTGTCGCTCTTCGGGAACCGGGTCGTGTGGCGCGGCCACCTGTTCCGCCTCTCCAAGGGCGGAAAGATCGTAGAGATCGGCTAAGAAACAAAGCAAAAAGCCTAACCACAGAGGTCACAGAGGTACACAGAGGAAAATCAAAACCTGATTTATGTCTTAAACAAAAGACCTTAGTCTCTGGTTTAAGATTTCCTCTGTGATCCTCTGTGCCCCTCTGTGGTTAGGCTTTTCATTTCTTGGGTTATTTGCGGAACAGCCAGAGGATGAAGGATAGGATGATGGAGATGATGATGCTGGTGGCGAGTGGGAAATAGAAGGTGAAGTTCTCCCGCTTGACGTAGATGTCTCCCGGGAGGCGGCCGAGCCAGGGGATCTTCCCCGCAACGGTGAGAATCACGCCGATCAGGGCGATGACGAGCCCGATTACTATGAGGGATTTTCCGAGAGACATGGAATACCAAACAATGGACAATTGACAATTGACAATGGACGACTCAAGCGACTCAAACGACTTAACGACTCAACGCTTTTTCTCGTAGCGTTCCTTTTCGCTGTAGATGCAGCCGCAGTACTTCTGCCGGTACAGCCCCATCTCCTTCGAGAGCGTGATTCCCTCCTGCCAGCCGCGCCTGAAATCGTCGTAGTGAAACTTCACCCGGTAGCGCTCCCCCAGTTCATCGCCGATCTCCCGGATCGATTCCTGGTTCTGATACCTGCTGTAGAGAAGCGTCGAGGAAAAGTAGGGGAACCCCAGTTCTGCGGCGCTCCGCGCCGTCTCCTCCAGCCTTGACCGGTAGCAGTAACCGCAGCGCGCCGCGGGCTCACTCGCCACATTGGAGAGGAACTCCTCCAGGCGGTATTCCTCCCGGTAGATGACGCTCAGCTCAACCAGCTCCGCGTAGGCGCGCACCGCATCCATCCGCAGCCGGTACTCCGTGTACGGGTGGATGTTGTGGTTGTAGAAAAATCCGGTCACCTCGACCCCGGAAGAGCGGAGCTCTTTCACGGGGTAGACGGCGCACGGTCCGCAGCAGATGTGGAGTAAAAGTCGCATATGGTTCCCCGCAGGAAAGGCCATCTCCGGTGCCATGAAATTCAGGCCCACTGATGGCAGGTTTTGTGCTACTCGCCGAGAGCCTGCCGCAAACGACAGGCTCTCGGCGCTGGATTAGCTGAACCGAGGAATCTATCTCCGCTCCGGCGGCTCCTGTAGCCCAGGTACCGCCTGGTTGCACAGGTAGGTGAAGGCGCTGCTCGATGTGGTCGCATCTCCCTTGACATGGGCCGTAGCTCTCTTGACATAGGTGATGGGGTCCGTAGCCTGCGCAGTAACGCCCACCGACATGTCGATGCTGCCGTTGTCGAGGAAGTCGATGGTGTCGTAGATGAGCCTGCGGGCGTAGGTCCGGGCATGGGCATAGGCTGCGGGCTCCTTGACCAGGAGGTTGATGTCGAAGCAGGCGCCCATCATCCGGCGGCCGAAGGCCTGTCCGTTGCCGCGGGTCCAGTCTCTGACCGGCGTCAGGCCGGTCGGGTCCGCGTTGAGATCGTAGAAATACGGCTCCACCGAGGTGTACTTGATGTTGTACTTGGCCCGCAAGACCTGCTGTGCCAAGGTCAAGGCGTGCTGGAAATCTTCGCTATTCTCTTCAAGAAACGCTTTCACCATCGCCGTTGTTACCACGTTCGGTGCTACCACCGGGGCATCTTTGGAGTGGCAGTTGTTGCAGACCTGGATAAAGGTGTTGTCGTTGATGGCCAGGGTATGGCTCGTGGCCCGGGCGTTGGTCGCCAGCAGGCCGTTGCTGTCGGCCGCATTGAGGTGGCAGGTAACGCAGGGCCCACCGGTGTCCATGGTGCCGGGAATCCAGGCCCCACCTTTGATTACCGTAGTGTGGGTGTCGCCGTTGATGAGGGGGGTGCCGAACCTCCTGTGCGCGCTGTTCACCTGCCCCGCCGGAGCGGCGGGGAGAGCGGTTCCGGTGTACATGGTGTACGAATCGCCGTAGGTATATTTGACGAGACCTAACGTCGCGGAATATGTATTCGCGGGAGCACTGGCAGTGGTGAAGTCCTTGAATCCCAGCTTCATGTACATGAGACCAGCTACCGCCATGTCGTGCGCATCCACAAAAGGCGCGTTGCTGAAGTCGGTTACGGCCAGGACGGCGTCTGCGCTCTCCCGCCCGGCATGGCAGGGGATGCAGAGGTTTGAGGTGCCGGCATCCGGGAACTTCGCCGTGCTGCCGCCGACGGTGTACGGAGCGGAGAATGCGGCTACCGGTCGGACACTGTTCTTGAAGTCATAGCTTGAGTGGCAGCCGTCGCAGGCGAGCACCCCGCGGCTGGCGTCACCCGCCCCGAACCCTGCCGTGGGGAGGGTGAAGCCGCTGGTGACGTAGCCGATGTGCCCGGCGCTGGTATGGCAGCGGATACATGCCGCCTTCTGTTTGAAGTCCTGGCTGGCCCAGGCGAGGCCCTTCGGGGCGCCATGGAGGGATTTCGCATAGTCCCGGTGGTTCTGGGTCAGGGTGTTGTTGTGCGGGTTGTGGCAGGCGCGGCAGCGCCCCTGGTTCTGGCCGCTCACGTACGAGGCGCGGATCGTCTGGGGGAGAGCGCGCGCCGTCGAGTAGCCGAAGTGCTGGGGGGCCAGGGTCATCATCCGGTCGTCGGGGTGGGACGGACCGTGGCACTTGAGGCACTTGCCGGCCGCGTCGGGGTTCCTGGTTACCTGGAACAGGCCGCCACCGTGGCAGTTGCTGCACAGGTTGGGATGGTCCGAGGCGGGCTCGTGGCAGTCGGCGCACCCTGCGCCGTTTTTTGTGTTGTGGGTGGAGGCGCGCCACTCGTCGGCGATCAGCGCCCCGGTCCCGGGGGAGACGGCGCTGGCATGGCAGTTCAGGCAACTCGCCGAAGCTGCGAGTTTGTTGACTGCGGTGGCCGGACTGCTCGGGGCTCCTCCTCCGCATCCGGCGATAAACGAAGCTGTGAGGATGGAGAAAAGGAGTCTTTTAAACTGCATGGCGCGCCCTCCGAAGAAATTTGCCCTCATCTATACCATTTCCGGGAGAAAAAATGTAGAGAAAAAATGAACAATGGCTCACGTGGGATGAGGAAATTTGGATACACTGCGTTTTGTTAAGTTGACTTCACATCATCAATATTGTAATAATCCCTATCCTGGATGAATCTCAGTTTTCACTGTCCGGATACTGATTCAGGAAACATTTTTTGTGAGTGTAGGCTAATTTTTGTTGTGAAATTATTGCTTCGCCAGGAGATCGTTATGTTTCCCAAGAACAGTCCCGTTCTGGTCCTGCTTCCCCTCGTCCTCGCCCTCACACAACTGAGCTTTCCCGACAGGGCCGACGCGATCCCCGCCTTCAGCCGCCAGCACAAGACCGAATGCTCCACCTGCCATACCATCTACCCTGAGCTGAACGAGTTCGGCGATGCCTTCCTGAAGAACGGCTACGTCTATCCCGGCAAGGGGGGGGCGGCTGCTGCCGAGGCGTCCGGGAAGAGCCAGGGGAAGATCGAGGGGCTCTGGCTCTCCGGTCTCCCTGAGATGCTTCCGGTCTCCTTAACCGGCACCATCGACGTCGCGTACAAAAATGACGCCTTCGACGGCAACAAGCTCGACCTCTCCACCAGGTCGCTGCGCCTGCAGGCTGGGGGCGCCTTCCGGGAGGCCGCCGGTTTCTTTGCCACCTACAACCTCTATTCGCAGGGGGTCCAGACCAGCAACATCACGAACCCTGCTAATAACGCCAATACCCCGCCCAACAACACGCCCAACATCAACGAGCTGTTCGCCATCTGGCGCCATGCGCTGGGTACGCCAGTGAACCTCCGGGTCGGGCGCCTGGAGCCGAAGCTTTCCCTCTGGAAAAAGAGTGACCGGGTGATCCTGGCCCCCTCCTATGCCACGACCGCCTACACGGTTGGAGCCTCCCCCTTCTCGCTGGACGCACCGGAGGACGCGCTGGAGCTGAACGCGCTGCTCGGCAATCGGGTCTTCGTGGCCGGCGGCGTGGTGGACAGAAACGGCCAGAACCGCAACGAAGGCTACGGCCACATCTCCGTCAAGATCGGCGGGACGGATCTCTTGGGGCACGAGCCAGAGGTCGATCTGGAGAACGACAGCATCTGGGACTTCCTGACTCTGACCTTGGGAGGGTTCGGCTACGCCGGGAGCAACGGCAGTTTCGACCAGTTCGGCATGGCCCAGAACCGAAACGACTTTTATCGGGCGGGAGCGGAATTCGATCTGCTCTACAAGCGTCTCCACCTGAAGGGAAGCGGCGTTTTCGGCCGGGACGATAATCCGAACTTCAGCGCCACTGCGGCCTCTGCACTGGAGTCCCATGCCTACGCCTTCGAGGGCGAGTACATGCTCGGCGTGCCGGTGAACCTGATCGCCCTGTTTCGCTACGAATACCAGGAGGATGTGAACGGGGGGACCCGCCGCTACATCCCGGCGATCGCCTATGCGCCGCTCCAGAACACCAAGCTCACCCTGCAGTACAACTACACGGACGCCCCGGCGAGGATCGACAGGCTGACCCTCGCCTCGCTGGCGTTCAGCTTTTAAACCAGGTTAAGGTTGAGGTTAAGGTTAAGGTTGAGTGAACCCTTAACCTGTGACCAGCGCGAACGAAAACCTTAACCTGTGAGCAACGCGAACGAAAACCTGTCTCTTAGTGAGCAGAGCGAACGAAAACCTTAACCTTACTTATCCCCGGAGGATTCAATTACATGAAAAAGCTCCTGTTACCCCTGCTCCTCGTCTGCATTTCTGTAACCGCCGCCCACGCCGGCCTCAAGGTGATCGGCAAGGGGGACGCCATGCGCCTCGACCCCTCCTCCTTCCCGCCGGCCATGAAGGCGAACTACGAGATCCTCCGGGTCAAGTGCGTCAAGTGCCACACGCTGGAGCGGACCATCGTCGCCATCCAGACCGGCGTGGCGCCCATCTCCGGGCAGCCCTTCGACCGCAACGCCACCAAGGCCTACGGCGTGAAGATGCTCAGAAAGCCGGACTCCAACATGACGAAACCAGAGGTGAAGGCAACCGTCGACCTCATGAACTACCTCCTCGTTGAAACGGAGCGCTGATGAAAAACCTTAAGCTCCGCACCCGCCTGATCGTCTCCTTCCTGATCATGGCCTTGCTCGTTGCCTTCACCGGCGTGTTCGGCGCTCTGAGCATGAAGAGGGTCGGCGGCGAGATCCAGAACATCCTGGAGCAGCTCTCCAAGCAGCAAAAGCTGGTGCTCCTGATGGGGGTGGCCCAGAAGTACTGCCACGTAAGCCTGATGCAGGCCGCCCTGGTCCGCACCGAGCCGGACAAGATGGAAGAATACGTGGAAGACTACCGGATGAAGCGGGACCTCCTCCTGACCCAGGCGCAGACCATCCTGGACGGCAACAAGAAGCTCGGGGTGCTCCCCGCCGTCAAGGGGAGCGTCATCGAGCAGCGGACCCGCCAGCTTCTGGTCAGCTGGGCGGAGTTCGAGAAGGTGGCCGATGAGCTGATCGTCCGCAAGGCGCAGCTCCTCAAGGGGGTCACTCCCGGCTCGCTGAACCAGGCGGCCAAGGACGCCCTGGCCGACGAGCGGCTCAACAAGCTCGCCAACGAGGAGATCTCGGACGCCAACGACAAGGCGAAGGCCGACCTGGACGACATCCTCGTCGAGGTGGGCAACCGGATGAACCAGGCCAACGCCCAGGTGACCCAGATCCAGAGGTCGGCAGCGGTTACCTTCGTCGTGGTGATCCTGGTGGCGATAGCGCTCGCCATCGCGCTCGGCCTGCTCATCACCCGCAACATCGTCACGAGGATCAGGATCATGGCGGTTGCGGTGAACAGCGGCGCCGAGGGGGACCTGACCGCGAAGGTGTCGCTGGAGTCCGATGACGAGCTCGGGACTCTCGGAAGCGATTTCAACGAGATGGTGGGGAAGCTCTCCGGCATGATCGGCAAGGTATCCCGCTCCTCGGCGGAGCTCGCCGGCATCTCGGACACCATGGCCCAGGCCTCCCACTCCGTGGTGCAGTCGGCCAAGACCCAGGCCGAAAGCGTCTCCAAGACCTCCGCAGCCATCGTCCAGATCAACACCTCGGTGAAGGGGGTGGCCCACGGGGTCGACTCGCTCTCCATCTCCGCCTCGGAGAGCTCCTCCTCGATCCTGGAGATGGCCTCCAGCGTGGAGGAGGTGGTGCAGAACATGGAGAACCTGTCCCAGTCGGTGGGCGAGGTCAGCTCGTCCATCGTTGAGATGGGGGTGTCCATCAAGCAGGTGGGAAACGGCGTGGTGAGCCTGATGGAGGTGGCGACGGCGACCGCCTCTTCGGTCATGGAGATGGACAGCTCCATCAAGCAGGTGGAGCGAAACGCTAACGAGACGGCGGCCATCTCGAAGGCCGTGCGTGTCGACGCGGAGACCGGCCGCGAGGCGGTGGACGCGGTGATAGGCGGGATGCAGGAGATAAAGCGCGCCTCCCGGATAACCAGCGAGGTGATCAACACTCTGTCGGACCGGGCCGGCGACATCGGGGACATCCTCTCCGTGATCGACGAGGTCGCCGAGCAGACCAACCTCCTGGCGCTCAACGCGGCAATCATAGCGGCCCAGGCCGGCGAGCACGGCAAGGGGTTCGCGGTCGTGGCCGACGAGATCAAGGAACTCTCGGAGCGCACCTCCAGTTCCACCCGGGAGATAGCCCTGGTGATCCGCGGGGTGCAGGAGGAGACCCGCCGGGCGGTCGACGCCATCAACCAGGCGGAGCGCTCCATCAGCGACGGCGAGCTCCTGAGCCAGAAGTCCGGCGAGGCGCTCACCAAGATCGTCATCGGCGTCACCGAGGCGACGGCCCAGGTGGCCGAGATCGCGCGCACGACGGTTGAGCAGGCCAAGGGGAGCCAGATGATCCGGGAGGCGATGGAGCAGGTCTCGGAGATGGTGGCCCAGATCGCCAAGGCGACCCGGGAGCAGGGGCAGGGAAGCGAACTGATCATGGGCGCGGTCGAGAACATGAAGGGGCTTGCCTCGCAGGTGCTCTCCTCCACCCGGGAGCAGAACAAGGTGGGGAACCTGATCGCCCAGTCGACCGAGAGCATCACCGAGATGATCCGCCACATAAAGCGCGCCTGCGACGAGCAGAGCCGGGGGAGCGAGCAGATCGTCACCTCGGTCGAGGACATCCAGTCCGCCACCGAGGCGAACCTGGAGGCGACCCGCGTCATGGACGAGGCGGTCTACAAGCTGTTCCGGCAGACCGATCTGCTCAAAAAGGAAATGGAATCGTTCAAGATCTGAACGGCCTGAAGGAGAGACACAGATGGGCAGGATTGCAGATAAATTCGCTGAACTGAAGGGACGCGGGGAAACGGCGCTGGTGACCTTCGTCACCGCGGGGGACCCCGATCTCCCGACCACCGAAGAGGTGGTGCTGGAACTGGAGCGCTCCGGGTGCGACCTGATTGAACTCGGCGTGCCGTTTTCCGACCCGATGGCCGACGGCCCCACCATACAGCTCTCCTCGGAGCGCGCACTCGCCTCGGGGACCACGCTCCCCGGGATCCTCGACATGGTGCGCAGGCTTCGGGCGCGCACCCAGGTGCCGATCGTGCTGATGGGGTACTTCAACCCGATCTTCGCCTACGGGGCCGAGCGCTTCGCGGCCGATGCAGCCGCGGCCGGCGTCGACGGCCTTCTGGTGGTGGACCTGCCGCCCGAGGAGGCGGCCGAGCTGAAGGGGGCGACGGACGGGCGCGGGATCGACCTCATCTTCCTGCTCACTCCGACCTCGGACCGCTCCCGGGTCGAGGCGGTCTCCCGCCTGGGGAGCGGCTTCATCTACTACGTCTCGGTGCTCGGCGTCACCGGCACGCGCAGCGCGGTGGCCGACACCCTCGCCGAACGGGTGACCAGCGTGCGGGGGGAGCTGAGCCTGCCGCTCGTGGTAGGTTTCGGCATCTCAGACCCGGAGCAGGCGGCCCAGGTGGGCCGGGTGGCCGACGGCGTCGTGGTGGGGAGCGCCCTGGTGAAGTATTTCGAGCGCTACCAGGGGACGGAGCTGCTGCGGCAACTGGGCGCCTTCGTGGCCGCGCTGAAAGCCGGAGTGAACTCCGGCAGCCGGGGGCTAATCCCGTGATTCCGGCAGCTTGGGCTGCGCCGTATGCCGTTTTATTTGACATACTGACGCCGATCTGGTAAATATCACCCCCAGATCTGATCAACGACAAAAGCGGGGGAGATCCCCCCTTACGAGGGCACATATGGCTTGGTTTAAAAGAGACAATCCGCCGATGGCAAAAGGACCGGACCACAAGGTGAAGGTTCCCGAGGGGCTCTGGACGAAATGCGTCAGCTGCGGCGCGACCATCTATACGAAGGACATTGAGAACAACCTCAACGTCTGCCCGAAATGCAACCACCACTACCGGGTCACGGCCCGCAGGAGGCTGGAGCTCCTGCTGGACGAGGAGAGCTTCAACGAGCTCGACGCCGGTCTGGTCTCGATCGACTTCCTGAATTTCAAGGACACCAAGAGCTATCAGGACCGCATCGACGCAGCGCTTGCCAAGGGTGGCAGCAAGGACGCCATCATCTGCGGCGCTGGTACCGTCGAGGGGACCCCGGTGCAGATCTGCGTCTTCGACTTCTCCTTCATGGGGGGGAGCATGGGGAGCGTGGTCGGCGAGAAGATCACCCGCGGCATAGAGCGCGCCCTTGCCGAGCGCACCCCGGTCATCATCATCTCCGCTTCCGGCGGGGCCAGGATGCAGGAGAGCATCCTGTCGCTCATGCAGATGGCCAAGACCTCGGCGGCGCTGGCAAAGCTGCGCGAAGCGGGGCTGCCGTTCGTCTCCATCCTGACCGATCCCACCACCGGCGGGGTGACCGCGAGTTTCGCCATGCTGGGTGACATCAACATGTCGGAGCCGAAGGCGCTGATCGGCTTTGCCGGACCCCGCGTCATCGAGCAGACCATCAGGCAGAAGCTCCCCGAGGGGTTCCAGCGGGCGGAGTACCTGCTGGACCACGGCATGGTCGACGTCATCGTCGAGAGGGCCCAGATGAAGGGGCAGCTCTCCCGCATTCTGAAGATGCTCTACCGCCACCCCTAGGCCGGCGCAAGCGCTCGCATCACAGGCTTTTCGAACTGTAAATTGATCGGGGCGCCGGCCCGGCGGATGCGCTGGCCGGCGCCCCTTTTTGCTCAGGGGAAAGGAGCAGACTCATGATCTCGCCAACCCAGCTCGCCATGTTTGCCGCCGCCTCCACCGTCCTCATCTTCACCCCCGGCCCGGACATCATCTACGTCATGACGCGCGGCATGGCCCAGGGGAGGAGGGCGGCACTCGCCGCGGCGGCGGGCTTCGCCCTGGGCAACTTCGCCCACACCTTCTTCGCCGTCGTCGGCCTCTCCGCCCTGATCACCTCTTCGGCTGCGGCGTTTGCCTGCGTCAAATACGCCGGCGCGCTCTACCTGATCTACCTCGGGATACGGATGCTGAGAAGCAGTACCTCCCTTGTTCCGGAGGGAGCCGCCGGAGCCGTGCAGTGCCGGGTCATCTTTCGGCAGAGCATCCTTGCCAATATCATGAACCCGAAGGTGGCGCTCTTCTTCCTGGCGTTCTTCCCGCAGTTCGTGGATGCCGGCAGGGGTGCCGTGGCGCCGCAGATGCTGGTGCTGGGCGGCACCTTCGTGCTCCTCACCCTGGCGGGATTCGGCCTGGTCGCGCTCTGTGCCGGCGAGATCGGCCGCTGGCTGAACCGGCGCTCCGGAGCAGGCGAGCGGGTCGGACAGGTGGCGGGCGGCGTACTGATAGCGCTTGGTCTCCGCCTCGCCTGGCCGGAGCGCTGGTAGCCCCGGCCAGGATTCATCCCGGGCACGCCAGCCAGAGTCGCCCTTGCGCCCGTCTCTCTTATCCTTCCCCCTCTGCTGCCAGCTGTTTCGGATGACTGGCACTATCCCGCCCTTTTGCCTTGATATCCCGCCGTTCATACAGATGATTATTCTTCTGCTTCCAGAGTGCGCTTCCCCTTTGACTCCTTTCCCCATCCTGGACTGCGGCCTGACCTGCGGCTGAACTGTTTCGACCGGTGCTGCCAGGCAAAATGGATCGCGTTTGCCGTCTGACAAACAATTCTATTGAACTTCTGACCCCGTCTGCCGATATATTTACCATCAGTCGCTTTTAACGGCCGGCCTCCTACGATACAATTAGCGGTGCTGTAGCCAAACACGCCTGCTCCTGCGTCTGCACGGCCTGTACAAAAACCTGCGTGGCAGCGGCATTCGATTTTCCAAGAGAGACGTTCAGGTGAGCCCATGCCGGTTAAAGAAGATGTGAAAGATGAAATCTGGTTGATGCCGCTGCGGGTAATCGCCTGGTACCTCGGTGTGGGGGCGCTCTGGATACTGTTCTCGGACAGGCTTCTCGGCAGCATGGTGTCCGACCCGGAGCTATTGACCCGCCTGGAGATCCTCAAGGGGGGGCTCTTTCTCCTGGTGACCTCCTGCCTGCTCTTCATGCTGATCAGGCGGGGCCTTGCCTTCATCTCCCAAAAGAACGAACAGCTCGCCTCGAGCGAGTCGCAGTACCGACAGCTCTTCGACGGAATGCAGAACGGGTTCGCGCTGCACGAGGTGATCTGCTCCGCCTCCGGGGAGCCGGTCGACTACCGGTTCTTGCAGGTCAACCGGGCTTTCGAAACGATGACCGGACTCAGTTCCGAAAACGCCGTCGGCAGGACGGTGCGCGAACTGCTGCCGGAGGTCGGGCCGCTCTGGATCGAGAGGCTTGGGAAGGTGGCGCTCACCGGAGAGCCGGACCGCTTCGAGGGGCAGCTTCGGGAGTTGGGGAAATATTTCGAGCTGAACGCTTACAGCACGGCGCCGGGGCGCTTTGCGGTGGTATTTTCCGACGTGACGGCGCAGCGCCTGGCCGAGACGGAGCTTAAGCGCCTCTACGCGGAGCTGGAACAAATGGTGGCCGAAAGGACCGCCCAGTATTCCGAGGCAAACGCGGCACTGAAGCAGGAGATACGGCAGCGGCAGCACGCGGAGGAGGAGGTCTCCTGGCTCAACACGGACCTGCTCCGGCAAAAGACCGAACTTGAGGCGGTGAACCGCGAACTCGAGGCCTTCAGCTTCTCGGTTTCCCATGACCTGCGGGCTCCGCTGCGCCACATCAGCGGTTTCACGCACATCCTGCAGGAAGAGTTCAGCCAGAAACTGGATGCAGCGGGACAGGGGTACCTGGATCGCATCGAGAGGTCGTGCAGCACCCTGGCCAAGCTGATCAACGAGCTGCTCGAACTGGCACGGATCAGCGGGAGCGAAATTCACCCGAAGAAGCTGGACCTGAGCCGGATGGCGCGGGAAGTAACCGCGGAGCTGCAGCTGTCGGAGCCGTCGCGGGAGGTCACCTTCTGCACCGCCGACGGGATCGAGGCCGTGGGGGACGAGACCCTGATCCGGCTCGTGCTGACGAACCTGCTCGGCAACGCCTTCAAGTACACCGGGAAAACGGACGGTGCCAGGGTGGAGTTCAGCGTCCAGGAACAGGATGGGGAGCGCGTCTACGTGGTTCGAGACAACGGCGCCGGGTTCGACATGAGGTACGCGGACAAGCTGTTCGCGGCCTTCCAGAGGCTGCACCGGAGCGAGGAATTCGAGGGGACCGGGGTGGGCCTTGCCATCGTCCAGAGGATCATCCACCGTCACGGCGGACTGATCCGCGCCGAGGCGGAACCCGGCAGGGGTGCGGCCTTTTACTTCACGCTCGGCTAGAGATCCCTCCCCCGACCATCCGGGTCCCCCAATTGTATAGACTTTTCCCTCCTCTTTACCTATAATCCCCGCCTGTCATGACCTACGCAGAGACCCTCTCACATATATACGCCCTCAGCAGGTTCGGGATGAAACCGGGGCTGACCAGGATCACGCGCCTGCTCGCCGCGCTGGGTAATCCCCAGGAAGCCTTTGCCACCGTTCACGTCGTCGGCACGAACGGCAAGGGGTCGACCGCTTCCGTCCTCTGCTCCATACTCACCGCCGGCGGCTACCGGGCGGGGCTCTTCACCTCGCCGCACCTGATCTCCTTCACGGAGCGGATCCGCACGGACGGGGCCGAGATCTCCGAGGCGGCCGTGGCACGACTGGCCGGCCGGGTCATGGAGGCTGCCCCGGAGGGGACCACCTTCTTCGAGATCATCACCGCCCTGGCGGCGCTTCATTTTGCCGAGGAGGGGGTGCAGATCGCGGTTTTCGAGGCCGGCATGGGGGGGCGGCTCGATGCCACCAACGCCCTGAACGGCGTGCTGAGCGTGATCACCCCGATTTCCCTGGATCACACCGACTACCTCGGAAGCAGGCTCGCCGAGATCGCCGTGGAGAAGGCGGGCATCTGCAAGGCGGGAAATCCGGTGGTCTCGGCGCGCCAGCACCCGGAGGCGGACCGCGTGATCGAGCGGCACGCCCTGGAGCTCGGCTCCCCGCTCTATCGGTGCGGGGATGACTTTGAGGCCGGCTGGCAGCAAGGGGAGCTCAACTACCGGGGTTTGGGCCTGTCGCTCGACCGCCTCAAGCCGGGAGTGACTGGGCTCTACCAAAGCGGCAACGCCGCCTGCGCCCTGGCAGCGGCCGAGCTTTTGTCCGGTGCCGGATTCCCCCTCGCCCCGCAGGCGCTGGCCGCGGGTGTCGAGCGGGCACTTTGGCCGGGCCGGATGGAACTCTTCCCGGGGAGTCCTCGCCTGCTTCTGGACGGAGCCCACAACCCCGCGGGCGCTGCCGCCTTAGCCTGCGCTCTCTCGGAGATCCCGCGGCAAAGGCTCCTGATGGTTGTGGGCGTCATGGGGGACAAGGAACTCTCCGGCATACTGGCGCCCCTGCTGCCGCTCGCCGACCAGGTTTTCGCCGTGGCTCCCGCCATAGACCGGGCTCTTCCCGCGGCGCAGCTTGCCTCCTTCTGCCGCACCGCTGGTGCCCGGGCGCACGAGGCCGGCACGGTGGCGCGGGGCATCGCCCTGGCGCGGGACGCCGCCGCAGCCGGCGACCTGATCCTGGTCTGCGGCTCCCTGTTCACCGTAGGGGAAGCGAGGAGCATCCTGCTTGCCCGCCGCTTCGACCCGTTCAGGGGGTGAACCCGAGGGGATGCCTTAGTCTCAGTCTTAATCTTGATCTTGATCTTGATCTTAATCGGAGTGCGATGAAACCTGCAAGAGCCTTCCGGCTCCTCCCATATCTGCTGCTCCTCCCCGCGCTGGCGCAGGCCGCCCCGGCAGGCCGGGAGGTGACCATCAAGGCGGATACCCTCACCGTCGATGTCCCGGCTGACAGCTACCAGGCCAAGGGTTCGGTCCGGCTCATGCGTGACGGCGTCTCCCTGCTCGCCGACAGCTTGATCTACCGCAGGCTCTCCGGGGACGCGCTTGCCGAGGGTGGAATCGTCATGGAGAAGGGGGAGGACACCCTGAAGGGAGACCGGCTCTCCCTGAACCTCGACTCCCAGCAGGGAGAGCTGATAAACGGCGAACTCTTCGTCAAGAAGTCGAACTTCAGGGTCCGGGGCAAGCGCGTCGAGAAGACGGGGGACGAGAACTACCACGTGGAGCGCGGCAGCTTCACGACCTGCGACGGGGAGCATCCAAGCTGGAGGTTCGAGGTAAAGGATCTGGTCATCAACCTCGATGAATTCGCGACCGGGCGCAACGCGGTATTCTACGTCGGCGACGTCCCGATTCTCTACACCCCTTACCTGCTCTTTCCGGTCAAGAGAGACAGGCAGTCGGGCCTGCTCCTTCCCCGGGTCGGGCATTCCACCAAGAAGGGCCTCTTCCTCGACCAGCCCTACTACTGGGCGGTTACTCCTAGCCAGGATGTCACCTTCAATCTGGCCCTGGAGTCATCGAGAGGGGCGGGGGTCGGGGCCGACTACCGGTACCTTAGGAGCGGCGGGAGCGAGGGAACGCTGCAGGCGTTCGGCATCTACGATACCAAGGCGGAAAAATTCCGCGGCGAGCTGAACCAGAAGCACCTGGAACTGCTCTCGCCCACCACGACCCTTAGCTCCGACATCCACCTCATCGCCGATCGTGACTACTACCGGGACTACGGCGAGGCCTCTGGCGTGTACAACCGGCAGCTGCTGGATTCCACCGTCTCCTTCGACCGGAGGTGGGAGCGCTATGGCCTGACCGGCGAGGTCCACTACGTCGAGGACCTCCAGGCGCCCAACAACGACGCCACCCTGCAGAAGCTTCCGGCCCTGAATTTCACCGCCGCCGGTACCAGGCTCGGTCCCCTCTTCTTCTCCATGGACTCCGGGCTGATCAACTTCCAGCGGATCAAGGGGGTGACGGGCGAGCGGCTCGACCTGCATCCGAGGCTGGCGCTGTACGCAAAACCCGCCGGGATCGTCGACCTCTCCCTCTACGGCGGCTATCATCAGCGGCTCTACGACGCCCACGGCATGGAATCAGGGAGCGGGAGACTGGGGGCCGGGGAGGCGGATGCCGGCACGGAACTGTCGCTGCCTCTGGAGAGGATCTACGACGGCCGGCTGCGGCATCAGCTCCTCCCTTCGCTCGGGTACGGCTACGTGCAGCAAAAGCGTGACGACGACCTCCCCTTCTTCGATTACGGCGACCGCGTGCTCGGGCAAAGCGTCCTCACCTGGTCGCTTGCCAGCGTCGTGACCCGAAAGTACCTCCAGGAGGGAGGGGTGCCCGACTACCGCGATCTCCTGTACCTGAAGCTTTCCCAGGGGTACCAGCTCTCCGGCGAGCGTCGGGACCTGCTCACCCTGGTGGATGACGGGCACCGTCTCACCGACCTGATGCTGGAGGGGAAGGTCACTCCTGCAAAGGGGCTCGCGCTCTCCCTGGACGGCCGCTACAACCCGGTAGACGGCCGGCTCTCGACGGCGAACCTTGCCGGTGAGCTGAAAGGCGAAGGAGCTAACCCCAACCTCGCCATACTGGGGTACCGCTTTTCCCGGGGAGAGCTGAACTATCTGGAGGGGCGTTTCGCCTTCCCGATCGCCAGGCAGTTCTCGGCAACCGTGCTCGGTCGCTACTCCTTCGACAAGGGGGGATTTCTGGAATCCAAATACTCTCTGGAGTACAAGCAGCAGTGCTGGAGCGTCATCGCCACCTATGCCGACCGGCCCGCCGACAAGGCGTTCACGGTAAACTTCACGCTCGCCGGAATCGGGGCGCTGGGGGCGATCCGGGCATTCTGACCCGCCCGGGCATGATAAGTTGACACAAATGCTTTTCCGGGTGTATCTAAAGAGGTGCGATCAGCCAGGGTGCCGGTACCAGGGCAGGCCGCAACCGTACCTATCGATGTAACGACAGCTGCCCCGGAGGTTTCATGCGTGAGACGTTTACCCCCACCTCGTTGTTGGTCACCGGGGGGGCGGGATTCATTGGTTCCAATTTCATCAATCATTTCATGGCAGGCAACCCGGGGTGCCGGGTGGTCAACCTGGATCTCCTCACCTATGCGGGGAACCTGAAGAACCTTACCGGCGTGGAGGGAAATGCCGACTACCGCTTCGTGAAGGGGGACATCTGTGACGGATCCCTGGTCGCGAGGCTCCTCTGCGAGGAACGCATCAACGCGGTGGTCCATTTCGCGGCCGAATCCCACGTGGACCGTTCCATAACCGGGCCCGAGATCTTCGTCAAGACCAACGTGCTCGGGACCCAGACGCTGCTGGAGGCGAGCCGTCTCCATGCGCCGGAGGTCCCTTCTTTCCGGTTCCTGCAGGTTTCGACCGACGAGGTGTACGGCAGCCTCGGGGCCGAAGGGTACTTCACCGAGGACACCCCCCTGGCCCCCAACTCCCCCTATTCCGCCAGCAAGGCGGGGGCCGACCTCCTGGTGCGGGCCTACTTCGAGACCTTTGCCCTGCCGACCCTCAATACGCGCTGTTCCAACAACTACGGGCCGTACCATTTCCCCGAGAAGCTGATCCCGCTGCTGATCCACAACATCATGCACGGCCGCGCGCTGCCGGTTTACGGGGATGGCCTAAACGTGCGCGACTGGCTCCACGTGAAGGATCATTCCGCCGCCATAGAGCGTGTGCTGAAGAAGGGGATCCCGGGAGAGGTATTCAACATCGGGGGCAACAACGAGTGGCGCAACATCGACATCGTGCACCTGGTGTGTGACCTGATGGACGCTAGGCTGGGCCGGTCGGCGGGGGAGAGTCGGAAGCTGATCAGCTTCGTCAAGGACAGGCAGGGGCATGATCGCCGTTACGCCATAGACGCCTCGAAGCTGAAGCGCGAGCTCTCCTGGGAGCCGAGCTACACCTTCGAGCGCGGCATCGCCGAGACGGTAGACTGGTACCTGGCGAACCAGGCTTGGGTGGAAGAGGTGACCTCCGGTGCCTACCGGGAGTATTACCAGGCGCAGTACGGAAAGGCGTGAGGCGGTTAAAGGCCGTTCAACGTTCTACGTTCAACGTTCTACGTTAAGACTTAAACGTAAACCGTAGAACATAGAACGTAGAACGTAGAACTTAGAACGTAGAACGTAGAACGTAGAACGTAGAACGTAGAACGTAGAACGTAGAACGTAGAACGTAGAACGTAGAACTTAGAACGTAGAACGTAGAACGTAGAACGTAGAACGTAGAACGTAGAACATAGAACATAGAACATAGAACATAGAACATAGAACATATAACATATAACATAGAACATAGAACATAGAACATAGAACATAGAACTTAGAACTTAGAACTTAGAACTTAGAACTTAGAACTTAGAACTTAGAACGTAGAACTTAGAACTTAGAACGTAGAACGTAGAACGTAGAACGTAGAACGTAGAACGTAGAACGTAGAACGTAGAACGTAGAACGTAGAACGTAGAACGTAGAACGTAGAACGTAGAACGTAGAACGTAGAACGTAGAAAGATCTTCCGGGGGTTTTTATGATACTGGTGGTAGGTAGCAAAGGGATGCTCGGGCAGGAGTTGATGGGACTCCTCGGCAGCGGCGCGCGTGGGGTGGATGTCGGCGATATCGATATCACCGACCTGGGCTCCGTTCAGCGGGTGCTGCTGACCCTGAAGCCGAGGGTCGTTGTGAATGCCGCTGCCTACACGGACGTGGACGGCTGCGAGACGGATACTGAACTCGCCCTGCAGGTGAACGGCGAGGGCGTCGCCCATCTCGCCATGATTTCCAAGGAGATCGGCGCCACGCTGGTCCAGGTGAGCACGGACTACATATTCGACGGCGGGAAACAATCTCCTTACCTCGAGGACGACCCTCCCGCACCGCTTAGCATCTACGGCGAGTCGAAACTTGCCGGCGAGATGAATGCGAGGTTCAATCCGGATCACCTGATCGTGCGGACCCAGTGGCTCTATGGCCACGCCGGCAAGAACTTCGTTGAGACCATGCTGCGGCTGGCCGGCGAACGGAGCGAACTCGCCGTGGTGGACGATCAGGTGGGCTCACCGACCTGGACCTATGACCTGGCGCTCGCCATCAAGGCGCTGATCGAGAAGGGGTGCCGCGGCACCTACCATGCCGCCAACTCGGGCTTCGTTTCCTGGAACGGGTTCGCCCGTGAGATCTTCCGCCTGGCGGGTCTGGATATCACCGTCAATCCCATGAGCACCAAAGAGCTCGGTCGCCCGGCGCCGCGGCCGCTCTACTCGACTCTCGACTGCGGCAAATTGGCCGAGGACACGGGGTTCGTCCCCGAGCCATGGCAGGAGGCGCTCAAGCGCTACCTCGATCTGAGGGCGGCAAAATAAACAAATTCTGGAGGCAGTATGGAGCGCGGAGAGCGTCCTTGGGGAACCTACACGGTCCTGGACGAGCATAACGGCTACAAGATAAAGCGGATAGAGGTTAAACCCGGCGAGCGCCTGTCGCTGCAGAAGCATCACCACCGGAGCGAGCACTGGATTGTTGTCTCGGGGACCGCCAGGGTGACCTGCGGGGAGAACGTGAAGATTGTCAACATCAACGAGTCCACCTTCATACCGATCGGATCCAATCACCGGCTGGAGAATCCAGGCGTGATACCTCTCATCATCATCGAAGTGCAAAGCGGCGAGTATCTTGGTGAGGACGACATCGTCCGGTTCCAGGACGACTACGACCGGGTGGAGATCGATGCGGACAAGCTCGCTTAATTGAGAAACTCAACCTGCTCCGGGAGTTTCCCGTCCCGCTGGCGGCACGGCTCTCGCGCCGTTGCTGGCGTTAGCGGACCTCGCCCGGAGCAGTGCCACGCCTTGCTGCATGCCCCGGTTGGCCGGGTTCTGCTTTCCTCTCGTCACGAACGACCTGTTTATGACCCTCTTCCCCGGTATCGCCGCCCTTTTGCGCCTGCGGCGCGTCATGAACTCTGGCGCCATCTCCTTGCCGGGGAGGATCCTGTCGACTTTGCGCCGCTCTCCCGCTCTAGCACGGCCGGCAGCGGTTCGTCGATCGGAGGTTCATCAGGTTCGGCCTGGTCAACGGAGGGGGTGAGCTGCGACGTTACGACTTCCGTTCCGTATGGGATTTGTGCTTGGCGAGGTTCTGGTTCAGCTGGGAGATGATTTCCGTTGCTGCGGCTACGATGTGGTCCGATCCGAAACCTGCCGCCGCCATCTCCTTGTAAAACGATTTGGCGAGTAGCTTCGAGATTTGTGCCGGATCATGGCTGACGGCAGCCAAGGCTGCTGGCCGAGTCGAAGCTGCCTCGCGGGCGACTGCCAGCTGGATGTAGCGGGAACGGAGCAGGTTCTGCAGCTGTATCACCTGGATCGATTTGCCGGTGAGGATCGCGATGAATGCGGCGAGGTTCAGATCCGCGGCCGTGAAGCTGCGGCCGTCCTTCGGGTTGGAGATGTTGAGCACCCCGATCACCTTGTCACTGATCATGATCGGGACGCAGATAAAGCCCTTGTCCGGGGCTTCAGGGCGGCGCGCCTTCTGGAAAAACGGCGATGTCTCGATATTCTCCACCAGGAGCGGTTCCCCGGTGACCGCCACATGGCCGGCTATCCCTTCCTTGACCTTGACCGCCTCCCTGGATGCGCACGGCGGGAGGTCGCCGTGTTTGGCGAAGATCCTCAAACTGAATCCCCCCGGCGCCTCTTCCTCCTTGAAGAGCATGATGGAGCAGGTATCGCTCTTGATGATGCCGGCGGCCTGTTCCAGGAGCATGGAGAGGCTCTGGTCCAGGTTCTTCTGCTGCTCCAGGAAAGAGGCGAGACCAATCAGCTTTATGAAATGACCCTGGTGGCTTTTCATGAGGAGCCCTTTGCGTCGCCCTGGTGCGAATCATACACGAATATTGTAGGTGCTTCGGCAGCGATTACAACAAGAGGTGGGGAGAAACGACCAGATCGAGGTATGTCCCCCGCCCTCATATGACTTCCAGATGGAATCAATTCAAGAGGAGGAGCCCATGTATATCGTCATCCTTGCCGGCGGTTCCGGCACCAGGTTCTGGCCGCTTTCCAGGAAGAGCACGCCGAAGCAGTTGATGTCAGTGTTCGGCGGCAAGTCGATGCTGCAAAGGACGGTGGAGCGGGTGGTCCCGCTGCAGCCCAAGCGGATACTGGTCGTCACCAATGCAGTTCAGGCGGCGGAGACGAGGAGCCAGCTGGAGTACATCAAAGGTGCACCGGTAGACGTGATCGAGGAGCCGGTCGGCAGGAACACCGCACCGGCGATCGGCCTTGCCGCCTCCATCATCGCGCGTTTCGATCCCGACGGTATCATGGCAGTACTTCCGGCCGATCATTACATCCTGGATGAGGAGCGTTTCCGGGACACCCTTCGCAAAGGGCGGGCCGTTGCCGAAAGCGGCACCTTGGTGACACTCGGGATCACGCCGACGCGCCCTGAGACCGGCTACGGTTACATAGAGGCGCAGGAAAACTGCGGCGATGCGCCCGCGAAGGTCGCCCGCTTTGTGGAGAAGCCGGCGCTGGAGCGTGCCATGGAGTTCCTGGCAACGGGGCGTTTCTACTGGAACAGCGGCATGTTCGTCTGGGGCGCCTGCGCCATACTGGACCAGATCCGCAGTTTCATGCCCGAGCTCTCGAGCGCCCTGGCAAAGCTCACCTTCGAGCGCGACGTCTGGGAGATTTCCGATCTCAAGCCGCAGATCGAAGAGATCTACGCCGGCATCGAGAGTGAGTCTATTGACTTCGGCGTGATGGAGAAGGCGGCGGACGTGCAGGTGATTCCCGCGTCCTTTGGCTGGAGCGATGTCGGCTCCTGGAGCGCCTTGCCGGAGGTGATGGAGTCGGACCAGGACGGCCACGTGGTGATAAACGCTCAAGGGTCAGTATCGGTTGCCTCGGAAGGGTGCCTGGCTTACGGAGGCGGTAAGATGGTTGCCTTCGTGGGTGTCAAGGATCTCATCGTCGTCGACACGCCGGATGCGCTGCTGGTCTGCGCCAAGTCCGCCGCCCAGGACGTCAAGAAGGTGGTCGAGGAACTGGAGAGAAGAGGGAATTCTGAGTATCTGTAAAAACTGAAAGCATGACCACAGAGGACGCAGAGGTTCCACAGAGGTCACAGAGGAAAAACAAATCTGTTAGGTAAATCTAAATCAAGGACGGATGCATAAAGCATGACCGCAGAGGGGCAGAGGGACACAGAGGTAAAACAATTCTGTGGGTAAATGTTTTCCCCGTTTTATGTCTTCCTCTGTGTTCCTCCGTCATTTCTCTGTGTCCTCTGTGGTCAGGCTTATTGCCTTTGAATTTGAAGTAAAAACGGGTGTCATATGAAAGGTTGGACCGGAAAAATATTGCATGTCGATCTGACAACCGGGCGCTGCCATCGGGAGGAAATCCCGACGGAGTTGCTCCACGCCTACCTCGGGGGGCGTGGGCTCGGCGTCCGGCTGATGCGGGACTATTTCGGGCTGGACCCATATGACCCCGACATGCCGCTTATCTTCGCGGTCGGCCCGCTGTGCGGCACGACCTCTCCCACCTCGGCGCGTCTGGCGGCCGTCTCCCGCTCACCGCTCACCGGGACCATCTACGACTGCTCCGCCGGGGGGCGCTTCGCCTGGCGGCTCAAGGCCTCGGGAGTGGATGTCGTCTTCATCACCGGGAAGAGTCGGGAGCCGGTATTGCTGGCGATCGACGACGAACGTGTCGAACTCCTCCCGGCGCTTTCCCTCTGGGGTAAGGGGACCAAGGAAACCGCCGAGGCGCTGAAGGAGCGCGGCAGCGTGGCTTCCATCGGTCCAGCCGGCGAGAACGGCGTGCTGTTCGCGAACATCATGATGGGGGAGGGGAACTCGATCGGCAGGGGCGGCCTCGGTGCGGTGATGGGCGCCAAGGGGCTCAAGGCCGTCACGGTGAACGGCTCAGGGGTGACGGAGATCGCCGACCGTGAGCGCTTCGACGCCGCCCGGGGGGACGTGATGCGTCTGTTCCGCGCCTCCCCGGTCATCTTCGGCGAACTCGGCATAGCCGAATACGGAACGCCGGCGCTGGTCGACCTGATGGCGCAGCGGCGCATGGCCCCGACGGAGAATTTCAGCTCCACCTTCTTCGCGGATTCCGGAAACTACTCTGGCCCGGCCATCCGCCGTGAGTGCGGCGCCAAGAAGGACGGCTGCTACGGCTGCCCGATCCAGTGCAAGAAGTCGAGCCCCCAAGGGGAGCCGCTCCCCGAGTACGAAACGGTGAACCACTTCGGCGCCCTGAACGGCATCTCCGATCTGCACTCCATTGTCCGGGCGAACACGCTTTGCAACGATCTCGGGATGGACACCATCTCGGCCGCCGCGACGCTGTCAGCCTTTGGAGAGGCGAGGGGGCGCTTCCCGGGTGTCGCTGAAGTCCCCGGGCTGCTCTCGGACATGGCGTACCGGCGCGCCGACGGGGAACTCCTGAGCCTCGGCTCGCGCAGGGCCGCGGAGCGCCTGGGCAAGCCCGAGCTTTCCATGAGCGTCAAGTCGCTGGAGCTTCCCGCCTACGACCCGCGCGGCGCCTACGGCATGGCGCTTGCCTACGTTACCTCCAACCGGGGCGGCTGCCATCTGCGCGCCTACCCCGTTTCCCACGAGATCCTGAGAAAGCCGGTCCCGACCGACCGCTTCTCCTTCTCCGGCAAAGCGCGCATCATCAAGATCGCCGAGGATGTGAACGCTGCGGTCGATTCGCTGGTGGCCTGCAAGTTCGCCTTCTTCGGGGCGACCCTGGAGGAATACGGCGAGCTTGTCTCCGCGGTGACCGGTGTCGAGTACACCCCGGAATCCCTCAAGGGGATCGGCGAGCGGATTTATCTGACCGAGCGTTTCTATAACTGCGCTAACGGATTCAGTTCCAAGGACGACATGCTCCCCGAGAGGTTCTTCAGCGAGGCGGGATCGGCAGGGGAAGGGATCGAGGTTCCTCCGGTGGATCGTGCGCGCTTCGAGGAGGAGTTGCAGAAGTATTACCGGATTCGTGGGCTCACCGCCGACGGGACCTTCGTCGACCCGTCCTTTCTCGAGAAAATGCCCTGAGCGCACAGCCAAAGCCAAAAGGTCCGCTAGCTAAATAATCAGAAGCATAAAGCCTCACCACAGAGGTCACAGAGGTACACAGAGGTACACAGAGGAAATCATAAAAGCAAGGTCGGTTTAAGCCGGAAGTTGTGAGCCTTTTGTTTAGATTCCCTCTGTGATCCTCTGTGCCCCTCTGTGGTTAAGCCTTTGATTCAAAAGCCGTAGGTTGGGGTAAACAGCCTTGCCGTGACCACAACCCACTGGCTTCAGCAAATGCTGTCATGAAAAGCATTGTCTCACCCTTGTCGTTTGATGGTTGTCTCGTAAGGAGAAACCATATTAACTGGCAATGGAAGGCAATGCTTTTTTTTATAATGGAAATGGCGTATAGAGTCTGACAGACGCAAAAAAGCTGCAGGAGGGTAGCCATGAAAATCCGCCGCGAGGGTACGGTGCACCGGATGCTGAAATCCCTGACAGCGCGAGCCGGGGCGGCGGACAAAGAGCGCAAGATGCTGGAAGTCGCTCTGGACAACGCCTACGAGGGGCTGCTCATCACCGACGCGGACGGCTACATTCTACGGGTTAACCAGCCTTACGCGACCTTCCTGGGGAAAACCATCGAGGCTCTGATCGGCCGGCATGCCACCGAGGTGGTGGAGAACACCCGTATGCACATCGTGGCCCAGACCGGCAAGGCGGAGATTGCCCAGATCCAGAAGATCAACGGCCACGAGATGATCTGTCACCGGATCCCGATTTTCGACCAGGGAAAGGTGGTGGCGGTGATCGGGAAGGTCATGTTCCAGGACGTGGACGACCTTTTCGCCATGATCGACCGGTTCCGCAAACTGAAAAAGGAACTGGAGTTCTACAAGAGCGAATTGAACAAGCGCCTCGGCGCCAAATATTCTTTTGCCAACATCTTCGGTCAGAGCCAGGAACTGGAGCGGGTCAAGGAGCTTGGCCGGCGGGTGGCCAAGTCCGACACGACGGTCCTGCTGGTTGGGGAGAGCGGGACCGGCAAGGAGCTGTTCGCCCATGCCATCCACGTCGAAAGCAACCGCGCCCTCGGGCCGTTCATCAAGGTGAACTGTGCGGCAATCCCCGAAACTCTGTTCGAGTCGGAACTGTTCGGCTACAAGGAGGGGGCCTTTACCGGCGCCCAGAAGAAGGGGAAAAAAGGGAAGTTCGCCCTGGCCGACAAGGGAACTATTTTTCTCGACGAAATAAGCGAGCTGCCGCTGCTGATGCAGGTGAAGCTCCTCCGCGTACTGCAGGAACGGGAGATCGAGCCGGTGGGGGGCGAGCATCCCGAGCCGGTGGACGTGCGCATTGTGGCCGCCTCCAATCGCGACCTGGGGGAGTTGGTGGAGGAGGGGCAGTTCCGCCACGACCTCTATTACCGGCTCAACGTGGTGATGCTCCAGATTCCCCCCTTGCGGGAGCGGCAGAAAGACATCGTGCTCCTGACGGAAAAGATCCTCAAACAGCTGGAAAAGGAGACCGGCATCCCGGTCGAGGGTGTGGATGCCGAGACCGAGGCCCTCTTCCTGGCCTATTCCTGGCCCGGTAATGTCCGGGAACTGCGCAATGTGCTGGAGCAGACCCTTTATGTGAAAAGCGGGAATGTCATCACCCGCCAGGATATCCCCCGCGCCATGATCAAGAGCGCCGAGGGGAGCAGTTCTCCGGGCCTGTTGCGGACCCTGAAATTCCAGCTGGGCCAGGTTGAGGAAGAATTGATCCGGCGGGCGATCCAGGAAACGAAGGGGGACAAGCTGGCGGCAGCGGCCCAGCTGGGAATCAGCAAGTCTTCGCTCTACGCGAAGATCGAACAGTATGAAATCTGAGGGGAAATGGTATTTAAGCGTAGGCCGGTGCCGAGCCCACCGCCGGGATAACGGCCTTTCCAGACATCCGGAAAAACGTTCCAGGATTCTGGAAAGGGAGTGCATGCCTTGATTATGCAAGTAGAAACAGCGGGTTGAACTTCCAAAATTGAATAGCAGTGCGAGCTATAGCAAAAGGCCTCGGAATTTTCCGGTGCCTTTTCTCGTTTGTTTCCAGAAAACTGGAAAGGGCTGCTAAGGTCGGCGGCGAATACCCGCTCGCACCAAGCCTGAACCGTTGTGTAACGTGGTTATGTGAAAATAAAACAGCGTTGGCGTTACTATTGCTTATGGTAGGTGGTTGTCGTGGTAGGCCTGCTGTATTACGCGCTCGGGCCGAGAGACTCTTGTAGAAGATTGTTTTAAAAAATGTTATATCGTTCTCGGGAGGTCCCGTATGGCGTTGGCAGATATCCTGGTTCATATCGACAACACCCCTAATTGCGCCGCCCGGCTGGAGGTCGCGATCAGGTTGGCCCAGCGGCACGGGGCGAGTCTGACCGGCCTTTACGTGATTACCCATCAGTATTATCAGCCGCGTCATGGCAGTTTCGAAGCGGCTGCGGCATCTGCCCAGACGCTTTTCGGCGACCTGACTGCCGGCACGGGGATCGAGGCGCAGTGGCTGTGCGTTGACTGGTCGGTCATAGGTGTCAGCGTCTCGGAGATCATCAACCATCATGCCCACTACACGGACCTGGTCGTAGTGGGGCAGACGCTGCCGGGAGCCGACGGCAAGGGGCACCCTGCCGATCTTCCGGAGCGGTTGATACTCGGGGCGGGTCGGCCGGTCCTGGTGGTCCCCTATGCGGGATCATTCGCCACGGTGGGGGAGCGGGTCCTGGTTGCCTGGAAGGCAGGGCGTGAATCGGCCCGGGCTGTCAACGATGCCCTGCCGCTGCTGAAAGGTGCCCGGCAAGTGAGCCTTTTGGCGGTCAACAGTTCAGCCAACTACGGCGACGATGGCGAGAGCCTTTGTGGCAACATCTGCTTGCACCTGTCGCGGCACGGGGTGGCAGCCAGCGCCGATAAGATTCTGGCCGCGACGGCCTCCGTCGGCGACACTCTGCTGAACCGGGCCTACGAGGAAGGGTTCGACCTGCTGGTGATGGGGGCCTATGCCCACACCCCACAGGGGACTCTGGTGCTCGGCGCAGTGGCCAGGCATCTGCTCAAGGATATGACGGTGCCGGTGCTGATGTCCCATTAGCAGGTTAACGCGAACCTCCCGCTTGGCGGGGCAGGAGCAGGAAACGATGGACTACATTCTCGAAACGAAAAAGCTGACCAAGGAATTCAAAGGCTTTTCGGCGGTAAGCGATCTGAACCTTCAGGTTCGCCGGGGGGACATCCACGCGCTGATCGGCCCCAACGGCGCCGGGAAAACCACGGTGTTCAACCTGCTGACCAAGTTTCTCATCCCGACTGCCGGGACGATCCTGTTCAACGGCGCCGACATCACCCGGGAAAAGCCGGCGGAGATCGCCCTGCGCGGGGTGGTCCGCTCTTTCCAGATTTCGGCGGTCTTTCCCAACCTCACCCCGATGGAAAATGTCCGGCTCGCCCTGCAGCGCAGGCTCGGCACCTCGTATCATTTCTGGAAACCGGCCAGCACCCTGCGCTCGCTGGACGACCGGGCCATGGAACTCCTCGAATCCGTTGGCCTGACCGAGTTTGCCGGGGAGGTTACCGGCGAGCTGGCCTACGGGCGCAAGCGGGCACTGGAAATCGCCACCACCCTCGCGCTGGAGCCGGAGCTGATGCTGCTCGATGAGCCGACCCAGGGGATGGGGGTCGAGGATGTCGACAAAATAACCGCACTGGTTAAGAAGGTTTCCGCCCAGCGCACCATCCTGATGGTCGAGCACAACCTGAAGGTGGTGGCGACCCTGGCGGACCGGATCACCGTTTTGCAACGGGGCTCCATCCTGGCGGAAGGGCCCTACGCCGAGGTTTCGCAGAACCCGCAGGTGCTGGAAGCGTACATGGGGAGTGCACATGCCTGATTCCACGGGAAAAGAGATGCTGCGCATCGCCGGCCTGCACGCCTTTTACGGCGAGTCGCATATTCTTCACGGCATCGACCTGACTGTCGGGGAGGGGGAGTTGGTCACCCTGCTGGGGCGAAACGGCGCGGGCCGGACCACCATCCTCAAGTCGGTCATGGGACTGGTGGGGCGGCGCACCGGTTCCGTGGCGGTGCAGGGTGTCGAGACCATCGGGATGCCGACCCACAAGATTGCCCACCTGGGGCTTGGCTACTGCCCGGAGGAGCGGGGGATCTTTGCCAGCCTGAGCGTGGAGGAGAACTTGCTGCTGCCGCCGGTGGTGCAGGAGGGGGGGATGTCGGTGGCGGAGATTTACGGCATGTTTCCCAACCTGGAGGAGCGGCGGACCAGCATGGGCACCCGCCTGTCGGGAGGGGAACAGCAGATGCTCGCCATGGCTCGCATACTCCGTACCGGCGCGCGGTTGCTGCTGCTCGATGAAATCACCGAGGGGCTGGCGCCGGTCATAATCCAGGCTCTAGGGCGCCTGATCGGCCAGTTGAAGGAGAAGGGCTTCACCATCATCCTCGTCGAGCAGAATTTCCGCTTCGCCGCCGATCTTGCCGACCGTCACTACGTGATCGACCACGGCGCCATCGCGGAGATGATAACCAAGGACCAGCTGCCTTCCAGCCAGGAAAAACTTAACAGATACCTTGGGGTGTGAGCCGTGGGTATTCAACCGGAAAAGGAGAAAAACCATGCGAAAAATGCTGAATAAGGTGACAGCGGCGGTTGCACTGGTGGCGCTGGTAGGCGGCAACGCCGGTGCGGCGGGGATATCCGACGGCGTGGTGAAGATCGGGGTGCTTACCGACATGTCGGGGGTCTACTCCGCGATCGGCGGGAAGGGGACCCAGGTGGCGGTGGAAATGGCGGTGGCCGATTTCGGCGGCAAGGTGCTCGGCAAGCCGATCCAGGTCATCTCGGCCGACCACCAGAACAAGGCGGATATCGCCTCCACCAAGGCCCGTGAGTGGTTCGACACCGGCAAGGTGGACATGGTGACCGGCCTGCTCAATTCGGCCTGCGCCCTGGCGGTGCAGAAGCTCGGCGCGGAGAAAAAGCGCATCACCATGAATACCGGCGCCGGCTCCACCGACCTGACCAACAAGGACTGCACGCCGTACGGCATCCACTACGCCTATGACAACTACGCCCTGGGCAATGTGGCGGGTAGCGAGATCGTCAATCATGGCGGCAAGAGCTGGTACTTCATCACCGCCGACTACGCCTTCGGCCACTCCCTGGAGAAGAACACCACCAACTTCGTCCAGAAACTGGGCGGCAAGGTGCTCGGTTCGGTGCGGCACCCGCTGGCCACGGCGGACTTCTCCTCTTACCTGCTCCAGGCCCAGTCCTCGGGGGCGAAAGTCATCGGCCTGGCCAACGCTGGCGGCGACTTTTCCAACGCAGTCAAGCAGGCCCGGGAGTTCGGCATCGTCCAGAAGGGTCAGACCATCGTCGGGATGCTGGTTTTCGACACCGACGTGAAGAGCCTGGGGCTGAACGTGGCTCAGGGGATGCAGTTCGCCTCCGGTTTCTACTGGGACCGGGACAAGGAGACCAGGGCCTGGTCCAAGCGCTTCTTTGCCAAGCACAAGGCCATGCCGACCATGGAGCAGGCCGGAGCCTATTCCGCCACCATGAACTACCTGAAGGCGGTCAAGGCGGCCGGCACCGACAATCCCGATGCCGTCATGGCCAAGCTGAAATCAGGCAATATCAGCGACTTCTTCGCTGTTAACGGCAAGATCCGCGCCGATGGCCGGATGGTCCACGACATGTACCTGATGGAAGTGAAGAAGCCGGCCGAGTCCAAGGGGGAGTGGGATATCCTCAAGATCGTGAAGACCGTTCCCGGCGACAAGGCCTTCATGCCGATGGCGGAGAGCGTCTGTACGCAGGCTAAGAAGTAGACCGATGGCGAAGTAGTCTCTCCGGAGGAGGGAGGGGGGAGGGCCGACAGATAGCGTAGGGTGGGCCGTGCCCACCGATCACCGGTCGGCCTGGATAGCCGCAAGGAGCATGCTACAACACCGATTCTGTATGCGGGTGCCCTGACCGACGGCTGCCCGGTGGGCACGGCCCACCCTACGGCGGCAGGAGCCAACGGCAACTGAATAGTTACTCCGGGAAAAGGCGACAGCAGAGTGCAAGGGAGTTGCTCATGGAAATCACATTTCAGACAGTCATGTCGCAGATCATGCTGGGACTCAACAACGGTGCCTTCTATGCCATCCTGAGCCTCGGCCTGGCGGTGATTTTCGGCCTGCTGAACATCGTCAACTTCGCCCATGGCGCGCTCTACATGCTCGGCGCCTTCGTGGCACTCCTGGGTTACACCCACCTGGGCCCCCTGCTGGGGGTGCCGGACTTCCATCTCAGCTACTGGGCTGCCCTGCTGGTCGCGCCGCTGCTGGTCGGCATCCTGGGGGTCGTCATCGAAAAAACCATGCTGAGCAGGCTGTACAAGTTCGACCACCTGTACGGACTGCTGCTGACCTTCGGGGTGGCGCTCATCCTCCAGGGGGTGTTCACCAACTACTTCAACGTTTCGGGCACCCCCTACGACGCGAAGCCCGAGGTGCTGAACGGCGTGGTCAACCTGGGGTTCATGCTGTTCCCCAAATACCGCCTTTGGGCGATCTGCATCTCCCTGCTGGTTTGTTTCAGCACCTGGTATGTCATCGAGCGCACCAAGCTCGGTTCCTACCTGCGCGCCGGCACGGAGAATCCGGAACTGGTGAAGGCGTTCGGCGTCAACGTGCCGCTCATGATCACCCTCACCTACGGCTACGGAGTCGCCCTGGCCGCCTTTGCCGGGGTGGTCGCCGCGCCAATCTACTCAGTCAGCCCGGTCATGGGTGCGGAGACGATCATCGTGGTGTTCGCGGTTGTGGTCATCGGCGGCATGGGGTCGATCATGGGATCCATCGTCACCGGCCTGCTGCTCGGGATGGTGGAGGGGCTGACCAAGGTAATCTACGCTCCGGCATCGAGCACGGTCATCTTTTTCATCATGGTAATTGTGCTGTTGGTTAAACCAACGGGGCTGTTTGGCAGGGAGCAGTAACCGATTCGGCCACACACAGCCCATGTTTTTTAAGGTTCACGATTTAACGAGGTAGCGCATGAGTACGAAAATCTGGCTTGCCCTGTTGTTCCTCGGCCTGGTGGCGCCGTTCGTGGTCTACCCGGTGTTTGTGATGAAGCTGCTTTGCTTTGCCCTTTTTGCCTGCACCTTCAATCTGCTGCTGGGCTACACCGGCCTGCTCTCCTTCGGCCATGCAGCCTTTTTCGGCGGAGCGGCCTACATCACCGGCTACCTGGTCAAGAACAGCGGACTGACGCCGGAGCTCGGGGTGCTGGCCGGCACCATGTTCGCCGGGGTGCTGGGGTACCTCATTGGCAGCCTGGCCATTCGCCGCCAGGGGATTTACTTCGCCATGGTCACCCTGGCACTGGCCCAGATTGTCTATTTCGTCGCCATCAAAGCGCCCTTTACCGGCGGGGAGGACGGCCTGCAGGACATCCCCCGCGGCAAGCTCTTCGGTCTGCTCGATCTGAACCATGCCTACCATCTGGGGGAGAAAACGCTGGAGCTGAACCTGTACTATTTCGTGTTCGCCCTGTTCTGCCTCGGTTTCTGGATCGTCTACCGGACCATAAATTCCCCCTTCGGCCAGGTGCTGAAGGCGATACGGGAAAATGAACAGCGGGCGGTTTCCCTGGGTTACCAGGTGGAAAAATTCAAACTGATCGCCTTTGTGATATCCGCGGCCCTCGCCGGCATGGCGGGCTCGATGAAGGCCCTGGTGTTTCAGCTCGCTTCCCTGACCGATGTGAACTGGCACACCTCCGGCGAAGTCGTCCTGATGACCCTTCTGGGTGGGGTCGGCACCGTGCTGGGGCCACTGGTCGGTGCCTTCACGGTGGTGACGCTCCATTCCGAGCTGAGCTCGGCCGGTTCCTGGGTAACGGTCGTCATCGGGGCCACCTTCGTGATCTGCGTTCTGGCCTTCCGGCGCGGCGTCGTCGGCGAGCTGGGGCGGCTGCTGAAGCGGTCGTTGTAATTCCTGATTCCTGTCTTCCGTTAGTCACGTTCCTCCCCCTTCAAGGGGGAGGTCAGGAGGGGGATGGGTTGGAGGGGGATGGGTTGGAGCGGGTGGCTGGCAAGGCGTTGATACTGCAACATAAATTGTCGGAGGTGGAAATGATCAGTACCTGCATAGCCGAAACATTGGCCGCCATTCCGGACGGCGCAACCATCATGGCGGGCGGGTTCGGCCTGGTGGGAATTCCGGAGAACCTGATTCTCGGACTGCGGGAGCGTGGCGTGAAGAACCTGACCGTCATCTCCAACAACTGCGGCGTTGACGACTGGGGGCTCGGTCTGCTCCTGCAAAACCGGCAGATCAAAAAGATGGTCGCCTCCTACGTCGGGGAAAATAAGGAGTTCGAGCGCCAGTATCTCTCCGGGGAGCTGGAAGTGGAGCTGGTCCCGCAGGGCACCCTGGCCGAACGGATCCGGGCCGGCGGTGCCGGCATACCCGCCTTTTACACCCCGGCCGGAGTCGGCACGCCGATCGCCGAAGGGCGCGAGACGCGAATTTTCGAGGGGAAGGAGTATCTGCTGGAGACGGCGTTGAAGGCGGATTTCTCCCTGATAAAAGCCTGGCGCGGAGATGCTCTCGGCAACCTGGTCTACCGCCGGACGGCGCAGAATTTCAATCCGATGATGGCTGCCGCCGGGCGGGTGACCATAGCGGAGGTTGAGGAGCTGGTCGAAGTCGGCGCCATAGACCCGGCCCAGGTCCATACGCCGAGCGTCTATGTCCAGCGAATTATCCGCTACGAGAATCAGGAAAAACGGATCGAGCGCCGCACCGTGCGCCGCTAGGGCGGGGGTAGCTATTCAGCTGCCGTTGGCTCCTGCAGCCGTAGGGTGGGCCCAGCCCACCGGAAGTCGAAGGCCAGGGCACACGCAAGGGGTGCCCCTACAGAACGGGTGTTGTCGCGTGTATCCAGGCCGACGCTGATCGGTGGGCACGGCCCACCCTACGCTATCTGATTGTTGACCTGAATACTAACGCGATTTTGTAATGCGCTGAATAGTTACTGCCTGATCTGCCTTTATCAGTTCAATCCGTGTGCGAGGTTTTGATCTTTGTTTGTTTTGTTTTCTTACCCAAAGGAGAAAAACCGATGGCCTGGACACGGGAAGAGATGGCACAGCGCGCTGCGCAGGAGATTGAGGACGGCTATTACGTGAACCTGGGGATCGGCATGCCGACCCTGGTCGCCAATTATATCCCCGAGGGAAAACGGGTAGTGCTCCAGTCGGAAAACGGCCTGCTCGGCATCGGCCCCTATCCTTCCGAGCAGGAGCTTGACCCGGATCTTATCAATGCAGGCAAGGAAACCATCACCATGATTCCCGGCGCCGCGCTTTTCAGCAGTGCCGAGTCGTTCGCCATGATCCGCGGCGGCCACATCGACCTGGCCATACTCGGCGGCATGGAGGTTTCCGCAGCCGGGGACCTGGCCAACTGGGTCATTCCGGGCAAGATGGTGAAGGGGATGGGAGGGGCGATGGATCTGGTGCACGGCGCCAAGCGGATCGTCGTCATCATGGAGCATGTCAACAAGCAGGGGGAGGCAAAGATCCTCGAGCGCTGCACCCTGCCGCTCACCGGCAAGGGGGTGGTGCACCGCATCATCACCGACCGGGCGGTGCTGGACGTGACCCCCGACGGCCTGCTGCTGATCGAGGTGGCCCCGGGACACAGCGTCGCAGAGATCAGGGGTTGCACGGAGCCGTCCCTGACCGTTGCACCGCAAGGAGACCAACTATGCTGAAAGCAAAGAGCGCACTGGTGACCGGGTCGACCAGCGGCATCGGGCTAGGCATCGCCCGCGCCCTGGCAGCCCAGGGATGCAACATCATGCTGAATGGTTTCGGAGATCCCGACGAGATTGAACGGATCCGCGCCGGGCTGTCGGAAAATAACGGTGTGACGGTCGCCTATTGCAATGCGGACATGACGCGGCCGGATGAAATAGCCGCCCTGGTTCAGGCAACCGCGCAACAGCTGGGGAGCGTGGATATCCTGGTCAATAACGCCGGCATCCAGCACACGGCGCCTGTTGAGGAATTCCCCCCCGAACGCTGGGATGCCATCATCGCCATCAACCTCTCCTCGTCTTTTCACACCATCCATCGCTCCCTTCCCCTGATGAGGAAAAAAGGCTGGGGACGGATCATCAACATCGCTTCGGTGCATGGCCTGGTCGCTTCCGTCCACAAGGCGGCCTACGTGACCGCCAAACACGGCCTGGTCGGGTTGACCAAGGTAGTCGCGTTGGAGACGGCCGGCACGGGGATCACCAGCAATGCCCTCTGCCCGGGCTGGGTCCGCACCGAAATGGTCGAACCGCAGATCATCGCCCGTGCCAGAGAGCTCGGTGTCGATATCGAAGAAGGCGGCCGCAATCTGCTCGCCGAAAAGCAGCCGTCCCGGCAGTTTGTCAGCGTCGAGCAACTGGGAGAGACGGTTGTTTTTCTCTGTTCGCCTGCGGCATCCCAGATCACCGGAGTGGCGATCCCGGTTGACGGCGGTTGGACAGCCCAGTAGGATTCTGGTTAGTTTCCATCTTCCCCTAGTCACGTTCCTCCCCCTTCAAGGGTCAAAAGGAGAAATCAGATGAGCCAGGTCAGCATCATCGGCGCGTTCAACTCGAAGTTCGGCTCCTTTGTGCAGAAAAATCGCGACACAGGCGAGGTCACGGACCTGAAGTCGATCTACGAGCTCATGATCGAAGCCGGGCGAGGCGCCCTGTCCGATGCCGGCATCGAGGGCAACGACGTGGATGGCGTCTGGTTGGGCTCCTGCGCGCCGGGGCTCTTTGCCAACCAGGAGCACCTCGCCTCCTTCGCGACCGAGATCGATCCGCAGGGGCTCCGGTTCAAGTCCATGACACGCTGCGAGGACGCCTGCGCATCCGGCTCGGTCGCACTCTACGATGCGCTCTACGCCGTGGAATCGGGGCGGGCCAAGGTCGCGCTCGTGGTCGGCGTGGAGAAGATGAACCTTCTCGACACGAAGGGGGTGACCCACGCGCTGGCCACCTGCTCCTACTGGCCGGAAGAGGGCGCCAAGGCGGTCAGCTTCCCGTGCCTGTCGGAGTATGCCAAGGGGTATCAGTCCCGCTACGGCTTGAGCGACACCGATCTGCAGCGGATGCTCGCGACCGTCGCCGCCCTCGGCTACCGGAACGGACTGGAAAACCCGCTGGCCCATTTCGGCAAGGGCGGCCCGAGCGACAAGCTCGGCCTCGTCACGGCCGAGGCGATCATGGGGCTTCCGCCTGAGAAGAACCCGATGATTGCGGAGCCGTTGCGTCTTCACGACTGCTCGCTCGTCACCGACGGCGCCGCCGCTCTGGTCATCATGCGAACCGATGCTGCGAAAAGTGCCGGGAAAAAGACCGTCGAGATCGCCGGCATCGGCCATGTGAACGAGCGGCTTGCCATCTCGTCGCGCTCCAACATGTATGAGTACCTGGCCGGCCAGGAAGCGGTGCGGCGCGCCTTTGCCGAGGCGAAGATCTCCATCGACGACGTCGACCTCGCGGAAGTGCATGACTGTTTCACCATCAGCCAACTCCTCTGCACCGAGGCGCTCGGCCTTTCCGGGGGTGGCAGGGCCGGCTTCGATTACCTAGCTGGTCGCTTCACCCGCGACGATGACCGGTGCGCAGTCAACCTTTCCGGGGGCTTGAAGGCGAAGGGGCATCCGGTCGGCGCGACCGGGGTTTCCATGCACGCGCTCCTCTACAAGCACCCCCCGGCGCTCTCCACAAAAATTCCGGAAGTCGGCGTTTCCTTCAATATCGGCGGTTCGGCGGTCACCAACTGCGTCACTGTTCTCAGGAGAACCAGGTAATTCCGGAAAGTCCCCCTAAGTCTCACAAAAAAACAGGCTTTAACATCTCACTCCTCTGGTGAGCATGTTTTGGCCTGTTTTTTTTCAGTAGTGTCCGGTTTGTTTTTTGCCCACAACAATCGCCGTGCTGTAGACCGTAAAATGCGGCAGATCGACCGAGTAAAGTTGAAATCACCAAACAACACAAAATCTTTTCGCCACAAAAAGGCACAAAAGGCGCAAAAAACATCTTCAAGCTGTTAAGTTTTTGTGCGTTTTGTGGCCAATTTTTCGTTTGTGGTTTTGCAGGCAAGAATGAAACCGGACAACGCTGAAAGTAAACCTTTAATGCCCTTAACTTTTTCTGATTAGCGCAGATCTTCCGCTGTTCTAGTTCCTCCCCCATCAAGGGGCAGGAGGACAGGAGGGGGATGGTGTTCTTTTTGGCGGGAGGGAGTTTCTCCAGCGGAAGATCAGCGCTAGTCAGGTAACTTTTTGCGCGTTTTGTGCCTTTTTGTGGCTAATGTTTCTTTGTGGTTTGTTTGACTGGCTTTTTATTGCGATTTTTGTGCTTTTCTGTGGCAAAATGATTTTTTCCAGGTGGTGCCTCTTGGGCTGATCCTGCATTATCCGAAGCATCCGTGCCAGCCTCTTTGGCGAAAAAGGCGACCATGAAAGACCAGATCGAAAAATATACCGGAAAACTACTGGCTGACCGCTCGGCGTGTCCCGATGGGATCGCCTTCGCCGCGCAAGACGACACCCTGATCGCGTCAGGCGCACCGGAACTCGCCAGGCTTGCCGGGGCAACGCTGGCGCATCTCAATTCGCTTGGCCTCGTTGTCGCCCGTCCCTCGCTTCCCTTCGCTGATTTCCTGGTGGCCCGCGCGCCCGCCGGGGGTTCGGCCATCGTCCCCCAGGACACGGAGACCCGCACCTTTCTGCACGATATCCCGTTCCTGCGCCGAAAGGATCTGCCGCAGGACCCGGCAGGCGAGATCGCGCGGCTGCTCGCCAACCGGAAGGGGGTGATCGTCGAGGGGGTGGGGATCGTGGCGGTCGGCGCCATCACCGTGGAGCAGGCCTTCATCAACTACTCCTCCGTGTTCCACTCCACCTTCGTGAAATACCTGCAGGACATCCTCACGGACGGCTTCCTGCTTCCGGGTGAGATGGAGGCGTTCCAGATCTTCCGCCACGGGTGGCTGAAGCCGCTTTCCGCCGAGGGGCTGATCTTCAGAGGGAAGCTTTCCCGGGAAAAGGCGGAAATCCTGAGCGAGGTGGAGGCGGTGGGGCGCTTCACGGTCGAGCGCGGGCTGGTCGACTCCTTCTTCGGCAACATCTCCGCCCGTGCCGGAGAGCTGATCTACATCTCCCAGACCGCAGCGAGCCTGGACGAGCTCGCGGGGTGCATCGACCCGGTTCCGACCGACAACTCCTCGACCACCGGGATCACCGCATCGAGCGAGCTCCTGGCCCACAGGAGGATCTTCGAGGAGACCGGCGCCCGGGTGATCCTGCATGGCCATCCGAAGTTCGCCGTCGTCATGAGCATGCTCTGCGAGGCCAGGGACTGCCCGGTGCAGGACTGCTGGAAGGATTGTCCCCATGTCCGTTTCCTCGGGGGGACACCGGTGGTCGCGGGGGAAATCGGGGCGGGAGGGCTGGCAAAGCGCGTTCCCCCGGTAATCGGCGCAACCGGGAGCGCGATCGTGTATGGCCACGGCGTCTTTAGCATCGGCCGCGAAGGTTTCGGCGAGGCCTTCGCCGCCATGGTCGAGGTGGAGAACTTCTGCCGCGAGGAGTACTTCCGGCGTCTGGACCAGGCTCTGAAGCGGTAGCGGGCGGGGCGGATAAACGACTGGACCTGGGCTCCTGGCTGATTCATCGTTCCCATGCTCCGGCGGGGGAACGCAGCCCTTGACGCTCCCGCGTCTCGTATGGCGGCAAAAAGGTTATCAATTTCTCCTTGCCTGTGTTAAATATCACCTCTTGAGTCGTTTGGTCTGGATAAGGGGTGCAGATGTCTGAAAAGAAAAATATAGCCCGCGCCGCCGGGGTCCTCGGCGCCGCCACCATGCTGTCGCGCATCATGGGGATGGTGCGGGACATGGTGGTCTCCCGCCTCTTCGGCGCCGGGCTCGCCACGGACGCCTTTTTCGCGGCGTTCCAAATCCCGAACATGCTGCGCCGCTTCTTCGCGGAAGGCGCGCTCACCGCAGCTTTTGTCCCGACCTTCTCCGAATGGTACACAAAAAAGGGACAGGAGGAGACGCGGGCGCTCGCCAACGTCTGCTTCACCGCGCTTACCCTGGTGATGGCCGCAATCACCATCGCCGGTATCGTATTCTCCCCGCAAATCGTACACCTGATGTTCCCGGGCTTCGCCGCTAATCCCGAGAAGCTCTCGGCCACTATCCTCCTGAACCGGCTGATGTTCCCCTATATCTTCTTCGTGAGCCTGGTGGCGCTTTGCATGGGGATACTGAACACGGTGCGGCACTTCTTCACGCCGGCCATTTCCACCGTGTTTTTGAACCTTTCCATGATCCTCTCCGCACTCTTTCTGCACAACCGGTTCCAGGTGCCGATCGTTTCTCTGGCGGTCGGCGTCCTGATCGGCGGCCTGCTGCAACTCGCCCTGCAACTCCCGGTGCTCTACCGAAAGGGGTTCCCGATCCGCCCGAACTTCAACTTCGGGCATCCGGCCCTGAAAAGGATCGCGCTCCTCATGGGGCCGTCCATTTTCGGAGTCGGCGTCTATTACCTGAACATCACCGTCGGCTCGATCCTCGCGTCACTGCTCCCCGAGGGGAGCGTCTCGTATCTCTATTACGCGCAGAGGCTCTTCGAGTTCCCCCAGGGGATCTTCACCGTCTCCGTCGCCCAGGCGGTGCTCCCCTCCATGAGCAGGCAGGCGGCCGCCGGGGACATGGACGCGCTGAAGGAGTCGCTCTCCTACGGGGTGAGGCTCACCCTCTTCATCACCATTCCGGCCATGGTTGGGCTCATCTTCTGCGCCACGCCGATCTTTTCGCTCCTCTTCATGGGCGGCGCCTTCGATTTCGCCAAGGCGGCCAATTGCGGCGTGGCGCTTTTGTACTATTCGCTCGGGCTCACCTTCGTGGCGCTGGTGCGTGTGCTGGTGCCGGCTTTCTACGCCCTGAAGGACACCAAGACGCCCGTGCTGATTGCCTTTATCGCCTTCGTGCTGAACCTCCTCTTCAGCGTCGCCCTGATGGGGCCGATGAAACACGCGGGTCTCGCCCTCGCTTCCTCCCTGTCGGCTCTGGGAAACATGGGGCTTTTGCTCTGGTTTCTGCGGAAGAAAATCGGCCCCTTTGGTGGCAGGGCGATCACGATCTCCGGCGTAAAGGGGCTTTTCGCCTCGATCCCCATGGCCGCCGCCGTCTACTGGATCCTGCGGCTGGGCGACTGGTCCCGTGCGGGCGACAAGCTCACCAAGGGCGGCGTACTCGGGGCGGCGGTGCTGACAGGCGTTGCCGTTTTCCTGGTCACCGCGCACCTGCTCGGCTGCGAGGAGGCCAGGGACGTCTCGGCGATGCTACGGAGGAAACTCTTTCGAAAGGCGTAACTGGGGAGGGGGCTTTCTACGGTTATGAACAGGATTTCCACTTCTTTGGCACCCTGATTAGCTCAGGCTAACGCGTATCCGCCGGTTGCAGCTGCCATCTTTTGGGTTTTATGCAAGTGGCTGTAATCATGTGGTTTGCACCCATGGTAAAAAAGTGTGCAGAACGCGAAAGCTATTTAAACAGTGCAGGTTTCTCAGTTCGCCAACACCGTTATCCACACCTTATCCACAAAAAGTGTTGATAAGCCTCTGGTACCGTAAAATCATTAACAAATTCAACTTTTTTCCAGTTTCTTCGCTTCTTCCCAGAGCAGATCCATCTCCGCGAGCGAGGCGGATTGCATCGCCATTCCGCGGGCGTGCAGACTCTCTTCGACGTGACCAAAGCGCTTGGTGAAGCGCCGGATGGTTTTCCTGAGCGCCTCCTCCGGATCGATGGAGAGGAAGCGCCCGAGGTTGACGATGGCGAAGAGCAGGTCGCCCAGCTCGGCCTCCATCTCCTTCTCGTCGCCGGAAAGCATCGCCTCCTCGAACTCGTGCAGCTCTTCCATCACCTTGGCGAACACCTGGTCGGTGTGTTCCCAGTCGAAACCGACCCGGGCCGCCTTCTCGGTGATCTTCTGCGCCTGCATCAGGGCCGGGAGATGCGGAGGCACACCGGAAAGCGCCGTCTTCCTCTCGGCCCCTTTTTCCTCTTTCTTGATCTTCTCCCAGTTTGCCACCTGCGCCTCGCTGCTTTCGATAACCTCCTCGCCGAACACGTGGGGGTGGCGGCGGATCAGCTTCTCGTTGATGGCGTCGAGTACGTCGTCCATGGTGAATTCGCCCTGCTCTTCGGCAATCGCCGCATGGAAGACCGGCTGCAGCAGGAGATCGCCGAGTTCCTCCTTGAGGTGGGCATGGTCTTTCGCGTCGATCGCCTCGATCACCTCGTAGGCCTCTTCCAGCAGGTAGCGCTTGAGCGACTCGTGGCTCTGTTCCGCGTCCCACGGGCAGCCGCCCGGTGCGCGCAGTTTGCGCATGGTATCCATCAGCCGGTCGAATCGGTTCTGCTCGTTATTTGATTTCATTACGTGTCTCCAACAATCGCCGCGCCTTAAAGTCTAAATTGCAATTTACAAACAAGCTCAAACTAATTCCAAAAAAGAAACCAGAATCTTTTTAGCCGCAAAAACGCACAAAATGCACAAAATAAACCTTTAATGCCTTTACCTTTTTGCGCGTTTTGTGCGTTTTTGTGGCTAATGTTTCTTTGTGGTTTGGTTTACCGCAACCTGTTTACCGCAACCCGCTCAGGTAATCGACCAGCTGGTTTATCTGCTGGGCCGAGAAGTTGTCACCGGGGGGCATGACCGTGCCGGGGTAGGTCTTGGACGGCTCGCGGATGACCTGCTCCAGGAAGGCCCGGCTCCGCTTGGCAGCGATGCCGGTGAGGTCTGGGCCGACCACACCACCCTTGCCGTCGATTTTGTGGCACTCCAGGCACCTCTCCCGAAAGAGCTTCTCGCCGGCCTGTTTCGGCGTCGCCTGTGGGGCAAGGCTCCCGCCGGCTGCCGCCTTTCCGTCTTCCTTGGAGCAGGCCCCGGCCAGCAGGGCAAGCGCCGCGACGAGGATGATGCGGTGAAGGTGCTGTATCACTTCGGCTTCATGTACGAGGCGAGGAACTCCTGCTTGTAGGCGGAGAAGCGTCCCTCCTCGATGGAGAGCCGGATCTCGGCCATCATGTTCAGATAGAAATGGACGTTGTGGATGCTGGCCAGGATCGCCGAAAGCACCTCGTTTGCGGTGAACAGGTGGTGCAGGTACGCCCTGGTGAAGTTCCTGCAGGTGTAGCAGTTGCAGTTGGGCTCCACCGGGTAAAAGTCGCGCCGGTAGTTCTTGTTGGTGAGCCTGATCCGTCCGCGGTTGGTGAACAGGGTGGCGCTTCGCGCGTAGCGGGTCGGTATGACGCAGTCGAACATGTCGATGCCGCGCTCCACGCTCTCCAGGATGTCCTCGGGAAGCCCGACGCCCATCAGGTAGCGCGGCTTGTCCTCGGGCAGGTACGGCGTCGTGTAGCCGACCACCTGCTTCAAAAGGTCGAGCCCTTCGCCGACCGATACCCCGCCGATGGCGTAGCCCGGAAAGTCCATCTTCACCAGCGCCTCGGCGCAGCGCTTGCGCAGGTCCTCGTACACGCTCCCCTGCACGATCCCGAACAGGAGCTGGTCCTTCCTGGTCTGGGCATCCTTGCACTGCTTGGCCCAGCGGATGGTTTTCTCGGTGGAGCGCTCCGCGTACCCCTTGTCGCAGGGGTAGGGGATGCACTCGTCGAAGTTCATGATGATGTCGGCGCCCAGTGCCTCCTGGATGCCGATCGCCTTGGCCGGGTCGAGGAACACCTCCTCGCCGGTATCCTCGTGCCGGAAAAAGGCACCCTCCTCGGTGATCCGCTTGTTGGGGAGCGAGAAGACCTGGAAGCCGCCCGAGTCGGTGAGGATCGGGCCGTCCCACCCCATGAACTTGTGCAGGCCGCCCGCCTTCTGCACCAGGGCCTCGCCCGGGTGCAGGTGCAGGTGGTAGGTGTTGGAAAGTATGATCTGGGCACCGGTTTCCTTCACCTGTGCCGGCGTCATCGCCTTCATGGCGGCGTGGGTTGCCACCGGCATGAAGATCGGGGTCTGGATCTCGCCGTGCGGGGTGGTGACCGTGCCGCGGCGCGCCTGGGTATTGGGGTCCTTCTTGAGCAGTTTAAATATCATGAACCTTCCGATTGTCCGGGATTTTTTTGTGAACAGTACTCTCTTAATTAGCAGAGCGCCGCCCAAAAAGCAACAGGTACCCTGCCGTCCGTTTCCATAACAGGGTTACCGAAGCGATCCGGGCCGAGATGTGCGTCCTGACATTAATTGTATGCTGTATACAGAAAACAGTTGCATTTTGCTATAACGGCATTTAATATGCGGCCTGTAAACCTCCCATTTATGTGTTCTATCTCGCGTCAGCTTGCAGATACTTATCATGAAAAAAAGGAGAGCCAAATGCTGGCTTTGAGTCCGTGGCGCGCACCCCCTTTCCTCTGAGCGGCAACCGCGAGTCCACCCTATTAACGGGGCAATGTGGGGCCACCCCCCCTCCGGTCGTACGCGCAGCCAGACACTACCCCAACTGATTCTAGAAAAAACGCAAAGGGACAAAAAAACATGCGAATACTCAACAGCTCTGTGGGAAGAAAGCTCTTGATGTCGATCTCGGGCCAGCTCCTGATCATCTTCATCCTCATTCACCTGGCCGGAAACTCGACGATCTACTTCGGCTGGATCAACGCCTATGCCGAGCATCTGCACAGCCTGCCGCCGGTGGTCTGGGCCTTCCGCGCCGCCATGCTGTTCGTGGTCGGCGTGCACATCTGCTACGGTGTCGTGCTTACCTTGGAAAACAAGAAAGCCAATCCGACCGTCTACGCGGTGAAACGGCAGCTCAAGGCGAGCTTCGCCGGCGAGAACATGATCTGGACCGGCCTTCTGATCGCCGCCTTCGTCATCTATCACCTGCTGCAGTTCACCGTCAAGGTGACCCCTGACGTCGCCTGGACCGCGGGCGTTGCCGTCGTCGATGTCTACAAGATGGTGGTGACCAGCTTCAGCAACGGGCTGATCTCCGTGATCTACGCGGCCGCCCTGCTCATGTTGTTTCTGCACCTCTCGCACGGCATCCCGAGCTTCCTGCAGACCATGGGATGGAACAGTGAGAAGACGATCCCCGTTTTCGGAACTGCCGGCAAGGTGATCGCCGCCGTCCTCATGCTCGCATACGTCTCCATTCCTGCCGTAATCTTAGCTGGCTTATTGAAACTTTAGGGGGTTCAAGTGATACTCGACGGAAAATGTCCGACCGGACCAATTGAAAAAAGCTGGGACAAGCACCGCTTCGACCTGAAGCTTGTGAACCCTGCCAACAAGCGCAAATACAACATCATCATGGTTGGCACCGGCCTCGCCGGGGCTGCAGCCGCTGCATCCCTGGGCGAACTCGGTTACAACGTCCAGGCTTTCTGCTACCAGGACAGCCCCCGCCGCGCCCACTCCATCGCTGCCCAGGGTGGGATCAACGCCGCAAAGAACTATCCCAGTGACGGCGACTCCATTTTGCGGCTTATGTATGACACCATAAAAGGCGGCGACTTCCGCGCCCGCGAGGCAGACGTCTGGCGTCTTTCGCAGGTTTCCAACAACATCATCGACCAGTGCGTGGCCCAGGGTGTTCCCTTCAACCGCGATTACTCCGGCTACCTCGACAACCGCTCCTTCGGCGGCGCCCAGGTTTCCAGAACTTTCTACTCCCGCGGCCAGACCGGCCAGCAGCTGCTGCTGGGCGCCTACTCCGCCCTTTCCCGTCAGATCAAGGCCGGCACGGTTAAGATGCACACCCGTCGCGAGATGCTGGATCTGGTCGTGGTGGATGGTGCTGCCCGCGGCATCACGGTGCGCAATATGGTGACCGGCGAGATTGAAAGCTATGCCGCTGATGCCGTCTGCCTTGCTACCGGTGGTTATGTAAACGTATTCTACCTTTCAACCAACGCCAAAGGGTGCTCCGTTACCGCCAACTGGGCTGCCGCCAAAAAAGGCGCCTTCTTTGCGAACCCCTGCTACACGCAGATTCATCCGACCTGCATCCCGCAGGCTGGCGAGTACCAGTCCAAGCTGACCCTGATGTCCGAGTCGCTCAGAAACGATGGCCGCATTTGGGTTCCCAAGAAGAAGGAAGATATCGGCAAGCCGGCCTCCCAGATACCGGAAGAAAACCGTGACTACTATCTTGAGCGCAAGTATCCTTCCTACGGCAACCTGGCCCCGCGCGACATCTCGTCACGCTCCGCCAAGGAGGCGTGTGATGAAGGTCGTGGTGTCGGCCCTGGCGGTCGTGGCGTTTACCTCGATTTTGCCGATTCCATCCAGCGTCTTGGCGAGGGGACCATTAAGGAGCGTTACGGCAACCTGTTCGAGATGTATGAGCGCATTACCGACGACAACGGTTACAAGACACCGATGCGTATCTACCCTGCCCCCCATTATGCCATGGGTGGTTTGTGGGTTGACTACAACCTGATGAGCAACATCCCGGGCCTGTTTGTCCTGGGCGAGGCAAACTTCTCCGTTCATGGCGCCAACCGTCTGGGAGCTTCCGCTCTCATGCAGGGTCTGGCCGACGGCTATTTTGTCATTCCCTACACCATCGGCGGTTATCTTGTGACAGTCAAGCCCGGCGCCGTCACAACAGACCATCCTGAATTCAAGAAATCTCACGCAGAGGTCTCCGGAAGAAACAACAAATTTCTTTCCATCAATGGGAAGCGGACCGTTACGGAATTCCACCGCGATCTGGGCAAGGTCATGTGGAACAACGTCGGTATGGCCCGCTCCAAGGAAAGTCTTACCGCGGCGCTCAAGGAAATTCCCCAGATTCGGCAGGAATTCTGGGAGAATCTCAAGGTTTCCGGGTCCGGTTCCGAGATCAACCAGCAGCTGGAAAATGCCGGGCGCGTAGCTGACTTCCTGGAATTCGGTGAGTTGCTGACACGTGATGCCCTGCACCGTGAAGAGTCATGCGGCGGCCATTTCAGGGTGGAGCACCAGATGCCGGACGGTGAAGCAATGCGTAATGACGAAGACTTCTCATATGTTGGCGCCTGGGAGTACAAGGGTAACGACAAGGCGCCTGAACTGCACAAGGAACCTCTGAAGTTTGAGACTATTCATCTCGCCGTAAGGAGTTACAAATAATGAGCGATCACAAGACCATGACATTGACACTGATCGTGTGGCGCCAAAAGAATGCCAACGATCCGGGCAAATTTGAAACCTACACCGCTAAAAACATCACAGAGCATCATTCATTCCTGGAGATGCTGGACTGCGTCAACGAAGATCTGATACTCGCCGGCTCTGAGCCGATCGTCTTCGATCACGACTGTCGCGAGGGTATTTGCGGCATGTGCTCGCAGGTGATCAATGGCGTGCCCCATGGCGGGCAGGAGCGCACCACCGTCTGCCAGCTGCACATGCGTAAATTCAAGGATGGGGACACCATCTACATCGAGCCGTGGCGCTCGCTGGCCTTCCCGATCCAGAAGGACCTGGTGGTCGACCGCTCCGCCTTGGACCTCATCATCCAGGCCGGCGGCTACACCTCCTGCCACACCGGCGGGGTGCCGGACGCCAATTCCACGCTCATCCCGAAGGAAGTGCTGGATTACGCCATGGACGCAGCCGAGTGCATCGGGTGCGGCGCCTGTGTCGCCGCCTGTCCCAACAGCTCTGCGATGCTTTTCACTTCGGCGAAGGTATCCCAGCTGGCTGCCCTGCCGCAAGGAAAGGCGGAAGCCGCAGCTCGCGTTCAGGCGATGCTCCAAGCCGGGCAGGATTGCGGTTTCGGCAACTGCTCGAACCACTTCGAGTGCCAGGCTGCCTGCCCGAAGGGGATCAACGTTAAGTTCATAGCGACGCTGAACCGGGAGTACCAGAAATCCCTGTTCAAGTAACAGGATCCGGTCAGACAGGAAAAAACTGCGGGGCGAGAGGGAAACCTCTCGCCCCGCTTTTTTGTAAAGCCGTTAAGATCAAAGGCTCGCACACGGATTAAACGGATGGAACGGATAACCGCAGATCGGGCAAAGAGTTCGGGGTAAAACAAAGAGTGGAGGGGTAATCTGACTTTATCCGTCTAATCCAGCGGTGTCCGGTTAAATTCTTGCCTGCAAAACCACAAACTAAAAATTGGCCACAAAACGCACAAAACGCACAAAAGATTAAAAGCTTGAAGATTTTTTTGCGCCTTTTGTGCCTTTTTGTGGCGAAAAGATTTTGATTTGATTGGTAGCTCTAACTTTACTTGGTTGCAAATCCGTGTGCGAGCCTTTGACTATTCCCCTTCCAGCGCACCGGTCTGACGCAGCGCCTCGTAAAGCACGATCCCCGCCGAGGTCGACAGGTTCAGGCTGCGCACCTTCCCTATGATCGGAATCCTGACGGCTGTCTCCGGATTGGCCTCGATGAGCTGGTCGGGAAGCCCCTTGGTCTCCTTGCCGAAGACTATGAAATCGCCCGCCTGAAAGCGCATGGCGAGGTAGCTCTTGGGCGCCTTCTTGCTGGTGTAGATGAAGCGCCCCTCGGGATGGGCCTCCTGCAGGGTGACGAGGTCGGGCCAGTAGTGGATGTCCACCTCGCTCCAATAATCGAGTCCGGCCCTCTTCAGGTAGCGGTCCTCCGTGGAGAAGCCGAGCTTTCCCACCAGGTGCAGCACGGTGCCGGTCGCGCCGCACAGCCTCGCTATGTTCCCCGTGTTGGGCGGAATCTCCGGTTCGACCAGAACTATATGGAACGGTTTTTCCAATGACATCGGTATCCTCTTTCTCTATCCAATCTGCCTCAAAAACGGGCCTTCCCTCCAGGCGGAAAAGGCTACTCAATCCGGCTTTTATTTGTATCTCAAAGCCACCCAGAAGGCAAAGGGAATCGCCTCAAAGCCTGTAACTACGCGGGCTTGAATAGGTACCTACTTCTGTAAGCTTGCAATTTTGCGCAATAAAGGTTAGTATGCCGTTTCCAAACTGCACCGGAGGGGACCTTGGACCTACCTGACACAACTGGACATTTCGGACGATTCGGCGGCAGATACGTCTCTGAGACGCTGATGCCCGCGCTCCTCGAACTCGAGGAGGCCTACAATCATTACCGCAACGACAAGGAATTCAAAGAGGAGTTTGCCTACTACCTGCGCCAGTACGTGGGACGGCCGAACCCGCTTTATTTCGCCGCAAAGCTCACCGAGAAGCTCGGAGGGGCCAAGATTTACCTGAAGCGCGAGGACCTGAACCACACCGGCGCCCACAAGATTAATAACACCATCGGCCAGGGGCTGCTCGCCCGGCGCATGGGGAAAAAGCGGGTCATCGCCGAGACCGGAGCAGGCCAGCATGGCGTGGCGACGGCAACGGTTGCGGCCCTCTTCGGCATGCAGTGCGAGGTTTTCATGGGAGAGGAGGACATCCGTCGCCAATCTCTCAACGTCTTCCGGATGAAGCTCCTGGGCGCCACGGTGACGCCGGTCAGCTCGGGGACCGCAACGCTCAAGGATGCCATGAACGAGGCGATGCGCCAGTGGGTGACCTACGTGGCGGATACCTTCTACATTATCGGCACGGTCGCCGGCCCCCATCCCTATCCGGTCATGGTACGTGACTTCCAGTCCATCATCGGCGAGGAGGCGAGGGCGCAGCACCTGGCGGTCGAAGGGAGGCTGCCGGACTACCTGGTCGCCGCGGTCGGCGGGGGGAGCAACGCCATCGGACTGTTCCACGCCTTCATGGAGGACAGCTCGGTGCAGATGGTCGGCGTCGAGGCCGCGGGGTACGGGATCGACTCCGGGCGGCACGCGGCTCCGCTTTGCGCCGGAACTGTCGGCGTACTGCACGGCAACAAGACCTACCTGCTGCAGGACCAGTTCGGCCAGATAGCGCACGCCCATTCCATATCGGCCGGGCTCGACTACCCCGGTGTCGGCCCGGAGCACTCCTTCCTCAAGGAGAGCGGGCGCGCCAGCTACGTTTCGGTCACCGACGACGAGGCGCTGGCGGCGTTCCAGTTTCTCACCCGCGAGGAAGGGATCATCCCCGCGCTCGAGTCGGCCCATGCCGTGGCCCATGCCATGCGGCTGGCTCCGACACTTCCCCGCGACGAGACCATCGTCGTCTGTCTTTCCGGCAGGGGCGACAAGGACATCCATACGGTGGCCGACGTCATGGGGGTGGTGCTGTAACTTGCCGATCACTAAGCTTTTTTGCGAAGGGGGCCGCCGGGTGGCCCTCTTTTTTTATTCACTTAACTTACGGAGGTTTAATTTAGTTCTTGCAATGTTGTCGGGTTTGGCTACACTTAACCCGAAGGTTGGCGACGAGCCAGCTTAATCTTAATGAAAGGAGATGATTGGCGCGGGCTGCACCGACATTCCCGGGGTCAAACCCAAAGAGCCGGCATAAGCCATATCTACTAACCATCTATGAAAAAAACAATTGTTTTGCTGGTCGCGGTGCTTCTGTTGAACGCATCGTGTGACCAGTCCCACCTGCAGCAGGCGCAGGTACCTGTCAGCCCGGGGATTTCCCCGTGGGACCGGAACCTGCAAACCGGGGTGGATTCGGGCGGGAAAAAGCCCGTACCGGTTCGTGCGGCGCGGCTTGAGGCGCCCATGGATGCCATTTTGGAGGAGAGGTCGAAGCAGGTTATCGCCATCTCAACCGCTTTCGCGCGCAGGACGACGCCGCAGAGGGCCAAGTGGCTGGCTGAGATCTGCTACCAGAGTACCGAGGGTACCAAATTCACACCGCTGGATCTGGCTGAGATAGCTCTGGCGGAAACGGGCGGGCACCGGCTTTCCTCAAGGGCGGTTTCCTCGAAGGGGGCCATGGGGGTCTGGCAGCTGATGCCGGAGAGGGCTTTGAGCCACGGTTACCAGCCCTCTGACATGTGGGACGACGAGAAGTGTGCCGATGCTGCGGTGCGGGAGCTCAAGGAGAAGCTCAGCATGGCCAAGGGGAATCTGTCACGGGCGAAGCGGCTTTACTGCGGCACCGGGCGCGCTGCGGCCGCCTACGACGTGGTTCGCAGGCGGTTCCGGGCCGAGATCCTGCGCGAGTTGGAGCAGGGCTTCCAGGTAGAGGTTGCCAGCCACGGATAGTCTTTTTGGTTTTACGGTTCGGTTGTGCTATAGTGGGCGGATCCCTTGATCGGGGTCCGCCCATTTTTGGTTTGCCCAGGAGATTTAGCCTTTGAGAAAAATCGTCCTTTTATTGTTACTGCTGGTCGGTCTAACCGGCTGCACCAAGTTCGTCACCGCACCGGTCGTGACGGTGAGGGATCTGAGCGTTGTCTCGCTGGATGGCGCTGGCGCCGGAATGGAGCTGTTGCTGACGGTCAAAAACCCGAATTCCTACGACGTCACTCTGCTCGGCTACAGCTACGATCTGAAGGTGATGTCGCTCCCTCTGGCAAAGGGAGGGGCGCGCGAGGAGATCAAGTTCGCAGCCGACTCCGAAACCGACCTGCGCATCCCGATAAAGGTTTCCTACGGCGACCTGCTGGAGATGTTCAAGCGCAGGCTGGATCCCGACCGCATCCCCTACCAGTTGATGGCCGGGCTCGATCTGGAGACCCCGCTGGGGCAGCTGACCGTGCCGGTGAAACGCTCCGGTACCTATGCCGTCCCTCAGCAGTACCGCCCTACAGCTATGCTGGATAAGCTGAGCGATTTTTTCAAGATGAACAGGTAAGTCGAATCAACGTTATTGCCGATACCTGTGTAGAGACGCATTGCATGCGTCTCCGGTTTCCCTATTTTTAAAACGATTCACCCGCTCGATGTAGCGAAATGGAGTTTGCATGAATGTTGTAGACGTGTTCGGCCTTTGCAAGAGTTTCGGGGCGAGGGAGCTCCTCGACGGGGTTAGCTTCGCCGTCGACGAAAATGAACGGGTAGGGCTCATCGGCGCCAACGGCGCGGGGAAATCGACGCTTTTGACCATTCTCGCCGGCGTCGAGGACAGCGACGGCGGCTCGATCAACATGAAGCGCGGCGCCACGGTCGGTTACCTGAGCCAGGAGCCGATACTCGACGACGACTCCACCGTCGCGGCGGAGATCGAGGGTGGCCTGCAGGAGATCAGGAGCGCCATAGCATCCTTCAACGAGCTGTCGGAGCGGATGGCGGCCAACCCGCCGGACCTGGAAAAGCTCCTGGTGCGCCAGGGCGAGCTCTCCGTCTGGATCGAGCATCACGGCGGCTGGAGTACCGACCATCGCGTCTCCGAGATCATGACCCACCTCCAGTTGCCGGACCGCCAGCAGAGGATCGGCACCCTCTCCGGCGGGACCAAGCGGCGCGTCGCGCTGGCGCGGCTCCTGCTGCAGGCCCCCGAGCTGCTGCTTCTTGACGAGCCCACCAACCACCTGGACGCGGACACCACGCAGTGGCTGCAGGACCACCTGAAGGGGTATCCGGGCGCCGTCATGCTGATCACCCACGACCGCTACTTCCTCGACGAGGTGGTCACCAGGATGCTGGAGCTGGAACGCGGCGCAATCACCTCCTCCCAGGGGGGGTATTCGCTCTACCTGGAGCAGCGGGAAGAGCGGCTCATGGGCGAGGCCAACACCCGCTCGCGCCTTCTGAACCTGCTGCGGACCGAGACGGCATGGATGCGGCGCGGGCCGAAGGCGCGCTCTACCAAGCAGAAAGCGCGCATCGACCGGTTCTACGACCTGGAGGATAACTGCTCGGGTCCCGTCGCCCGTGACCTGAAGATCGGCTTCTCCACCGAGGAGGGGTTCGGCGGCACCATCCTGGAGCTCTCGGATGTCAGCAAGGGGTACGGCGACAAGAAACTCCTGAAAGGGGTCTCCTTCGGGATGAAGCGCGGGGACCGGGTCGGGATCATCGGGCCCAACGGCTGCGGCAAGACGACGCTGATCCGGATGATCATGGGGGAGGAGGAGCCGGATGCGGGCCGGGTCGTGACCGGCAGAAAGACCAAAATCTCCTATTTCGACCAGCTGCGGGAGGTGCTCGATCCCGGGCAGACGGTCTACGACTTCTTCGGGGAAGGGGACTACGTCACCTGCGGCACCGAGAAGCGGCACAAGATCGGTTATCTGGAGGATTTCCTGTTCTCTCCCGAGGACAGAAGGCGCCCGATCAGCAGCCTCTCCGGCGGCGAGAAGAGCCGACTGATACTGGCAAGGCTCATGCTGCAGGACTCGAACCTGCTGATCCTGGATGAGCCGACCAACGACCTGGACATCCCGACCCTGCAGCTTCTGGACGCCTCGCTGGCTTCCTTTCCGGGCTGCGTGCTGATGGTGACCCATGACCGCTTCTTCCTGGACAAGGTGGCGACCGGCGTGCTCGCCTTCGAAGGGGAGGGGGCTGTCACCTTCTACGAGGGGAACTATTCCAACTACCGCGAGCGCAAGGAGGCGGCCCGCGTTGCTGTTTCAGCGGCCCGTGTCGAGAAACGGGAGGCGCAGGGAGGTAAGTCCGAGAAGCCGAAAAAGGCGCTAAGCTGGGCCGAGCGTCTCGAACTGGAGCGGCTCGAGGAGGGGATCGCCGCGCAGGAGCAGGAGTTCGCCGCAGTCGAGGCGATGCTGGCAGATTCCGCCTCGTATGCGTCCGCCGAAGGGGGGATAGCGGGAATCTCGGCGAACTACAGCCGACTTGAGACTGAGCTTGCGGCAAGTTATGCCCGGTGGGAAGAACTGGAAACGAAGAAAGGCAATTGACAATGGAAACAAGCTTCCACGGTTGATGACACTTTTGGCTGAAGAATGGGAACGTTAAAAATTACGGGTGGTTTGCAAGAGAAGTGCTGCGGGTTCACAAAGACATTGTCAATTGTCCATTGTCAATTGCCTGTCAGTGCTTCCTTGGCTAGGCGCAGGCCGATCTTTCTCTTGGTGGCGATGGCAAAGCGGTTGATGGTTTCCAGCGCGTAGACGAGCGACGGTATGTCGCGCCGGACCCTGAGCAGCATCTGGTCGATGACCTCGTCGGGAAGTGACATCTGACGGTCTTCGGCCAGTTTTTTTAAGATCATGCGCCTGGAATCGTCATCGGAGACGTCCATGCGTGCCACGAGGCCCCAGAGGAGCCGGCTGGTCAGATGCCCGTCCAGGTTCGGCAACTCTTTGGGCGGGGTGAGCCCGGCGATGGCGATCTTTCTCCCCGTGGTGTAGAAGGAGTTGAAGAGCTCCCAGAGTTCGACCCTGACCTCCTGGATGTCGGGAAGCAGATGCAGATCGTCGAGGATCAGGGCGCTGGCGCCGGCAAAGTGGTCGCTAAGCCTGGAGAGCCCCTCGCTCGGATAGTCGCCCAGGTAGAGCGCGTCGGCATCCCTGAAAGAGAGGTACTTCCCCCCGATGGCGTTACTAAGAGCGGTCAAAAGATGCGTCTTGCCGGACCCCTCGAGCCCGTAGACGTAGAGCAGGTTCTCAGTCGAGTCCCCCGTCGCGAGTTTGCGCGCGAAATGGTAGGCCGTCTTGTTGCCGCAGCACACCACGAAGTTCTCGAAACAAAAGCGCGGGATGACGGGGAAATCGAAAATAAGCTGCATTAAAACAGTCTTCCCTGCGGCAGCTCGGGCGCGATCCTGCCGAAGTGGCTGTAGGCCGCGGGCGTGGCGACGCGTCCCCTCGGGGTGCGGTTCAGGAAGCCGTTCTGGATCAGGAACGGCTCGTAGA
>Ga0209125_1000336_pt1 | contig 66502 bp, 66 predicted proteins | sample BarGraIncub1131A_FD_184503 | JGI IMG/M metagenome (GOLD analysis project Ga0209125, IMG submission 184503) | Arctic peat soil microbial communities from Barrow, Alaska - Barrow Graham LP Incubations 11-31A (SPAdes) (version 2) | ecosystem: Environmental > Terrestrial > Soil > Wetlands > Peat... | reverse complement strand
AATTTTATTCCTTTGAGATAGCTGGACTTTCGCGACTCAATAACTGTGTTAGTAATAGCTTCTGATTCCGTTCCTACATATCCAGGTACAATTTCCCTAATAGATAGACCTATACTGGTTTCCTCCTCATTGTAAGGAGAATCATGTAAATCCAGATACTTTTGATTTACTTTAACCATTATTAGATCAGGTATGCTGTAAATAGATATGCCCACTATGTTGTCAGACAATGTTTGTTCCATAAAAAGCATCTTATCATCAATTCTTGAATTTGGTTTTTCAACAAAAGTATATATTTTCTCATTTGCTTCTTTATCATAAAAATATGATATATTCACTTCTCTTGGGTCAAGCGACTTAGTAAATACATACCCTGAAAACTTATCGCTAATATTATCAAGAAGTATTTGTGTATTAATTCTTATAATTGCTCCTATTTCTATAAGTGATTTACCCATTAATTCATCCCTTGTAAAACCCGTAAAATTAGTGAATTCCTTATTAATTCCTGTTATAATATTGTCACATGAATACAAACATGGTTTTGTTATTCCCATTATATTGCCCCCATTTTTAAACATAGTTCTTATAAATTTTATTGTCAAATAGCACATTGTAAAATATGGTAATGTTCTATTTTTACATATTACTATTGTTCTTAAGTATTCATGTTGTTACATAGTCTTAAAAAGCATAAATATATTTCCTTTTAATTAATACAGTTTCATGAATGTCGCTTTGTGAAATCTGTAAAACCACAACATTGAGCTACCGCAATCAAAACTCAGCGATTCCAAAGGTAAAAAAGAATTGGAGGAGTGTCGCTTAAGTGTGATTCTAATCTATGATTTACTTTAACAACCATATTTGTAAACAAGATACTTAAATGTATACTTAACCCGTATACATTTATTGTATACCAAAAACGTGTACATTGCAAGCATAACTTGAATGCTCATCAACAAGAAACATAAAACAATGCAGTTTTTTTTGATTAACAAACATAAACTCCCTGTTTATGTAACGACCTGAGGGGTCATAGCAAATACTGGAGATTTATACTCCCACTTATAGAAGTCAATCGAGAAACTTATGTTTATTTTAATTATTTCATATTTAGCCAATTTTTTTATTAAGTCTTCCACCAGCTTTTCATGGACCAATAGTCTTATGAAAAATTTTGTCCCACATTTCCAAGTTCATTGATGTAGTACGATAGCCTGCATCTTCTAATCTGCAAAAGTTTGTAATATCCAAGGGAGCAGCAATATTAGCCATGTTTGCTACATAATTTACCTTTGAAAATATAACAATTACAATCACCTTTATAGTTAAATCTGAATATTATTATAATGAAAGGTGGTGTTATTTATGGATTATAGAGAAAAGTATACTGGGAGCAAAGAAGATTTTTATTTTTTTTTAAAGGATGAAGTTATAAAATTATTCAAGGATAAACTCAAAATAGACGGGACTCGTGTTTTAATACCAGATAATGAAGAATTAGATTACGAATTTAAATTTGATAGTGATATTAATTATGGTGATTTTACAATTAGAGTTAAGTGGGGAGAAAAACCTAAATTATCTGATAAATTAGAAGATAAAATAAAGCAATATGAAGAATTCGACGAGAAATCTAAACAAGCTGAAGAATTTAAAGAAAACACTAATATAAACTCTGATGGTATGGAGATAACTACCAATATAAGCTTGGATTATGAACCCTTTAAGTTTTAATGAATTTTAAATCAACATCCCCTGAGGATGACAAAATAATAAATTATACTGAAATCCGATTAAGCATTGAGTTTCACCTTTTATTTATATTAAAAGCGGTTATAAACTTAATATTACAAAAGCATTATCTAAATATTTAATGTACTTTATATATATCTAGAAATATAAATAAAGCAGTAGTTAATTCTACTGCTTTATTAACTCTTTATTATATTTAATTTTTTTGTATATGAAAAAAGAAACCTAACAATTAAATTCTTCACATGGGTATATATAATTAGCTGCGGTACGAACTTCTAATTCAAGAGGGTCACATGTAATGTCGTCAGGAAGTACAAACACTAATTTGCGTTCAATAGTACCACATTCACCGCATCCATTTTCTCTGCATACAATTGTAATAAAACCTCTAAAAGCAACTATTCTATGACAGTTGTCATATATAATAGCTGCAACAGCTACTTTTTTGTCAAAGCATACGTTTCTTACCTTTATTCTTACGGTTAATAACCTTAGACCATGCTTTTCTATATCTATTGGATCCGCATTAATAGTGCTACATAAATCGCATGAAGCTTTAGTACATTTAATATTCTTATCACCCATTTTTAATACAACCCCTTTATATATAATTTTAGAATGAGACATTTACTTATTAATACTGATTTGTTTATTCATATTGTTCATAGCTACATATATCATCAAAATATATTTTCAACATAAGGTTTATATGTCGATATATGTTCTTCTAAATCGGATTAACGAAATGCCTTTATTATAATTTTACAATGGTTTGTTTAATGGGCTTGTACAGAATATAGCTAATGTATATTCTATATTTATAATATATTCTATAAGGAATATTTATGTGAACGAAAACAACAACATATTTTTGCTATTATTTTTGTTCACATGGCAAAGATAATATTAGGCGTTTTCAACACCGGACTAGGCGTTAAAGTGATTACTTTTGAAGGGAAGAAGTATCGTTCTTTAGCTCGTCCAATTTCAGAAAGCCATAAAAATCTGCTGAAATATTTGGGTATATTCGGGCAAGTATTTTGTTGGAATGAATAAATAAGAGCAAGTGAATTTTTAGTAGTTAACAATATTTCTAATGGTATTTTCTAAAATTGTTGCATTTAGTAATTTGATTCGTAAAATAAAATAAAATAATTAATAATATTTAAATTGAAATAATTCGTTGAAAATTTGTAATATTATTAAAAATACAAGTAAGAACCCCCTAAAATTAAATATAGGGATTCTGTAATATATTATTATATAATTGAAGTAGTTTTTAATGGGCATAGCAATTGGTCAAATATTGTAATGGGAGGTATTGGTTAGTCCTAGCAGTGATTGCTATAGAACTTGATGATTTAATAGAATGGATTTATTTTGGAGGGCTTAAACCTGATGGATTAGTAGGTTATATTAAGAAATTAGTTAGTGGGCATTAGAAATTAAATGTTGATTTATCAAGACTTTACTTAAAAATAGTCTAAATAGTAATGATTGATATGTAGGGCTATTATAATGAACCTCTTGGTCCGAATGAATAAATGCCTTGTTGTTTAATTTAAGATTTTTCTGTTTTTTTAGTTTTATAATCGTATCAGTTGCAATATATGGTTTATTTAAAATGTATATTGCAACTGATATACTTATAACGTGCTCATATTTTTTTATACAAGTCTTTATGTTGTTCACTGGAATCTGAATTATAATGAAAGAAATTAACATAACAATCATGCCTAAAACTTCCTGGTCTGTTAGAATTTTATTTAAGATAATTGCTCCATGTATCTCGTTTGTATTTTGCAATTTTTGCAACAGCCACACTTGTTTTATTGAGTTTCGAAAACAGCATAATCACTGGAAACAATCTTAATCCCCCAATAACAAAGCGAAAAGCTCCGAGCATATAAGGCATATAATCCATTCCCTTCTTCTGAAAAATGAAACAACTACCCCACGATACGGCTACAACTAATAAAATCACTTCTCTCTTAATAAACGGGCCCAATTAAGTGGACAACTTTTTTTTAGTTTGTCCACTTAATTGCGTGCAGTTTACACCTTGGGGTACTTTTATTATATTAATGTTAATCTACTTAAAGTTTCATCCAATACTTTACATACATAGTCACATTGCTTTATTTCTATAGTTAGCGGTGGTTCAATTCTTATTGTTCTGGCATTAATTAAAGTACCTGCAACAAGAACCCCACTATCAAATAAGCCTTTCGATACTTTATAACCTAATTCGTCATTAGTAAATTCAAGTGCAATCATTAAACCCATACCTCTAGTGTCTTTCACTAAGTTCTTATATTTGCAGGTTACTTTTTTTAATTCATTAATGAAATATTCACCTACTTTAGCTGCCCTTTCAGGTATTTTATCTTCTAACAACACATTTATTGTTGCTATTGCTGCTGCACAAGATAATGGATTACCTCCAAAAGTAGTAGTATGAATAAAAGGATTAGGGAAAAAATCCTGAAATACATCTTCTGTAGCTATAGTTGCACTTATAGGCATTATCCCACCACCTAAAGCTTTAGCAAGACACATTATATCTGGTTCAACTCCGTAGTGTTCCATACAAAACATTTTTCCTGTACGACCCATACCAGTTTGAACTTCGTCTGCTATTAACAGGATATCGAATTGTTTACATATCTCTTTGACTTTTGCAAAATATTCTTTAGGAGGTATAATAACGCCACCCTCACCTTGAATTGGCTCAACCAATATTCCAGCAATATCTTCTCCAACCATATTAGAGGCTTTTACAGTTTTATACATCATGTCTATATCTCCAAATGCAACATGCTTAAATCCCGAAACCAATGGCATAAAGGGTTTTCTAAATATTCCTTTCGCTGTGGCAGATAGGGCACCTAAACTTTTACCATGAAACGCACCAACTGTAGCAATAAAATGATGCTTTCCTTTTTTATTCTGATGAAGTTTTGCAAGCTTAATTGCTGCTTCAACCGCTTCTGTTCCACTGTTACCAAAAAATGAGTATTTAAGTTTTCCAGGGGTTATACCTGCAAGCATTTTTGCAAGGCAACCTCTTAATGGATCTAATAAATCTTGACTATGCAGCGCTTGGTGCTTAAGTTGATCAGTAACAGCCTTTAATACTTTTGGATTTCTATGACCAACATTGTAAATTCCAAAACCGCCAAGACAATCGATATATTCCTTTCCGGTTACGTCAAGAAAACTGTTTAAACCTGCATCTTTCCACTCAACTGCTGCATATTGCCCACCCTTTGTAACACTTTTTCTGTACTGTAAGAAACCAGGATTAACATAATTTTCAATGTTACCAATTGTTTCTTTTACAATCCAATCCACATCATTTGCTTCCAATTTATTTTTAGTTATAAAATCTAATACTTTGTAAGAATAATTAAGTACTGAATCATTTTTTTCTTCCTTTAAAATGCTACTTTTGCTTAAATCATTTTTTTCATAAATATGCTTGGCCTCTGCCATACTCATACAATCCACTCCTTATTTTTTACTGAATTTTAATTGGATTATTTCGGATACAAGAGCTATGCTTAATGTAGCTAATAACATTATTGTTGATAATGCGTTAATTTCTGGGGTTACACCCATTCTAACCATAGAATAAATTTTAAGCGGTAATGTCTCACAAGCTGCGCCGGAAACGAAGAAACTTATAATGACATCATCTAGTGATAAAGTAAGCGCCATAAGTGCACCTGCAATTACGCCTGGTAAGATTATTGGCAAAGTAACTTTTATGAAAGTTTGTAACTGATTTGCTCCTAAATCCATTGCTGCCTCTTCTAATGATTTGTCAAAACCAGTCATTCTTGCTCTTACTACAATTACAACGTACGAAACGCTAAAAGTTACGTGTGCCAGCACTAGAGTAACTAGTCCTAATGAAATTTGCATTTGTGAAAAAAATACTAATAAAGAAATTCCCATTACTATTTCAGGTATTACAATTGGTACATATAATAATGCATCTAAAACTGTTTTTCCTTTAAATTTATATCTATACATTCCTACTGCAGCCAAAGTACCTACAATAGTAGATATTAATGTACTTATTCCGGCGACCAGTAAACTGTTTTTTAATGCACTAAGTACATTGTCATCAGTTGCAAGTACGGAATACCAATTAAGCGTAAATCCTTGCCACGTGGCATTAAGTTTGGAACTATTAAAGGAGTATATTACCAGAATTATTATAGGTGCATACAATATTACATATATCAAAAATGAATAAGTTGAAAATAGTGTTTTTGATGCCTTGTTTTTTTTCAACTACATCACCTCCAAACCCTTGTTTTTAGACTTGTTAAAGTATAAAATAATAAATATTATTGTAATTATTATAAGTAAAATTGAAACTGCTGATCCAAAAGGCCAGTTTCTTGCTGTAAGAAATTGATTTTGAATAAGATTTGAAATTAACATTGTCTTGCTTCCACCTAATAAATCAGGTATAAAGAATAATCCAAGTGATGGTATAAATACTAACACTGAACCTGCTGCTACCCCGGACATTGTTAGGGGCAATGTTACTCTTAAAAATGCTTGAAGTGGTGAAGCACCGAGATCACTTGCAGCTTCTACATATGACTTGTCAAGTCCTTCTATAGATGCATAAAGTGGTAATACCATAAATGGAAACAATGTATATACTAAACCTAATATTACTGCACCATTTGTGTATAATAATTTTAAAGGTTCCTTTATAACCCCAAATTGCAGTAAGTAAGAATTAATAATGCCGTTTGTCCCTAAAATAATCATCCAAGCATATGTTCTAACTAAAGAGTTTGTCCAAAAAGGTATAATTATTAGCATGAACAATAGTACCTTATACTTGGCTTTAACATTTGCAATAAAATAAGCGAAAGGATAAGCTAAAACTAGGCATATTAATGTTGTAATAAAAGAAATCCATAAAGAGTAAACAAAAATCTGCACATACATAGGTTTAAGCAAATCAGCATAATTCTGAAACGTAAAGATATACTCTACTTGTCCATAAATGCCTCTTGTTAAAAATCCCATAATAAATACTATAACCAATGGTATTGCTACCAATATAATCATCCATAACAAAACTGGAGATATTGTTGTTACTATAGATGCAGTTTGTTTTTTATTCTTTGATTTTTTTGTCTTTTTCATTGATTTATCACCACACTATCTTCATATTCCCAGCTAACGTAAACTTCATCACCCTCGCCTTGAAATTTTAGTGTGTCAATTGCTGGTTCGTTAATTATTACTTCTTTTTCATTACTTAATTTAATGACTGTTTTATTAATAGACCCTACAAATATTCTCTCCTTAACAATTCCTTTCAGCATATTTTTTGATTCCACCTTGCTATGACTTAATTTCATTCTTTCTGGCCTTATTGTAATATAGATACTATCTCCTTGTTTTAATTTATCTAATGTTCCATCAATAACATCAATTTTTTCATCGCTATCTAATAGCACTGAAAGCTTATTATCAGAATGAGTCTCTATTACTCCTTCAAATAGATTAGTTTCTCCTATAAAATCTGCTACAAATTTTGTTTTAGGTTTATTATAAATTTCATCTGGTGTACCAACTTGTTCTATCTTACCTTCATTCATAACAGCAATTCTATCAGACATTGTGAGTGCTTCTTCTTGATCATGGGTTACATATATAAATGTTATTCCAAGTTTTTTCTGTAAGTGTTTTAATTCAAATTGCATTTGTTTTCTGAGTTTTAAATCTAAAGCGCCTAAGGGTTCATCGAGAAGAAGTACTTTAGGGCTATTTACTATTGCCCTTGCAATAGCAATTCTTTGTTTTTGACCGCCACTTAATTGAGAGGGATATCTATCCCCAAAATCTTCAAGTTGAACAAGGACTAATACTTTTGTGACCTTTTCTTTAATAACTTCTTTTGATAACTTTTTTATCTTTAATCCAAAAGCAATATTATTATAAACATCCATATTTGGGAAAAGTGCATAACTCTGAAATACGGTATTTACGTTTCTTTCATATGGGTTCTTTGTTGAAACATCAATGCCATCGAGTAATATCTCACCAGAAGTTGGTTCCTCAAAACCAGCGATCATCCTTAATGTTGTAGTTTTACCACATCCACTAGGGCCAAGGAGTGTTAAAAATTCTCCTTTGTTTATAACTATACTAATATCATTTACCACCTTATGCTCTTTAAAACTCTTATTTATAGCTACAAGTTGAATCATATATTTTATACACTCCTTTTTCTTTATTTATATTTTATGTGTATTTTTTATTAATTTGATTGCTTGAATTCTGTCCAAACCTGATCAAAAATTTTAAGTGCATTTCCAACATCTTTCAAATGTTCCCCATTTTTAATAACGCCATTAGTTGGATAAGCAGTTGTATTATTTAATATACTTTTATCTATATAGTTATAAGCAGCTTCGTTAGGACTTGAATATGGGAAGGACTTAGCAATAGCTGCATCTACATTTGCATCCAAGATATAGTTTATGAATAATTCTGCATTTTTTTTATTCTTTGCACCATTCGGAATCACAAAATTATCCTGCCATAAATAGACTCCCTCTTTCGGAACGAATGTTTTTAAATCTTTGTTCTGTTTTTCAGCAAGATATGCCTCTGCTGACCAAACATAACCAACTGATGCATCGCCATTTATAAGCTTAGTTTTAGGACTATCACTGTCAAATGCTGTGATGTTTGGCTTTAGTTTTATAAGTTCTGCTTGAGCTTGCGCAAGTTTAGTAGGATCAGTTTCATTCATAGAATAACCAAGCTTTTTAAGTGCAATACCAATAAGAGCTCTTTCATCATCAAGTACAACCATAGAATTTTTAAATTTACTGTTCCACAGGTCACTATAGCTTGTAATATCCCCTTTAAATTTCTTTGTGTTTACAACTATTACAGCGTCTCCCCATGTATATGGAACACTGTATTTATTACCAAGATCAAAAGCTAAATTTTTAAATTTGCTCCCTATATTTTTAAAATTGGATACATTAGCCATATCAACTGTTTCTAATAAATTCTGTTTTTTCATACTATCAACCATATAATCACTAGCAACAGCTAGGTCATATTGACCTTTACTTGCTTGAACTTTAGCAAGCATTTCTTCGTTTGAAGCATAAGTTGTGTAATTAACTTTTATGTGGTATTTGGTTTCAAAAGCTTTTATTGTTGTATCGGGAATGTATTCTGACCAGTTAAAGATATTTACTGTTCCGTTTGAATAACTACCAGAACTTGCACTAGTTGAACCTCCACCACATCCAGTAAGCATTGTTCCAGCGATAATAGTCGTGAGCGTTAAAAGTACTAAAAATTTAAGATTTTTGATTTTCAATTGTTTGCCCCCCCTTATTCATTTTTAAGTGCATTGTGCTTTTTAATCACTAAACCATCCTACTGGTTTAACTTCTAAATTTATATTTATTTGTTTTAATTCTGTATACTCTTCATATCCAAAAGTACCAAGCTCTCGTCCTATACCGCTCTGTTTATATCCACCCCAAGGAGCTTCATTATAAGTAGGTTGATAAGCATTGATCCAAGTAATACCTGCTCTCAATTTTCGTATAACTCTATGAGCCTTAGATATATCATTTGTAAACACGGCACCAGCAAGACCATATATTGAGTCATTTGCAAGATGAATTGCATCGGCTTCATCAATAAACTTTTGAACTACTAAAACTGGCCCAAATATTTCTTCTTTAACAATTCTCATATCAGGTGTAGTGTCTGCAAATATTGTTGGCTGCACAAAATAACCATCTTTAAGTTCATCCGTTAATATTCTGTTACCACCACAAATAAGTTTAGCACCTTCATTTTTACCTATTTCAATGTAACCTAATATTTTATTCATATGTTCCTTAGAAATTACTGGGCCCATCTCAACATTGACGTCAGTACCTTTACCAACTTTTATTTTTTTAGCTCTTTCAACTAATCTTTCCATAAATTTGTCGTATATAGATTCTTCAAGAAGTAATCTTGAACCAGCTGAACAAACTTGTCCCTGATTACAGAATATTCCATACAATGCATAATCTACAGCTGTTTCGAAGTCGGAATCAGCAAAAACTATATTTGGAGATTTTCCACCTAGTTCAAGAGAAATTTTCTTAATATTTGAAGTTGCCGCCTTCATAATACTTCTACCTGTTGAAGTCCCACCTGTGAATGCAACTTTATCCACATCCATATTTATTGCTATTTCATTTCCAACCACGGGTCCACTACCAAGAACTAAATTAACTACACCTTTTTCAAAACCAACTTCTTCAAAAATTTCAAAAAGTTTAATTGCCGATAACGGCGTTAATTCTGAAGGTTTAAACACCACTGTATTTCCTGCAGCTAATGCTGGAGCTAATTTCCATATTGACATAAGTAGTGGGAAATTCCAAGGAATTATCATTCCACAAACGCCAATTGGCTCTCTAACTACCATAGCCTGGACATTGTCTGGAACCTCGTACGTAATGCCATGGGGCTTTGTGGCAAGGCCTGCATAATATCTTAAACATGCAACTGCATCACTCACATCAAATTCAGATTCACGTAATGGCTTACCATTGTCCAGTGTTTCCAAATCTGTAAATTCATGTGATCTAGATTCTAAAATATCTGCTACAGCAAATAGAAGTCTTGATCTTTCCACGGCTAGTGTATCCATCCACCCATCTTTATAAAAAGCTCTTTTAGCTGCTGCAACAGCTTCCTTTACATCTTCCACGCAGCCCTCAGTTACCACTCTTATTACTTTTCCATCCGCAGGATTAATAATATCCCTAGTTGCATTTGTTTTAGAAAATTTCCATTGACCATCAATATACATTTTAGAAATATTGCCCATTTAGACCACGCTCCTTAGTTAATATTATTGTACTAATTTCTAATAAACAAGCTGGAATATAAATCATTTTGTAATGCTAATTTCTTAAATAATGAAATTTGATTTTAAATAAAAATCATTTTGCTGATTTGACTGATTTTTCTAATAATTAATATATTTACAATTTATCATAGTGCTAATCATTTTCATATGTCCACTGTAGACAAATATTATAAGATTTAGTTGTTCATTAGAAACTATACAATGCTATATGTTAGTCTTATCAACATCTTAACTTATTTTGATTAAAAATATATTTACAATGGTAAGTAACATTTTCTATAATATGAAAATTAAAATATATCATTTTGAAAATGTTTCTTAAATGAATAAAACTGTTTAAAACGCAAGATAATTTCAAAATATTTCATTTAACCTATAATTAAAACAATTGATTAAAACAAGGGTATGCAAATCATTATTCCGAAAAAACACTGTGTTTATTGGTATATATTGTGTTATATTAATAGAATAGCATTTATAAATGATTCACATATTAAAAGATGAGTTTAGGCTGCAAAATATAAAGTTAAAAAAAATATTAATATATATAATGGAGGAACTATTATGAAAATGAATGAATTGCCCAAATATTTTAAAGAGGTCGGTAATGAACTGTGGTTCGAGGAAGTTGAAGTAGAAAAGAAAAATTTGAAAATAAGTTACAAAGTTAATAAATGTTTTTCATATTTTAAATCTAAATATCAAGAGGTGGCTTTGATTGACACTGATGCATTTGGTCCGTGCCTCGTGCTTGATGGGGTAATGCAGACTACTTCTGCAGATGGTTTTATATATAATGAGATGATTACCCATATTCCAATACTTACACATGAAAACCCAAAAAATGTTTTGGTAATTGGTGGAGGCGACTGTGGGGCGGTAAGGGAATTATCAAAGTATGATGAACTCGAAACTATTGATATGGTAGAGCTTGATGAAGTAGTAACAAAGGAATGTATAAAATTTCTCCCACAAATAAGTGGAGGTTCTAATTTTGATAAAAGAATTAACTTTTTATTTGGAGACGGGGTTGAATACGTAAAAACGACTGATATTAAATATGATGTAATTATGGTTGATTCACCAGATCCTGAGGGCCCTGCGAAGGATTTATTTGGAGAGGAATTTTATAAAAATGTAAAAAGAGCATTAAAAGCAAATGGAGTAATGGTATGCCAAAGTGAGTCTCCAATGATTCATCGTAACATAATTGAAAACACAAGAAGGTTATTAAAGAATAACTTTAAAATTGTAAAAACATATATAGCGGTTGTTCCAACTTATCCAGGTGGATTATGGAGTTTTACAATGGGATCTAATGTTTATGATCCTACTGATATGGACGTAGATAGATTGCCTGCTGAAACTCGTTATTTAACAAAAAAAATTGTGAAAGGTTGCTTTGATCTTCCTAATTTTATAAGTGATCTAAAATAGACTTATAAAAGTAATTCAACGGATATTTAATATAAAACTCTGTTGCTCCTCCGATTCATTACTAAAAGATGTTAAGGTTTTATTTGCATAATGTTAAGTAGATACATCAATTCCTCATGCAGGAATTGATATAAGATGGCTACATGGTTTTAATTCTGTAGAGGAATCTATTAAAGAGAGCGTCAAGTTAATATATCTCTCTCTTAATAAACGTCACAATTACTAAAAGCTATGACGTTTTTATTTTGTTATGACTTAGATATACCAAATTTCATATACATTTACAGAAATAATTTTCATGTGTTTAGGAATACTAATAAAAAGTTGATTATAAAGGAGTTTATAATGAAAAAAACAATAATTATAACATTAGTAGTACTAAACCTTTTGCCCTTAGTTGCATGTATATTAAATCTCTAATTTTTCAATTATAGGTGAAAATGGAGGTAAAAGCATTGGATATAAGATAAATTATCTTGTATGGATAAAAAAAGTGGGGTAATAGTAGATTAACTTAAGTTAATCTGCTATTACCCCACTTTTGGGGATTAGTTTTTAAATGCAAAGGTAATAAGGAGCCCCCTTTATTGAAAAACAAAAATTAATGGGGTAAATGCTGTAATAAGTAATAATAGAAGCATTGATTGGTAAACTAGAACTGCGATTTATTTTTTATCGGGTAAAGATGCAGGAATTACAAAGATTGAATTAATAAATATTGCAGAATCTATTAAATAATAATTTACACATCCAACCGCAATAAAAAAATGCTATGTTATTAAGTAATTTGTTGATAACAAAGCATTTTTTATGTAACTAACTAAATTCATTAAAACATAATTACTTATTATGAGCTGAATAAATTTCTTGCTTATTTTTTTTAGGGCGTTTAAAAAGCGAAAAATAAAAGAGTCTAGTAGCAATTAGACTTGTGGGGGGAGAGATATTACTTGAAGTTTCCCATTAACCTTATAGGTACGTACCCTTCCTTCATTAGTGTACTTTTAGATCTTATATCCTCTCTTGCTACTGGAATTGGTTCATAAGGTGTAGTCGTTGATATGTCCTGTTCATATACATTTAAATTATCACTGTTTTTTTTATCAGAATTTATATATAACATAATATGTCCTTTACCCTTACCATTGTCTATAAGCAATGCATCTGCGGGTTTCAAATCATCCCAGGATATTTGGCATACGTAGTTATTTCCTATTTTACTACCGCTTTTTATATCATTATAAAGAGAAAGAGTAGTTTGTCTGCTTATGCCCCAGGCTACACTAACTAAATCAGAACAGTCGTTGCCATATAAAATTTCACTCTTATTAATTTTAGATAGAAAGTCATTTGGAGATGTCACTTGATACAAATCTTCACTATATGGTATCCCCTGATATGTTTTTCCTTTAATGAAAGTAAAAGAACACTCCTTTTCAATTAAATTATATCTAGGGGTCCATTTAACTTCAGTCATTGCCTTTGCTCTGTTAAGAATTAATTCTTCTAAACTATTTTCTTTTATAATATCAGACTTACTTATACTTGCTTCGATATTATAAATTACATCACTATTACTTAAAGAAAAAGGCGAAATTTTAACTATACTATTTGAGTTTGGGTTTTTGTTTTTATTATCAGAAATTTGCGCAGAAGTATTAGACGCAAATATAGTAGAAATATATATAAACAAGATTAATACGGCCAATATATTTAATACTACTCTGATAATCTTAAATGTCCTATCCATATTCAACCACCAACCTTAAAAATATACTATAGTACTAATATTCAAGATAACACGAATTATTCCATATTAAATAAAAAACTAAATTACATATAAAATTAATTCTTACCTAATAAACATTAAAAAAGTCTATTTTATGGGGGACTATTTTAGTTGAATTGCACATATATAAGTAAATAAACATAATGAATTTTATAAAAATTTAGGAGGGTACAAATGAAATTTTTTTTATTAGCCTTCATGTGTCTATTGATTATAGGTGGAGCATTCTATGGTGGGATCTATACTGAAAAAAAGCATGGAAACACTGTACAAGCTATAGCCCTAAAAGAAAAAGGGGCGACAAATGCAGTAGCTAAAGCAAAGGAGTTAGAAGAGAAAATAGAAATTGCAAAGGCTAAAGGTGAAGTAGCGAAAGCAATATTGGCAGAAGAAAAATTACAGGTTAAAAGTGAGGAATATAAGAAAGACTTAACCGGACGTTCCAAAAGGGTTGTTGTTATAGATCCAGGACATTCTAGTATTGTTGACCTAGCAACAGAGCCAGAAGCACCAGGTTCAAAAATAATGAAAATAAAGGAACCAGGTGGAGGTCATGGTGATTTCACAAAAACTCCCGAATACGTGGTTAATATGGTGGTAGCAGTTAAACTAAGGAGTCTACTACAAGAAAAAGGATATACTGTAATAATGACTAAAACGAAAAGTACACAAGTACTTGGAAGTATAGCAAGAGCTGAAGTTGGGAATAAAGCTAAGGCGGATTTAGTTATTAGAATTCATGCGGATTCAAGTGACGAAACATCGGTTCAAGGGTCAACAATGCTCATACCTACAGATACTAAATACACAGATTCAATATATAAAACAAGTAAAGAATATGGACAAATAGTTTTTAATAATTTAATTAAGGTCGTTGGAATGAATAGCAGAGGCGTTGTGGAAAAAAGTGATATGACTGGTTTTAATTGGTCTAAGGTTCCTGTTATGCTAATAGAAATGGGTTTTCAATCTAATTTTACCGAGGATCATTTACTTACAACTGATTCTTATCAGGATAAGTTAGCAAAGGGATTGGCAGATGGAATTGATCAGGCACTAAAGTAATAAATGATCATTTATTACAAAAATTAGTTAGATTGTTGTGAAAATACCCCTAGTCGTAAGTTAATATAATTACAATTAGGGATATCTTTATTTGTGAGACTTCAATTCATTTTCAGTTAGAAAATCAACATATGCGTTTAAAATTTCATCTTCGGCTGAGCAACTTTGTTTATAATACCAGTCTTTAACAGTCTTATCGATTTCTGCATCAGTGCCTTCGGGCTTGAATGGGTATACAACAATAAGTTTTTTTGTTTCTTTATTTCTTAAGCCAATTTTATCTACACTTCCAAAATTTTTCATAATAATTAATCTCCTTTTTACTTTAAGTATTTTGTTGCTTATTTTTATTGGATAATATTATATTATAAATTGCAAATATTATGACATATAAACTACTCTCTTATGTAGCGAAATTTACTATACCTCTTTTATTTAAAGTGTCCATGAGAACCATAACGTTTCAAAATTTCTACAGCCTTACTTATTTCCCTTTAATTTAGGGGCTATATATTTTGAATTTCTACACAAGATACTATCATACAAAACAAATTAAATAAAGGGGTGATTACATTGGCAAACAGACAATTAGTATCTGAAGCTAAAGCTGGCTTATATTCATTTAAAATGGAGACTGCAAAAGAATTAGGAGTTAATTTTACTGATTACAATGGTAACTTAACTTCAAGACAATGTGGTTCTGTTGGTGGACAAATGGTAAAAAAAATGGTAGAACAATATGAAAGAAATTTATAATTGAAGAATAGTATAACAAAGGCACATAGATTTTTATTTATGTGCCTTTAAATTTATACTATATGGTTACATTTAGTTTTAAATTCAAACCATAACGTATCATAATGAAACAATTTAACTCGTCCTTGACAACCCACCAGGTTGCTCCAAGTTGTGAATCCATTTCTGCTTCTGAGGGTGCCTTAATGACATCTTTAAACCTACCCTTCATAGCAGTTAAAACCTCAGTTGAACCTGCAAACTTTTGATGGCTTATATGATCTCTTAAAATCTCCTTCGAAATGTTAGACATAAAAATACTCCCCCTTAAATCTTTAATAATTAACTTATCTTAATTATTGCCAAGAAAGAGTAATTTATATCGAGGTTGGCAACGATTAATCTTAAAAATGTATGAATTGATATTAAGATAAAATAATTATTTGATGATGATTTAATCAGTTTTGATTTTTAAAGGACCTGAAATTTTAACTTTATATTCCTCTCTCTTTAAAGTAGCTTCAATGCTTTTTATATCTTCAATTTTTTGTTTATATATAGATACATCCTCTAAATGAACATTGTGCTTTGTAAATTCAACATATTCTTCTGACAAAGGTATACGAATAACCTCTGTTGACATGTCTTTCTGAGGTGGTATAGCGGATGAAGCATTTATATTTTCTATTACAAGATCAACATGATTTATAGGAACAGTAAAACTTTTATCTATGGTGAAAGACTCTCTATAAACCCTAACATTGCCTGTTTGCATCCATTTTTTTGATATATCAAGTTTTTCTTCTTTTATTTTAAGATTTACACTTTTATTAGAATCATATATTATTTGTTCTGATGAGGTTGTCTTTGGTATATATTCAGGTGTATGTTTTGTCATTCCTATTCCCTCCACTTATTTTGAAAAACACCTCACAAATCATTAATGTGATTTGGAGGTGTTTCCTAATTTATTCTTTGTGATCAATACCATTGTCAATTATATTGGCATCTCCGGTTCCATTTATGCGAGCTTCTTCTCTTTTAAGGGTTTCATCTATGTGAGCTGTATTTTCTACTTCATGTTTGCGAGCTAGTATTTCTCCAGTTACTACTGTGTGTTTATCCACATCAATCTTTTCTTCACTTACAGGGATTTTAATGGTTTCCTCACTTGTAATAGGAGAGTCACTTGCTTCATTATTTATTGATCTTCTCTCAATTACTACCTCTTCGCGTGATACAGGAACATCTACTTCCTTTCTCTCTTCTAAAATTTCTTTGCCAATTTCTACGTCACCCTTTTGTACTCGGCTTTTGGAAATATCAAGTTCCTCTTTGCGTAGACTAAGCTTTGAAGTATCATCTGTTTTTTCTTTAATAGTGTGGTCGCCCTTTTTAAAAATGCCTTCAAGTATACTCATATATCAATACCTCCATCAATTAATAATTTTAATCTATTAATATATTGTCCTTTAAAGATTTATAATATCCTACTTTGGAGTTGGCAATAAAATCAAAAAAATAAGTTGTTTATAGCATCAAGAATCATGAAATTAAAACTCCAAATAGCTTCTATTGAAATTCACATTCCATTGCAGTATACTAAATGTGAAAGCGGTAACATATTTCAAAAAAATATTTTAATTTAATTTAAGTTAAAAATAAAAAATTATTTATTTGGAATACGGTAAGTGTTTTTGGGTTATGAGGAGGACTAAAATGAGCGTGACAATAAAAGATATTGCGCAAAAGGCTAGAGTGTCCCATGCGACGGTATCAAGAGTTTTAAATAATTCAGGTTATGTAAAAAATGAAACAAGGGAAAAAGTTATTAAGGTAATAAAAGATATGAATTATACACCTAGTGCTATAGCTAGAAGCCTATCTATAAGTAAAACTAATACTATCGGCGTTATTGTTCCAGATATAAATAATTTATTTTTTGGAGAGATTATTAAAGGCATTACTGAAATTGCTGATGCTCATAACTTAAACATAATTCTTTGCGACACTGATGAGAATAAGGATAAAGAACTAAAAGCTATTGGCGTCCTTAAAGAGCAAAGAATTCAGGGACTTATTATAACTCCAACATGTTTCAAGGATGAAGGTAATAAAGAAAACCTAAATGCTCTTAAAAAATTAGGAATTCCAATAATTTTAATTGATGGTCATGTTGAATATCTTGACTTTAGTGGAGTTTTTATAAATCATATAAAAGGTGCTTATGATGGAACGGCTACTTTAATAGAATCAGGTCACACTAAAATTGCGATAATAACAGGTGATATGAATTCTAGACCTGCAAAAGAGAGATTGCTTGGATATGAAAAAGCCTTAGAAGCAAATAATATTCCTATCAACAATGACTATATATTTTATGGAGATTATAAACACGAGAGTGCTTATTTAATCACAAAGAAGATAGTAAAAATGGATAATAGACCTACTGCTATTTTTGTAACTAGCAATACAATGATATTAGGATGTATTAAAGCTTTCTATGAAGAAAAAATAGACATACCAAGAGATATGGCGATTATTGGTTTTGATAAAGTTGATATGCTAAATATAATAGGTATGAATATTAGTTTTATTAATGGTCCATCCATCGAACTTGGTAGAATTGGAATGAAAATGTTACTAGAAAACTTAGATAGTAAGGAGCCTACCGAAATTAAAAGACAAATCATTTTGCCAGAACTTGTGCTAAAAGGATCAGAAAAGTATATGGGAAACAATTAATTATAAAATAAATTTATGAACATAAAGGAGAAGATTAATATGAAAATAGAGCAATATATAGATCATACATTATTAAAACAACAAGCAAGCGTCGAGGATATTATAAAAGTTTGCGCGGAGGCTAAAGAATACAATTTTGCTTCAGTATGCGCTAATGCATATTTCGCTTCACTGGTGAGTAAAGAATTAGAAGGAACTGACGTAAAAACTTGCATTGTTGTTGGATTTCCACTGGGAGCGACTACCAAGGATGTAAAAGCATTTGAGGCCAAACAAGCTATTGAAAATGGTGCAGATGAAATAGATATGGTGATTAATGTTGGAGCTGTAAAATCAAATAAATATGATGTAGTAAAGGATGAGATTAAAGCAGTAGTTGATGTGGCCAAAGGAAAAGCAATAGTTAAAGTAATAATAGAAACTTGCCTCTTAACTGATGAGGAAAAAATAAGAGTGTGTCAAATAGCTAAAGCAGCTAATGCAAACTTTGTAAAAACTTCAACAGGCTTCTCAACAGGTGGAGCAACAGTTCATGACGTAATGCTAATGAGAAAAACCGTAGGTGCTGACATGGGAGTCAAAGCATCTGGTGCAGTAAGAACAGCTGAAGATGCAAAAGCTGTGATTGAGGCTGGCGCTAGTAGAATAGGAGCTAGTAGTTCTATAGCAATAGTTAAGGGGATAAAAAATCGAAGTATAATAAAAGATTAAGTATAATAAAAATTATTAATTATGGGGGAACAAAACATGAGAATGTATGATTTGATAATGAAAAAAAGAGATGGCAGCGAACTTACTACTGAAGAAATTAATTTTTTCATTGGTGGATATATAGATGGAACTATCCCAGATTATCAAGTTTCAGCACTGCTTATGGCCATATATTTCCAAAAAATGAATAAGAGAGAAACTAAAGATTTAACAATGGCAATGGTTAATAGTGGTGAAACTATTGATTTATCAGCAATTAAAGGTGTAAAGGTTGATAAACATAGTACTGGGGGAGTAGGAGACACAACTACACTAATACTTGGGCCTATTGTTGCTGCAGCAGGAGTACCAGTTGCTAAAATGTCAGGAAGAGGGCTTGGGCATACTGGGGGAACTATTGATAAACTAGAATCCTTTGAGGGTTTTGACATTTCTATGTCAATTGAAAAATTTATTAAAAACGTAAATGAAGTTAAAATTGCTATAGGTGGCCAAACTGCTGACTTAGCACCAGCTGACAAAATGTTATATGCACTTCGCGATGTTACTGCAACTGTTGATAATATGTCTTTAATTGCATCGAGCATAATGAGTAAAAAAATAGCTTCTGGAGCAGATGCCATAGTTCTTGATATAAAAACGGGTAGTGGGGCATTTATGAAAAATGAAGATGATGCGTTCGAGCTTGCGAGAGAAATGGTTGATATAGGAACTAATGTTTCTAGAAATACTATTGGGGTAATAACTGATATGGATCAACCATTAGGATATGCCGTTGGTAATGCTTTAGAAGTAAAAGAAGCTATAGATACATTGAAAGGCGTAGGACCAAAGGATCTTACTGAACTTTGCTTAAACCTTGGAGCACATATGCTTGTACTTGGAGAAAAAGCAAAGGACGCTGAGCAGGCGAGAGAAATGCTTAAGGATATTATAAAATCAGGTAAAGGTCTTGCAAAATTAAGAGAACTGGTTGTAGCGCAAGGTGGTAATCCTTCTTTTGTTGATGACCCAGCGTTATTCCCTTTGCCAAATATAGTGGAACCAATCATATCTAATCAGGTCGGGTATGTAAAGGCAATAAAAGCTGACGATATAGGGAGAGCAGCATTAGCATTAGGCGCAGGTCGTGAAACTAAAGAAAGTATAATTGATTTATCTGTAGGTATTGTGCTTCATAAAAAAATAGGAGATTTTGTAAAGAAAGGTGAGTCTATAGCTACTATTTATGCCAGTAGTTATGCAAAACAAAAGGTATCTGAAAAAATGGTATTAGGTGCATATGAAATAGTGCAGGAAGAAACTATAGCCAAACCATTAATAAAAGGTATTGTTACAAAAGACGGTATTACAAGATATTAATTAAAATATGTAAATTTATAAAGGATAGAGGGTGACATACCTTCTATTTTTTTGTTGAAGTAATATATACTTTAGGGTTACAATGTATAAAGATGGGAGGTATAACCATGAATATTCTAATTGTAGAAGATGAACAAGATATAAGGGAATTGTTAGAGATTCATTTATCAAAAGAAGGATATAAAATTTTTACAGCAGAGGATGGAGTGCAGGCTTTAAATTTATTTGAAAATAAAGATATAGACATTGCCTTACTTGATGTTATGATTCCTAAGATTGATGGATTTAATGTCCTTAAAAAGATTAGAGAAACTAGCGAAGTACCTGTGATTTTTATAACTGCAAGAGAGGAAGAGTCGGATAAGATACTTGGTCTTGGACTTGGTGCAGATGATTATGTAATAAAACCTTTTAGTCCAATTGAAATAATTGCAAGAGTTAATGCTCAGCTAAGGCGTTATTACAAATATTCTAACAAGACTCATAAAACTGGAACTGTAATTGGTGAATTAATGTTAGACAAAGAAAGTTGTGGTATTTATAAAAACAATATAGAAGTAGCATTAAACCCAAAGGAATATAGGTTACTAGAGTTTATTTTAGAAAATCCCGGAAAGGTATATACTAAAAAGCAGTTATATGAAATAGTTTGGAAAGATTCATATTATGGTGATTCAAATACTATTATGGTACATATAAGTCATATTAGAGAAAAGATTGAAGACGATCCAAAGAATCCTAAATATTTAAAAACAATAAGAGGAATAGGATATAAAATGGAGAAGAAGCATGATTAATAAAAGTAAATTAAAGATAATAGCCACATATTTTAAAAGCAGGAAAATGGCTACGCAACTGTTTAAAAACTATATTATATTTTTAGTCATTTTAGTTGCAATATTTATGCTAACTATGGTTTCTTTATTTTTTTATTTCTCTTTTAATTATGTGGATACACCAATAGATTACACAGCGGCGGAGTCTATTATAAAGCAAAATTATAAGGATATAAATGTAACAAATTTTATAAAGCATAAGGGGTATGTTGAAGTGCTTGATAAAAACCTAGTTATTGTTATGGAAAATGGAAGTAAACATGAAGTAGGATTTATTTACCCACAAAAATATTATAAGGATATGATTACTAATAATTTAAAGGATGGTTATTTTTATTCTAGTAAATATGGAGCTAATAAGAATTTAATTTTAATTACTGCTATGCCCAACAGTATTTTTGATGCATATACCTGGGGGCTTAAATATAAAGATCAATTGGCTGAGGCCAGTAACCCTATAACGAGGGGGCTTACTTTCTTAAAAATATTTCCATTTATAATAATTGCATTTTTACTATCAACGATGATACTTTACTCTAAACTTACATCAATGATTTTTGTTAATCCATTAAAAAAACTTTTACAAGGGGTTAATACTTTTAAAGATGGAGAATATTCAGCGAGGGTTGAAATTAATTCATTAAATGAAATAGGTCAACTAAAAGATGCATTTAATTTAATGGCAGAAAAAATACAGCAAGAAAGACTATTAAAGAAGAAAGCCGAAGATAATAGGAAAAGAATGATTCTTGATATATCTCATGATTTAAAAAATCCATTAACAAGTATATTGGGGTATTCAGAATTTCTATTAGAAAATGATGATATTGTTATAGAAGAAAAAAACAAATTATTAAAGGTTATTAATAATAATAGTAGACGAGCAAATGACTTAATTCAAGATCTCTTTGAATTTTCACGTATTGAAAGTACGGAATATAAATTAGAGATAAGTAATCATGATATATGTGAGTTTTTAAGAGAACTTATTGCAAATTATGTTCCAATGATGGAGCAAGAAGATGTTCAGTATGAAATCGATATTACAGAGGATGAAGTAGAAATCTTATTTGATGCAAAAAACTTAGATCGAGCATTGAGTAACATTATACTAAATGCTATTAAATACAATAATCCAGGGATTACTATTAGTATCAAGCTTTCATTAGATAATGGAACCGTTGTAATCATTATTGAGGACAATGGGATAGGAATACCTGAGGAATTTAAAGGAGATATTTTTGAACCTTTCGTTCGTGTAGATGATACGAGAAACTCCAGAACTGGTGGTACAGGACTTGGACTTGCAATATCAAAGGCAATAATTGAAAAGCATGGAGGTAATATTTATCTAGCGAAGGGCATAGATAAAGGTTGCAAATTTGTAATCAAATTAAAAGGGAATAAAATAAACTATAGAAACAACATATAGCTGCATTAGCTTCAAGTATAACAGCTATATTTTTATATGTGGAAATTAAACATCTAAATAAATTACATGATGAAGATAAGGATATTATTTTATAGCTTTTATTTTTTTCTATTAACTTTAAGAAGATCTTTTTCTAGATTTTTTATGCGGTTTTCTATTTTTTTTAAAGCATTGCAATAATCTAATAGAGAGTGGTCAATGTTATTATTCGTTTTATATATTGTATATAATTCTTTGCCTATATCTGTGTAGATAGCTTCCATACTATTCTCTTCAGAATGAATTTTGTATTTAAGTTTTGATATTTCAATGAAATCTTCAGACTTGTTTGATATTTTTTCTAAACCATAACTTATCGAATCCTTAATTTTATTTAAATTAGGGGCTGAAGTCATAACATTCCCTCCTTTTATGTTATAATTTAAGTTAAATGGATACACTTAATAATATATTATTTAATGTAATCTATTTTGTTACTAAATAATGATGATTTAGTAACATACATTTATTTCGTATAAACTTTACGTAAGAGTGTTAATTTTAACATGGTGGTGATTAGATGAATAATAAAGAAAAACCAATAGGATTTTTTGACTCAGGGGTTGGTGGGATAAGTGTGTTAAAGGAATCTTTAATAGTACTGCCTAATGAGGATTTTGTGTATTTCGGAGACTCATTGAATGCTCCATATGGAATTAAAGATGTAAATGAAGTTAAAAAGTTAACTTTTAATGCAGTAGATTTCCTTTTAAACAAAGGAGTAAAAGTAGTGGTAATTGCTTGTAATACGGCTACAAGTGCAGCTATAGATGCACTAAGAAAGCAATATAGGTCCATACCGATAATTGGAATAGAGCCAGCACTAAAACCTGCTGTAGAAATCAGTCGTGGCAAAAGTATAATTATCATGGCGACTCCAATGACTTTATCTGAGAAGAAGTTTAGTAATTTGATGGAGAAGTACAATAAAGAAGTGAATATAATATCTCTTCCCTGTGCGGGACTTGTTGAACTCATAGAAAACGGGATTATAGAGGGACATCAAATTGAAGAATACTTAAGAGCGAAGCTGGAAGATTTTATAGAGAAAGATGTAGCGTCTATTGTCCTTGGGTGTACTCATTACCCATTTATAAAAAATGAATTAGCTAAAATCGTTGGAGAAAAAACTGTTATAATTGATGGAAGCATAGGTACTGTGAATCAATTAAAAAGGCAGCTTACCATCAATAATATTTTAAATGAAAAGAAAACAAACGGTATTGTGACTATACATAATTCTTTAATGGATAGCAATATGATAGATTTAAGCTATAAGTTATTGAAATTATAAATGCATTTATAAATTAATATAAATACGGATTATATACACATGAAAAAACAGTCTGAAACTATTTATTTAGTTTTAGACTGCTTTTTCATGTATACGGTTTATAATTTAATATATTTAAATTAATTATAGCAATATCTTGACTTCACGAATAATATATATTATAAAAGTAACAACAAAAAAAGGTGATGAAATGAAAGTATTTCAACTAAAAAAAAATAATGAAGAACAAGTAGGGCAGAATATATTTAATATGACAATTGAAGAAACAAAAAAAATTAATTGTATAATTATCAATAATCCAGTGCAGAATAATTGTTTATGTGTTATGAATCATCTAGTATGCAAATCTGAAGAGAATAAAAATATTGCGCATTTAATAATAGCAAGTGAGGATAAACAGCTAAAAGATATAACTACTTTTGGTAGTTTAAACATTGGATATCAATATGATAGGGAAGAGGATTTAGGTAACTTAGAAATAGATACAGTTAACATTGATAAAAATCTAGAGGTGGATATGTTAGAGAAACATTTTTTAATAATACTTCCTGGAGGAAATATCCATATAAGATTAGAGGAACCTCAAGAAAAAATGATTTTGCAAATAAGTGTTGGACAACAGGTTATCTGATTTTTTATAAGTAATGGCATCTAAAAAAATAATTTGGAAGTTAATTAGTTATTTTTTTAGATGTGTCTTATATATATAAAATGGTAAATAATATTATATGTGATATAATTTATAATGAATACATAACAAAAGGAGAGATAAATATATGAATCCAATAGTAACAATAAATATGGAAAATGGGAAAGTAATAAAAGCTGAATTGTACCCAGAAGTCGCACCTAACACAGTAAATAATTTTATTAGTCTTATAAACAAAGGATTTTATGATGGAATTATATTTCATAGAGTAATTCCAGGGTTTATGATTCAAGGTGGCTGCCCTGAGGGAACAGGCATTGGTGGACCAGATTATTCAATAAAAGGTGAGTTTTCTTCTAATAGATTCAAAAATGATTTGTTGCATTCGGTTGGAGTTTTATCAATGGCTAGATCTAATGATTTAAATTCAGCAGGAAGCCAGTTCTTTATTATGGTAGCTGATTCTCATCATTTAGATGGAAGTTATGCATCTTTTGGTAAAGTAACTGAGGGCATGGAATATGTTTTAGATATAGCTAAGGTTGAGAGAGATTTTAGAGATAAGCCATGTAAAGAACAAAAAATAAAAAGCATGAGCGTTGATACCTTAGGAATCGAGTATAGTGAGCCAGAAAAAATGTAAAAGATAGAGATATCTAATTATAAAAGTATTAAATTGTAGGGGGAATATGGTGTGGAGCTTATTAATGAAAAACTCATCCTTGCATATGGACTAACATGCGTTGAAGAAGAAAAACTTAATAGTTTATTGTCAAAGCAAAATATATTACCTTGCAAAGTAATTAATAAAAATATGGGTAATGTAACATTAAAAAAAATATTAAGTAACACAGAAGACAAAGAAAGTGGAACAGAATTACCCTATGAAAAATTACTTTTATTTAATGGTTATAATGATAAGCAGTTATATGATCTAATTGATAGTATAAGGCAAATTAAAAGTACTGAAACTATACTAGCGGCTGTAACACCAACATCTATAAATTGGACAGTTAGTTACCTCATGCAGCATTTAGTTGATGAGCGAGAAGCTTATAGAAAAAGGGAATAACCACAAAATATAAATCTTCTGCAATATAGCAGGAGATTTATATTTTAGAAATAATTATTCATGTGAAAGGCGGAGAATTATGAGCAGAGTGGGAGATAGGATTAAGCAAGTAAGGGAAGCAAAAGAAATAAGTCAGAAAAAATTAGGTAAAAAAATTGGAGTTTCTGAAAGTTTTATAAATGAAGTTGAAATGGGGAAAAAGGTTATAAATGAAAAATTTTTAGAGAAAATATCTAAAATTTTAGGAGAGGAAATTGAAGATACATCTGTATCATTTCAAGCTGATGAATATGTAGAAGAAAGAAAGCCTGCACTACAAAGACCTAGTAAAGAAAAAATAAACGAAGTTTGGAATGATGCATTTAGTTCAGTTTTAAAAGATGTTGCTATTTATAAGTATGATTTGGTTAAGTCTATAGGAATAAAACAATTGCCTATAATATCAAATAAAGTAGAAGGATATGCTCAAGATAAAGTATTGTTTTTAGAAATAGAGAATGACGATATGCTTGGGTTTAGGATTTGTACTGGAGATATTGCTTTTGCACATTTGACACATGAAATAGAAAACAATGCTATTGTACTTGTGGATTATAATGGAGAAAGGGTATTAAGACAAATAAGAAAATTAGATAGTAACAAGATATTGTTAATAAGTAATAGAGTTTCGTTAAGAACTGATACAGTTCAACATAATGACATAAAGGTAATTGCGAAACTTGATAGAGTAGAATTTAAGTTATAATCATATCATCTCAGTGGTAATGCGGCTGATAAAGAAAAGCACATCCTCGATTAATTTAAGGGTGTTGCTTTTTTTCTGTATTTTGATATAAACTCATAATAAAAACGTAATTTATTACTAATAATAAAAAATTAAAATGAAAATTCAAAATTTAACAATTAATAATATTAACAAAACATCATTGATAGTTTATAATGTGTAATAGATGGTTTATAATGTATAATAGATAGTTTATAATATATATTATACGTTAAAGAAGTGGTTCTAGTGAACAATTAAATCATCTCCTGGGTCGCTGCAATATTAACGACTTCAGAAGGAGATTTATACACCCACTGAAGTTTTCCATTTGTTAGGATATGTATCCTCTGGGTAGGTCTCTGGGGTAGATAACAATTCTCAATTGTTATCCCCCACTTATAGAAGTGGGAGACTTTCCTTCTGAAATGTCCTTAAATAGAAAACTTACTTAGCAATTTAGATAATGAGAAAATAATAAATAAGAAGGGGAGGGAACTAATATTATGAAAGGAACAGTAGTTGCTACTTGGATGAAAACTTGTAGAAAGCTTTATAGCGATAGTGTAGTTAACGATGCGATGAAATCTGTGGGGTGGAATTCTCGCAGAATATTTTCTCCTGTGGAGAATGTAGATGATGGACAAGTTAAAAATGTAATTGTTGATATAGCAAAAAAACAAAACATACCTATTGAAAAATTATGGAGGATTATGGGTAAGGATAATTTGACATCTTTTCATAGAGATTTTCCTGCGTTCTTTCAGACTGAAAATGTATATTCATTTTTAAAGTCACTATTTGATATACATGTAGTAATGACAAAAAAGTTTGATGGAGCTAAACCACCATTAGTAGGTATAAACCCTATTTCTAGTAGAGAGGCTATTTTTACTTATAATTCTAAGAGAGCAATGTTTGATTATTTTCTAGGACTTTTAGATGGTACTTGTGAGTATTTTAATGAGAAAATAGAAATCGAGCAATTAGAGAAAACAGCAGATAGCCTAAAACTTAAACTTACTTTTGAAAAAGATATTTATTATAAAAAAACCTATAAAATAAATAAAATGTTATCTTTGGGATTTATTAAGAGTATACATGTTAAAGTAGGATTAGTAACCTTTATTATAGCGTTTCTCGGAACTATTCCAATAATTGATATAAGCAACATTGCAAAAATATTAGGAGTTGCCGTGCTTTCAGGAGCAGCTTCAATGATAGCATCGTATGTAATGGGAAGACCCGAAAAACTAATTTCACAAACTATAGATCAGATTAATAGTAATAACTATGTTGAAGATGGAGATATTGTTACTGGAGATGAATATGAGGAATTATATAAAAAACTTAAGGAATATAAAAAAGGATTTAGAACAGATTTCGTTGATTTTAAAGGGGTAACCGATGAAATGGACACATTTGCAGAGAACATAAACATAATTTCTCGAAGTATGAATAATACGTCTGAGGATATATCTGGTGTGGTTGAGCAGATGGCGAGCAGTTCTGTAAGTCAAGCAGAGGATACCGAAAATACTGTTCTAATTTTAAATGATAATATTAGGTCACTTAAGGATATTGTTAAAAATGAAAATGATAATAAAGATGAATTAGAAGAAGCTATTAAAAAAATCAACCATAGTTATGAGAGTGTTGATAGTACAAGTAAAAATATACTTGGAACACTAGAGAAATTTCAAGAGGTTAAGGATAATGGGATTAGACTAGAAACAAAGGCTCATGACATAACAAACATAGTATCAATTGTTTCCCAAATTTCAGAACAGACAAATTTACTTGCCCTTAACGCATCAATAGAGGCCGCACGTGCAGGTGAACAGGGGAAAGGTTTTGCTGTAGTTGCAGATGAGGTTCGCAAACTTGCAGAGCAGTCAAAAATTGCTGTGGAAGAAATTAATAGTAATTTAATAGAGTTTGTTAAAGATATAAATACACTTGTTAATAAAATTGGTGACCAATATGATATATTGCAAAATGAAACTAAGGGGTTAGAAGAAGTTAGAGATATAAGTTACGAGGCTACAATGTCAGTTAGAACAGTATCTACTGCAATGATAAGTACTATAAGTGATTTAGATAAAGAAGCAGAATCCATTGCAAACATATATGAAACAATAGAGTCATTAGCTGCAATCGCAGAGGAAAATTCTGCAGCCTCAGAAGAGGTAAGTGCAAGTGTTGGAAGTTATACTAATGAAATAAAGAAGCTAATTGACAGTATATTTGAATTTAAAAAGATTACAAGCTCATTTAAAGAAGATTTAAAAAAATATAAAATTTAGAATTTATTAAGGTTGTAGGGAGTATATAAATGGAACAATTGCAAAATAAGGTAATGAGACAAGAAAAGAAGGATCTTATTAAAAGAGGATTAATGGGATTAAGCATACCACTAATAAGTATGTCATATCCATTGTTAAATCAATATAGAGGAAATACTAACTCTGTGTTTGTATTTGTGGACAATCTAATACCTTTTAATAGATTTTTTATATTACCTTATGTATCTTGGTATATATTTGTAGCTAGCTTTTCTGCTATTTTATGTATATTAGATAGGGAAAGGTATTTAAGGTTACTTATAAATTTAAATATAGGCATGATTACATGTTATATAATATATTATTTTTATCCAACATATGTTCCAAGGCCTACAATAGTTGGAACTGATTTCTTTAGTAGTTTAGTTTCAAGTTTGTATGAGGTGGATAAACCATATAATTGTTTCCCAAGTATCCATGTTTTGGATTCTGTGCTAATTGCTCTGTATATGTGCGAATCAGAAAAGGTTTATAAATGGGCTAAAGTAGTTTGTGTTGTTATGGCAATTTCCATAAGTATATCTACTCTGTTTATAAAACAACATTATTTTGCAGATGTGATTTCAGGTATAGTATTTGCTTATATTTTATACTTTTCTTTTAAAAACCTAAAATTTAAAGATATTCCAGAAGAAAAATCTCATACATCTATAAGTGCCAATTGATTTCTATATAGAATAACAATAAAAGGTGACCATGACGTAAGTCATGGTCACCTTTTATTGTTAGAAAAGAATAATCTCTATAGTTATACTCCACTAAAATCGAAATCAGGTACGAAATTTGTAGATGAAGTTCCGCTACCTTGAATAAAGCAATTTGTGATGCCTAGATTTAAGCAATAGTCAATTAGGGCATCATAATGAAGAGGATTCAAAGTCTTGTTTATTTCGGGAAAACCAAAAGCACCTTGCATAGGTGTGTATTGGTTCATTAGGCTAATATATACATCATCATTAAAGTTATTATAGATAAAATCGATCACTTTTTTTGAGTCAAATAGTAATCCGGGTAGCATTAGGTGTCTAATTATTACTCCTCTTTGAATTATTCCTTTATTATCAAATTTTATTTTTCCAACTTGCAAAACCATTTCGGTAATAGCTTCGCTTGCAATATTAAAATAATCGGGAGCCATTGAATATTTTAAAGCATATTTATCATTATAATATTTTAGGTCTGGAAGATAAACATCAATAAATCCATTTAATTCTTTAATGGTATCTATATTTTCATATCCATTTGAATTATAGAGAATAGGAATATAAAGGCCATTACCTTTGGCAAGTTTTAAAGCCTCTATTATTTGGGGGACATAGTGTGTGGGCGTAACTAAATTAATATTTAGGGCACCACGCATCTGCTCCTCTAAAAAAATTTCACTAAGACGATTTATAGAAACTGTTTTTCCAGTTCCCTCACGACTTATTTTATAATTCTGACAAAATACACATTTTAAATTACAATTGGAAAAAAACACAGTTCCAGAGCCTAATACACCTGAAATACAGGGTTCTTCCCAGTGGTGCAAGGAGACATTAGCTATTTTCACATCCATAGAAGCGGTGCAGAAACCTAGTTCGCCCTCTAATCTGTTAACTAAACATTTCCTAGGACATAATTTGCATTTCTGTAGCAATTTTAAAGAACATAAATCTTTTATTTTTAATATATCATTATTAATCATATGTAGCTCCTTGATTTGCAATTTCATGAATTACAATATATAAGGATTGTACAGTCCATTATATAGAATGTCAATTCTGTTTTTTAGTAGTTCTCCTATAAAATATAATACATTGAATTAAAAAAATAAAACTTACAGCACCGAAACCAGGATAAAGGAGTTTAATCAGAGTTCTAAACCCAATTTGAGAAATAGGTAGAGCTACAATAAGTATTATTAATACAGCTTTTTTATAAGAAATATTAAATTTTTGTTCAAGAGTTTTTCCTACACTATAAATATTAGAAACTTCAGTTGAAAACATTTCACACCAAATCACACAAAGTAGAAGAATTTGCATTAACATACCAAAACGGTGTGTTATGTATAAAAGAGGAATTTCATACCTGAAAATTTGAGGTATGTTCAACAAAAGCATTATATTTATTAAATAGCATAATACGGTTAGTCCTAAGGCACCTAGTAAAACCCCTGGAATAAGAATTCGTTTATACTTAATTTCCTGACTAAGTGGAACTAGAACACCACTACAACACAGCATATTAAAACCGGCATATAGTAATGCCGAGAAAAACCATTGGGCAGGCATTATATTGTTTTTATAAGAGGGTATTATCTTTATATAGGAAGGGCTTACCATATTTTTATAAAATATTAAATATAAAACGAATATGGTTATAATAATTGTAATAAGAGTGGGCACGATAAATGAATTTATAGTTATTAATCCTTTGGTATCCTTAAGCACAGTATATAAGGAAATAATAGACATAAGCGAAATGCCTACCCATTTTGAAATACCAAAATATTGATGAAGAAGTGCGCCGCTTCCAGCTAAAATTACTGCAGCACCACTAATTAAGAAAAAACTTGTAAAAAAATCGGTAATTACACCAAAGAAACCAGGGCTTACGAGAGTTATTAGCTCAGTATAGGAGCTTAATTTATGTTTCAGACTAATTGAAACTATAATTGAACTTATTATAATATAAATCAAACAGCATATAAGAATTCCAAAAAAACTTACATATCCATAAGTACTAAAGAATTCAGTTATTTCCTGGCCCGAAGCAAGTCCTGCACCTACTATGGTACCAATAAAAACAGCTGCAACTTGAAATATTGAACCGATTGTTTTTCTCAAAATATCTCCTCCATAATAATTATTAAATTAATAGTCATACTTAAATAAAATGCTTGTTTTTACAAATATATGTGTATAAATAGATAATAATTTAATAATAAATAATAATTTTATAAATTAAAAATTTATTTAGTGGGAAACTATAATCAATTAGTATTTATTATGTGGCATATATAAAAATAATTATAAAGGCAATAGTAATTTTTAAATTAAATTAAAATTAGAGTAAAATAAAAAGGAGTGAAAATATTGAAAAAAATTTTAAGTTGTTTACTAATAATTTTTTGTATATTGTCTTGTGTAGCGTGTACAAAGAAAGAAGAAAAAAATTCGAAAGAAAATTCTTTCGAACTGAAAAATGCATCCACTGTAGTTGACAGCTATATGAGTTTTATAATGAACGGAGATTATGGAAATGGTAAAAAGTTATATACTAAAAAATTATTTAAGGAAACTTCTAATATGCCCATTAGTGATATTAAAATAAAGGGTTTTAAAGTTATAGAAAGTATTGAAGTTGGTAATAGTGGAGTTTTTAAGGTTAGAGTTGCAAGGACGTCTATGGTAAATTCACTCGCTTGTTTGGATGAATATTCTATTAAAATAATTCAAGAGGGTAAAAAATATAAAATAAATGAAATTATTAGTTCGCCACAAAAGGAAGCTTTCGCACAAAGTATAGGTATAAGATATAGAGATAAAAAAGATGTGAAAACTAATTTGATTATTGACGAATCCGGAATTCCTAAATATTCATATTCAAAAGATGATGCCGCACGGTTGTACAAAATCGTTGTTCCGTTAAAAAAGTTTACTTCCATAAATTTCAATTACGAAGGAGATAAACTTGCACTTAGTACCTATGACAAAAACTCCTTTATAGGTATTGTTAGTATTGATGAATCTCTAGCAGTCCAGGGAAGTGGTGGAAGTCCGCAAGGTCAACCATCACAAGGTGGTGGTGGTGGTTCTGAAGAAATAGCTAAGGAAAAGCCAATTGGAAAGGAATTAGTTCAGTTGGATTTATTGATGAATTGTAAAGTGGAATTTATGACGTTTTCTTTAGATGAAAAGTTTCTGGTTGTACAATATACTAAGGAAGATAAGGATAAATATATAAACATTTATAGTGTTGACAATGGTGAAATGGTGGTTCCTGTAGATTTTAAAAAAAATTATCCTATAGAAAAATTCCAATTAGCATTTTCTTCTTTTGGTGATGATACTATGTATTATGAAGTAACTTCTAAAGCAAATAATAAAGGAGCAAAATCAAATGATAAGGGATCAAAATCAAATATTATTGGAAAATGGAAATTAGATTTAAAAAGCTTTAAAGCAAATAAATTAAAATAATGTAATTTCTACAGAATTTAATGTATAATTAACATAAGTTTGGCATTCTCAAATAAAGAACTAGTCTAAGGATTAGTTCTTTATTTGGATAGTCTATAAATAGAGGAAGGAAGAGATTAGGTTTGAAAACATGGAGTGACAAAAGATATCATACTTTAAATTATTTTTTGAGAGAAAAATTTGGCGAGAAGGTTTTTAAAATTGCTTTAGATGCTGGATTTTCTTGTCCTAATAGAGATGGAACTATTAATAGTGCTGGGTGTTTATTTTGTAGTGAAAGAGGTTCGGGAGATTTTGCTGGGAATAGGATATTCTCAATCTCAAAGCAATTTGAAGATATAAAAAATATGATGAGTAAAAAATGGAAATCACATAAATATATTGCTTATTTCCAGGCTTATACGAATACATACGGGACTATAGATGTATTAAGGCAGAAATATGAGGAAGCTGTATTCCAGGAGGGAGTGGTGTCACTTGCTATCGCCACCAGACCAGATTGTTTAGATGAGAATGTATTAGATCTTATAGAGGAATATTCTCATAGAGTATACACGTGGGTAGAATTAGGACTTCAGACAAGTAATGAGAAGAGTGCAGAAATTATTAATAGAGGATATAGATTATTGAAGTTTGAAGAGGCCCTTAAAGGACTTAATAAAAGAAATATTGATGTAGTGGTGCATACTATTTTTGGACTTCCGGGAGAAAGCAAAGAGGACATGGTAAAAACTATAGATTATGTGGCGCATAAAAATATAAAAGGTATAAAAATGCATTTGCTTTATCTTATGGAAAATACACCTATGGTTAAGCTCTACGAAGGAGGAAAACTTAAGTTTATGAAGCAAAATGAGTATATAGATATAATTTGTACCGCAATTACTATGCTTCCCCCTGATATGGTTATCCATAGATTAACGGGGGATGCACCAAGGGAACTTTTAATAGGTCCTATGTGGAGTTTGAAAAAATGGGAAGTTTTAAATGCGATAGACAATAAAATGAAGGAGTTAGAGTTATATCAAGGAAAAAACTTTAAATATTAGGAGATGATTTAACAAATTTATTGAATCAAATTTTCTTTAGCATATTTTAGTATTGCAGCAACACTCTTGTTATTTGATGAATTATTTATTTTATCATCAAAATTTTTATTGTTTATAAAATTTTTACCCTTTTGAAAATATATACTGCATATTGTAGTTGGTTTTCCATTGATAGAATAGTTTGCTATAACAATTATATCCTTTAAACCATCTTTGTTTACATCTGAAAAGGAAACTGCTTCGATATCAGTAAACATACCTTTTGCATTTCCGTAAAAATCAGGAAACTTATATAAAACATTGTTTTTAGCATTAACTAAATAAAAATTTACATTATCATTAGAATTTTCTCTTTTAAGTCCAGAAATGAATTTTACACTACCGTAATTTTCTAAATTGACTGAAAAACATTGTGTTTTGATAACCTGCAATCCACCATCTTTTAAATTAGTTAAGGTTCTATTAACTTTGGTATTACTGTTAATAAGCGTAAACATACCTTCCCCAATACCCCATAGGTTATCTTTGCTACTATTAGGGCCATAATTAATTGTTAGGACTATATTATTTCCTTTAAAATCTATGGTTATCGTACCATTATGTCCCCAACCATCCTTATCAAAATTAAAGAGAAATTTATTGTTTTTAATTTTACCTTTAATATCAATGGTTGATATGTGTGAAAGATTTTCTGTAGAATCACTAACTGTACCTTTTATATTCCCATATTTGTCTACGCTTATATTTACTACAATACCATATTTAAAGTCTTGCACCAAATTATTTTTAGTTACCCAACTGCCTGTGTAGTTTAAATAATTAGAATTAGTTGGAGATGTGGTAATTTTTGGAGATGTTTTAGTTTGGGGAGTGGTAGTATCATTAGTTTCTTGTTTACTACTACTACTACTATCATTGTTTGAATCATTAACATTATATTGAGCATTACTGACAGGTTGAATTTTTATTTTTGAACTTCCACATCCTGTGGTTAAAATGCTTATTGAGATCAGAGCACCCAAGGCTAATTTATTTCTCATATTAAAATCCCCCATTAAAAATATTTATTATTTTTGTTTGAATTATAAGCGGTATTCATATTATATACATATGAGGGATAAAAAGCTACTTGTTAATTATTTTTTTAAGTCGTTCTTAACCTCAATGAAGATTAATATGCTATCACTTAATTGAAGGCATTGTTGGGTATTTTTAAATCAATTTTTGCCGGAAAAGTGTAAAATATATTTTAACACAACATATAACTAATATGAATGTGTATAATTATAATTATGAGACGTAAGAAAAAAAGTATTAAAGGAGGAAAAAGAGATATGAAGATAGATATAATAGTTTCTGCTGATGATATAAAAAAGGAAAAAATAAAAAATAAAACAGTTGTAGTAATAGATATGCTTAGGGCTACTAGTGTAATAGTTACTGCAATTAATAATGGATGCAAAGGGGTAATCCCAGTTTTAACAGTAGACGCGGCAGCTAATATTGTTAGAAATAGTAAAGAAGAATTTATGCTAGGCGGAGAGCGAAATGCATTAAAAATAGAGGGGTTCAACTATTCTAATTCTCCTATTGAATATACTAGGGAAACAATAGACGGCAAAACACTTGTTATGACAACTACTAATGGAACTAAAGCTATAAAAGGCTGCGAAGGAGCCAGTAGCATTTTAATAGGAGCTATGATAAATGGAAAAGCTATTGCAGAGAGAATAGCATTAATAGATAAAGATGTAGTAATAGTTAATGCGGGGACTTATGGTGAATTTTCTATAGATGATTTTTTATGTAGTGGTTACATAATTGACTGTGTATTAAAAAGAGTAGAAACGGAGCTTGCAGACATAGCATTCACCTCACACTACATATATAAAAACAATGAGGATATCCATAGTTTTATAAAACACGCAAGTCACTATAAAACAATTACGTCTCTAGGCCTTTTGGAAGACTTAGAATACTGCTGCACAAAAGATATTATAGATATTGTACCAGAATATAAGGATGGTATTATAGTTTAGTAAGATAACTGTGCTATATAGAAAAATGTGTAATTATAGAGGAATAAGTAATTACAAAAGATATAATATTAAACGGAATAAAAAAGTATATATTACGTAAGATGCATTTGAGCAAGCCGTAGTAATATATACTTTTTTTAATTTAGACTACTTGGAATATGTAAAATTTTAAGTAGTATGATTCATCTGAATTCCAAAGTATAGGATGGTCTGCTGCTTGAGTTCTGAATTCAACTTGCCTTAGTGTTCTTTTAGCATCCAGTGCGGCATCAGCGATTGTATCCCTAAACAAATCAGGTTTCATAAAATGAGAGCAAGAGCAAGTTACAAAATATCCGCCTGGTTTAACCAATTTAATACCGCGTAGGTTAATCTCTTTATATCCGCGTGTCGCGCCGTCCACAGTAGAACGTGATTTTGTAAAGGCTGGAGGGTCTAGTATTACCACATCATATTGCTTTTTTTCTCTTGACCATTCCCTTAGAATATCAAAGGCATTATGACATTCAAATTTAACGATATCAGAAAGCCCGTTAAGTTCTGCATTCTTTCTAGAAAAATCAACTGCATGCTCAGATATATCTACTCCAAGTACACTTTTAGCCCCAGCTATTCCCGCATTAAGGGCAAAGGAGCCTGTGTGTGTAAAACAATCCAAAACATCAGCATTTTTGCATAATCGTTGTATAGCTGCTCTGTTTTCTTTTTGATCTAAGAAAAATCCAGTCTTTTGACCATCTTCAATATCAACATAATATTTAACTCCATTTTCAACAATTTCTATAGTAGTATCAAAAGGTTCTGTTAAGAAGCCTTTTGTCTGTTCCATGCCTTCAAGTGAACGCACTTTAGCGTCACTTCGCTCGTATACACCTTTTGCAGCATATTCTTCCATTAGGAGCTTAACAATTATATCTTTATATTTATCTATTCCTAGGGCTAAAGATTGAATAACATAATAGTCTTCATATTTGTCTATAATCATTCCAGGTACGAAATCTGCCTCCCCAAACAAAAATCTACAGCTAGAAGTATCTATAACTGTTTTTCTATATTCCCAAGCTGCGTGAAGCCTCTTTCTGAAAAAATCTACATCAATTTCTTCATTGATATCTCTTGTCATTATTCTTATAGCAATCTTAGAAACATCATTTATGAAGCCCTTTCCTATAAACTCATTTCTAAAATTGTATACTTCAATTATGTCTCCATTTGTATATTCACCATCAAAGTTTTCAATTTCATTGGAATATATCCAAAGATGTCCATTTTCTGAATTCCGTCCGCGACCTTTATATAAGTAAAATTTACATGCCATTTTAAATTCCTCCTGTGTTCTTTAGAGAGACAGTACAGTTTATAAATATGTAATGCCCCATATGTCTTTTCAGTTACAAAATATTTTTAATTGAAAATATCAAGTTATTTATCTATAGTATTATACCACAATGAATTAGTTTGTAATATAAGATATACAAATTTGTTTTGACATAAAGGCAATTATAAATTACACTTATCTATGTGCCATTTTTAAATCTACATTTTAAAAATGGATATATAAAATAAAATAGGAATTATTTTTTTAGAAAAGTGTATAACAGTAAGTCTAATTATTAAAAATAAATAAATTTATGAGTAGAAGTAATTTAATAATGTAAAAGTTATAAATATATAAAATCATATTATATTAAGGAGAGAAACAAATGAGTAGATTAGTAGTAAAGAATATGAGCCATGGATTTGGTGACAGATCCATATTTGAAGATGTATCTTTTAGATTACTTAAAGGAGAACACATAGCACTTATAGGAGCTAACGGAGAGGGTAAATCAACATTCATGAATATTATTACGGGCAAGCTTATGCCAGATGAAGGTGAAGTTGAATGGTCAAGTAGCGTAAGAGTTGGATATATGGATCAACACACAGTTCTTCAAAAGGGTAAAACGATTAGGGAAGTGTTAAGGGATGCATTTAAATATCTTTTTGACTTAGAAGAAGAAATGCTTATCGTAACAGAGAAGATGGGAGAGGCGTCACCTGCGGAACTAGAAAAGTTACTGGATAGAATGGGAGTAATTCAAGATCAACTCGATAACAATGGATTTTATGCTATTGATTCTAAAATAGATGAGGTAGCTGCGGGAATTGGACTTAAAGATGTTGGACTTGAAAATGATGTTTCAGATTTAAGTGGTGGACAAAGAACGAAAATTCTTCTAGCGAAACTTTTATTAGAAGCTCCAGATGTTCTGCTACTTGACGAGCCTACTAATTTTTTGGATGAGACCAATGTAGAGTGGCTTAAGAGATATCTTCAAAATTATGATAATGCATTTATCCTAATATCCCATGATATTGAATTCCTAAAAGGTGTAATTAATATAATATATCATGTGGAAAACAAAAAATTAACTAGATATATAGGCTCCTATGAAGAGTTTTTGAGAGTTCACGAGGCTAAAAGAAAGCAGCTGGAATCTGATTATGAAAGGCAACAAAAAGAGATTACAAGACTAGAGGTTTTTGTTGCAAAAAATAAAGCAAGGGCTTCTACAAGTGGAATGGCAAAATCAAGACAAAAGAAATTAGATAAAATTGATAGAATGGAAGTTACAAAAGATAAACCAAAACCACAGTTTGATTTTAAATCCGCAAGAGCTTCAGGAAAAATAATATTTAAAACTAAGGAATTAGTTACTGGTTATGATAGCCCATTATCTAAGCCATTAAATTTATATATGGAAAGAGGACAAAAAATTGCTTTAACTGGAGCAAATGGTGTTGGGAAAACAACATTATTAAAGAGCCTTATGGGTGATATCAAAGCTGTTTCAGGGCATACAGATTTAGGAGATTATCAATATATAGGATACTATGAACAAGAAATAAAGGGAGTCAACCGAAATAACTGTATTGAAGAATTTTGGCAAGAATTCCCTAGCTTAACTCAGGGACAGGTAAGATCGGCACTTGCTAGGTGTGGACTTACTACAAAGCATATCGAAAGTAAGATTACTGTGCTTAGTGGTGGAGAACAAGCGAAAGTAAGACTTGCGAAGCTTCTAAACAGGGAAACTAATATATTGATATTGGATGAACCTACCAATCACTTAGATGTAGATGCTAAAGCAGAACTTAAAAGGGCTTTAAAAGAATATGAAGGAAGTATACTTATAGTTTGTCATGAGCCAGAATTTTATCAAGATATAGTAACGGATGTATGGGATTGTGAAGAGTGGACAACTAAAATAGTATAATTTACCTTAAAAAGAGTTAGAATAATTTCTAGCTCTTTATATATATATATCACTTTTATAAAACTTCGAGTCCTAGGTCTAGTATATTAGCAAATAATGATAATGTATTAGTATTTGGAATAACATTATTTTTAACATCTAATAATTTTCCAAGTCCGTAACCCGTGCATATGCTAACAGTAGGGAAATTAATTTCACCGAGGTTGCAAATAATATCAGTTTCAATTAATGCTGTTTCAGTTGTTTTATCAATAGGTTCGAGTATGATATAAAGTCTTGTATCATAGTTATATCTTAGAACCTTTAAAGTATTACTTATTAGTATCTCTTTAGGTTTAGTGTTAATATCATATTTTGAAGTAGTTGAGGCAATGTTATTTATAACAAAATAATAAATATTTCTTTTGTAGTTTACCTTATCTTTAAATTCTTGTAATCTTTTTAAATTTAAATTTATATCCACTGAGATTTCATCATTTTCTAAACGGTTAAAACTTTCTTTTATGTAAGTTAATTCTTCTTTTCCATAGAGTTCTCTAGCTAAGATATTCATACAGTTATCGTAAATATCTTGAAATGAGCTAAATGGTAAGGAATATTTTAAATTATCTAAAACAAGGTAAACCTTGAATTTAGCAGGTTTATTACTATTTTTAGATGAATGATTGACCTCAACTAATAAGAGTTCATGGAGTAACTGAGTATCAAGTGTCATTTTCTGAATTCCTTTACTAAATTGTAGAATGTAATTCTCATTAGTAGATAAATTTTGTGTGCGTTGATTTATTATGTAGGTGCCTTTAAAACCAGCACTTGTAATTTCACCAACTCGGAGTGAACTTTTTATTGGTAGTTTCTTTAAATTTATATATGGTCTATTTATACATAGGTCCATTTCAGATATTATTCTCATATTAAACTCCTCGTATAACAAGATTGTTAGTTTGATCTATAAATTATATCATATTAGCGCAAAGAGGTCATTTATATTGTTTTTGAATGTTGTTTGTAAAAAACTCTTATATTAATATAAAATTGTATTGTTTCTCATAAGAATGAGATTGTCGATCCTTGATTCTATTTTAAGTTGTTACTTTTTATTAGAGTATTAAAAATTTATAACATCAAAAGGCATATGTTTTGCAGATATATGCCTTTTGTTTATACTTAAATAGTACTCTCCTCCTTGTTATTAACAGTGTCATCGGGGGTGATTATGATGTCTTTTTTAACCCAACCTTTATTATTAATGTTAGTCTGAGATTTAATAGAGACTTCATACCATGAAACATTAAAAATCTCAGCAGAATCTTGAATTTCTACGAAAGTGCCTTTAGCTACAGTAGATAGAACTGGAGAATTTTCCATGGGACTTAAATTTAGACTACAACTATTATTTGTAGTTCCAGTACTAAAAAGGGAAGGTTTGTATTTAATTACTATAGGACCCTCAGCGTTACGTGAACTTTCAATTTTTGATTTGAATTCTCTGTTTTGCTTAGAAACAATCTTTAGTTGAGTTTTTTGAGTTGATAATTTTTCATTCATCATATAATAGTATATACCAAAACATATTAAGACAATTGAAAATAGAATAATAAGCAATAGTACCTCTCCTTGTAAATTACTTCTTTAAAACAACGATATAATATAATCTAATATAAATTAACCAAAAGTTTATAATATATTAGTATATACTATTCTATGTAAAACAAAAAAATTCATATAAAAAACTCATGTATAAACATTAGTTTTTTATATGATCTTAGCTTTTTCATTATATTCTAATATGTACATACCTACATAATTACTAATATCCAATTTTTATATTTAAAGTTTTAAGCAAAGTTAAAATATGCTGCACTCTCATCAAAGTGAAGATATCTTAAAAAAATTTGTAAGTAAGAAAAGAACAAGTACTTCCAATAAAGACACCCATAATAACATCTGTAGGGTAATGAACACCTATATAGATTCTAGAAAATCCTACGCATATAGCTAAAGGTATTGTTATAAATCCAAATATAGGGAAATATAAAGCGATTATTAAAGCTAATGAAAATGCGCCAGTGGTATGACCTGATGGAAAGGAGTATTTATCTATACCTATTTTTCTTATGTTTAAATTGGGAATGTTTATAAATGGTCTTAATCTAGTAACACTCACTTTGAGGATTTTACCAATACCAGTGCTTATTGTTATAGATATCATAGCTTTAATAGCGATGGTATGGAGTAGAGCATTATTAAACAAGAATGCAATAGTACAAAATATAAACATAAAAGTGAAAGAGCCTAGGTAAGTCATAGATGGCATTATAATATCTAAAAATTTACATTTCCAAGAATTATTTATAATTTTGAGTATATTAATATCTCTAATGCTTATATATTCAAATAATGCTTTCATAAAACCCTCCCATAGGCACAAAAAATTAATTAAATTATTTACTCAATATTGTATCATAGTTCAACTTATATTTTAACTTATATTTGTATTTTTATATATTTCCTAAAATTCTCTGCCAAATATTTTGGTCTTATTTTTATCTTTAAAGTCGTTAATATTATTAATTTCAATTTTACTTAGTATTTCATCCATACATTCGCTATCTATAGATGTTTTAATTTTTGAACTTTCAGCAAAATCATCTACCATGCGTTTTCCAGAAGCTGCATCAATTAGAGATTTAGGACCTCCGACGCATCCACCAACACAACCCATACCTTCAATAAAATTTGCTTTAACTTCTCCATTCTGAGCTTTAGTAAGTAGAGATTTACATTCTTTTACGCCATTCCCTTGAACTGCTTTTAAGAGATGATATTTTTCAGGAAATAACTTTTCTATTACTTCTCCGACGGCTATCGATACTCCACCCGTCCTAGCATAAAGCCTACCGCCCCTAGAGGCATATTCAGTTGAGGTATCTTCTTCAAGTTTTTCTGGGTTTATGTTTAGTGTATCAAAAATATCCTTAAGTTCTGCGAAGGTAAGCACGTAATCAATATCACCTAAAAGGTCTTTTTCTTTAGCTTCACCTTTTTTTGCAATGCAGGGACCTACAAATACTACTTTACAGTTGGGGTTTAATTTTTTTAAAACTCTACCTGAGGCGATCATAGGAGAAACGGACGGGGATACATATTTAACCAGATTGTTATACACTCTTTTTACCATTCCTACCCACATAGGACAACAACAAGAGGTAAGCATTAAATCATCTTTTGTTTTAATGTGTTCATCAAACTCTACTGCTTCTTTTATTGTAAGCATATCGGCAAAAAAAGCGACTTCAATCATATCTGTAAATCCAATCTTTTTAAAAGCTGTTCTAAGTTTATCTATATTAACAGTTTCTCCAAATTGACCACTTATTGCAGGGGCTACAGTTGCTATTACTTTTGTATTTCCTTTTAATAAATTTGCAAGTGGGATAAACTCCACCTTATCCATTAGAGCACCACTAGGGCATGCCTCTACGCAAAATCCACAGTCCGTGCATTTATTATCATCAATATAGGTAGTATTGTTTTTAGGGTCTATTAGGATAGCATCAAAAGGGCAAGAAGCTTGACACTTTGTTTTTCCATTATTGTCGGCACAATCCATAGTACAGGATTTAATCTTATTTACAATTTTATAATTTGTTTCATAAGATAGGATAGCTTTATTTAAATTTTCAATGTAATTATGAGAAAAATCTACATTAACTCCGCATAGCGAAGAAATTATAGAACTTAACTCATTTTTATTAACATTATCTTTAGATAGTAATTCTTTTACCTTATTTTCAAAATCATCATCGTAATAAGATTTAAGCAAGGTCTTAAAAATTTCATTATACACTTTATTCAAAATAATCACTCCTAAGTTATTATTAGCTATGTAATGATTTTAGCATAATACATACAAAAAACAATAAAATATAGATCATTATTTATTTTGTCAAAAATGAATACTTTTATACAATGGGAGGGCATAAAAAATTACAATAAAAAAAGAGTTGTCATAAGACAACTCTTTTTGGTCGGGGTGACAGGGATTGAACCTGCGACCTCATGGTCCCAAACCACGCGCGCTCCCAGCTGCGCTACACCCCGAAGACAAGATTTATTATACAAAATAAACTCATAAATGTCAACAAAATATCAAATGTTTTTTCTGAAATAAAAAACATAAATCTACAGATTACAAAATCCAGTTATTGAAGACAATATCTATTATATAAAATAAATGCTGAATTGTCAACAGTTTCTATTAAGAAATTTAACATGAAAAAAATGTATGATTTGTAAATGTTATAAATAGCTTTATAAGTTTTAAAAAAATATACATCAGTTTTTCGCATGATATTTAGATAATAGTATGTGAAAAACCGATGTATATTATTTTTTAGCATTAGTTTCTTTATCACCCATACCTCGAGTAGGTACAGTGGACATAATAAAACCTATAAGTATAGATACCAACGCAGGAGCTAATATGTTAATATATACTATATATTGTGTTTTGTATAATATTAGAGCGGTAAGAGAAGTGACTAATGCACTGGCTACAAAAATAATGATTACAAATTTTGCGAAGGAGCTCATAAATTTTTCATATATTCTATGACGAGTTGGTCCGCTTATAATACTTTTGAACAGATAATACGAAGCAAAAATTATTATTATATCCACTATAGCCGAAACTAAAAAATTTTTCATTGTATATACCTCCAAAATGTTTTTTCGTATTTAGTGTTACCAAATATTAATGTTTTTACGCAATATAATTATAAAATTGATAATATTAAATTGCTGAAGATATATCAAATAGTATAACAATAAAAAATCATTGTAAAATGTAAGACCTTTTTAGTATCATAAATGCAGTGATATTTAATTTCCGTTGGAGGTGACATATGGATTATGAAAAAGGTAGTTTTAAAATAAAGAGCGATTTTGAAGTAAACAGAATACAAAAAGATGAATATAATGTTGATTTGTTAATTCTAGTAGAGTATAGATGTGTAAATTTGTACTTAGGTAACCTTCCTATTTATATGGACTCAAGAATACAATTTACATCTGTTAAAAGTATACTTATCAGATTTTGCACTTTAGAGGATAATAATATATGTACAATACATTTTTTGAGTGATAGTGGAATTCATTCGACTATGGCAAACTTTGAAATAAATTATAGTGAAACTTATATAGAGATATGCAATAAAGAATTTTTTGTGGAAATGAAAATTGTGGGGAAAAAAATAATTGTTAAAAAAAATGGCATGGACTAGTAGTCCATGCTTATGTTCATAATTAATTAAAAAAATCATTATATAAAAAATTATTTTAGGTACATTTCTCCTATTTCAACCACATCCCCAGCTCCCATTGTAAGAAGTATATCCCCTTTTTTTAAATTGATTTTAAGATAAGCAACAATATCATCAAAACTATGAAGATTTATGCAATTTACATGTTTCTCGCGTATTCTATCTCCTAGCATATTCGAACTTACGACTCCGGTGTCTTTTTCTCTTGCAGCATAAACATCTGCTAGTATTAGATTATCCATATTAAAAAAAGAATCTGAAAAATCTTCAAATAAACTTAAGGTTCTTGAATAAGTATGGGGCTGAAAAACACAAAAAATTTTATTGTGAGGATAATTTTTTGCAGCACTCAAAGTTGCTTTAATTTCTGTAGGATGGTGAGCATAATCATCAATAACAGTTACTCCATTTTTAGTCCCTTTTAGCTCAAATCGTCTATGTGTACCCACGAAACTAGAAAGACCAGAAGTAATTGAGTTTTTAGAGAAATTAAGAATTAGGGATGTACTTATACTTGCAAGAGCATTTAGAACATTATGTTGTCCTGGTACATTAAGGTTTATCTTAAATAGCATAAGGCCATTTTTATAAACATCAAATGTAGCGCAACCTAATGTATTATAGCTAATATCTTTTGCCCGAAGCTCTCCATCATTCAATCCATAAGTGAGTATAGTGCATTTATAATCATGAGTATGGAGAATAGTTTTAACATTTTCATCGTCTATATTTGCAATTAAATAGCCTTCTTTTGGTATAATATTAATGAATTTTATAAAGGTCTCTTTAATATGATTTATGTCTCTATAGTAGTCTAGGTGATCTGCATCTATATTTAATATTGTTCCTATATAAGGGAAAAACTTTAAAAATGATGCCTTATACTCACAGGCTTCTGTAATAAAGTAGTCGCTATTTCCAGCTAAAACATTACCTCCGATAGCATCTAATTCTCCACCCACAAGTATTGTTGGGTCTACATCTTCATTTAAAATAATGTGGGCAAGCATTGAAGTTGTAGTGGTTTTACCGTGTGTGCCTGATACTGCAACATTATACTTATGACCTTTCATAATGTTGCCTAAAAATTCGGCTCTATCCATTAAAGGTATATTTAACTCTTTTGCTTTAATGTATTCAGGATTTTCAGGAGAAATTGCCGCAGTGTATACAACTAAATCAACATCCTTTATGTTATCGCCATTATGGCCTATATAAATATAAGCACCATTTTCTTTAAGTTTGCTTGTTATATGTGAAGACTTCATATCAGATCCAGAAACCGCGTATCCATTTTTTACAAGTATTTCAGCAAGACCGCTCATGCTTATACCGCCAATTCCTATGAAATGAACTTTTTTGTTTTTATCTTTTATAAAATCAAAAGACATCATATCAACTCCTTAAAAATAATTATGATTATTCAGTATATGCAAATTGTATTAATATTGATTATAACAAATAAACGTATATATATACTTCTTAAGTATATACAATATTATAAAAAAACTATACACATTATAACATAATATATTTTTTTACTGCTTTTTTATATAAGCATGCAAAGGTAAAAGAATTAAACAAGGTTATGGACTAGAATCAACTATATTTTGAAATTAAATATATTTTTGAAATTAAATATATAAGCATTGTAATAAAGTTAAAAAAGATTTACAATTAAAATACGAATGATAGTAAAGTTTTTGTTCGGTAAAATTCGTAAAATAAAGATATGGGTGATATATTATGGATAAATATAGTAGAAATCAAAGAGTCACAGGTATTACTAAAATATTAACGGAAAATCCTAATAAAACAATTAATTTGAAAATATTTACAGAACTATTTAATGCAGCTAAATCTACAATTAGCGAAGACATTGTTATTGTTCGTGAAACTTTGAGTCAATTGTCTATGGGAAGAGTAGAAACAGTTGCGGGAGCGGCCGGTGGAGTAAAATATATTTGTGGAATCTCAAAAAGGGAAAGTAGAATATTTGCAGAGGAATTATGTAAGATTTTAATACAGGCGGATAGGATAATACCAGGAAACTTTATATATATGACTGACATTATGTATAATCCTGAAATAGTGCATAAAGCAGGAGTAATTCTTGCATCTGCTTTTAATGATATTCATATAGATTATGTAGTAACAGTAGAGACTAAAGGGATACCACTAGCTTATGAAGTGGCGAAAATGCTTGGGGTTCAATTAGTTATTGTAAGACACGACCCTAAGGTTACTGAAGGAAGCACTGTTAGCATTAATTATGTATCTGGGTCGTCTAACAGAATTCAAACAATGTCTCTTTCGAGAAAATCCATAAAAAAAGGAAGCAAATGTATTTTTATAGATGATTTTATGAAAGCTGGAGGCACTGCAACTGGCATAATTAATTTACTTAAAGAATTTGAAAGTGAACTGTTAGGCATTGGAGTTCTCGTTGATAATATTGAAAGCAGGCATAAATTAATAGAAGAATACATATCAATTATTTTGTTTAAGGGAATAAACGGCGAGGGCAAATCCGAATTAACTCCCTCGAAGATATTCGAAAAAGCGTAATATTCGAAATATTTAATATTTATTTGCGATTTAAGAAGGAAAAATCCAAGTTATAGAGAAATATATATAAATATAACGCAACTTGGAGGTGGAGTATATGGAAATTACAGATGTTAGAATTAGAAAAATAGCTACAGAAGGTAAAATGAAAGCGATTGTATCGATAACTTTTGACAATGAATTTGTTGTCCACGATATTAAGGTTATAGAAGGACAAAGTGGACTTTTTATTGCTATGCCAAGTAGAAAAACTCCAGATGGAGAATTCAAGGATATAGCACATCCAATAAACACTCAAACTAGAGAGAAAATCCAAACAGCTATTTTGGATGAATATGAAAAAGTGAAAAGTGAAGAGCCAGTAGTGAGAGTGGTCGAAAAAGCAGTTGAAAATTTAGAAGCGTAATTAAAGAGGGGGAAACCCCCTTTTATTTTTTGAGGAAAAATAACGAAAAATGCCGAGGGCTGGTTGCAATTAAATGTTATATAAAATATAATAAAGTATGATAAGAGAAGTATTTTGATTAAAAAAATATATAGTATAATGTGTAAATGTGTAAATGTGTCGAATTAATGTATAAAGAGGTGTTTTATTTGTATAAATGCGCTATAATATTAGCGGCAGGTGAAGGAAAAAGAATGAAGTCTAATCTGCCAAAGGTTATGCACAAGGTTTGTGGTAAAGAAATGATAAATCATGTTATTGACGTTATGAGAAATGCAGATATTGAAATGGTTAATGTGGTAATTGGAAGAGGAGCCGCACAGGTTAAAAAAGGAACAGAGGACAGACAAGTTAGCTACTGCGTTCAAGAAGAGCAGTTAGGGACAGGACACGCAGTAATGTCTGCTAAAAAATTTCTTGAGGATAAAAGTGGCACGGTAGCGATATTTGTTGGAGACGGACCACTAATTACTGAATATACTGTTAAGGAATTATTAAATTATCATGAAAAAGGTAATTTTAAAGCTACTATATTAACTTCAAAGATGGATGAACCTGCAAAGTATGGTAGAATAATTAGGGATGAAAATGGTGATGTTAAAAAGATAGTTGAATTTAAAGACTGCAGCGAAGGTGAATTACTAGTTAAAGAAATAAATTCAGGAATGTATTGCTTTAATGTAGAGGAGCTTGTTAATTGCTTAGATAAATTAAATAATAATAATGCTCAAAAGGAATATTATTTAACCGATGTCATTGGTATATTAAAAAATCAAGGTCTTAAGGTTGGAGCGTTTAATGCATCAGTTGATGAAACTACTGCTGTTAATTCTAAGGTAGAACTTGCGTATGTTGAATCAATTATGAGAAGAAGAATAAACATGAAGCATATGGAAAATGGGGTTACAATAATGGATCCGAGCAATACTTATATTGATTCGGAGGTTACGATAGGTAAAGATACTATTATATATCCAGGGAATGTGATTCAAGGGAAGACTATTATTAAAGAAGAGTGTGTTCTTTATCCAAATAATAGAATTTGTGATAGTATTATAGGTAGTGGAGTTTCAATTCAAAGTTCTGTAGTTTTGGAAAGCAAAATAGGTGAGAAAACTACAGTTGGACCTTTTGCATATATTAGACCAGAAAGTAACATTGGTAAACATGCTAGAATAGGAGATTTTGTAGAAATAAAAAAATCAACTATTGGAGATAATACAAAAGTATCTCATCTTACATATATTGGAGATGCGGAAGTCGGAAGTGGATGTAATTTTGGCTGTGGAACCGTAGTTGTAAATTATGATGGAAAAGCGAAATATAAAACTATAATAGGCAATAATACTTTTATAGGATGTAATACTAATCTAGTAGCGCCTATAACGGTTAATGATAATGCATACATTGCTGCTGGTTCTACAATAACAAATGCGGTGCCTAAAAATGCTTTGGCAATAGCTAGAGCGAAGCAGAGAAATATTGAGAATTGGGTAGTGAAAACAGGACATAATAAATAAAGTATAACAGTAAAAAAGTGCAATAAGAAATAAACCATAGTAAAAAATAAGTAAATTATAAAGGGAGGTGGGAAACTGATTTTTGCAGTAGTATTATTTAACATTGCCATTTTATTTAGAAGATAGAATGAAAATTTATATAGATTACATTAAAATGTAATTTGTTTTATTTTGAAAATCAGGACTAAAGATGATAAATCATGGCAAAAACATTAAAATTTTTTCAGGTAATTCAAATCCTAAATTAGCCGCAGATATAGCCAATATACTAGGATTACCAATTGGGGCTTCAGAAGTAGGAACTTTTAGTGATGGAGAAATATCTGTTAACATACATGAAACTGTAAGGGGAGTAGATGTATTTGTTGTTCAATCGACCAATGCCCCAGTAAATGACAATTTAATGGAATTACTTATTATGATTGATGCATTTAAAAGAGCATCAGCAGGAAGAATAACAGCTGTTATACCATATTATGGGTATGCAAGACAAGATAGAAAAGCAAAAGCTAGGGATCCAATCACTGCCAAGCTTGTGGCAGATATTTTAACAACCGCAGGAGCTGATAGAGTACTAACTTTGGATTTGCATGCGGCTCAAATACAGGGATATTTTAATATTCCCGTTGATAATTTAACAGGAGTACCTATACTTGCAAAGTATTACATAAAAAATGGATTTAAGGATAGGGATGATGTGGTTGTAGTTGCGCCAGATCTTGGAAGCGTTGCTAGGTCAAGAAAATTTGCAGATAAATTACATGCGCCGATAGCTATAATTGATAAGAGAAGACCAAAAGCTAATGTTGCAGAGATTATGAACGTTATAGGTGATATTAAGGGAAAGACAGTTATTATGATGGATGATATGATAGATACCGCAGGGACAATAACTAATGGAGCTAATGCTTTAGTCAAGCTTGGAGCAAGAGATGTTTACGCTTGTTGTAGCCACGGGGTATTGTCTGGGCCTGCTATTCAAAGAATAAATGACTCAGTCATAAAAGAACTAATAATACTAAATACCATTGATATTCCAGAAAATAAACAATGCTCAAAATTTACTACATTATCTGTAGCACCAATTTTGGCAGAGGCTATAAAAAGAATATATGAAGATGTTTCTGTAAGTAAGTTATTCGAGGAAGAAAATAACGTATAGATATGTATATATATATAAATAGTGATGCGCAATTTTTTATAATTGAGCATCACTATTTTTTTGTAACTTAATTATATAAAAGTGGTAAATTGATTATACTGTATGTATATAGTAATCATGTAAAATAATTGAATTATTTATCGCAAGGGGTGAATAATTTGTAACATTTTTATGAAAACTAATCAGTTGACATTAAAGTATGATAAATTAGTAATAAGGTAAATTATTCAATCATAATTGAGAAATGTAAATAAGCGTGCTTACTAGATATTTATTTTAAATATCTAATAGAAAAAATAATGTAGAAAAGAATAATAGAGAATATAATTTGGAGGTACTGATATGGAAGGAACTATAGGAAAAATACTAATTGTTGATGATGATAAAAATATTGCTGAGGTAATTAAAATGTATCTTGAAAGTTCAGGGTATGCAACAAAGGTAGCACATGACGGTAGGGCTGCGCAGGAGGCTTTTTTAAGCTATAAACCTGATTTAGTGCTTTTAGATATAATGTTACCTTATATTGACGGAATAGATGTTTTGAAATGGATAAGAAAAGATCATGAAACACCGGTTATTATGCTTACTGCCAAAGGAGAAACCTTTGATAAGGTATTAGGCCTTGAATTAGGAGCCGATGACTATGTAGTAAAGCCTTTTGAGCCAAAAGAGATAATTGCAAGAGTAAAAGCTGTGCTTAGGCGTTACAATTTAGATAATGGTGGTAAGGAAGTATTAAATTTTGAAGATTTAGAAATTGATATTAATTCTTATAATGTTACGTATAAAGGTGAAGAGGTAAAAATGCCACCTAAAGAATTTGAATTAGTACATTATTTAGCCCTTAATAAAAATAGGGTTTTCACTAGACAACAGCTATTATGTGAGGTTTGGGGATATGATTATCCCGGTGATTCTAGAACGGTGGATGTACATGTTAAAAGGGTGAGGGAGAAACTTCAAGGGGGACCTAATTGGCAAATTGAGACCGTTTGGGGAGTAGGATATAAATTTGAGGTGAAATAGATGGTAAAAAAAGGGCTATTTTTTAAGATGCTAGCCACCTATACTATTATAATTTCCATGAGTTTAATAATTATTGCATCTTTTTTGTCCTATTGGTTTCAAAATTATTTTTTTCAGGAAAGAAAAGAGCAGTTTTTAGATAAGTCATATATAATACAAGGGCTTGCGATGAAATATATGGCTGGAGATGCAACGTCTGAGGAATTAAATAATATGATAACGGTAATTGCTGAATATATAAAGTCAGATATATGGCTTGTTGACAGTTATGGTTATGTTTATGCTGTATCTAATAAAGAACATAAGGAGTTTATGGGAAAGCAGGTTTTTGCGACGGAGCTTGCGCAGCTTAGACTTGGTCATACTTTTGAAATTACAGGGCCTTATGCTGGAATATTTGATAAAACAGTAAGGGTTTACGGTACACCCATAAAGACTAATGCTGGTATTTTTAAGGGATCTATAATATTATATAATTCAATTGAAGAAATGAGTGCATCTTTAAAACGTGTCTATGAGATAATTTGGGTATCTGCAATTTTCGCAATTATATTTTCTTGCATAGTAATATATTATTTTGCACAAAAAATAATCATAAAACCCTTAGCGGAAATTAATTACGTTGCTAGGAGAATATCTAATGGGGATGTTGATAAGAGGGTATATTTAAAATCTAATGATGAAATAGGAGAATTAGCACAGTCCTTTAATTTTATGGCTGATTCTGTAGAAAAAAATGAGAAAAATAGGCGTGAATTTATATCAAATGTATCACACGAGATTAGATCTCCTATAACATCAATCAAGGGATTTATTGGTGGAATACTAGATGGTGTGATTCCTAGGGAAAAGGAAAAGTACTATTTATCAATTGCCTATGAAGAAATCCAAAGACTAACGAGACTTGTCAATGATTTGCTAGATATGTCTGCAATTGAAGCGGGTGAGTTTAGTTTAAGAATTATGGAAGTGGATATTAATGAAATAATTAGACTTACAGTAATAAAAAATGAAACAAAAATTAAAGAGAAAAGGGCTTCTGTAGATGTATGCTTCGATGAAGATAATTTATTTGTAGCAGGAGACAAGGATAGGTTAGTTCAAGTCATTACAAATTTATTAGACAATGCAATAAAATATGTAGACGCCGGTGGCGAAATAAAGATTAGTTCAAAAGTCAAAGGAAGAAAGGCATTTATATCTGTGTTTAACAATGGGCCACAAATTGACAAGGAGGATTTATTGCATATATGGGATAGATTCTATAAAGCAGATAAAGCAAGAACAGCAAAAGATAGTACTGGGCTTGGCTTATCTATAGTGAGAAATATAATAACTCAGCTGCAGGAAGACATATGGGTGGAAAATAAGGATAATGGTGTTTCTTTTACTTTTACATTAACGAAAGTAAAATAAATCACAATCGAATTAAAATATGATTCAATAAAATAGAAAAGTTTCTTCATATGAGTTTTAATAACTTTAATAGTATAGTTATAATCAGTAGGAGGTGATGCTATGAATAATAAAGATAACTATGAATCTTATGAAGAAATAAGAGATGCAATGTGGAAGAATGCAGATTCTGCTCAGAATACATTTGGTGAAATTAAATTTAGAAAAAATAACAGAAAAAATTATTTTAGAGGATGTTTAAAAGTAATTAGTTTTATAATAATAGCAGCTATTTCTGGTGGTATTACGTCGCAATATGTAATTAATAAAGATAAAGCAGCAAATAGTATTAGTGGGAATTCAAGTTTGAACACTTTAGAGAATAAAAGTATTAAAGGAATATATGGGAATAGTATTTCGCAAGTTACCGAAAAAGTGTCACCGGCAGTTGTTGGAATTAGTAATAAAGGGGACGGATTGTGGGATACTACGGATGGCAGTGAATCTGGAGTTATATTCAAGAGTAATGGATATATTATTACTAATTATCATATGATTGAGAGTGCAACAGAAATAAAAGTAAAATTGAGTAATGATAAAATTTTGGATGCGAAAGTTGTGGGCACCGATGCTATTTCAGATTTGGCAGTTATAAAAGTTGAAGCTAGTAACCTTCCGATTGCAAAATTTGGTGATTCATCAAAGGTTAATGTTGGAGATTTAGCTATTGCCATTGGGAATCCACTAGGAGAGCAGTTTTCAGGAATGATTACTGCAGGAATTATAAGTGCAATAGATAGAAAAATTAATATAGCTGATAAAAAAACTGGAGAACAAACTATATATAAAATAATACAAACAGATGCAGCTATAAATCCAGAGAATAGTGGTGGAGCATTATGTAATAGTAGTGGAGAAGTTATTGGTATAAATAGTTTGAAAATTAGTTCGGAAAGTGGTACTTACGGAATGGGGTTTGCTATTAACTCAAATGAGGCAAAAGAAATTATTAATGACTTGATGACTTATGGTAAGGTGATTAGGCCGGCCTTAGGTATATATGGGATGGCTTCAGTTTCTACAGGTAATGCTACTGGGGGAGTGCTCGTGCAGGAAGTTGTTAGTGGAAGTGGAGCAGCGATAGCAGGTATTAGGCCTAATGATATTATAATTCAAGTAGGAGATGCAAGTGTAACAAATATGGAAGAACTAAGTAATATTTTGGAGAAGTACAAGGTAGATGATCATTTAACCTGTAAGATTTTGAGAAATGGTAAAGCTCTAAATATTAACATAATTCTTTCTGAATTAAAAGTTTACTAAAATAACTGAATAATGTTAATAATGTAATTAGATCTTGTATTCATGTAGATATTTGCAAAATAACTAGTATATAAACTAGTTATTTTTTGATATTGAGTTTTTAAAAAAAAATTTATTCATGAAGATTTTTATGCAAAATTGTGGATTAAAATACTTTTTTGGTATAATATTATAAATAGGGTTTAAGGGTGTATGAAAAAAATAATTATGTGATGGACATTTTGCTTAAACATAATAATACTTGGAGGTAACAATGTACTTGGTAGTTGGACTAGGAAATCCAGGAGATGAATATAGACACACAAGACATAATGTAGGATTTGATGTAATTGATTTAATGGCTGAGAAGTATAACGTTTCAATTAATAGGACAAAATTTAAAGGTCTATGCGTGGAGGTTAATATATCAGGTGAAAAAGTTATTTTTTTAAAACCTAGTACATATATGAACTTAAGTGGAGAGAGTGTACACGCGGCTGCTTCCTTTTATAAAATTTCTAATGAAAATATCATCATAATACATGATGATATTAGTTTGGATGCAGGTAAATTAAGAATACGAAGCAAAGGCAGTGCTGGTGGACATAACGGAATAAAAAGCATTATTTCATGCTTATCTTCTGATATATTTACAAGAATAAAGATAGGGGTGGGGCAACCAGAAAAGGCGCTAATACCTTATGTTCTGGGGCGCTTTTCTAAAGTTGATAGAATGCTTATGGAAAAGACATTTGAGGCTAGTATAAAAGCCACTCAAACTATAATAGAAAAAGGATTTAGTGAAGCGATGAACCAATTTAATGGGTTTAGTGCTTAAATTAAGTTGTTATTAAAACATTATTTATATATTTATGCGGTGAGTGAGAGGTGTTAACATGAGACTAAGTGGGCTTATGAAGCCTTTGAAAGAGAGTAATCAATTTAGAAATATACTAGCAAATATAGAAAAAAAAGAATACCCAATTGGCGTATATGGACTTTCAGAATCAGCTAAAAATTATTTAGTGAATGGTGTATACGAGCAGTTAGATAAGTCAATATTAATATTAACGCATAGTGATGTTGAGGCTAAAAATATTTACGACGACTTATCTTTTTATGTAAATGAGGTGTACTATTTTCCAACTAGAGAAATGGGGTTTTATAATGCGGATGCTGTGTCCGGGGACCTAAGGTGGGAAAGACTTAAAGTAATGAAAAAAATTACGGAGCAGGGTAAAAAAATAATAATTACATGCATTGAGGCTTTAGCTGCTACGTATATTCCAATAGAATTACTACAAAAATATATTTTCAAGTTATCTGTAGGAAGTACTTTAAATATCAATGATTTTTCAGAAAAATTAGTTCAATGTGGATATGAAAGAGTAGATAGAGTTGATACAAAAGGTCAGTTTTGTATAAGGGGTGGTATTATAGACTTATATCCACCGATATCTGCATTGCCTTTTAGGATAGAACTTTATGACGACGAAATAGATTCTATAAGGACATTTAATAGTGAAACTCAGAGAAGTATCGATAAGGTAGACCAGATAGATATATTTCCGGCGAAGGAAATAATATTGACTGAAGAAATAAGGGAAAGTGGTTATAACAAAATAAAGGAAGATTTGGATATTATGGTAGGTGGCCTTAATAGAAAAAAGGATAAAGAAGTTATAGAAAGAATAACCTCTTTAGTAAATGTTAATTTAGAGGCACTTAAAGAAACCTGGAGTTTTAAAGATATCGATAGTTATATACCTTACTTTTATAATCCTACAGCTACTTTTTTAGATTATATGAAGGAAGCATTTATAGTAGTTGATGATGCACAAAGGTGCCTAGGAAAATTAGATAGTGTGTATTTTGAATTTGAAGAAAATTACGAAAATTTTTTAAAGAGAGGTAACATACTTCCGAGGCAAGCTGAAGTTTTGATTAATAAAGAATATATTTATGGAAATTTAGAGAATCTAGAAGTTATGACATTAAATGCTATTGCTAAAACTACTAACGAACTTAAGCCTAGATCTATAATATCTTTTTCTCAAATTACTATTTTTGATTATCATGGTCAACTAGATATGCTTATTGAAGATATATTGGATAAAAAGAAAAAGGGATATAAGATCATAATCCTATCGGGCACAAGAACTAGAGGGGAAAGGTTGATAGATACACTTAGGGATAGAGGAATAGAAAGTGTATATAAAGACAGTATATCTCAAATTGAGTTTGGCGAAGTAGTTATAACCTTCGGTAATCAACTAAAGGGTTTTGAATATCCAGAGCTAAAACTATGCGTTATATCAGATAAAGAGGTTTTTGGACGATCAAAAAGAAAGATTACTAGTCGTTCCCATAAAAAGGGAGCAAGTAAAATTAAAAGTTTTACGGAACTTAAATTGGGAGACTATGTTGTGCACGTAAATCATGGGATAGGCATATATAAAGGAATTAAACAATTGGAGGTTCATGGCCATAAAAGAGATTACTTAGAGCTTAGCTATAATGCTTGCGATATCCTTTATGTTCCAGTTGAGCAATTGGATTTGGTGCAAAAGTATATTGGAAGCGAGGGAAAGGCTCCAAAAATTAGCAAACTAGGTGGAGTAGAATGGGTTAAGGCTAAAAATAAGGTTAAAAACTCTATAACAGATATTGCAGAGGATTTGGTAAAGCTTTATGCCACAAGGGCTACACTTAAGGGTCATAAATATAGCAAGGATACTATATGGCAAAGGCAATTTGAGGAAGAATTTCCGTTTGAAGAGACTCCAGATCAATTAATAGCAATTGAGGAAATTAAAAAAGACATGGAATCAGATAAACCAATGGATAGGTTAATATGCGGAGACGTTGGATATGGCAAAACAGAGGTAGCTGTTAGAGCAGCTTTTAAAGCAGTTATGGATGGTAAACAAGTTGCGTTTTTAGTGCCAACAACAATACTTGCTGAGCAACATTATAAAAATCTTACTAAAAGATTTTCAGATTTTCCTGTAAAAGTAGAAATGGTGAGTAGATTTAGAACACCAGCTCAGCAGAAAGTTGTTATTAAGGCTACAAAAGAGGGTAATGTAGATATATTAATAGGAACTCACAGGATAATTCAGAGCGATGTGAAATTTAAAGATTTAGGGGTATTAATTATAGATGAGGAGCAACGATTTGGAGTTACCCACAAGGAAAAGATAAAGAGTCTTAGAAAAAATATAGATGTACTTACCCTAACAGCTACTCCAATTCCAAGAACATTGCATATGTCGCTTACCGGTGTGCGTGATATAAGTGTAATAGAAACACCTCCAGAGGAGAGATATCCCATACAAACTTATGTTGTAGAGTTTAATGATCAACTTATAAGAGATGCAATGCTGCGGGAGATAAATAGAAATGGTCAAGTTTTCTTTGTTTACAATAGAGTAGAAACTATCAAAGAAATGGCGGCGTTTATAGGAAAGCTCATTCCAGAAGCTAGAGTGTGCATTGCACATGGGCAAATGACAGAAAGGGAATTAGAATCTGTTATGATAGATTTTATGGAAAATAAATATGATATATTGATGTGTACGACGATTATTGAGACAGGAATAGACATTCAAAACACAAATACAATAATAATTTATGAAGCGGACAAGATGGGACTATCTCAGCTTTATCAATTAAGAGGTAGGGTCGGACGTTCAAATAGAATAGCTTATGCATATCTTACTTATAAAAAAGATAAGGTGTTAACAGAGGTTGCTGAAAAAAGACTTAAAGCAATTAAAGATTTTACGGAGCTAGGGTCAGGGTTTAAAATTGCAATGAGAGATCTTGAAATTCGTGGTGCAGGGAATATGATGGGCGGTGCTCAACATGGCCATATGGCGGCCGTTGGTTATGATCTATACTGTAGAATGCTTGAAGACACAGTAAAAAGTATAAGAGGTGATATAGAAAAGGAGCCTATTGAAACATCTGTTGAAATAAAAATCGATGCGTATATTCCAGAAACCTATATTGAAGATGAGAGCCAAAAAATTGAAATTTATAAAAAGATTGCAGCTATCGATACACATGATGACATGTTAGACATACAAGAGGAAATAGAGGATAGATTCTCGGATATACCATCAAGCGTTGTAAGTCTTATGGGTATTGCATATCTTAGAAGTATTTCAAGTCAAGTTGGAATAATAGAAATTAAAGAGGTAAAGGAGGAGATAATACTACAATTTGACAGTAGTGAGAGAATAGATAAAGAGCTAGTTAAATCATTGGTTAGTAAATACAATAGAAGTATTGTATTTAAATTAGGGAATAAGCCAGCATTTGCATATAAACTTAAGAATTTAAATAAAGAAGAGATGCTTGCAAATCTCATAGAAGTTGTAAACCACATAAAAAGTATAGTTGAAATAAAGTAAATTTGTGTTAAAATTAATGGATATCGTACCAAACACTCAATGACGATATTACATATAGAATGGGGGAAATATAATGAAAAACGTAAAAAAAATAATTTGCACGGCTTTAATAACTATGTTTGCTACATCGTTTATCGGTTGTAATATGATTGAAAAAACACCAGAAGGTATTGCTAAAAGTCCAGTAGCCAAGGTATTTGGTTCCAAAATAACGAAGGGGCAGGTGGATGAACAATTAGTAGGTGTTATTAAACAATTAGTAACAACATATGGAGCGAATTATACAACTAATACTGATGCAATGACGCAGCTAACAACCCAGAAACAGCAAGTCTTAGAAAGTTTAATCACTGAAAAAATTGTAAATTATAAGGCGCAGGAGCTAAAACTAATGCCTACTGATGCCAAATTAAATGAGCAAATAGACAATCAATTAACAGAAATTAAGAAGAGTTTAGGAACAGATGCGAAGTATAAGGAAGCTTTAGCGCAGGCTAATCTTACAGAAGCGGCACTAAAAGCAAGAATAAAGCCAAGTGTTATTCAAGATGCATTGTATACCGAAATTACAAAAAATGTTAAAGTTACTGATGCACAGGTAAAAGCATATTATGCTGCTAATCCAACAGAATTTACAGAAAAACCAAATACAATTCATTTAGCTCATATTTTAGTTAAAACAGAAGCAGAGGCATTAGCTATTAAGAAACGCTTAGATGCTGGTGAAGATTTTGCAAAAGTCGCAAAAGAAAAAGGTACAGATGCAACTAAGGATAAGGGTGGAGATTTAGGAACTTTAAACTTTAATGATACTTCAATGGATGCAACTTTTATGGCAGCTGCTATTAAAGTACCAGCAGGTAAGATTTCAGCACCTGTTAAAACTCAGTTTGGATATCATATAATAAAAGATATTGCAAGAAAAGAATATCCTGTAAAGAAATTTGCAGATGTTAAGGCAGACATAGAAAAAACCCTTTTAACAAAGGAAAAAGAAAGTGCATGGACAGCAGCTATGAAAAAATGGCAAACAGAAGCTAAAATAGTTAAATACGATAAAAACTTATAGTATATTATATTTTGCTAAAATAAAGGATACCTTTTAATATAAAGGTATCCTTATTTTAATTGGTGTAATAGTAGGCTACAAAAGCGGACTTGAATTAGTTAATGAAGAGAATTCTTGAAAAAACAACTGTAATTCTAATATTATAGGCCTTTATTTTTTATATTAAAATTAAACATATACAAAAGTGCATAAAATTTCAAGTTTAGAAAGATAATAATAGAGCTAGTATATTATATAATATTTTCTATAAGGAGGAATTATTCAAATGAAAGCAACTGGGATAGTAAGACGTATAGATGACCTAGGAAGAGTTGTTATACCCAAAGAAATTAGGAGAACTCTTAGAATACGTGAAGGAGATCCACTGGAGATATTCACTGATAGAGAAGGTGGAGTTATTTTAAAAAAATACTCACCCATAGGTGAATTAAGCGAATTTTCTAGAGAATATGCTGAATCATTACAACAAACTATTGGTAACATAATAATTATATGCGATAAAGATAACATAATATCTGTAAGCGGGTGTCCTAAAAAAGAGTATGTTGATAAAAAAGTTAGTATTGAATTAGAAAAAGTAATGGAAAATAGGAAAGCTATTGTATTGGGTGAAGGTTCAGAAAAAGTTATAGCATTGTACGATGATGAGGCCGAAAATAAGTACAATGCACAAGTTGTTGCTCCTATAATAACAGAAGGGGATGCAATTGGAGCAGTAATAATAGTATCTACAGAACCAGAAGTTAAATTCGCAAATTTGGAATTAAAATTAGCTGAAACTGCAGCCTCTTTTTTAGGAAAACAAATGGAACAATAAGTAGAAAAACCTAAAAAGTATATATTACTGAGCAAAGTGAAATACATTTGCAGTAGTATATACTTTTATTTTTTTGAAGTATTAGTAATAATAATCTCGTAAATTCAATAATTATAATCAGAGGGGGTAAGTATTGAATGCATTAAGTTAATACAAGGAGGTTATTATGAAGAAACATTCATTGATAAAAGGGACTATTATATTGGGCATGGCAGGAATATTTGCTAGGTTTTTAGGATTATTTTTTAGAATCCCAATACAGTCACTTATAAAAGATGAGGGGATGGGATATTACCAGATGTCTTATCCACTCTATATGTTTTTTGTAGCAGTCGCTTCAGGTGTACCAATAGCTATGTCTAAACTTATTGCAGAGATGAATGCTAGAAATGATCAAGAGGGAGCACGTCAGGTCTTAAGGCAAACACTAGTCTTTATGCTTATACTAGGTTCAGCATTTACTATATTTATGTTAATGTTTGCAAGGCCTATTATATCTATATTGAGATGGGATCCTAAATCATATTATTCATTTTTGGCTATTGCTATAGCACCAATTTTTGTTTCAATTATGTGTACATTTAGAGGCTTTTTTCAAGGGCTTCAAAATGTTAGACCTACTGCTGTATCACAAATAGTAGAACAAGTGGGAAGAGTTGTGGCTGGAGTTTTGTTTGCATATTTATTATTTCCTAAAGGAATTGAATATGCAGCTGGAGGAGCGGCCCTTGGAACATTAGTTGGTGCAATGATGGGAAGTATATATTTAATTTCAACTTATTTTAAGGTAAAAAAAGATATGCCAGTGATTAAAAAAATAAAGCATAAGTATATTTTAGGTGATTTAGGTAAGGCTGCATTGCCAATATCAATGGGCGCTGCAGTGGGGACTATTATGTCATTAATAGATTCTATTTTGGTACCACAGCAACTTCTAAAAGCCGGATTCTCTCATTTGCAATCAGCCGTCATGTACGGCCAGTTGACTGGGAAGGTGTTTACCTTGATGAATGTACCTTTAGCTCTTTCTGTGGCGCTATGTGCATCTTTAGTGCCAATAATTGCAGAAACATTTTCTTTAGGTAGACGGGTGGAACTCATTAAAAGGGTAGACATGGCTGTAAAAATGTCCAATGTTATTGCATTGCCATCAGCTTTAGGAATGTTTTTTATGGCATATCCTATAATGCATTTAGTTTTTATGAAAGATTCAGCAGGATATCAAATTTTGAAATATATATCAATATGTATACCTTTTGTAATTTTAACGCAAACAAGTACTGCTATACTTCAAAGCATTGGAAATTATATGAAACCAGTATATAATTTGGCAGTAGGGTGTATTGTAAAAGTTATTATAACATATGTGCTGGTTTCATTCTCAGGTGTAAATATTTACGGGGCGGTTATAGGAACTATTGCTGGGTATATTACAAGCTGTTTACTAAATATGAAGGATTTAAAGAAAAGTTTGAATGTGAAATTTAGTTATATTAATACTTTTATAAAACCAGCCATTGCAGCTACCATAATGATAGTTGTAGTTGTATTTAGCAACGCTATTGTCTATACTTATACAATGAGTAGTGGATTATCTTGCATAGTATCTATATTAATAGGTGTTATTGTTTATATAATATTTATTTTCCTTCTTAGAATATTTGAATATCAAGATATAAAAAAGAAATTTTTGATTCGCAAATAAAAAAATAAAGGAGTAGTAGCTAATGATTAAAGTGTTGGGATTAGGTCCCGGATCGGTAGAATCACTAACTATAGGAACGCTTGAAATTCTTAAAGGTGGAAAAAAGATTTATTTAAGAACAGAAAAGCACCCTACGGTTGACTACTTATCATCAATATGTATTCAGTTTGAAACTTATGATGATAAGTATGAAGAATATAATAATTTTGATGATGTATATAGATCTATTGCAGAGGATCTTATTGAGAAGCACGAGAGATATGGAGATATAATTTATGCAGTTCCAGGTCATCCGCTGGTTGCAGAAACCTCTGTTAAATTATTAATTGAAATTTGCGAAAAAAAAGGAATTAATATAGAAATCCTTCCTGCAGTGAGTTTTATAGATGCTGTGATTCAGAGTTTAAAATTAGATCCTATTGAGGGATTAAAAATTATAGATGCTTTTGATATAAAAAATCAAGTAATAGATAAAAGAGTAGGACTTTTAGTAACTCAAGTTTATAATGAATTTATAGCAACTGACGTAAAACTTGCTTTACTTGAGTATTATAAAGATGATATGGAAATTTATTTTGTTAGAGCTGCAGGCATAAGTGATTTAGAAAGCGTTAGAAAAATTAACTTATATGAATTAGATAGACAAAAAGATATAGATTATTTAACGTCAATATATGTACCAAAAGATTTAGATGCTACAAAGGATTTTTATGATTTAGTTGAAGTTATAAATACATTAAGAGATGAAAACGGGTGTGCATGGGATAAACAGCAAACCCACAAATCTTTAAAAAAATATCTTATAGAAGAATGTTATGAGGTATTAGAAGCCATAGATGATGGGGACGAGAATAATATTATTGAGGAATTAGGAGATGTATTACTTCAGGTGGTATTTCATGCACAAATAGGGAAAGAAGAAGGATATTTTAATATAAATGATGTTATTAAATGCGTTACAAATAAGATGATTAATAGGCATCCACATATATTCGAAGTTCCTGAGAGTAAGAATCCAAAAGAGGTTTTAGAAAGCTGGGAGGATATTAAGATTAAAGAAAAGGGCTTTGACAGTTATACGGATACATTAAAACATGTTCCCAAAAATTTACCAGGATTAATGAGAGCAGGTAAAGTTCAGCAAAAAGCAGCAAAAGTTGGCTTTGACTTTGACTGCGTTGAACTCGCAATGGAGAAAGTATTAGAAGAACTAGAAGAAGTAAGAGATGTATACAAAGGCAAAAATAGGGCAAAAATATTAGAGGAAGTGGGAGATTTGGTGTTTTCTACTGTAAATGTTGCTAGACTACTTGACATAGACCCTGAATTTGCAGTAAATTATACTATAGATAAATTTATCAATCGCTTCCAGTACATAGAAGAAAATGCAAGGAGTAGAGGTTTAGATTTAAAGGTTATGTCACTTGCAGAAATGGACGAATTATGGAACGAATCAAAAAGACGATAAATTTATTTGTAAAATAAAAACTACCCCAAAAAGAAGGTATTTCAAAATTAGTGAAGAATATGCTATTTAATAGTGCATTCAAACAAGGAGGTAACAAAAGTGAATAAATCAGAATTAATAACAAGTATTGCAGAAAAATCTAATCTAACAAAAAAAGATGCGGAAGCAGCGCTAAAAGGAATTATAGAAAGTATTGAAGAAACATTAGAAAAAGGTGAAAAAGTCCAATTGGTTGGGTTCGGAACTTTTGAAACAAGAGCAAGAGCAGCTAGAATGGGAAGAAACCCAAGAACAAAGGAAGAAATTCAGATTGCAGCTTCAACAGTTCCAGTATTTAAAGCTGGTAAAGAATTTAAAGATATAGTAAATAAATAGTTTTACTATGAGGTAGAAAACCTGGATGTATATCTAGGTTTTTTATTTTAACGATATTCCAGAAGGGGAGAAGCATAAATGAGGTTAGACAAATATTTAAAAGTATCAAGAATTATAAAGAGAAGAACAATTGCAAAAGAAGCTTGCGCAAGTGGTAGAGTTTCTATAAATGATAAAGTTGCAAAAGCAGGTACAGTAGTTGCCGAAAGTGATACTATAGAAATAAAATTTGCAAATCAAATTTTGAGGGCTAAAATTATAAATATTTCGGAGCATGTTACAAAAGAAAGTGCAAAAGAAATGTACCAAATAATTTCAGGAAAAGAAGACAAAGAATAAATGTTACTAAATATAATTCTTAATTGTGGTTAATTAGCATATATATTTTATAGGAATATAATAGTATGGGATTAATTAAGAATTGAGAATAGGAAAAGATCCTTAATTCCCAATTTTTTAGGGTAAAAATAAAAAGGGGGATATTATGGAAAGTAGAAAAGAAATAAAAATAGAAGATAGAAAAAGTATCTTAATGCTTGAAAACAGAAAAAAACTGACTATTAATGGAGTTATAGAGGTTATTAATTTTAATGAGAATCAAATATTATTGAATACAGATGTTGGAACAATGATGGTAAAAGGAAAAGAATTAAAAATGAATAAATTAGACGTTCAAAATGGAGACGTTATAATAACTGGAAAAGTAGATTCATTTGTGTATACTAGTGATAAAAGCAAAATCAAAAAAGATAGCATAATATCAAGATTGTTTAGGTGAGGGAGTTATGATAATTTCTTTGATGGACCAACTTAAACTTATAATCTTCAGCGTGCTATCAGGAATAATAACAGGGGTGTTTTTTGATATATATAGATTGATAAGAGGATTTAAGAATCCTAACAAAATTTTGACAATAATACAGGATTTACTGTTTTGGACATTAACTTCTATAGTGGTTTTTATATTTTTGATGTATACTAATGAAGGATACATAAACTTTTATGTGTATGTATGTTTAATAATAGGAGTATACTTATACTTGAAACTCTTAAGTAATGTGTTTATAAGGGTTCAATATAAATCACTAAAATTCAATGGGAGAGTATTTAGAGCTGTATGGAATGTTATTTTATACCCAGCAAATTTATTGTTTTATAAGCTTAAAATAAAAAAAAAAGATAAATTATGAAAAAATAGCTTGAAGAAATGTGAAATACAAATTAAAATAGATTTATGAAGCTTAAAGAATACTCATTCCATTGAGAGGAAAAGGGTATGGGATATGAAAAAAAAATTTAGTATTAAAAGTGTCGTAATCATTTTTATTATTGTGTATGTAAGTTATCTTTTAATTCAGCAACAGGCAACTATGGAAAGGCAGAAAAAAGAATTACAAAAATATAATATTGAATTACAAATTAAAAAAGAGGAAAAGAAAAAATTACAGGATGAGGTAGAGTTATCTAAAACCGACAAATATATTGAAAAATTGGCGAGGGAAATCTTGGGTCTTGTTAAAGAAGGTGAAACTCCTGTGATGGATAAAAAAAATTAAATGCTATAATTATTGTTATACTTATTATTAAATTAATATAGAAAATAAAAAACATAATTTTTAAGGAGGAGTCTTTTTAATATGACCTTAATGGCTGGAAGTATTGTAGAAGGTAAAGTAGTAAATATCACCAATTTCGGTGCGTTTGTAGAAGTGGAGGGTAAGACAGGATTAGTGCATATATCTGAGGTTTCAGATACATTCGTTAAAAATGTTAATGATCATCTTAAAGAAAATGATATAGTAAAAGTAAAAGTTATTTCTGTGGATGATAATGGTAAAATAAGTTTATCAATAAAACAAGCGGGAGTACCTAAAAGGTCTATTAAACCAATGGAGATAGATTGGGAAAAGGAAAAAAATAAATCTAATACATGTAATTTTGAAGATATAATGACTAAATTTTTAAAAGATAGTGAAGAAAGATTTCAAGATGTTAAAAAACATCAAGAAGGAAAAGGCAGAGGTTATAGTAAAAAAACTTCAAGTTATTAGTTGAAATTGAGTTGAGTTATTTTTGTAGGAACTAAGTTTTTAGTTCCTATTTAAAAAAAATAAAAACTTATTGACAACAGTTTATACATCATATATAATAAAACATGTTGCCAAGAGGTAGTATTTTATATGCTATTAATTAAGTAACTAGAAGCAAGTAAATATCAAATAAGCTGGAGTGGCGGAACTGGCAGACGCACAGGACTTAAAATCCTGCGGTGGTTAAACACCGTACCGGTTCGATTCCGGTCTTCAGCACCAAATATCGCGGGATGGAGCAGTTGGTAGCTCGTCGGGCTCATAACCCGAAGGTCGTAGGTTCAAGTCCTACTCCCGCAACCAA
>Ga0209125_1000334_pt1 | contig 67034 bp, 41 predicted proteins | sample BarGraIncub1131A_FD_184503 | JGI IMG/M metagenome (GOLD analysis project Ga0209125, IMG submission 184503) | Arctic peat soil microbial communities from Barrow, Alaska - Barrow Graham LP Incubations 11-31A (SPAdes) (version 2) | ecosystem: Environmental > Terrestrial > Soil > Wetlands > Peat... | reverse complement strand
CTCTGACTCGCGCTCCCGGTCGATGGCGGGGTTGGTCACCACCGCCACCTGTTCCTTGAAATAGTCCGAGAGGTTCTGGCGCGACAGGGAAAGCGAGGCGAGCGGCCCGTCGTAGCCAAGGGAGGTGATCGGGTCCTGGCCGCTACGCGCCATCTGGGCGAGATTCTGCACATCGGTCGACTTCCAGGCCAGCGCCGACAGGAGGTTCTCCCTCACCAGCGCGGCTCCCTTTCCGGGCTGTCGAGGCGGAGCGTTGATCCCGGCCGCACGCGCCAGGTCCGCGCCCTTGACGAGGCTCCTCGCCTGGGCCGGCAGGTTGGTGCGCTTGCGGAAGACGGCGAGTAGCTCGCGCCGCAGTTCGTGGTGCTGGAGCACCCGGGGTGGCGCGCCCGGGAAAAGCAGCACTCCCATCTTTTCTCCCGGGGCGAGCGGCTTGGGATCGCGGATGATCTCCTCGTGGGGAACCACGCCGAGTTCCGACGAGGCGAACAGTTCCTTGTCGGTCTCGCCCACCCAGAGCGGTCGCAGTCCCATGGCGTCGACGCTGAAAACGCACTGGTCGCGGTGCCGGGCTATGATGGCGGCCGGTCCCTGGGCGCTGGCGGTAAGGAAGCGCCGGAACCAGCCGTACATGGAGGCGAGCTCCGGCTCCATCCGGTCCATGGCGCTGAAAACCGGAGGAAAGACCATCTCCATCGCCTCGAAAAGGGTGCAGCCGAAGGAGCAGATCAGCCCCTCGAGGGTCCGATTCAGGTCCTGGGAGTCGGACCCCCCGGCGGGAAGTTCGATGCCGAGCATGCGCGCTTCCTCCCTCAGCCGAGCGATGGTGTTGATTTCGCCGTTATGGCCCAGAAGCGAGAAGGGCTGGGCGCGTAGCACGGTCGGCATGGTGTTGGTGGAATAGCGGCTGTGCCCTATGGTGACCGAGGAAAGGAAATCGCGCCTTTTCAACTCCGGGTAGTAGCGCGGGAGTATTTCCGGCGCGCCGTGCACCTTGTAGGCGGCCACGTCGCAGGAAAGCGACGCCACCTGGACCGGAAAGTCGCGCTCCAGGACGAGCTGCAGCGAAAAGAGCGCCGCGGCCGCCTGGCCCGGCTGGTCCAGCAACAGCGCCACCTGCCAGACCATCGGCTCGAAGACCCTGGCCCGGGCGGCGAGCACCTCGCTTCTGACGGTAGCCGGACGGTCCGCGAGGACCCTGAACCCCGCCTCCCGGATCGCCTGCAGTATCCGGGATTGCAGTCCAGGGTTCTGGGCGAGATGGGACCGGTCCAGAAGGAAATGCCCCACGGCAAAGCCGGGCGCTTCAGCGAGTTCCGAACTATCTCCGTTGCCGGAGAGGATTTCGCCCCAAAGGATGCGGGGGATGTCGGTCAGGATGCCGCAGCCGTCCCCCTCTCCGTTGATTTCTCCGGCCCGGTGCCCCATCTTGACCAGCGCCTCGATGGTGCGCTGCACGTTGCCGTGGGAAGGTTTTCCGGCCTTGTTGATATAGCAGATGATGGCGCAGGCGTCGCGCTCGTCGGGCATAAGCCCGGAGGGATCGAGGTCGTGTCGGTTCATGGTCTCTCCGTTTTGGGAGCACGCTTTAGTTCGCGCGCCGGGTGCTAGCGCTGTTATAGCAGAGTAAACGGGGCGAGGCAAGAAGGTGGTGGGATGGTGGAAATATCCGGTACGGCTCGCACAGGCGGCGCCGGGGACGGACAGGACGTAGGGAATGCAAGGAGTTACCGCATGTTTGCCACCAGTCTCTCGAAATCCGAGGCGGGAAGGGGCTTGCTGATCAGGTCGCCCTGCATCTCGTCGCAGCCGTGATTGCGGATCAGCGTCAGCTGCTCCTGCGACTCGACACCCACGGCGCCCACCTTCATCCTGAGATTGTGGGACATGGCGATGATCGCAGTCACCACCGCCAGGTCGTTGGGCTCGCTAAGGATGTCCCTTATGAAACTTATGTCGATCTTCACTCTTCCGATGGGGAGCTTCTTGATCCACTGCAGGGAAGATGAACCGATCCCGAAATTGTCCACTGAAAATCTGACCCCCAGTTCCGTCAGCAAGCGCATGTTTCGGATGGAAAAATCAAGGTCTTCCATGATGGCGTTCTCGGTGACATCCAGCTCGAGCGATTGCGGATCCAGTTCGGTTTCGGCAAGCAGGTCTGAGATCATCTCGAAAAGATTGGGTTGATGGAACTGACGCTTGGAGAGATTCACGGTGATGGCGAATCTGTGTCCCATCCCTTGCCATTGCATCATCTGGGCGCAGGCAGCGCGGATCGCCCACTCGCCGAGTGGCACGATGGCACCGGTCTCCTCCGCGACACCGAGAAATTGGGAGGGATACAGCACCCCTTCTTCGGGGTGGCGCCATCTCAGTAGCGTTTCAGCTCCCACGATCTTTCCGGTACCGATGCGCACCATGGGCTGGAAGGCAAGCTCCAGTTCTCCTCTTTGCACCGCCTGGCGCAGCAGGAATTCCATCTTCCGGCGCTTCACGGTTCGCGCGTTGATCTCGCTGTTGTAAAACTGGTAGGCGTTGCCGCTTATCTGCTTGGCGAAGTACATGGCGCTGTCCGCCTTCTGCACCAGATCCTCGGGGCTTTGACCGTCGGCCGGGAACATGCTGATCCCGATGCTGGTCATCGCGTTGATTTCGACTTGGTCCAGCAGGAAGGGTGTTTCGAAGACCCCCATGATCTTGCCGACCACGGTGCCGACGTCGTCGGCCTGACTGAGGTCTGGCATGAGGACGTTAAATTCGTCCCCTCCGATGCGGGCGACGGTGTCCGACTCGCGGACACAACCCTTGAGCCTCTGGGCCACCCCCTGCAACAGCCGGTCGCCGGCCGCATGCCCGAGCGTGTCGTTGATCTGCTTGAAGTGGTCGAGATCGAGAAACAAAACGGCCAGGTTCTTCCTGTTGCGGCGCGCCTGGGCCAGTTCAAGTGTCAGGAAATCCATGAACAGCTTGCGGTTTGGCAGGTCGGTCAGGGGATCGTACTGAGCCTGATGCTTGATGGTCTCTTCCATCTCGGCACGTTGGGTAACGTCGTGCGCGATGCCGGAAATGCCGACTAACTTGCCGTCCGCATCCTTCAAGGGCGACAAGCTGAGGGAGATATGGATCTGCCTGCCATCCTTTCGAACGTGCACCGTGTCGAACTGCGTGACCTGCTCGTCGTTCCTGACACCTTGGTACAGCCGGGCCATTTCGTCCCTGCAATCGGAAAATACCAGGGTGGAGAGGTGCGTCCCCTTGATCTCCACCGCCGAGTAGCCCAGCATCTTCTCGGCTCCAGTATTCCAGATGATGATGTTACCGTCGGGGTCGGTCGCCATGATGGCGTCATCGGAGGATTCCACGATCGAGGCAAGCCGCGCGCGCTCCTCCTCGATCCGCTTCCGTTCGCTTATATCCTTGAACAGGGTGAGGATGCACCGGCTGGCGTTTATCTCGATGTACTCCGCCGACATCAGCCCGGTGATCTCCCGCCCCGTCTTTGCCCTGAAATGCACCTCGAGGTCGCGCAGTTCTCCCAGCTCCTCAAGGGCCTGGGCCACCCCGGCGCACTCCCTCTGGTCCGCCCAGATGCCGAGTCCCTGGGTCGAGCGACCTATCACCTCCTGGCGCTGGTATCCTAGATCCCGGAGGAATGCTTCGTTGACCTCGAGGTAGCTTCCGTCCTCCGCGCGGGTGATGCTCAGCAGATCTGGGGTGGCCTGGAAGATTTTAAGGAACCTCTGTTCGGATGCGCGCAGCGCCGCTTCGGCCCACTTGAGCTCCGTCACGTCGTGGCAGGTGCCGATCATCGATACCGGCTGATTCGAGTCGTCGAAAATCGCCTCCAGCTGGCCGCGGATTATGCGTGTCGATCCGTCAGGGCGCACCAGGCGGAAGTATTGGGAACTGACGGGCTGGCCATCGGCCAGGGCCTGGCGTACCGTCTTTTCCAACGATTCACGGTCCCCCTGATGGACCCTTTCCAGAAAGGTCTGCAACGATGCGGGGACCGCCTCCGGTTCCATGCCGAAGATGCGATACAGTTCGTCCGACCACCCTACCCGTCCGGTCGCAGCATCCCACTCCCAGCTGCCCAGGTGGGTGATTTTCTGCGCCTCGCAAAGCTGCTGCTCGCGCCTGCGGATCTTCTCCGTTTGCTCCGCGACGATGCGCCTAAAGGTGATCTTTTCCAGTATCTTGTCGATGATCCCGAAGAGTTCCGTGAAGTTCACCGGCTTCAACACATAGTGATGAATGCCGATCTCGATGGCGCTCAGCAGATAAGAGGTGTCGCTATGAGCTGTCACGGCGACGATGACCACCTCCGGTTCGATCGCCTTGATCTCCTTGGCCATCTGGATGCCGTTCATGACCGGCATGTTTATGTCGGTCATGACAATATCCGGTCGCTCTTCCCGAAACATCTTGAGTCCGGCGCTGCCGTTTTCCGCGACGTGGAGCCGCAGGCCTTGGTAGTTCATGGCGAGGGTCCGGCTCAGCATGTCCCGGGCGTCCGCCTCGTCCTCCACATAAAGAAGCGAAACATCCGAAATGTCGTGCGGACAAGCATCCAAGCCAGGTCTCGATGCGAGGGCATGGACTTGTTGTTTAGAGCGAATTGTTTTTTTCATTGTTTTCCAGGAGGGTTCCCGATTCAGGATTCTTTTCCAGGGTGAAATAGAATGTCGCGCCTTTATCAACCTCTCCTTCCGCCCAGATCCTGCCACCGTGGCGCAGGATTATGCTGTGCACCGTCGCGAGACCGATCGCGGTCCCGTTCCAGTTGTATTCGCCCGGGCTGTGGATGGTCTGGAACGGCTTGAAAAGCTTCTCCACGTATTTCATGTTGAAACCCGCGCCGTTGTCACGCACGAAATATACGAGAATACCACTCTGAACGCTGCAGCCGAACTCGATCCGTGCCCCCGCTTTCTTTGCCGTGAACTTCCAGGCATTGCCGAGCAGCTGTTCCATGGCGATCCGCAGCAGGCGCGCATCACCGTTGACGACCAAATTATCCTCCACGACAAACTCCACAACGCGTTCCGGCATGCTCCGGCTGAGCCTGTCGGAGATCCCTCTGACAACAACGCTCAGATCGATCTCCTCGATGACAAGCCTGCACCTCGAATAGTGCCCCAGATCGTTGAATGCGTCGATTATGCGCTTTATCTGCCGCACCACCTCCTCGGCCCGCTCGGCGTAGCCCCTGCAAATAAAATTGGGGCAGTCTCCACCGTCTTCTATAAGCGCCCGGCAAAACCCTTCCAGTCTAGCCACGGGCGCTCGCAGGTCATGTGAAACCACATAGCTGAAGCTTTCCAGTTCCTTGATGGTCGACTGCAATAGCGAGGTACGCTGGATAACCCGCCGCTCCAACTCATCGGTTAGTGATCGGATTTTTTCCTCCGAGCGCTTAAGTTCGGTTACGTCGTGGGAGGTTCCGATCACCGATTCAGGTTCGCCCTTGCCATCCAGCATCACCTCCGCCTCGATACGAAGAACGCGGATGGAACCATCCGGGCGGACAATACGGCAGAAATGGACGCCGACAGGATGTCTATTGTCCATAGCTTCCTGAAGCGACTTCCGTATATATTCACGATCCTGAGGGTGGATTCTATCCAGAAAAGCCTGGTGAGACGCGGGAATGGTCGACGGCTCCAGGCCGCAGATACGGAACAGCTCGTCCGACCAGCTCATGCTGCCGTCGAAAAGAACCCATTGCCAGCTTCCCAGATGGGCGATCCTCTGGGCACCGGCGAGCTGCCGCTCACTTTCGCGTATGCGCCGGTTCTGCTCCCCAACCAGCCTCTTCAGCATGATTTGCTGAAGAATCCGGTCAATGACCCCAAAGAGCTCATCGTAATTAATCGGTTTCAGCACATAATGATGAATGCCGATCTCGATGGCGTTTAAAAGGTATGAAGTGTCGCTATGGGCCGTTATAGCAACGATGGGTGCCTCGTGGTTGATCGACTTGATTTCCCGGGACATCCGGATGCCGTCCATGACCGGCATGTTTATATCGGTCATGACAATATCCGGGCAATGCTCCCGGTATAGTTCCAACCCGACCGCACCGTTTTCGGCGGAATAAAGTTTCAGATTCGGGTAGTTCATGACGAGCATCTTGCCCACCATGTCCCTTGCATCCTTCTCGTCCTCCACATAGAGAAGAGCGATCCCGCTCATGTCATGGAGTAGTGGATCCAAATCACGTCCCTGAGCCGTCTGTTCCATTCAGGCATCCTTATTCGGGTTAAATAGACGTTGCAGACTGTCGGCAGTCAACGGCTTGTAAAGATAGTCCAGTATCCCCAGTTCCTTGCATCTTTCCTGGTCCAAGTCGTTATCTGACGAGGTGAGAACCACGACTGGCAGGTCGCGCAGGACAGGGGTGGTTCTGATGGTCTGCAACACCTCTATGCCGCTTATTTTCGGCAGTTTAAGATCCAGGAGCACTAATCGTATCCGCTTGTGGGTGGCGTCACCTGCCATTTTTTTCAACAAATCGCTGGCTTCTTCCCCATCGCGCGCCAGGATGATCTTGTCGGAGAAGACCTTCCCAATGACTCGCTTGGCCAAAAACGCGTCATCAGCATTGTCTTCAATCAGCAATACATAACGGTCTTCCATCGTTTTCTCCATGGGGTTTTGCGGTGCTGAATAAACACCGGAGGGACCAGATCGAAGATGCCTAAAAATAAACCGGCCGAGACTGCCGAAAGTACTTCCTTCGGCAGCTCGGCCGTCTTCCTTGCTGAAGGCTGGTATTTACGGAAGCAGCAGCAATATTAATTTTTACTTATTCTATCTAGGCCAAGATGCTTGTCAATGTTTCATGTAATAATCCCAATATTTATGCCCCACTTGAGCCGAATCGCCATGGCACAACGAGGACGCTTTGATCAGCTATTACTGAAATCAAAGTGCACCTCTTCCACAAAGGGAATCCGTAGCGAGCGGCTCCTACAAGGAGGTCTCACTCAATGGCCTAGTTTAGCACTAGAATCAAAGAAAATGTCGGGAGCGCCGTATGCAGCATGCAGGCAATGCCGAGATGTCTGTTTTTGTGGTAGTAATGGGAATAGCCGTCAGTAATAGGCGGTTGTAACTAAATGCGTCGACATGATGCGTCAAGGAGGGTAATCATGTTGAGAGCCAACTCCGGCATGCCGAAGCTGGCTCAATTTCAAGGTTTGAGCGGATTATGCGCCGTTGGAGTGAGCGAGGGAACCGAGTTTTTTGTCCGAGGTTGTGTCCTCAAAATTGCGGTGCTTCATGCTTGCACGAACTCCCCGTTCACACCTCTATCCTGAATTCCGCGCCGTCTCCTACATTGCTCACACTCAATTTACCCTTCATGTTCTTCTCCACGATGGTTTTGCACATGAACAGACCGATCCCGGTCCCCTGGTCAGGACCTTTTGTGGTGAAATACGGTTCGAAGATCTTGTCTTTGATTTCTTCGGCAATGCCGCCGGCGTTGTCGGCAATGCTGACGACTGTCTTGTCGCCTTGCGCGGACAGAGTTATGTTGATCTTCGGACTGCCTACTTTACGGGCTGTCAGCGCATCTCTGGCGTTGATCAGGATGTTGAGAAGGACCTGGATGAATTCACCGGGATATCCGTTGATGAGGGGGTCGCCCGTTGGGTGTACCTCGGTCCGGATTCCGAGTACCTGGAAACTTCCTTCGAGAAGGGATAGGGTCTTCTGGATTGTCTCAGACACCCTGAACTCGACTTTTTCAGTTTCCGGCTTGAAGAAATATCTGAAGTCATCGATGGTTTTGGACATCTGCAGAATTATCTCCAAGGTTTTTTTGACATTGGCTTCGACATACTCCCTGCTGAGGCCTGTCATTTCCTGCGTCATTTGCATATCCTGGGCGAGCAGGCCCAGCATATTGAGCGGCTGCCGCCACTGATGCGCGATGTTGCTCAGCATCTCCCCCATAACTGCTTGCCGGCTCTGAATGATCAGCAGTTTGTCCTTCAGGCGCAACTCATCTATCCCCTTCTGGACCCTCTCTTCGAGGGCTTCGCTCAATTGCCGGTATTTCTGCTCGCTCTCCAGAAGGGCCTCCTCCGACTCCTTGCGCCGGGCCAGTTCCTCCTCCAACTCCTTCATCTTGATTTCCAGCTTGGCCGCCACGATCTGGCTGTACTCGCGTAGAAACTGCTCCTCCCCCTCGCCTACCGCTGGAACGGCCGCCTCCTTCATGAGCTTCCGGGTCTGAAAGACCTTGCAGACCTCATTCCAAAGCTCTTCCGGCTCCTTGGGCTTGAGCATGAAAGCCTCCGCGCCGAGGGCGCTGGCGAGTTCCACCTCATTCTGACCGGTGTAGGTCGCGGAGTAGAAGACGAGCGGGATGGACCAGAGTTCCTGATCCGCCTTCAGTGCCCGCAGCAGCAGAAAACCATCCATGACCGGCATGAGGGCGTCAGAGACAATGATGTCAGGCCGATGAGCGGCGGCCATATCCAGACCTTCCTTTCCGTTCTTCGCCTCGACCACCGTGCAGCCGTGGTGCTCAAAGGTTTGGCGCAATAGTCTACGGTCATCGGCGTTGTCTTCCACTATGAGGACATTCATGACTCTTACTCCTCTGTTAAACTAATCATGTTTTATATAGGGAGAAGTAAAAGATCGCACCTTCGTTGACTTTTGCCTCTGCCCATACCTCACCGCCGTGACGATGGATGATCCGTTGCACCGTTGCAAGGCCAACGCCGGTCCCTTCGAATTCCTCGGCCTTGTGGAGACGCTGAAAAACTCCGAACAGCTTATCCGCGTATGCCATGTCGAAACCGGCGCCGTTGTCTCGCACATAGTAGACCTGCCTGCCACCCTGTTCTGTCGTGCCGAATTCGATGATGGGCTGCTCCTTTTTGCGGGTATACTTCCAGGCATTGCCGAGCAGATTTTCCATGACGGATCTAAGCAAGGTGGCATCACCGGTCACGGTCACCCCTTCCGCTACAGTTATTCCCACCCGGCGCTCTGGTTCCGCCAGGCGCATTTGTTCAATGACCTCTCGTGCCAGCACACTGAGATCGACCTGCTCGCTCTGCAGGGGAATGCTGGAAAGGCGAGAGAGTTTGAGCAGGCCATCGATGAGGTTTCCCATCTGGAGGCAGGAACTACGTATCCGCAGCAAGTAACCCTGCCCTTCAGTGTCGAGATGGTCGAGACATTCATCCAGCAGCGCTAAGCTGAATCCGTCGATATGCCGAAGTGGCGCCCGCAGGTCATGGGACACGGAGTATGAGAATGACTCCAGTTCCCTGTTGGAATCTTCCAGGGACAACTTTTGGCGCTGCAAATCTTCATTCAGGCAGCTGATTTCTTCTTGTGCCTGTTCCCGCTGCCGGATCTCGGCAGAAAGCGATTCGTTTGTCTTTTTCAGCTGATCCACCAGATTCATGAGCGCCTGCCGGCTCTCTGCCAACTCATTGCTTTGCTGTTCCAGATCGGCGGTCCGTTCCCGCACCCGTTGTTCCAGTTCAGCATTTAGGGACCGGACTTCATTCTCGGCCTGGGTGCGTTGAAGCAGGGCCTCCTCTAGCTCCAACACCTTGGCTTCCAGTTTGGTCGCTACAATATGGCTATACTCCCGAAGGTACTCCGCTTCACTCTCTACGACGGTGGGACGGGCCGGCTCACCCTGCCGAGCCTCCCATGCTCTCAAGATCAAGCTGGTCTTCTGCCAAAGCTCCTCCGGTTCCGTCGGTTTAATAAAGAATGCTTCCGCCCCGTGCGTAAGCGCGAGTTTAGTTTCCTGCTCGCCGGTGTATGCGGCGGAGTAAAAAAGAAACGGAATCGATTTCAGTCTCGGGTCGGCCTTTAACGCCCGGAGCAACTGGAAGCCGTCCATGCGTGGCATGAGAGCATCGGAGACAATGACGTCCGGCATGTGCCGGGCGGCAAGATCAAGCCCTTGCTCTCCATCCTGCGCCTCGATGACAGTGCAGCCGTGGTGTTCAAAGATGTAACGGAGCAGTCTGCGGTCATTGGCATTGTCCTCAACGATCAGGACGTTCATGATGGACCTCGCTTCAGAATTGTTGCGTTTGGTTGCTTGGCGTGCAGCCGAAAAGCACGGGTACCTCGGAAATTGCCTTACTTGACTCCGAGCAAAACATGGATTTTGTCGACAATAGTCATCGGATCGATCGGCTTCTCGAAATAGCCGGTGCACCCCGCCGCCATGATTCGTTCCATGTCACCTGCCATGGCATAGGAGGTGATGGCGATGATCGGAATATCGCCGTTCGCCTCGGATTGACGGATCCGTTTGGTCGCCTCGAACCCGTCGATGCCAGGCAGATTGATATCCATGATAATAAAGAAGGGTCGTTCGCTTATGGCGAGTTCCACTCCCCGGATTCCCGTCTCAGCGGAGATGACCTCGTAACCGTGCCGCTGCAGGGCATAGCTGATGAGCCGCAGGTTGTCCATGTTATCCTCAATTACCAGTACCTTTTTCATTGAGTCGCTCCGGTATACTAAGAGTAAATGTGCTTCCTTCGCCAAGGGTGCTCTGACAGTGTATCTCACCGCGCAAAACCTCAACGGTCAGTTTCCTGGTCAGGTAAAGTCCGAGACCTGTTCCAGGAATCGTAGCCCATAGGGGTGAGACAAGCCTGACAAAGGGCTGAAAGAGCCTGGAGATGTCCTCTTCGGCAATGCCGATGCCGGTATCCTGTACTGTTATGATAACAAAAGAAGTCTCTTGCCGGGTGAGGTCCTCTGCTTCGCCGTCCGGCGGGCCGTTGCTGCCCGACGACACCAAGGTAATGCTCCCGGCTTTGGTGAATTTCACTGCGTTGCTCAAGAGATTGATTACACACTGCAGGAGTCGCTGTTTGTCGGTAAAAATTCGCCGGTGCTCTATACCAAGATGCAGAGCCAGCCCCTTTTCCTGAATATCTTTGACCACATACTGAATCGCTTCCGTCAACAGGTCGTACAGATCGAACTCTTCAGGCCGGACTTCGATTTTACCAGCTTCTATCTTGGAAACATCGATCACATCGTTAATAAGGGTAAGTAGATGTTTGCCCGAGCGCAGGATGGTGGCGAGGTTCTCCTTCTGCTCCACATTGACCGGGCCGAGCCATTCGTTCAAAAGTATGCTGGCGAAGCCGATGATGGAATTCAGAGGCGTACGGAGTTCGTGACTCATGGATGCGATAAACATCGACTTCAGACGCTCCAGTTCCTGCAGCCTGGCATTGGCTTTCTCCAGCTCCGTTGCCTGCGCGTTCAGGTCTTCCACTATGTTCATGAGAGCCTGCTGGCTTGTCAGCAGCTCTCTCCCCTTTGCCACCAGATCACTGGTTCTGTCGGCGACACGCTGTTCAAGATCTGCGTTAAGTTTAACAGCATCCTCTTCGGCCCGCACCTGTTCGGTAATGTCGCGTGCAATGGCCGAGGCCCCGACGATACAGCCTGCAGCGTCCTTGAGCGGCGAGATGGTAAGTGAGACAGAGATCCTTCGGCCATCCTTGCGCAGCCTTTCTGTTTTGTAGTGCTCGATCATCTCCCCGCGCCTGAGCGCTGCCATGATTTCCTTCAATTCCCCCTCCTGTTCCGGAGGGACCAGCATCGGGATCCGCTGGCCGACGGCCTCCTCGGCCGAATAGCCGTAAATTCGCTCCGCCCCCTTGTTCCAGGAGAGAATGACCTCGTTCAGGTCCTTGCCGATGATGGCGTCATTGGAGGATTGCACGATGGCGCTGAGCAGATGCTCGGTCTCTGCCACTATTTTACGTTCGGAAATGTCGTAGATGGTTGACCGGCTCATTATAAAATTGCCGTCATTGTCGGTAATGGCGGTTGCGCCCAGGAGCACGGGCAGGATGGTGCCGTCCTTGCGTACCATCTCGAATTCCAGATCCCTTGCACACCCTTGTGCCTTGAACAGGGGGAAATGGTCCTGGAAAAGCCGCAGGCTGCTCTCGGTAAGGAGATCGGCAAATTTCTTCACATCGACTATTTCCTCCCGCGTGTACCCAAGCCACTGCAGTTCGGTGTCGTTGACCCGGATGAACAGGCCGTCTTTGTCCAGGGAGTGGTAGCCGCACGGGGCGTGGTTGTACAGATCGAGAATCTCCTCCGCGGATTTGCGCAGTGCCTCCTCCGCACTGGTGCGCTCCTCGAGTTCATGCCGTATTTGCTCATTGGCATTGCGCAGTTCTTCGGTCCGCTTTGCCACCCGCTCTTCCAACTCATCACTGGCCAGCAGCAGCTTCCCCTCGATCTCTGTGCGTTCCTCGATCTTCAGCTTCAGTTCCTCGTTCATCTCGCTCACCCGATCGTAAGCTATTTCAAGCCGTGTGAGGCCGACTATTTCGTTTTTCAGCGCACTGGCTACGTAGGCGAAAAAGGTTGGCAGCTCGCTATACAACTTGCGCATGGCGATATGCAGGTTCTCCAGCTTGATCACGCCGACCATTTCACCCCCTGCCAGGAGAGGGAAGACCCAGGTGTAGGCCATGGTGAACTCCGGGGTCAACATCTGGGTGTCACTGAAATCGTGTTCGACCTCCTGCGGCTCCCCAGAGTCGAAGGACTTTCTCACCAGGTCATCGTCGATGCGGTCGAGCTTCAACTGCTTGGTGAAGAGATCCGCCCGGTAGAGGTCCTCATCGATCCGGTAGTAGAGGATGATGTTGGTGCCGCCTATGACGTCGAGGATGTTGTTCAGCAGGGCTTCGATCATATTGTCGAGCCCCTGGGCGGCGCTGACCTTGTTCATCAGGTTGATGATCAGCTGCAGATACGACTTGTCCTGGGCCAGTATTCTGGCGCGTTCCTTCAGTCTGGCCAGTTCGTCAACGGTTTTGGTGGTGGATTCAGGCATGATGCCTCTCGCGTTGTTTTCTGTCGATCGCCTCCTGCAGCACCGCTTCCAGATGGTCCAGTGATACGTTCAACCACCTGACCGGCAGCCCCACCGTCCTGCCCGCCTCTTCGGCCTCGGCCCTGAAGTCGCCGGAACAGACGGTCGTGATACAAAGCAGATAGCTTCTGTCCCCCCGGATGATCTCCCGCATAACCTCACGGTTCGGGCCAAAGGTTGCGGTCACGATCCGATCCCAGCGTCGTGCCCAATCTTCCAGGAGAAAGAAGGCGCCCTGCTCCAGGAAGCCGGTGAACCGCTCCCCCCCAAAAAGCATCTCCACGCAGTTCTGTCCCACGCTCCGGAAGGTTCCGGCGGAAGCGAGGATCTCCTCCATGAGCGGATGGCAGCTACCGTAAAAGACGATGCTCTGCCGCTCCCGGTTCTGCTCAAGGGCCGAGGTCAGGGCTCGGGAAAGTTTATCGAAGTCGATGTGCAGGGCCGAATCGAGAAAGAGCGTCTCCATCTGCCAGCCGTTCTTCTCGATGAGAAAACGGATCTCCTTTTGCAAAATGCCGCAACCCAGGAGCAGTAGTGGTTCTTCCGCCGTCGACCTCATTTCGTGTCAAACCGCCCGAATTCATAGGCAGCCTCGAGCATGGTCCGGATGTTCTCCTCAGGAATGGCAAACGGCATGACCAGAGTTCCGAAGAGGAACTTCCCCCCCGGCTTGCCGGCCTCGATGATCCGCTTGACCTCGGCCCTGACCTGATCCCTGGTCCAGTCGATCAGCATGATGTCGTTGATCACCCCGCAGGTCAGCCCCCGGCCAGCAACGAGACGTTTTCCTTCGACTATGTCGTCCATGGGGCTCAGATAGAACACCCCGATCCCCAAACGGTCGATGACCGCTTCGATTACGTCGTTGAACCTGGCGCTGCCGCAATAATAGACTATCCCCGTTGTCCCGCCCGGACCGAGGTCCCGTTCCATCCAGGGGAGCGAAAGCTCGTTGAAGAACTTGCGCGGGATGAAGTCGGTGGAGCCGAAAGGATTGGAATAAACGAGGACATCGGCGCCGGCGGCGCGGTAGGCCGCTACCTGCTTTTGGAAAAAATCCGAGCATTTGGCCAGCAGTTCGTCGCGCAGATCAGCCGGCCCCATCATAAGCAGCTGCAGCCATTTCTCGATCCCCATCAGGATGGCCGGCAGGGTCATGGAGGCGGTCAGGTAGGCACAGATCGGGTACTTCCCTCCTCCTTCCTCCTTCAGCATCCGCAGGCACTTCAGTTCTTCCGCAAAGGCCGGATGGGACGCAATATCGTCTGGGATTTGGAGCCTGGCGATGTCGTCATAATTCCTGATGACCATCTCGCCCACGTTGGGGGGCCCGTCCTTGGCATAGATCATCTTGCGGCACCCGAGCAACTCCGCCTCCTTACCGACATAAAAGAGGCTCCAGAGACAGTCGTAACCGTATTTTTCCCGCATCCTGAGTTGTGCCTCGGCAACGTGTTCGCCGCTGGCGTAATACTCCTCAAGGGAGAGCCCCAACTCCTTCGCCCCCTGGTCCAGCAAGTTGCAGAAGACCGGAATTCGGTCGGCCGGGGTACCGTTAATCGCGGCAACGAGTCGTTCCATGCCTGTCATCATCTGCGCACCTCCCGGATTAGATCGGTGATCACCCTGGCTGCCGTAATGCCGTTCTCGGCCCAGGCATCGGCCCCTACGGTTCTGAACAGTTCGGGGTCGAAGCGGAACGGCGCCCCCCCCACGGCAACCTTAATCCGCTCCTCAAGCCCCCGTTCGCCGAGGATCTGTCGCACCCTGCGGCAGCCGTTTTCCCCTCGGGCCGTGTGGACCATCATGGCGGAAATGGCGATTACCTCGGCATCACGGGCCACGGCCTCGTCAACGAACAGTTCCGGCGCCACGTTGAGGCCGAGATCGGCAACCTCGACCATCATGGCCTTAAGGCAGCCGGCGACAATTCTTTTGCCAAGGCCGTGGAAATCCCCCTGGGCGGTGCCGATGACAATCTGGCCGACTATTTCGGGCGCTTTGGCAAAACGGGGCACCATGTCGTCGACCACCTCCGAGGCGATCTGGGCGGCCATGAAGTGTTGGGCAAGACTCACCCCCTGGTTTTCACTGATCGATGTCATGGTCAGCTCAATCGCGGGCACGACGATCTCGAACACCACCTCTTCCGGTGAGATTCCCTGATCAAGGGCATCGCGCACAACCAGCAGCGCCCTGTCCCGGTCGGTGTCCATGACGGCTTCGTTATACTCACTCATAAATTGTTTTAGCATTATTTTCCCCTGTTTCTGCCCGGGTCACTGAACGCTGAAGGATATCTATTGTTCAAGAAGAGTCAAGGTCACCTTTCCTCATCCCTTCCAGCGTTTTGATTCTCTCCTTCAACTCCACCATCCGCAGTTCCCTACCTACAAATGCCTTGTTCATCTGTTCGAGCTCATAATTTCTTCGTTCAAGTTCACGTGTGCGTTCAGCGACCCTTTGCTCAAGTTCTTCATTGAGTCTGTGTATCTTATCTTCCATCTCCTTGCGCTCGGTGATGTCGCGGGAAACCGTCATCACGCTTACGACTCGTCCTTCGCGGTCAAACTCCGGAAAGGCGTAAATGTTGTACCAGTAATCAATGTTGTCCGCCTTTGGCCATATGATGTCTTTGGCCTCGGCAACGCCGCTGTCGAGCACACTGCGAATCAGGTCCTGGTAAACATCAGCACTGGCTGCGGGCAAGGGCGAGCGTTCTATAGGTGCGGTGGCCAGCAATTCCTGCTGAGAAATCTGAGCTACCTTGAGGTATGTTGGATTGACATAGGTGCGCCGGCAGTCACGGTTGTAGCGCGCGATAATGTCCGGTGAATTCTCGACCAGGGCACGAAACACCTGTTGGGCTTCGAAGAGTGCATCCTCCGCCCGTTTGCGCTCGGTGACATCATAATTGATGCCCGTCAAGCGCAATGGTCTACCGTCCGTATCCCGTACCATCTGGCCGTAAGCCTTGAGGTAATGGATACTACCATCCGGCCATACCACACGGAACTCAGTGTCGTATTCCCGTTCTCCGCGCTGGGCAAGTATCGAAATCTCATCGCAGTGGGCGCGGTCGTCGGGATGCACCCCTTTCAGCCAGGCCTCATAGGCGCCGGTAAAATCTTCCTTATTGATGCCGTAGAGTTCATACATCCTGTCATCCCAAAGCAGTTCATTTTTCTGCAAGTCCCAGTCCCAAACCCCCAGACGGGCGGCATTGGTGGCCAGGGAGAACCGTTCGTTCAGCTGCCTTAGCTCGTCTGTCCGCTCCTTGACCAGCTCATCGAGGTGCTCCTGATGCCGTCGCAGTTCCTCCTCCGCCTTTTCCCTGTTCATGATATTGGCCAGAAGCCGGTCTATCTCTTTGGCAGGCTGTTCCTCCCCAAGTAATTCGTCAGGCGGGACGTAGTAGAAATTCCTGCTCACCACACCCCCGCAAATCACCAGAGGGTGTGTGGTGATAACGTCCTTTATGATCTTCGGCGAAAAACGGTTGCGGTTATACTGACACATAGCGAGAGCGTCGTTTTCGGGGAAGAAGTAGTTCAACTTCGCCTCATATTCCATCAGGCGTTCGGTGCCGGGATCTCCGCTCAGCAACCAGGTCATCTCGCCGGCGACCCTTAACGCGGAAAATCCCGCGGCCTTTGCCTCGTCCGTGGCGCGTTTAAGAAAGTCGATCATCCAATCAGGGTCGAAATATCCCAGCTTTAGATATGAGTCCTGCTTGCTTACAACAGTCAGTTTCCCGGATTCGACTGCGGTCTCCACGTCCATGCCCGCCCCCTTCATCCCGTTGATGATCATGGCGGCCGTATTGTCGTCAACGACATAAAGGCACTTTTCACCGCGCTCCAGCCCGATCTTCACAAAGGGTATTATGGCGGAAAACTGTTCCTCCTGTGTCTCATAGATCAGACACAAATGGTCGTGCACCCCGAGTTGCCCTATGGCTTTGACTAAATCATGAAAGCCTCTATTCGGTGTATTAGTCATATTCTCACCGTCCCCTTTCTATGCTTCGTGCTGCACCGAAACAACTGCTGAGACTCTATAAAAACAGTCATCAATTCCCAGAACCTTGATTCCCCGCTTCCTCCAGCTCCCTGATGCGCTCCTTCAACTCCACCATCTTCAGTTCTCGGTTTACAAAAAGTTTATTGAAGCGCTCCAACTCGCGATTCATCTCCTCCAGTTTGGCGGTCCGCTCCTGAATGCGCTGTTCGAGCTCTTCGTTGAGCCGTTTCAGCGCTTCCTCTGCCAGCTTGATTTCAGTGATGTTGGTGAGCATCGCAAATGAACCATGAAAATTTTGCTCGTCATCCAGGATTGGGGTTGCAGAAGCAAGGGTCCAGACCGTCTCTCCGTCTTTGCGGCGGTAGCGTCGTTCGTAATTCCCCGTCTGTCCCTGGTGACGGTTCTCCATTCTTATCAGGTGATCGGGCGCATCCTCTTCGAACATGAATGCGGTCACCGGCCGGCCGATTATCTCTTCTACGGAATAACCGAGCATTTCGGCCATCCTGGCGTTGACAAAGGTTGTCATGCTGTCCGGCCCGAGCGCCCAGATCCCCTCGCTGGCCGTCTCCACCATGCGGCGGTACTTTGCCTCGCTTTCCTGCAGGTCCCGGCGGGACAACAGGCTGGTCAGGCCGTCGGCCAGCCGCCGGTTGATCTCCTGAAAGAGGTGCTGCTCTTCCTGCTGCCATACCCGGGCATGAGAGCACTGGTGCATGCCGGACATCCAGGGCTTGCCGGTTTTGGGGTAGGTGGCCATAGTCAATTGGGACTGTACCCCGAATTGCTGCCTTATCCATTCGGGCAGCGGATAGTCGGACCCCGGACCGAAGGGAACCGGGCTGTCCGTGGCCCTCACGGTTCGGAATATTCTTTGACTCTCCGGCTCCATCGGTATCTCCAGCCCCCGAGTATTCGCACCCGGATATTCCGGCTTGGTGCGTTCCATCGGCACCGACCACGAAGCGGCCTCGGGATCGCAAGGATAGAGCAGCCACGCCCGGTCGCAATCGAAGATTTCTAGCACTGCGTCGAGGACATCGCTCATTAACTGCTCAAGGTCATTCGCTCCCTGTATCGCATGGTTGACCCGGTCCATGCTTTCAACAAATCGGAGATGCGCCAGCCGTTCCACCTCCGCCCGCTTGCGTTCGATGCCGATGGCGATTTCATTGGAAACCGAGGCCAGAGCCTTAAGGGTTACTTCGGTGAGCTTTTTACGGGAGAACATCGCCATGACGCCGACGAGCTTGTTTTCAACGGTGAGGGGGTGACCGGCAAATGCCGTCATACCCTCACGTTTCGCCCATTCTTGATCATGGACACGGGGGTCCCCCATGACGGCGTTTGTAACGTGCAGTTGGCGTTCCGAGGCGATCAGGCCAATCTTTAACTCTCCAACCGGCACCCGGCTGTGGGAACCGTCTATCCTCGAGTACATTCCCGCGCTGGCCTGCAACTCCAGGCAGTTTTCAGCGGCATTCAAAGTCCAGATGCGGGCAAATGCCACGTCGAGGTGCCGGACCAGGGCCTCGGCGCATGCGTTCAGGATGCTCCGGAGATCTTTCTGTGTTGTCAGTGCGCATCCGATTTCTGCAGACAGCTCAGCCAGCATCACCCGCTCGGCCAGATCCTTTTCCGCCCGTTTGCGTTCGGTGATGTCCACAAAGGATACGATTACCCGTGTTATTCCCCCTCCATCTGTGTATTCCGGCTCGGCATTTACCAGAACCCAGGTGACATCATCCCGGGCCGGGCGGCATATTCCAGTCACATAATCCCTGAGCGGCTGTCTGGTGGAGAGCACCTGGCTGGCCGGGTATTCGGCGACCGGCAATACCGAACCGTCCTCCCGCAGGAAATGCCATTCCGGGTCGATGAGGGACTTGCCGAGGAGCTGTCCCGCGGAAAGTCCGAGCAGCTCCTCGGCCAAGGGATTGCTTTCCAGAACACAACCCTGCGCGTCATGGAGTACCATGGCGGTCCGGATCTTTCGGATAAGCAACCGGTATCTATCCTCGTTTTCGCTGTAGGAGCGATTGCTGTCAGGCATCTTGATCATCTTTCACTCCATCACACCTTAATCGCCGCTTTCTCTAACTCAGCGATCCTTTCCTTCAACTCAACCATCCGCAACTCCCTGCCCACAAACGCCTTGTTCATCTGTTCCAGTTCATAATTCCTTCGTTCAAGTTCCTTTGTGCGTTCACTTATCCGTTCTTCAAGTTCTTCATTGAATCTGTTCAGTGCCTCCTCCGCACGGTTACGCTCAACCAGTATCCCGATGAGTTTGGCCGAAACCTGCAACCGCTGCTTGGCCATCTCAATGATGAAGGGGGGGCGGGTGTCGTAGGATCTGGCCTCCCGGATGAGCTCCTCATGATCCAACGCGTAGGACTCGGCGAGAGCTCGCAGTTTTTCAGGATCCTTTGGCGGATCTCCATAACCAAAATTGATGGCCCCTATGACTTCTTCACCAGCGAAGATGGGCACGGCATAGAGCCGTATCCCGCCGTTGCACTCGATGTCCACCGGCGCCCCCGTCTCGATGGCCTGCTTGGAGCAGCAGGTCCAGCAGGATTCGTGGCAGAGCCATTTGCCGGACGCAAGGGCTGAGGCGTTGTCATCGGTACGGCAGAGCCTGCGGGAGGCGCGGTCCATCAAACGGCACCAGAACGAGGCAAATATCCCAAAGGCATAGTCGCCGTTCTTTTCGTAGATCGCAGAAGACGTGTCCAACATATCCAGGTATTCGCTCGCGATGCTGCGTAGAACACCCTTGTCGATGGACCTCGCGATGAGGCCCCCACGGTTCAGCGCGGTCAGATCACCATAGCCCTGGTCATCGGCTGAATCGGCTTTGCCTTCAGAGGAGGAAGGCTTCTTGGATAGCATCCACTCGATTTGCTTCAGCGCCTCTTCCGCCTGCATGCGCTCGGTGCGGGCACGCAGGGCCGTGATGCCGAACGCCAGATCGACTGACAATTCTTCCAGGAGACGTGTTTCGTCCGGTGTGAAGGCATTTGGCTCGGTGGCATAGATATTAAGGACACCGAATGTTTTTGCGTTTTCGTCCTTCAGGGGGAGGGCAATACTGGAGCGATACCCGCACTGCAAGGCCTTTTCCTGCCAGGGGGCGGCTTTGGGCGCCGTCGCGAAATCCTGAATGCAATCGGGTTTTCCGGTCCGTATTGCCGTCCCGCTGGGGCCGCGCCCGCGTTCCGTTTCGTCACAGGTGATGTTGGCGTCGGCGAGATAGCCGTCATCGGCCCCGGCCCAGGCTACGGGACGGACGGTTCTGTCGAGGTCGTTTTCGGCGAATCCCACCCAGGCCAGGCTGTAGCCGGCCTCGTCACAGATGATGCGGCAGATGTCGTTGAACAGGGTCTGTTCGTCCTCAGCCCGCACCATAACCTGGTTACAGCTGCTGATGGCCCGCAGTTCCCGGTTCAGTCGACTTAGTTCAGCCGTCCGTTCCTCGACCCGTTTTTCCAGAGACTCGTTTGCATGCTGAAGGCTAGTGGTCAATGCGCGATTGCGCAGATGCACGCCGACACGAGCCACCACTTCTTCCCGCTGAAAGGGCTTGGTGACATAGTCCACGGCCCCGGCTTCAAACCCCCTGACCTTATGTTCCATATCGGCCAGCGCCGTCATGAAGATCACGGGAATGTCCTTTGTGCTTTCCATCTCCTTCAGCCTGCGGCATGTCTCATACCCGTCCAGCCCCGGCATCATTATGTCGAGTAGGATGAGATCCGGCTGGGCATAATCGGCCCTTTTCAGCCCGCTTTCACCGTCTTCGGCAATGAGAATGGAAGAATGACACTCCTCCAGGTACCCCGACAAGATATCCAGACTGTTGGGATCGTCATCAATGATCAGGATAACGTGGCCAGACAAATCGATTCCGGCCGGATTTTGCTGGTCAGTATTCACGTTATTTTCTCCTTGTTATGTTCAATCAGCGCCAGAATGGCATTTGCCTTGAACCCACAGGCCAGCTCGTGAAGTTTGCCGGCAAACCGGCTGAACCGACTGTCCCTCTCTTCCAGAGCTGCGGCCCAGGCCCGGACTCCCCGCATATCGCCACGCAGGGCCAGGTCATACAATTCCCGCATCTCTTCCGGCGACGGTAGGGTAAGTTCTTCGAGTTCCTGTGCCTGGGCTTCAACTGGTACGCCCGGCAGCGCCGTTTCCCAGACGATCCGGAGCTGAACCTCGATTTTTTCCAGCAGCAGCTCGATCTGGATCGGCTTCGCCATAAAATCGTCGCATACAGCCATAAACTCGTCCCGGCGGCTGTTTTCCGTGACCAAGGCAGAGAGGCCGATGATCCTGGTTTCAACCATCTCCCGGTGCAGTCTCATTTCCTTGGCCGCCTCCAACCCGTCTATTTCGGGCATCATCAAATCCAGCAGCACCAGATCCGGCCGTTGCTCCACCGCCAGGTCCACCGCCTCCCGGCCGTTTCCCGCCGTGGCGACTGCAAACCCCAGTGGTTCCAACAGTGAGACCAGCATCGAGGCGTTGGAAATGTTGTCATCTACCACCAGGACACTCTTCCGTTCGCCCGTATAGCCGGTTACGCTCTTCCGCGCCTTCTCCACGAGCTTGTCTTGCCTAGCCGTCGCGAACGGCAGTTCCACCCAAAATGCGCTCCCTTTGCCTGGCTCGCTCTCCACTTCTATCCTGCCTCGCATCAATGTCACCAGCTGCCTTGTGATGGTCAGCCCCAGACCTGTCCCTTCGCGACTCTGTCCCTCGACCTCAAGTTGGGAAAACGGTTCAAAAATAGTTTCCAGCTTGTCCGGCGCAATCCCGATCCCGCTGTCCCTCACCTCGCAGCGTAACAGTCCGCCCGCATGGTCATAGCTCACCCGCAAGGTGACCTCACCTTGACGCGTGTATTTGACGGCATTGCTCAGCAGGTTCAACAGGATCTGCCTGAGCTTACGCTCGTCCCCCCGCACGTACTCGGGCAGTATGGCGCCGGCTTCATAATGAAAGTTCAGATCCTTTTCCTCGGCCTGTATTCTCATGAGGTTGAAGGCCTGGCGGAGCAGTGCGGGCAGGTCGAACGACACCTCATCGAGGTCCATTTTCTGCGCTTCGATTTTTCCGACATCCAGGATGTCGTTAATGAGCGTGAGCAGGTGTTCGCCGCTCGTGCGCATGATTTCCAACTGCTGCCGCTGCCCTTCGGAAAGGTTGTCCTGGCGCATGAGTAACTGGGCGTAGCCCAGGATGGCATTGAGCGGCGTGCGCAGTTCGTGGCTCATGCTGGAGAGGAAGGAGCTCTTGGCCTGGTTAGCCACCTCGGCCCGCTCCTTGGCTATCTCGAGTTCGGCTGTCCGTTCCCGCACCCGCAGTTCGAGTTCGGCATTGAGCTTGCGGAGATCTTCCTCCCCCTTCCGGACCATTGCGATTTGTCCCTCTATTTTGCTCGCCATCTCAGCCAATGCTCTGCCGAAGGGCTGGAATTCGAGGTATGGGAGGGTGTGGCCCGAGGTGTCGTATCTCCCGGAAGCATATCGGTTCGTGATCTCATTGAGACTCTTCAGGGGCTTGTTCAATGAGGTACGGATGGAAATAGCCGTCACGATCACAACCGCGATCAGGATAAGGAATATGATGAGAATCGAGAAAACGAGTAACCGTCGATTGCTTTCCATGTATGTTGCCGGCGTCAGGGAAACAGATACATCGCCAGTAAGATTTTCCTGATTCCACTGTCTGTGGAATATTTTGCCGGATCTGTTTGTCAGGTCGCCTGCTTTGTCTTTTTTCATGAAAAAAATGACTGCTCCGGACTCATTCCTGATGATCAATTGCGCAATAGATTCATCTCGGGAAACTGCCTTCCCTATTGTCCTCACTCCATCGTCATCTACCGCCCAAAGGGGCACTTCAAGGGTTCCGACAAGGTAAGCAAGTGTCTCGTCCGCTTTTCGTTCAACTCCGCGTACCGCGGACTGGGATACGACACGGTGCATGGCGGTGACGGCAATCACCGAAACGATGAAAACTGTAATGATAAGGCTTGCCGTAAGCCGCCGGGTGATGGACCGGTTTTCAATGGCTTTATCCGGTGAGAGGTTCATGTTTGTTTCACCTTGTTACTATGTCAGCACAACCCCGTGCTTATCTAATTCTCTGATAGACCCCATGCTCCTTGACCTTCTTCAGAGCCTTATTTCAGATACTTATCCAGCAGTTGTTGATATTGTGGGCTGGCTTTCACTCAATTTAGCGCACGGCGAAAATGCTCGACCACCCGATCATCCGTTTTCAGGCTCATGGCAACATAGTTTTCTCCGTCTGCGCCAGCGACAGGGTAAATCCTCTTCACCTTCTCCTTGTCATATTTTTGCAATGACATCGGATCATTGTTCATGACTTTGAACCAATATGACAGTACGATAGGATCGCTCGGCAATATATCGATTCGCCCTAAGAACAATCTCTTGATATTTTGCGAGTCAAGAGAGACTTCTTCAAGATTCTCGCCGAACCCCTGACTACGGAGAAAAATATTCCTAGAATCATCTCGTAGCACGCCAATTCTATATTTCTTGGCGTCGTCCAGCGTATTGACTATAATGTTTGGCCGATCCTTCATCCGGTAAAGATAGACGTGAAAAGGATGAAGCGTACCAACCCATTTAAACAGCTTTTCGCGTGGACGATTGCGCAGAATGCTAAATAGCATCACGTTTTCGAGCCGCTGCGCCATGCTGTATGCTCGCGCCCAGGGGTACACCTGGATCTTCAGATCGCCCCCCGCCTCCTTCAGCATCATCTGTACCAATTCGACTGAAACACCGGTAAGCGATCGGTCGTTTTCCTGTATCTGATATGGAGGTTCAATGCATGTAACGACAGTCACTCGTGACAGCAGCGCGTCCAGATCGGAGTCACTCTGACCTGCTTTAGCCGCTTCCAAACCAAACACCATACATGACACCACGATCATAAAACGTATTAGTCTCATTTTTCGCCTCACTGAAAACCTCAGAACGAAAAAGTCACCTCGATCCAAAACGCTTTACAGGCCCCGATCCTGTGCGAGGTTCTTCTATATTTCACCCTCAGATCGACTATTGTTCGCCACAAACTCTTCGTGAATGTCTCTCTGCTCATGCCACTCGGCCTGTTAATATGTCAGCACAACACCGTACTTATCTATAATTTTTCGATAGACTCCATTTGTTTTGATCTTATTCAAGGCCATATTGAATTTAGTTAGGAGATTCTGCGTATCGGGATATAGCTTTGACGTCATTAAATAATCTCCTATCACATCCAAGGGTTTCGAGAGCGTAAAAAAATTCCCAATTTCCTGAGGGAATCGTTTGCTAATTACATAGGCTCCGACGACTTCATCGGCAATAATCAGATCAACCTTTCCCGCCTTAAGCTTCCAAAAATTCTGCTCGTCTGCCGTCACAAACTCAACGTTAAGCCCTGCCTCAAGAAGTGTTTGCTCATAATAATACCCTCTCACCCCGCCGATTATATAGGCTTTCAAATCGGACAAGCCTGCATAGGGAATTTGTTTATGCACTCCTGTCGGGTTGTAAAAGAAAAACTTTCCTTGTCTGTTAAATAATTTCTCGGAAAAATAGAACTTCTTTTCTCTCTCCGGGGTGCGAACATAAGGAATCGCTCCCCAGGCCTCCTGATTTTCCACGGCAGACTCGCAACGTTTCCACGGCATGAATCTCAACACAAACTTCACACCCATTTCGTGGGCCACCTCATGGAGAACTTCAGTCATAATACTTTCTTCCCGGTTTTTACTGACATACGGAGGAAGTTCACCGGTCGCGATGATTATGGCTGTTTCAGCCAATACCTGCGATGAATACCCGATTACACCTACAATGAGGAAGAGAAACAGTCGCCGTGTTGACATGCGTTGACCTCCTTAGGGATCACTCCCGTCCCGCTTTCTCCAACTCCGCAATCCTCTCCTTCAACTCCGCCATCCGCAGTTCCCTACCCACAAATGCCTTGTTCATCTGTTCCAGCTCGTAATTTCGTCGTTCAAGTTCCTTTGTGCGGTCCTTGACCCTTTGCTCAAGTTCTTCATTGAGTTTAAGAATCTCCTCCTCCGCCCGTTTGTGCTCGGTGATATCGCGGATTATGCCCCGATATGAGGTGGTCACTCCCTTTTCGTCTCTTACCGCGGTCAGGGAACAAAACGTGATCATCTGCTCTCCATTCTTCTTCTTAACCGTAACCTCATACTCTGCGCTTCCCTTTGCATTAACCATCGATAGTATCCATTCTCTATCCTCCGGAAGCACGTATACATCCCGTTCCAGGTCAAGATGCAAGATTTCCTCTTTTGTGTTATAACCGAACATCATCACACCCGTCTTATTCATGTCCAGGATCTTACCTGCGGGGGAAGTGATGAAGAGACAGTCGAAGCATTCCTCATAGAGGGAACGATATTTCTCCTCGCTCTGCCGAAGCGCCTCCTCCGCCCACTTGCGCTCTTCGAGTTCGAGCTGCAACTGATCATTGGAATCATTCAGTTCGGCGGTGCGTTCTCTGACAACTGTTTCAAGCTGCTGTTCGTGCATCTCTATTTTGCGACGCTGTTGATACAGTTCGCAAAAAACCATTATCTTGCTCCGAAGAATGGTCGGCTCTATCGGTTTCAGCAGGTAGTCAAACGCCCCGGCCTCGTAGCCCTTGAACTGATGTTCACTCTCTTTCATGGCCGCAGTGACAAATATGATCGGCAGGCGACTGGTTTTCGGGTTTGCCCTCATCAGCTCGGCCGTCTCAAAACCGTCCATGTCAGGCATCCGGACATCCAGGAGCACTATCGAGAAATCATGTTTCAGCGAGAGGCTTAGCGCTTCATTGCCTGAAGTTGCCTTGAAAATATCAAGCCCCAGATCTTCCAGAAGTGCTTCCAGCGCGGTCAGGTTTTCTGGCCGGTCGTCAACCAGCAGGATCGGGATCTTTTCGATTTCTGTCATCTCCATTGCTCCTTGTCTTTTCCGCTTTGCCGGGGCCTTGCGCTGCCAGGCTGCATAACAGCCCGCAGATTTCCTGTAACGGGAGAACATGGTCGACCTCGACTGCCGCGAGGGCGCTGCGCGGCATGGAGTCCGCCTCGGCGTCCGCAGGATCCTGGACGATCGCGAGCCCGCCTCTGTCTTTTATCAATTTCAAACCCTTGGCTCCGTCCGAGCCGGCACCCGTCAGGATGACTCCGATCAGGGCAGGTCCGAAAGCGTAGGCTGCGGATTCGAAGAGAACATCAACGGACGGGCGGGCGAAATTCACCGGCATATCCACCGAAAGCGCCAAGGTTCCGTCCCTCTCCACCAGCATATGGTAGTTGGGAGGCGCAAGATATGCGATTCCGGGCGTGATAGCCTCCTCTTCGTCGGCTTCCTTGACTCGAATTTTGCAGTGGGCATCGAGCATGCGGGCAAGGTTGCTCCCTGAATCCGCACTCATATGATGCACAATAAGTAGCGGCAGCGGGAAGTCGATGGGCAGAGCGCCAAGCAGGTCCCTGAGCGCCTCCACTCCGCCCATCGATACGCCTGCGACCACCACGCAATACCTTTTCTGCCGTTCCCTAGACATATTTTTTTCTGTAGATGCGCGTGCCGGGCGCGATTTCACCGTATCGGTCCGAAATGGCGCGGCCCGAAAGAGCTTCCTTGATTCCAAGGCAGAGGAATCCGCCTGTTGACAGACTTCCGTCAAAAAGGGTGAGTACTCGCTCCTTCAGCGCCGCCTTGAAGTAGATCAGCAGGTTCCTGCAAAGAATCATATGCATCTCACCGATCCCGGCATCGGCAGTCAGGTTATGCGAAGCGAAGACAATGGCGCTTTTGAGCTTTTGCTCCAGTATGGCCCGATCGTAACGGGCGGTATAATAGTCGGCAAAATCCTTTTTCCCGCCCGCCTTCTGGTAACTCCTGGTGAACTGCTGCATCCTTTCGATTGGATAAATCCCCTCCTCCGCCTGTTGCAGGACTTTTTCATTTATGTCCGTCGCATATATCCTGAAATGACCATCAAGGCCTTCCTCACTAAGGAGAATGGCGAGGGAGTATGCCTCCTCGCCCGCGGCGCATCCCGCGACCCAGATCTTTATGAACGGGTAGGTCCTGAGGTGCGGCACTACCTCTTCCCGCAGGGCCTTGAAGAATTGAGGGTCCCGGAACATCTCCGAGACATTGACGGTTATCCCCTCCAGCAGGCCGCTGAATAACTCTCGGTCACGCAACACACTCCCTTGCGCCTCGGAAAAGCTGCCAGATCCCGACTTCTGGAGCCACTGCATAAGTCGCCGTCTGAGGGACGCCTCGGCATATTCCCTGAAGTCATAACCGTAGACCTGGAAGATCCCCTCAAGCAGAAGCCTGATTTCTATGTCCTCGATGTCTTGCGTTTTCATTCAACCTCCCACGCGGGGCAGTCCCCTGTTCTTCACGCCGGTCGGTAGAGCCAGACCCTGAGGAGCGATAGGAGCTTTGGTACATCGAGCGGCTTGGATATATAGTCATTGGCCCCCGCCTGGAGGCATTTTTCCTGGTCGCCCGCCATTGCCTTGGCTGTCATGGCTATGACGGGAAGGTCCTTGAAACGCGGGTCAAGCCGGATTGCGCGTATAGTCACATAACCGTCCATCTCGGGCATCATGATGTCCATGAGCACGATATCAATGTCCGGATGCTCGTTTAACCGGGCCAATGCCTCCCTGCCGTTCTCGGCCTCTACCACGATCATGCTTTTATCGGTCAGGATGTTTGAGAGCGAAAAGACATTGCGCATGTCGTCATCCACCAGCAGCACTTTTCTCCCTTCAAGCATAGCCTCCTTGTCAAGCGCGGCTCTGATCATCCTCTGCTTTTCGCCGGGTAGTTCGCTCTCGACCATGTGGAGAAAGAGTGTGACCTCATTCAAGAGCCGTTCCGGGCTTTTGGCCCCCTTGATGATGATGCTCTTCGCGTAATGCTGCAGCCTTAGCTCCTCTTCATGGGAAAGGTCGCGGCCTGTGTGAATGATGACCGGGATGGAGCGGAGATTCGCGGACTGGTGTATATGCTCCAGCAGATCAAAGCCCGACATGTCCGGCAGGCCGATGTCAAGGACAACGCAATCAGTCTGCTCGCGGCCGAGGAGGTCAATCGCCTCCCCGCCAGTCGCGGCGACGCTGATTTCAAGGCTGGGGTCCTGAAGGAGGCTGATCATGCCGTCTGCCTCGCTCCTGTTGTCCTCGACTATAAGCAATCTTCTCTTAGTCTTGGTAACGCTCTTCTCTATGTTGCCGAACACCTCTTCGAGCTGCTCAGGCGTGACCGGCTTTGTATAGAATCCCACGGCGCCCATTGACAACCCCTTCTGGCGTTCATCCAGACAGGTGATGAAATGCACCGGGATATGGCGGGTGGCGGGATTGTCCTTGAGGTTCCGCATCACGCCCCAGCCGTCCATCCCGGGCAGCATGACGTCGAGTATGACCGCGCTCGGACAGTAGAGGTAGGCAAGATGAAGGCCGCTGGTGCCGTCAGCTGCCACAAGGCAGCCGAACCCTTTTTCCTGGACCATGGCCATCAGGGTCCTGGCAAAATTCAGGTCGTCCTCTATAACCAATATGCTCTTGTCACCCTTTTTCAGACTGTCCCTGTCATCCGGAAGTGGGCGCGAAATTTGAAGCTGTCCGGCGGTCTCGCCGATAACAGGCTCTCCTGGAACGGCTGGCATTCCTGCTTGGGTGGCCTTCAAAACGGCCGGCACTAGCAACGGCTCATCCCCGGCCTTTCCGGCAAGTGGCAGATAGAGGGTGAAAGTGCTTCCCTGGTCTCTCTCGCTTTCAAGCGTAATATCGCCCCCCATCCTGCGGGCAAGTTGCAGAGATATGGACAATCCCAGCCCGGTGCCTCCAAACTTTCGGCTCGTGCTGCCGTCAGCCTGCTTGAAAGCCTGGAATACCAGGTCATGTTTCTCCTTTTCTATCCCTAACCCGGTGTCCTTTACACAAAAGACTAGCGCCGGCACCGACAAAGGATTTTTCCTGCCTGCTGGGGCCGATATAGTAAGGATGACTGACCCTTTTTCAGTGAACTTGAAGGCATTTGAAAGCAGGTTTTTCACTATCTGCTCGGTGCGCTGCTCGTCTATCCGTATCGTTTCAGGCACGCCCTCCTCCACAACTATGCTGAAATCAAGACCCTTCTGCTCTGCCTGCTGCCGGAAAATTTCGTCGATTGTCTCAGAAAACTCGGCCACAGATATCTCTTCATATATCAGCTCAATCCGCCCCGCCTCGACCTTCGAGAGATCGAGAATATCGTTTATCAGGTTCAGTAGGTCCTTGCCCGCGCTGTTTATGGTCCTAGCAAACTCCTTCTGCTTGTCGGTAAGGGTGCCGTCCTTGTTCTCCATAAGAAGGCTTGAGAGGATCATCATGCTGTTAAGCGGAGTTCGGAGTTCATGGGACATATTGGCGAGGAATTCCGACTTGTAGGCGCTTACCTTCTCAAGGTCAACCGCCTTGCGCCCAAGTTCCGCGCTCGCCCTCTCGACCTCCACGTTCTTTGACTGGATCTGCTTTCTCTGCTGCTCCAGGAGCTCGGCGCGCTCCTCAAGTTCCTCGTTGGTCTGTTGCAGTTCTTCCTGCTGCACCCTGAGTTCCTCGGTCTGCTGCTGGGTCTGTTCGAGAAGTTCATTTATCCTCTGGCGGGAGTGTGATACCCCAAGACCTATGGCAATACCCTCCATTGCCTGATTCAGGAAATCGAGTTCCTTCTCGCTGAACGGCTTGAAGGTGCCGAGTTCCATCGCGGCCACCAGCGCTCCGTTATGGAGCAGCGGCAGGGCGACGATGTTTTGGGGCACTGACTCGCCGAGGGCGGAGCCGATCTGAAGGTAATCCGGGGGGATATTCGCAAGACAGATCATCTTCTTTTCAAGGGCGGCCTGGCCAATTACCCCTTCTCCAAGGCGGAAGCGATCACTCAGGTTCTTCCTGCGGGTAAAGGCGTAGGTGGCCGTGAGCAGAAGGGCCGGTCCCTGGTCGTCATACAGGTAGAAGGCGCCTGCGCCTGCCTTGAGATACTCAGCCAGGAAGGTCAGGACCTTGTCGGCCATTTCGGTTGTTTTTTGTTCTCCGCGCATAAGGGCGTTCAGTTCATTGAGCCCTGTTTTTAACCAGTCGCGGTCCTGTACTTCCTCACGGCTGCCGCGTAGCGATTGGGTCATCCGCGCAAATGACTGATCAAGCAGGCTTTGAGTCTCACTCATGCTGACAAGCGACTTGAGCAACCTACCCGTTTCATCATTGCTCAGGCTGCCGGCATCGATATTGAGCGGTTCTGACTGGGTTATGTTCTGGTCCAGATCGCCATTGGCTATCGCCTCTGTCACGCTGGCCTTTTCCTCCCCTCTCCTTGCCAGAGACTGGACCACTTCAAGCCCCTTGCCTAAAGCTACCGTCACGCTCCGTGTAATTATCATGGCTGTCACAACCGATATTAGTACCGCGGCAAGGAGCAACCCTAACATCCCGAGGCTTAACTGTTTGTAGGTGCGCGCGCCGCTTGCATAATGTTCATCCGACTCATCAAGATTGTAAGACAACATCTGATGGATGAGATCTTCCAACTCCTTGAAAAACAGGGCAACCTGCGACCTTTGCATCTCCGATGCTTCGTCGTTCTTTTTCTCGTCGGCAAGAGCCATTACGCGCCCTGCGGCCTCAAAGTAGGTACTTGATGCCTGCCGGATAGTGGACAACAGTTGTTTTTCCTTCGGCACCATCGGCATCTTGTCAAGTTGACTCAACAAATCATTCATCTGGCCTTCTTCACGTTTGATCCCGGCAACAATCTCCTGGCGGGAGCTTTTATCTGGAGAAAGCAGGTATCTCAGCACTTCGCGTATGTGCTGTTGGGCATGATGGTTGGCCTCGGAGATGATGACGATCGAATGGATCGTGTCGTCATGGGTATCATCAAGGAGCGTCTTGATATCCCTCATACCGCTTATGCCGTAATACCCGATTATGCAACTGAGGACGAGGACAACGACATATCCAGAGAGCAGCTTGTCTCTGATCTTCATATTCCAGTACCATCCCATGATGATCGTCCTCCTGTGTTCGAACTGTTATTGCTAAGGCTCAATAACAAGTTTATTACTTAAGACTCAGTATCCAGTAGGTGCTGGTACTATCCACTTATTTCCTTCTCAAGTTCCTGGATCCTCTCCTTCAGCTCGATCATCCGCAGCTCCCGGCCAACGAATAGCCGGTTCATCCGTTCCAACTCGGCATTCTTCTCCTCGAACTCGATAGTCCGTTGCCGCACCCTCACTTCAAGTTCGGCATTGATCAGGCGGACCTCTTCCTCGGCCCGCTTCCTCTCGACGATCTCCGACTCGAGGGCGACATTCAACTGGTTAAGCTCCGCGGTGCGAAGAGCCACCCTTTGTTCAAGTTCGTCGTGGGCATGTTGCAGCGATCTCTCCGCCTGCTTGCGCTCGGTGATGTTCTCAATGCAGACTAGGCAGAGATCCTCGTCGGAGAGGGTGAAAAGCGATGTGGAAATCAGGAAGGTCAGTTCCTCGGGCTGGCCGCGGTGCCCGAAAGAGATGGTGGCTTTCACCCCCCGCTGGTTTCTGCCCGTGGCAAAGGTCTCCTGCACCGCGGAGCGCACCGCGCAGTCGCCGCATTCCGGGCCGAAGCCGCACCACTGCGCTGCATCCGTCGCATGCAGGCAGCGCAGCGCCTCGCCGCAGCTGCGACCGACCATCTCTTCCGGCGTCCGGTTGGCGAAATTGGACGCGGTAGCGTTGGCCTTGCGCACCCTGCGCTCCCGGTCCACCAGCAGCATGACCAACGGCACGTTTTCCAGCATGGCGGACAGCTCGCGGCGACTATCGGCCAACTCTCTCTCGATCCGTTTACGCTCGGTGATGTCCATCTGGGCGAGGACCATGCCGTTGACTTCGTCGTCGACTTTCAGGGGGATGGCGTTGAGCAGGAGGGTATGATCCTCCCCCTTAGCGTCGGTGACCAGGTACTCTTCCCCGAAGACCGACTCTCCCCGTAGCGCGCGGCTCGAAGGCATGTTGGCCGGGGTGAGCGGCGTCCCGTCCGGGAGGCGGGCCTGAACCCGGCTCGCGACCTCCTCGCGCGTGCCCGTGGTCGGGTCGAAACCGAACACCTCCCGCGCCGCCGGGTTCGTTCTCAGCCAGCGGCCGTCGGGCCCGTGCAGGGAAACCAGGAAGGGCACGGCGTCAATGAGCGTATTTATTTCCGCAGCCCGCCGCTGCTCGGAGAGCTGCCATTGTTCGTCCTTCCGGTTGATCGACCTGGCCGTCAGCCAAAGGAGCCCCAACAGGAGCGTGGCGTAAGCCAGCGCGACCAGGAGCGCCCCCGCCTCCGGGCCGAATAGTCCGCTCCGCTCGCCGTAACGTCGCAACCAGCCGACCATCAACGGGATCAGCAGGATGGCCGGCAGGAGCCGACGGGCCATGACACCGCCGGCCCGATTGCTGGTGAAGGCCCCCATCAGCCAGCTGTCCGGCTGCAGATGGAGCATCGCGACGCTGGCGATGCAGAAGGCGAGGCCGGTGTTCATGGCCACGGAAACGTTCAGCAGCCGGTGCAGTGATTCGACGCCGAGGAGGTAACTGAGGACCACCAGATAACCGCTCAGCCCCACCAAAACCATGAGCAGATGTGCGGCATTGGCGGCGCGGCGCCTTCCCCTGGCCAGGAGCGCCAGGGAGCAACCGGTGCAGAGGAAAAGGATGGCGGTCAGCAGGGCCGGCCTGGTTCCAGGCTTCCAGAGCAGGTTCAGCACGGGGATCAGCCGGACCGTTGGGGCCTGGCCGGCGCCCAGGCTGACGACATAGAGCGCAACGGTCGCGAGCCCCGCCAGGCCGACCAGAAGTGCCGGAGCCTGGAAAAGAAATCGCCGGCGTGCGGCGGCCGGATCCCTCAGCATGCAGGCCAGTTCGACGGCAACCAGTAGGAAGCAGAGGGCGGTGATGATGCTCATCGCCTGCCATTTGGCCAGGACGCTCTTGAACAGCGTGATCTGGAAAAGCCAGCCGGCCAGGGCCAGCAGGGCGATACTCGCGACGACCAGGGTCGCCAGCCAGGCGACCGACTCGGACGAGTAGTAGAGCGGCCGGCGCCACCATTTTGTCCTCCCCTCCCCCTGATTCGGGATTGCCTTGTCGGAGCTACTCTGCACCATCATTTCCCCCAATGACTGGTCCGCTCCCTCACGCCTCGATCCTGAATTCGGCGCCCTCGGCGGTGTTGCGCACCGAAAGCCTCCCCGGTATGTTCTTCTCGATGATGATTTTCGACATGTAGAGACCGATGCCGGTCCCCTTGTCCGGCCCCCGGGTGGTGAAGTACGGATCGAAGATCTTGTCCAGGATCGCTTCGGGGATGCCGCCCGCGTTGTCGGCGATGGTGACCACAGCCCGCTCTCCCTGGTTGAACATCTCGATGGCTATCACCCTTGGTTTTTCGTCCATGCGTGCCAGGAAGGCGTCCCTGGCGTTGAACAGGATATTGAGTACCACCTGGGAAAATTCATTGGGATGTCCGTTGATGACCGGGTCGCCCGATGCCTTGACGCTGATCGCTATCTGCATCTGCTTGAAACTCAGTTCAATGAGGGAAATCGTTTTCTCCACCACCTCTTGCACATGGAAGGTAGCCTTTTCCTTGTCCGGCTTGAAGAAATTCCTGAAGTCGTCGATGGTTTTAGACGTGTGCATGAGCACTTTCATGAACTTGGCGACGCTTGCCCTTAGGTACTCCCCGTCGAAGTTCCCTTTTTCGTACATCACCGGCAATTCCTGGACGATGAGCCCCATCTCGTTAAGCGGCTGGCGCCACTGATGGGCTACGTTGTTGATCATTTCGCCCAGCGCCGCCAGGCGACTCTGCTGCAGCAGCATGCGCTCCTTTTCGCGCAACTCCTCAAGCGCCAGGAGCCGCTGCGCGGTTTCCTCCTCAAGCTCGTGATAGGTTATTTCCAACTGCGCGGTTTTCTGGTTCAAGTCCTCCACGATGTTCATCAATGCTTTCTGGCTCTCCACCATCTCTCTTCGCTTGGCCTCCAGTTCGTTGGTCCGTTCGACAACCCGCTGTTCCAATTCCGCATTGAGCCTGAAAATTTCCGTCTCCGCCTGCTTGCGTTCGGTAATGTCCCTAGCCGCCGCGAGAACGCCTGTAATCCGGCCTGTTTCATCCCTGTAAACCGAGGCGTTGCAAAGGACAGGCGTCACGTGACCATCCCGATGCTTGAACTCCAGAGCGTAATCATATACCGCACCTTCCCTGAAGGCCTGGAGATACCCTGCCTTGGCCTTGTCGGGATCGGTGAAGAAGTCCGAAAAATCCCTGCCGACCAGTTCCTCCCGCGGAACCCCCGTCACCTTTTCCGTGGCGCGGTTGACGTCGGTGATCCTGCCGACCGTGTCAATGGTTTCCAGCGGATCGAGGCTCGCCTCGATCAGGCTGCGGTTATAGACGCTGGCCAGTCGCAGTTTTTCCTCCATCTGCTTGCGCGCGGAAATATCGCGCGCTATTGTCGATGCGCCGACAACCTTGCCGCTGTCGTCAAGGATGGGAGACACTGTCAATATGACCTCGCACCGGCTGCCATCTTTGCGCAACCGTGAGGTTTCCAAGTGTTCAATCGACTTTCCAGCTTTGACGTGATCGAGTAGGTCCGACAGCTCTTCCGCCTGATCCTGGGGAACCAGTATTGAGATTGAACGTCCCACGATTTCTTCTTCCCTGTAGCCGTATAAAAGTTCCGCCCCTCTGTTCCAGGTGAGGATAACGCCGTCCAGGTCCTTGGCGATGATGGCGTCGTCGGAGGATTGGACGATGGCACTCAGGAGGTGCTCCTTTTCCTCCGCCCGCTTGCGCTCGCTGATGTCGCGGAAGATGCCCCTATAGGTCGTGATCATTCCCTTGGCGTCTTTCACAGCGGTCAAGGTGAATTGCGCCGGCATCGGTTCGCCGCTCTTTTTCTTGACGACAACTTCAAATTCGCCGGTACCCTGCGCGTTCACCAGGGCCTGTATCCGCTTTCTATCCGGCGCATAGGCGTAGATATCTCGCACCAGATCGAGCTCCAGGATTTCCTCCTTGGCCTGGTAGCCGAGCATATGAACGCCCTTTTTGTTAATGTCGAGGATTTTTCCGGCGCGGGAAGAGATGAAGAGGCCGTCGAAAGACTCTTCAAAGATAGTCCGGTATTTCTCCTCGCTCGCCCGTCGCGCTTCCTCCACCCGCTTGCGTTCGGCGATTTCTTCCAGGAGAACTTCATTGACGCCCCTCAGCTCCGTCAATGCTGTGTCGCGTTCGCTTATCAGGGAGGTGATCAGCATGGTCATTATGGAGACGACACCTGTGTAAAGTTGCGTCAGCAGGAGCGAGACATCGGGCGATACGCCGTGATATATAAACACCCCCTTAAGGGCGCCCCATATCGAGAAGCACAATATCAGCAGTATCAGGCAGGCGGCTTCGAATTGGCCGAAGCGTAACGCGGTCCAGACGATGAGTGGAATGAACAGATAGGGAAGAGTGAGCCCTTCGTCGAATACAACCCAGCCGACAAAGGCCAGCAGCGCCAGAATCCCCGCCGCCTCGATTATTCTGAGGGGCGTCCAGCCCGATTTCAGTCTATTGCCCCTGGTCATTATCGCCGGAGTCATTATGAGGATTCCTACCGCATCCCCCAGCCACCAGGTCGAAAATGTCAGCGCGAAATTGCTCCAGGTCCCGATGAGAATACCGAGGGTGCCCGCGCCTACCAGGGCGCTTACTGTTGTGCCGAGAAGCGCGCCGAAAAGCACGAATTTGACGATATCGCCGGTACGCCCGAAAGGATTGCGCCCCCCGGTGAAATGGAGGACCAGGAAACCGCTGGCCAGCGCTTGCAGGGTATTGCCGGTTGCCGTGCTGAAGGCTCCGGCCAAGGCGAGTGGTGTTGTGAAGCCGAGGCCCGTCAAGGTGTCAAGGTTCGCGAAAAAGGCGCCCAGGGCAATCGCCGGCCAGATCCGGTAACCGAGCAGGAGAACGCCGGCCAGCGCCACGCCGGCCGGCGGCCATATGGAGGTCGCATTGACGGTGTGGAGGGCCAGCAACAGGCAGAGCTTGGCGACAATGTAGTAGACGCCCGCGCCGACAACCAATTGTCCTAGTCGTGTCGAAAATATTTGTGACCGAAGATTTCTCATGTTTCCCCGCATGCCCCGCACCGGCTTATTTCTCCACCCGCTCCAGATCCAAGATCCTCTTCTTCAGCTCGACCATCCTCAGTTCCCGGCCGACGAAGAGCCGGTTCATCCGCTCCAGTTCCGCGTTCTTGGCGGCAAGCTCGGCGGTCCGCTCCCGCACCCGCTGTTCGAGATCGTCCTTGAGCCTGCGCAGCTCTTCCTCCGCCAGCTTCTTTTCGGTGATTTCGGTGAGCATCGCTAAGGAGCCTTGGAAATGATGCTCATCATCAAAGATTGGGGTCGCGGAAACAAGTGCCCAGACCGTTTCCCCGTCTTTATGGCGATAGCGGCGGTCATAACGCTCCGGGAGGCCCTGGCGGTGGTTCTCCATTTTTATCAGATGGTCCGGTACATCCTCCTCGAACAAGAATTCGGTCCCCGTCCGGCCGATCATCTCTTCGCAGGAATAGCCGAGCATCTCGGCTATCCGGGCGTTGACGAAGGTGGTCACGTAGTCCGGCCCGAACATGCAGATCCCCTCACTGGCGGTATCCACGATGCGGCGGTACTTCGCCTCGCTGTTTCTCAATGCCTCTTCCGCCAGTTTGCGCTCGATCCTTGCACGCAGGACCATGATGCCGAACGCCAGGTCGCCTGACAGTTCTTCCAAAAGACGCCTTTCGTTCGTGGTGAAGGCATTTGGCTCCGTGGAATAGATGTTGAGAACGCCGAAGGTTTGTGCACTTTCGTCCTTCAGAGGCAGGGCGATACTGGATCGATAGCCTCGCTGCAGGGCGCTGTCGCGCCACGGGGAGGCTTGGGGATCAGTCGCGAAATCCTGGATGCAGATACTATCTCCGCTCCGGATGGCTTTGCCGCTTGGGCCGCATCCGCGTTCCGTGTCGGCCCAGGTGATGTCTGCGGCGGCGAGGTACCCATCCTCGGCCCTAGCCCAGGCCACGGGGCGCACAGTCCTGGCGTCATCGTTCTCGGCATAGCCCACCCAGGTCATGCGGTAGCCGGCCTGGTCGCAAATGATGCGGCAGATTTCGTTGAGCAGGGTCTGCTCGTCCTCTGCCCGTACAAGGAGTTGGTTGCAGTTGCTGATGGCCCGTAATTCGCGATTCAGCCGATGCAGTGCCTCCTCGGCGAGCTTGCGCTCGGTGATGTCCACAAAGGAAACGATAACCTGGACTATTTTCCCCGCATCGTCGTATTCCGGCTCGGCATTTACCAGCACCCAGGTGACATCGTCTCGGCCCGGACGGCTGATCCCCGTCACCTGGCCCGTGATCGGCTGATTTGAGGAGAGCACCAGGCTCACCGGATATTCTGCGACAGGCGAAACGGACCCGTCCTCCCGCAGGAAATGCCAATCCTGATCGATCAGGACCTTGCCTGACAACCGATCAGCGGAGAGTCCGAGCAGCTCCTGCGCCATAGGATTGCTGCTCAGGATAATGCCCTGACCGTCATGGAGCAGGATGGCGGTCTGGACCTTCTGGATGAGCGACCGATACCTTTCCTCGCTAGCGCGCAGTTCGGCTGTGCGCTCCCTGATTTTCATCTCCAGGGTATCCTGGGACTTCCAAAGCGCTGCTTCCGCCTGCTTGAGTTCTCTGAAAATCAGGTCAAAGGGCTCCTTGAGCCCGGTTACCAGTATGGCCCGGTAGATGAGATAGAAAGCCGCCAGCTTGGAAAAATGGCCAACCAGGTTGGCAAAGCCATACGCGCTAACGTATGCGGTGAACGATATTTCGGAAAGGACCGTGCAAGCTACCGAAGAGGCCGTGAGGAAGAAAACCGTGTCGGTGAAGCATTTGCGTTTGCGGTAAAAGAGATGCAACGAAGCGAGCAGGAGAGCGGATATCAGGTATTCGCTGCTGATTTTGAAAGTGGTGAGCCCCTTCCCCTCGATGAAGCAGTCCGGGAAATTGCCGGTGAACACCATCGCCACAAGCACCGTGACCGCTACGGCGTAGGTTCCGACAATGGCGCCGATGTTCACCCTGCGCTCCGCGAACATCGGCGCTGCAAAGAGGGTGACCGCCTGCAGATAGCGCGCTGCTATCCAGAGCTGGGTGGGGAGGTTCGTTCCATAACCGGGGAATACCCCCATTCCTTTATAGGCAAGGGTATGGATCAGGTCGATCAGGGCGATGAAAACATAGCTTATGCCAAGGAGCCTGAGATAGCCATTGGTCAGGTACCTGCGTGAGTTCCAGGTGAGTATGAAAAGCGTGAAGGCTACGGCAATGGTGATGATCTCGACGACGCCGTGGAACAGGAGATAACTGTAGCGACTGCTGAGGTAAAGCCCCAGAACAATGGCGCTGATTGCGCCGATGTAGGAGATTTTATCGGAGCTGTTACTCTCGAGCACCCTTTTCTCCCTTTTCTCCTGATTTGGTTTCCAGCACCCTGATCCGCTCCTTCAGCTCGATCATCCGCAGTTCCCGGCCTACGAAGAGCCGGTTGGTCCGCTCCAGTTCCGCGTTCTTGGCCGCAAGCTCGGCGGTCCGCTCCCGCACCCGCTGTTCGAGTTCGTCCTTGAGCCGGAGCAGCTCTTCCTCCGCCAGCTTCTTTTCGGTGATGTCGGTGAACATGGCGAAGGAGCCCAGGAAATGATGTTCATCGTCAAGGATGGGGGTCGCGGAAGCAAGGGTCCAGACCGTCTCCCCGTCATTCCGGCGGAACCGCCGTTGGTAATTCTCCGACAGCCCCCGGCGACGGTTCTCCATTTTAATCTGGTGATCGGGCGCGTCCTCCACGAACATGAAGTCGGTCAACGGCCGACCGCTCATCTCCTCGCCGGAATAACCGAGCATTTCGGTCATCCTGGCGTTGACTAAGGTGGTCATGCTGTCCGGTCCGAGCACCCAGATCCCTTCGATGGAAGTATCCACGATTCGGCGGTACTTTGCTTCGCTTTCCCGCAGCGCCTCCTCAGCCAACCGGCGCGTTTTGTGCTCCCTGAGCTCATCGAGCGCCCGCGTCAGCGCCAGGGGAAGCTTGTAAAGCCGGTCCTTCAGAACATAGTCAATGGCGCCAAGGTTGAGGAGTTCCACGGCCTTTTCTTCGCCGACGGCGCCGGTAACACAGATGAAAGGTATGCCGGGACAGAGAGTCTTCATCAGCACAAGAGCCGCCGGTGCATCAAAACCGGGAAGCAGGTAGTCCGCAAGGACGAGATCGTATCCGCCGCGCTGCAGAAAAGTGGTGAATTCCTGTTCGTTGGAAGCCCAGTCCATCTGAATGGAAAAACCGGCGTCGATCAGCCGTTCCCGGATGATCTCGGCATCCTGTGGTGAATCTTCGAGATGCAGAATCCGCAGCGGTCTCTCAGCGTCTTTTCCATTGTTCATACGTGGATACTCCTTTCGGCGGTAGTTCGTTAAGCATGGCCCAGAAGCACCTGACCTGCTTCACCGCTTCAACAAACTCCGAAAATTTAACCGGTTTTACCACATAGGCATTGCTCCCGAGTTCATAACTCCGGATCAAATCCTGCTCTTCCCGCGAGGAGGTCAGCATCACCACCGGGATAAGTTTCAATGCCGGGTCGGAGCGGATGGCCCGCAGCACCTCGATACCGTCCATGCGCGGCATCTTGATGTCGAGCAGCACCACAGCCGGATTGCCGGGCTTGCGCGTCGTGTATTTCCCTTCGCAACGCAGATACTCCATCGCCTCCACGCCGTCCCTGACAAGAGTTACCCGGTTGGCCAGTTTGTTGTCGGCCAGGGCCTCAAGGGTCAGTTCGGCATCCTTAGGGTTGTCTTCGGCAAGCAGGATCGGTTTCAGTTCAGACATGGCTTTCCTCCTTGAAAGTCGGCAAGGTGAAGTAAAACGTGGCCCCCCGGTTCAGCTCGGCCTCGGCCCAGACTCTGCCGCCATGACGGGTGATAATGCGCAGCACGGTGGCCAGACCGATTCCGGTCCCCTCGAATTCTTCCTGGGAGTGCAGGCGCTGAAAGACGCCAAAGAGCTTGCCGACATACAGCATGTCGAAGCCCACACCGTTATCCGAAACAACGAAGATGATTTCACCATCCCCCTCCCGGGCACTGATCTCGATCCGCGCGGCCTCTCTTGGCCGGGTAAATTTAACGGCATTCCCCAGCAGATTGGCCCAAACCTGACGGAGCAGGGCGTAATCACCACGGACGGGCGGCAGCTCCCCGATGACCCATTCGATGGTGCGACCTGTATAACTCTCCTTTAAAGGGGTCAGCGCCTCCTGAAGCGCCTGGTTCATGTCCAGGCTTTCCCGGCGCATCTCCGCCCGCCCGGTCCGGGAAAACTGCAGCAGGTCGTCAATCAGAACCCCCATCTGGCGCGCGGAAGCGGCAATGGTGTCCACATAGTGCAGCCCTTTATCGCTCAGGCCATCGCGACAACGCGAGACCAGCATGTCCACATACCCGTCAATATGCCGCAAGGGCGCCCGCAGGTCGTGTGATACCGAGTAGCAAAATGCCTCCAACTCCTGGTTGGCCGCTTCCAGCTGCGCGGTGCGCTCGGCTACCCGCTGTTCCAGTTCGGCATGGAGCTTTTGAATCTCTTCCTCTGCACGTTTACGCTCGGTGAGATCATAGGTCAGCCCGACGAATCCCGTGATCCGGCCGCTTTCATCCCGTAGCGCGGTCACGGACAGAAGCACCGGCACAGGTGTCCCGTTCTTGCGAATGAAAGTCCACTCGTTCTCCTCCGGCAGGTTACGCCGGGGGCGGGCCGCAAACACATCGAATCCAGGCAAGATCGTTTCACCCAGTTCTTTGGACAACTGAAGGGCGCGCCGCGCGATCTCTTCCGGATCGTGCCAGCACGCCGGAGTCTGTTTGCCGACCACTTCGTCGGCCGTGTAACCCAGGAGCCGCTCGGCGGCGGGGTTGAAGCTGCTGACAATCCCATCGGGAGACGCAGAGATGATGCCGTAGGCCACATTGTCCAAAAGCGTCCGCTGGAAGAGGCTGAGCCGGCCCAAATCATTGTCCCGCTCCTGGATCGCTCCCATCATGGCGTTGAAGCTCCGGCCAAGCCGGGCCACCTCGTCGGCGCCGGAGGCCGGCACGCGTTGTTGGTAGTCGCCCCGGCTGCGAACCAGTTCGATGGTCTCGGCCAGGGTGGAGATGGGGCTGACGATGGTCCGTTGCAGTGCCGCCCGCAGGCCAAGGATGGTGAACATCAGCAGGACGAACACCCCCGCGGCGAACAGCAACAAGACGTTTCGAGTTTGCCGATTAAGCTCGTCCAGGCTCATAACGAGGTGCAGATGCGCGCCGTCTTGCAGGCTCTGCGTCAACTCCGCGGTGTCATGGTGCAGGTAGACGCCGTCGGGTTTGAGCCGATTGGGCCGGAATGCAGCGTTGGACCCGCGGCGGTAACCGGCCAGCAGCCGTCCGTCCCGCAAAACGATTTCCGCTTCCAGAATCTGCGGATTGGCCCGCAGGGTATCGAGAATTTCCCGTGCCCGTCCGGGGTCCTGGAAGGCAACCGCCGCTTCCGCCCCGACGGAAACCAGTTGCGCGTAGGGCTCCATGATCTGCCGGGAGCGACCTTCCAGCGTGAGGGTTCCAAAGAGCGCCAACGCCGCGCCCGCCAGGGCGAAGGCCAGCAGCGCCGCGCCCGCCAGCGCGAGAGCGAGCTTGCCGCGGATGCTCATTCGTTGCAACCGGATCATCTCAGCCTCCGCATGGTCCCGTTCTCCACCACCTCACGGGTTACTTCCAGCATCTTGGTCTGAATCTTCAAGGAAACGGAGCGGGCCTGATCGAGGTTAACGCTTATTTCCACGTGTTCTGCGACCTGGAACCGGATGATTCCCCCCTCCCGGAGGAACCCGGGGGCGTCGCCCACCGTCAGGACCGGCCGGTTCTTTAACGTGGCAAGGGCGGCGCGGCGTGCCGCGTTCTCTTTGTACGCCACAAAAACGATCTGGCAGGACGGCAATTTATCCAGCGCCTCGGCGCGAAAGATTTCAAACGGGCGCCCTTGTTCCGTGCGCCCCTGGAAGGTCTTCTCCATAACCTCGCCAAAGGGGTCGCTCCCCAGGATGCAGATGCTCCAGGGAGAGCGGTCGGCGGCGAACGCATTAGACGGCCAGGTCACGTAGTGGGTGAAATTGCGCAGCAAGGCGGCTTTCACCTTGATCGGATCGCGCGTCACCAACTCCTGGGCCGCCGCGGTACCTGGCAGGTACACAAAAAACAACAGACAGATCAAACCGGTCCGTCGGCCGGCCCAGGGCAGGAATCGCGCGGGCATCGGCGTTTCTCCGCATATCGGGACGCAGCTGGCTACTGCGCGAATTATATGAGCAAGATCTGTCATGGCTAAAAGGCAAGTTTGGCCGAAAGCGCCACCGAAGCCGCCTCCGATGAGTAATCCGAGCCGCGGAAGTAATACATCCGCTTGTTAAGGGTTTTGTCGGCCCAGCCCAGCATGTTGTAGGCATCTGCGCGCAGCGTCAGCTGTTTCGTAGGGCGATATTCCAGCCCGGCATTCCAAAAAACGCTAGGGCCGTAGGCTGCATCGTAACCCGGCTCGCCCAGCGCAAAACTCCGGGGGGGGCTTTGCGCGCCGTTCCAGTCAGCCAGATCCTTGGCTCCCGGAAACCCCCAATACGCGCGCAGCGAAGTGCTGGCGGTCCATTTTCCGTTCAACTCCTGGATCAGGGCGAGCTTGGTGATGTTGTTGGCCCAGTTGGCCAGGTCGTGCCCGTAGCCGTACGGTTCGGCGCTGATCCCCTGGATGGTGGTGGGGGTTGCCAAACTGGAATCGAACAGCTTGCTGTATCCATGCGAGAGGGTCAGCCTGGTTTTTTCCGAGCGGAAAGTTATCTCCGGCTCCAGACCCCAGATCCTGAAAGTGCCCACCGCCGCAGAGTGATTGGCAGCCGCATCAAAACCAATGGCGTCGTTTTGCTCCACGAAAACGCTGCACCCGAAATTCCAATGCTCGTCGTGCTGCCGTTCGTAACGAAACTCGAGGCTGTCCAGGGTTTCAGTCGTTCCCTGGGTGCCGGATTGCACATACTCTTGCCGCAACTCGCCGTCACCGTTGCGGCGCACCGCGCGAGCGCCGATCAGCTTGAGCGTGTCCTGGGGGCCAGGCGTGAAGACCAGCGCCAGCCGCGGCGAAACCAGCCAGTCGGTGTAAGTCTGCTTGTCCACCCGGGCGCTCGCAAACGTGGTCCACCGCGCGCCCAAATGCCACTGGTGCTCCGCCAGAAAGGAAATGGTATCAGTTTGCCATGCATCTTCGACCGGCGGAACGCCGGGGGCCGGCCCGAAGCCGAGGCGGGGCCCGTCAAACCACATGTGAGAGTATTCCAGACCGAAGGCAAGCGACTGCTTTTCGTCCGGCGTCCAAGTTCCCAGCATACGGCCATACGCCTCGTGTTCCTGGCGATTCTGGGAGGCCGCGGATTGATCATAAACCCAGAGGCGATACTGATACCAATCGTAGCTCACGAACGTCTCCAGTTTGAAGACCTCACTCAGATCCATTTTGTATCTGGTGGCGGCTGTGATCTGCCGGTCCAAGTTCGTGCGTCCCTTTTGGGCTGTTGAAATATCCACCGTCTGCAACGACGTGCGCATCGAACGCACCACGCCGCCGCCCTGGGTGAAGCGCGCCCAGATTTCCGCCGGACCGTTCACGTAGCTTGCGTGATACTTCATTTTCAAAATATCGCCCGCATCGTGCAGGTTCGGCTCGGGAAACGCCACCGGCTGGCCGGAGACAACGGCCGGCCCCGATCCGGGGGTGGCGAACGACTTCCCGAACACATAAGGCGAATCATGCTGGTTCGATCCGCTTTGGTCCGCCACGCCGGCATAGAGAAAGAGTCCCGACTTCTCGTTGAACTTTTGACCAAAACGAAATTCACCGGCGGTGAATTGATCCAGGAAACCCTGGCGAACTTGCGCGTCGGCTCCTTCAAAAGTCAGACCGTTGTAGGTTTCGAGATTGATGACTCCCGCCAGCGCGCCGGCGCCGTATGTCGCGGATGCAGGACCATGAACCAGTGTCACGAAACGAAAGTCGCCCAGCAAAGGGAGATCCCGCTCGCTTTCGGCCCCGACGAAAAAGCGATTATTCATGAGTTTGCCGTTTACCCGGAGCAGGTATTTATCGTCCCGGTCGCTGATGATCCCCCGAATGCCGAAGTGATCCAGATGGGTGTTGTGCAGGATGAGCTGGGTGTTCGGCGCGTAAATCTCCAGCGCCTCGTTGAGGTTCCGCGCGCCGCTTTGTGCGATGGTCGCTTGGTCCAGAACGGTCGTCTTCGCCGGAACCAACCGAACCTCTGTGGGGGTCAGAGTGGCCGATTCAATCCGCATGCGGCTCAATTGTTCGATGTCCAAACCGCCATACTCCTCCGGCTCACCGTTCCTGGACTGAACCAGGTTCTGGCCGGCGTGGTCGTCCGCCGTTGCAACGGGCAGGTGCTGCAGAAAGATACTGAGCGCCAAAGCGATCCTGACAGCCGTGCGCATGTTGGAACCAGGCAAGGGCTTTTTCATCTGTAGCCTCCTGTAGTTTATGCCTGAGAACTCGCCTCTGAAGCGGCCCAACTCGTATTCCGTGGCCGCATCAGGTTTCTCCTCGACTTAGTCATCTCGGTATCGATTGTGCCGGTCATTTCTCCAGCTCCTTGATCCTCTCCTTCAGCTCGATCATCCGCAGTTCCCGGCCTACGAAGAGCCGGTTGGTCCGCTCCAGTTCCTTGTACATCTCCTCCAGTTCGGCGGTCCTCTTCTTGGCCAGCTGTTCGAGCTCCTGGTTCAGTTTATGGAGTTCCTGCTCCGCTAGTTTGCGCTCGGTGATGTCGTGAAAGGTTGTTACCACCGCATATTCTCCGGCAACTATCATCGGCTGCGAATTGAAGGAGACCCAGGCCAGGGTTCCATCGGGCCTGTGAATCCCCATCACCACATCGGTTTGCGGCTCCCCGGTGCGCAGGGTGACCATGGAGGGGTGGAGTTCAACGGGAAACGGGGTGCCATCTTCGCTAATCGCGCCCCGCTGCGGGTCGTCAGGGGTCCGACCGAGTATCTGTTCGGGTGAGCGCCCCTCGATCCTGGCGGCTGCGAGGTTGACGGCGGTAATTTCCCCGTCGGACAACTGCAGGCAGATCCCTTCGGCCATGGCCGTGACGAGCGAACGGTAGAGCGTCTCGCTCTCCCGCAGCGCCTGTTCCGCCAGCCGCAGTTCGGTAATATCCTGCAACACTCCGAACACCCAGCGAGGCCGCCCCGTATCGTCCCGGATCACCTCTCCGTAGCTGTAAATGAACCTCACCTCGCCGTCCAAATGGACAACCCGGTACTCCACCTCGATAGGCGGACCACCATGCACCGCCAGGTCAACTGCCTCGGCGACTTTCGCGCGGTCCACCGGGTGAATCAGCTCCAGAAGTTGCGCCACACTGAAGGTGGACGGCCGGTCCTGAAGGCCCAGGATGCGGTAGGTTTCATCAGAATACGTGATGTGGTCCGTTTCCAGGTCGCGCTCCGAGTGCCCGACATGGGCGATGCGCTGAGCTTCCTCCAATTTGCGTTCACTCTCCTTTAGCGCGGTAATATCCCGGCAAATCGCCAGCGCGCCGACCACCTCCCCTTCCCGGTTCCTCTCCGGCACCACGCGCAGAGCGAGGACTAGGGGATTTCCATCCCGGGCAAGCCAGTCAACAATGATTTCGCAGGGAATGCCGGTTTCCATGACCCGGCGCAGCCGCGCCTTGTATGCATAGATCGGCATGGTGGCACGCCATTGCCAGTCGAGAGGCGCATGCAAGGCCTGGCTGAGAGGCATGCCGGTTTCCCTCTCGTGGGCCGGATTCACGTAAACTCGACGGCACTCGCGGTCATACCGGATAATGACGTCCGGCACGTTTTCCACCAGGGCGCGGTACTCCTGTTCGCGGACACGCAGCATTTCCTCGGCCTGTTTGCGCTCGGTGAGGTCGATAAAGGTGATTACATTCCTGTCGCCGATGGAGGAGAAGCGGAACTCGATCATGCGCCGTGAACCGTCCCTGCAGGTGACGGTCGCCTCCATCGCCTCCACCGGCTCGGTCTCGTTTGGTTCCGTCTTGGCCATATTCAGCATCTCGCTCCATCTGGCCTTGATCTCCTCGCGATACGCCGCATCCGGATAGGCCAGAGGCCACCAGTGCGGGATATCAGGAATATCCTGGTTCGTGTATCCGAACAATTTGGTGAAGTTTTTATTAAGAAAGCCGACCCGATTCCCGACCCCGGATTCCACGCCCATGGCCACGGGCATGCTGTCGACAAGTTCTCGGAGCTCCTCTTCGCTTCCCTGCAACTCACCGTTCAGCCTTGCAACTTCCGCGGATTGCTGTTTCAGCTGATCGATGGTTGCGCGCGAGCCGACGGACATGGCGTTCAAGGCGGCGGTCAGCTCCCGCAATTCCCTGCCGGAAGGAAGGGGGATCTCCTCGCCCAGTTGCTCCTCGCCGGAGGAAATCTGACTCGCCCTGGCGCCGATGGCCCGCAGCGGAGAATAGAGCAGGCGCCGGTTCAGCCAATGCTGCGACGCGTAGAGAAAGCCGAGAAGCGAGACCAGGAACAGGGAAAGCTGCAGGGACGTCCGATTGGCACGTCCGTAGGCTGAAGCGAGCGGGATCCGAACCGATCGCGCGGAAACGACCTCACCCGCGCTTCGGCCGAAGCTCCGTTCCCCGCCGTAATGGCGCAACAGACCGGCCGGGGCGGCTTGCGGAGTGCCGTGACAGCTGGTGCAGGACGCTTCCATCGTCTCCCCGCGCCGGAGGAGGGTGAAAACCGGCTCGCCGCCGATGGTGCGCACCGCGGCGCTCTCTATCAGCGTTGGGGCGGCGTTGAGTTTCTTGATAAAGCCCCGTTCATAGTCGTCGGCCTCGTTCTCGGGACTGCGGGCGTTGATCGCGCTCTCCTTGTAATAGTAGCGGGCGTCGCTGGACGCCCTGGAATGCTTGTTGATTTCGCGTATGGCGTAGACCGATATCCATTCGGGCCCGGAATACCCGGACTTGGCAAGGGGCGCAAGCATCTCAAAAGGTTTTCGTCTCGACTGATCGTTGAAATAGGCACGGATGGCGCGATTCTGATCCAGGATCAGGCGGGCCTGGACCCGTGCGTCAGCGAGGGCGTCACCCTTCAGCTGCCGATTGACCGCTATAACCACGGTAACGGCCGCACAAGCAAACAGTACCCCGGCGATCAAGGCGACACGGTTACCGACGCTCGTATTTGCATTTTTTGTGAAGTTCATGATGGCTCCGCTCGCTCCTTTTTACGCCCGACTTCCTTCTCAAGTTCGGAGATGCGCCCTTTCAGCTCGATCATACGCAGCTCCCGGCCCACAAAGAGCCGGTTCATCCGCTCCAGTTCCTCGTTTTTCGCCTTCAGTTCGGCGGTTCTGTCACTGACCCTCTGCTCCAGCTCTTCGGTGAGTTCATGAAACGACGCCTCGGCCGACTCCCGCTCCTTGCGGGCGCGCAGGAGCATCATTCCGAAGGCGAGATTGCCGGACATTTCCTCCAGCAGCCGGATCTCGTCGGACGTGAAGGCGTTGATCTTCGTTGAATAGATGGTGAGGATGCCGAATGGGTTGTCGGCTTCGTCCTTAAGCGGAAGAGCGATGCTGGAGCGATAGCCGCGCTGCAATGCCTTTTCCCGCCACGGTGCGGCTTTCGGCTCCGTCGCGAAATCCTGGACGCAGTCGGTTTTTCCGGTCCGTATGGCAATCCCGCTGGGGCCGCGTCCACGTTCCGAATCGGCCCAGGTGATGCCGGCATCGACGAGATAGCCGTCCTCGACCCCGGCCCAGACCACCGGACGGACGGTCCTGGCTTCATCGTTTTCGGCATATCCCACCCAGGCCATGCGGTAGCCCGCCTCGTCACAAACGATACGGCAGATGTCGTTGAGCAGGGACTTTTCGTCCTCGGCCCGAACCAGAACCAGCTGGCAGTTGCTTAAGGCACGGAGCTCGCGATTCAGCCGATGCAGTTCCTCCTCGGCCAGCTTGCGTTCGGCGCCGACGGCGATTTCATTGGAAATCGAGGCAAACGCCTTAAGGGCTAGGTCGCTGAGCGGGTTACGGGAGAACACCGCCATGACGCCGACGAGCTTCTCTTCAAGGGTGATCGGGTAGCCGGCAAACGCCGCCATCCCTTCCCCTCGCGCCCATTGCTGATCATGGACCAGGGGGTCTCCTAGGACGGAGTTCGTTATGTGCGGCTTGCGTTCCTGGGCGATCATTCCGATCATGCATTTTCCAACCGGCACCCGGCTGTGGGAGCCGTCTATGCTCGTGTACATGCCGGCGCTGGCCTGCAACTCAAGGATATTTTCGGCGGCATTCAGGGTCCAGATGCGGGCGAATGCCACATCGAGGTGCCGAACCATGGCCTCGGCGCATGCCATCAGCGTGCTCCGAAGATCACCCTGCTTTGTCAGAGAGTATCCAATGTCCGCCGAAAGCTCCGCCTGCATCACCCGCTCGGCCAGATCCTTTTCCGCAAGCTTTTGCTCGGTGATATCCACGCACGACCCGACGTATCCCAGGAAACCTCCATCCTGCGTGTAGCGCGGAATACCCGCATCGAGGAGCCAGCGATACTCGCCATCCGCGCGCCGCAGCCGATAGGTCATCTGAAATGGCCTGCGCGCATCGAAGGATTCGGCGTAGACGCTCATGCAGTGTTGACAATCGTCGGGGTGTACTCCCTCGGCCCAGCCGTTGCCAAGTTCCTGTTCCAGGGTCCGCCCGGTGAAATCCAGCCAGACCGCATTAAAGTACGTGTACAGCTTTTCCATGCCCGACATCCAGATGAGAACGGGCGCGGTATCTGCCAGGGTACGGAAGCGCGCTTCGCTCTCGCGCAACTCATCGTCCCGCTCCGCGAGCGCGTCCAGCATGGAGTTGAACTCGCGCGCCAGAACGGCCGCCTCGTCGGAACCGGAGAACTGAGAACGCGCCTGATGGTCGCCGACGCGGACCAAGTCGATGGTATCCAGGACCGCGTAGAGCCTACGGGTAATACGGAGCCCCATCAGCCAGGCTATGAACGAGCCGATGATGATTGCCGCGAGGGCGTAGAGGATACCGGCCCTGGTGATCTCCGTCAGTTTCGCGCCGGCAGCCTGCTGCCCGATGCCGACGCGCGCCCAGCCGACCAGACGTCCTCCGATCACGGCTGGAACCGCGACGTCAACCAGTGGAGGAGTGCCCGAGAGCACCGTCTGGCGGGCTTCGCGGGGCAGGTCCAGCATGTAGAGACCCCGTCGGTACTTCTCGGTGTCCGCCAGCACGCGTCCCTCTTCATCCGCGAGAATGGCGAAGAGTATCTCCGGATAACGGCGCTGGGCCTCCACGATTTCCTGCAGACCAGAGATGTCGTCAGCGGCGAGCCATTCCGCGGCGGATATGGCGAGTGCCTGGGACAATGCGGTCGCCTCCTCGATCTGGCGGTCCAGGAGCATGGCGCGCTGACGTAGCGTCAGGTCGCCGATGAAAAGGGCCATCATCACAGCATGCACCGTGGCCACGCTGACAATGAGGCGGCCGCGCAGCGTGCCGAACAGGAAATTAGAAAGTTTCCTTAGCATCATCGCTTCTCCACCAGCCGAACCTCCCTCTCGAAGCGGGAGACGTAGCGGCGCACCACCTCGTAATCCGCGTCCGAGGCGGGAAGGAAGCGCGCCGTTTCCATGCCTGCGAGGATCGTTTTCCCTTCCTTGGTCTTATCGAGCCCGAGCAGGAGCACCCGGACCTGTTTCACCACCCGCGCGGGGACGTCGTTTCGCACCATGACGGAGTTGTTGACCAGCGACTCCGTTTCCCAGATGACCTTCAGCTCCGCCGCTTCGCGCGGATGATCCTTTTGGAATGCCCGCCATGGCGGCGGCCAGGTCGCGCCTGCCGCGGTCAATCTCAGATAGGCGTTCATGATTGAGGACTCCTGGGAGCCGACATAGCGATTTTCCAGGTCGGCATTGACGTCGATGCCGTGATCGTGGAGAAAGAATTGGGGCATGATGCAGGCAGCCAGGGCGGTGTGAGAGGGGTAACTCACCGACTTCCCCTTCAGATCGGCGGGGCGTTTCAGGTCGCTGTCCCGGCGCACCACGAAGATCCCCTTGAAATCCCGCGGCTCTCCGGCCATGGCGATTACCCGGTAGCCGACCTTCATGGCCTGAAGGGTCTGCCATGGGTTGGGAAGAAGGAACTCGTGCTTACCCGCCCGGTATTTTTCCTCAAAATTGGCGTAGTCACGCGATGCCTCCAGGTCCAGGCGCGCGCCTTGCATCCGGGCGTTGAGGTAATCGATGAGAGGCTGATAAGCCTGGGTGAGTTTGACGGGATTGTGCAGCGGGTGAACCAGGAGGTGATAAATAGGTACGCCGGCCGATTGAGGCTTGGTCCCGAATTGCGGAGCGTGGCCTTCGGGTTTCCGGTTGCAGCCGAGAAGCGCTCCCAAAAGAAGCGCCAGCAGGAAAATTGGCAAAACTTTGCGGTCCATGCTCCCCTCCCGTTACGGGTCCAGTCCCCCGTTCTTTTCGCCCTGCTGCCGGACGAGTTGCTCCAGTTTCAGTATTTCGTTCTTCAGTTCCGCCATCCTGACCTCCCGGCCCATAAAGAGCTGGATGGTCCGCTCCAGTTCCGCGTTCTTGGCCGCAAGCTCAGAGGTCCGCTTCTGCACCCGCCGTTCGAGCTCCTCGTTGAGACGGCGGAGCTCTTCCTCCGCCCGTTTACGCTCGGTGATGTCCCGGCAAATCCCCACCAGCCCCAGGACTTTCCCATTGGGGCCAATGAATGGCACTTTCAGGGTATCCATGAGCACCCTGCGCCCATCCGGATAGGTCACCCACTCCTCGTCTTGCACCGTTTTCCCGCCTTCAATCACCTGCCGGTCATCCTCCCGAATGAACTCCGCTCTCTCGCGGTCGAAAAAATCGAAGTCGGTCTTGCCAATCTGTTCGTTTTTCGAAAGGCCGATGAATTCCTCAGAGGCCTTGTTGCAGCCGAGATAGACGCTGTCACGGTCCTTGATGAAGATAAGATCGCTCGCGGAGTCGATGATGCAGAACAACAGGGCACTCTCCCTCTCGAGTTCTTCCTCCGCCAGCTTACGCTCCGTTATGTCACGGCAGGAATAGAGTCGCGTCCCGCCATTTATGGATATCCGCTTCACATTCACCAGCAGGGAGCGGACCCTACCGGTTTTGTCGGTGATGTCCCGCTCAATGTTCCTGATTTCCCGCAACGCCTCCAATTCGCTCAGAGGAAAAGGATTTTGACCCAATAAGCCCAGGATGTTGCCCATGGCTTGCACCTCCTGGGAGGAATAGCCGAAGATGATGTCCACATTGGGGCAGATATATTTGAACGTGCCCGACTCATCGGTTGAAAATATGGAGTCCGACATGTTCCCCAGCGTGAGACGGTGAAGTTCCTCGCTCTCGCGCAAGGAAGCTTCGATGCGATGGTGGCTGATGGCGATCGCGGCGGTGTGCGTGGCCATGTCGATGAGCCGTTGATGGTCTGGACCTGGCAACGAGGGGTGGCGGTAATACATCGCGAACGTGCCAAGCAGCAGCCGTTGCGCGTCGAAGATCGGCGTGGACCAGCAGGCACGCAACCCGTGCTGCAGAGCAACCGCCTTGTATTCGTCCCAGAGCGGATTGGTGGCGATATCCTCCACCAATACCGCCTCTCCGCGATACGCCGCCGTGCCGCAGGAACCGACCTTCGGCCCGATGGCTACCCCGTCAAACGCCGAGGAATATTCCGGCGGGAGGCTGGGCGCCGCGCCGTGACGAAGGTGCCCCCCCTCCTCCAGCAGCAGAATCGACCCGAGCATGCCGGGCGGCGCGTGCTCCTCGATGATTCGCACCAGTTCGGCCAGCGTTTCAGGCAGCGGCGCGTCCTTGGCGACCAGTTCCAGCACCAGCTTCTGGCCGTTCAGCAGCACCTCGGTCTTATTGCATTCGGTGACTTCAAGCGCCAGTTTCTTGTTGCTATGTCGAAGCGCCAAGTTCTTATGGCAATCATCCGGTTTCATGGCGGATCTCCTCTGGTCTGGGATCGGACCTCTCACACCTCGATCCTGAATTCGGCCCCTTGAGCTATGTTTCGCACGGAAAGCCTCCCTCCCATGTTTTTCTCGATGATGATTTTAGACATGTAGAGACCGATGCCGGAGCCCTGATCCGGCCCCCGGGTGCTGAAGTAAGGATCGAAAATCTTGTCCAGGATATCTTCGGGGATACCCCCGGCGTTATCTGCGATAGTGACCACGGCTCTCCCGCCCTGCCTGCCCATCTCTATGGAAATCACCCTCGGCTTTTGGTCGTTGCCCGCCAGGAAAGCGTCCTTGGCATTGAACAGGATGTTGAGTATCACCTGAGAGAATTCGTTGGGATGCCCGTTCACGACCAGTTCGTCCGTGATCCTGATGTTGATCGCTATCCGCAACCTCTTGAAACTTTCCTCGATGAGGGAAAAGGTTTTATCGACCACCTCTTGCAGCTTGAAGGGGACCTTTTCCTTGTCCGGCTTGAAGAAATCCCTGAAATCGTCGATGGTTTTAGACATATGAGAGAGCACTTTCATGAACTTGGCGACGCTTGCCTTGAGGTATTCCCGATCGAAGTTTCCCTTTTCGTACATCATCGGCAATTCCTGAACGATGAGGCCCAGCTCATTGAGCGGCTGGCGCCACTGGTGGGCTATGTTGCTGATCATTTCACCGAGCGCCGCCAGGCGACTCTGCTGCAGCAGCATGCGCTCCTTTTCGCTCAACGCCTCCAATGCCAGGAGTCGTTGCGAGGTTTCCTCCTCGAGCTGGTGATAGGTTTTTTCCAGTTCTTCATGCTGCAGTTCCAGCTTTGCCCGGTTTTTTTCCAAATCCTCGGTCCGCTTCGCGACCCGGAGTTCCGACTCTTCGTTGGCCTTTTTCAGGTCGCCGATGAGTTCGCAGTTGCGAATGCTGATGCCGATGATTGAGGCGAGCCCCATGATGAGACTGATGTCGCTCTCCACTAGTGGTTTTTTAGTTTTCACGTTCTCGACGGCGAGTACGCCAAGCGAGGCGTCCTCGCAGACGATCGGGCAACAGATAAAGGCGCGGGTTCCACTCTTTTTCGCACAGGCGAGGGTACCAGCTCCCAGACTCTCTTCGACTTGGTCCAGGTTGTTGACCAAAAACGGTCTCTGCTCACGGAATGAGATCACGTAGACCTCCTGCTCGCCATTCCGGTCAAGCCGCAACGGCAGGGCACCGAGGCAGAGCAGATCCTCCTGGGAATATCCGAAGCTGGTGCGCAGCTCAAGACGGGTCTTGTCACTGTGGACCAAAAGGATGAGCCCGCGGTCGTAGGCGAGCCGCTTTTGCATGATCCGGGCGACGTCGGGGAGCATCTCCTCGACACGCGTGTAGCATCCGAGCCGGTGACCGATCTCAAGGGTCAGCAGCGCGTTGTTGTAGTTCACGTTGATCTGATCGAGCAGATTGTCGATGGAATCCCGGGTGCTGTTGAGACTTGCCTTCAGCGCCTGTTTCTCGCTCTTGTCGGCGGCCAGGGCAAGAAAAAGAACAGCGCAGAGGGACACGGGCAGGGAAGCCGCAAGGAAGTTCCATTGCCCTGCCGCCATGAGGATAAGGTTGCCGGCGGCAAGCACGACTGTCATGAGGTTCCGCGCCTTCTTCAGGAAAAGGAAGAACGTTTTATCCCAGATGATGATGTATCGGCAGACCTTCCCACCGTTGAACACGCACTCCGGATGCTGAATGGTGGGGAGATGCTCGACCTCGGGGAAATACTGCAAATCCGTTATCTTATGGTTGACAATGAGAATCGCCGCCTCGAAGAATCCTATCCTGTTTTCGCACTGGAACGGTTTCTCGAGCCCCGGTTCGATGGGGGTGACCACGATCTCGACCATGTTCGAGGAGATATTGCGCGACTCGTAGCGGGAGGACCTGGCGAGGTTCGCCGTGGTCTTGCTGATGATCTCAAAGGTACTGGAAGCGTCCACCAGGCCCAGGATATACTGCCTCATCGTGCCGAGCACGTCGGGCGAAACCGCATAGCGTCCGGCCTCACGTGCGATCTTCTGGTTGCCGGTCATCTGAACGAGCTTCTCGTAAAAGCGGTCGACCTGTTCCTGCTTGAACCAGTGCGCCTGGTCGGCAACCTCGTACTCCTTCATCCCCGCATAATTCAGGAGTTCACCGATATCGACATAGCCGTATTTGTGCTTGATAAGCATGAGGTATGATTTGATTATTCTGCTGTTATAAAGAGGAGTGTTTTGCAATCCAGTTGATTCCATGTAATCACGCTCCCTTTCATTTCATACTGTTTTCTTGACGCTTCTGAATAGGCCATCGCAATACCTGAAATATTCGTCTCCGAACTGAATGTTGAGTATCCAGAGCATGTAAACCTTATCGTAGGGAAGCGAGTGTCGTTCCAGATAGGAAAACGGGTACTTCAAAACTGGCATCGAATGCCCCTCGTAGTGCAGACTGACCCGTTCCAGGGAGAGATCCAGCAGTTCAGGCTCGATGTTCTCGTCAAGAATTATCAGCGTGACGCAGTTGGTGAGATCGGCCATGTTGAAGCCGGCGTCCGTGCAGTTCGCCAGAATGAGGGCCTTCAGGGTTCCCTCCTTGCGCAGCGAATAAGCATGCTTCTCCTTCTTGAACCCCAGTTTCCGGTATTCCTGAGCCAGTTCGTCGCTCCCATCGAACCCCTGCTGCAGATCGAAGGCTTGGGTCATGAGTCCCCCCGACTCATGACCGTAGAAACTCTCCAATTCGCTGCAGTCGAACGGGGTGCTCGGTGTCAACTCCCATGGTTCGGGCAGATTACGGTCGCCAAGCGCCCCCCCATGGAAGTGGGAATAGGCGAATTTGTCGAGGGAACAGACGCGCTGGTCTTGGTGTTGCCTGGCAAAGCCCCCGAAAACCCGGTTCGGAAATTTGTTGTCGGGCCGGTAGTAACAGTAGACAAAATGCAGGTGCGCGAAATAGAAGTTCCCCAGCTCGTTCAGGTAATGGCTGATCTGGTCCAGCACCGCAAGCCCCGCCTTGATGGATACCGTTTTCCTGGCGGCATGGTGGTGAATCAGCCAGGCGTTTTCGTAAAAGCGCACCATCGCCATGTGTCCCAGGATGGCGCCACGGTCCTGATAGATGAAATGCCGGGCGATCTGGGGATTCTCACCGTAAAGCTTCGCGTAGGTCTTCTTGATCTCCAACTTGTTGTTCTGGAAGAATGCGTATTTCGCCGGATAGATGAATCCGGTTTCGAAAAAGAAATCCCAGAGATCGTCCATGTCCACGTCGGTGCAGACGTACGATTTCTTGTTTTCCACCTGGTGCAAGATGGACAGGAGTTTCACATGGTCACGGATATCCATGTCGAGAATCGCCACCCCGCACCTGACCGATCCTCCCCCTGTCCCGTCTTCGAGGGAATTGCGAAAAACCACCTGCGCCCTGCACTTGAGACTCAGGCCCTGGGCAAAGCTCAGTTTGAGCTCCGGGATGATCATCCCCGCCATCAGGACGGAGTCCTCCGCGTTCTCCTCCACCGAAAAACCGGACCCCGATAGATCGGCTATTTTCAGGTTGATCCTCCTGCCGATGAGGGGATGCTCGAAGACGATATTGGGCGAAGGGACCAGTTGCTGCCGGGAGTTTCGGTACTGTTTCCCCTTGAACCTATGTATGCTGCTGTATACCTGCCTCAGCACAAATGTCCGATTCGACCGCAGGCAGCTCTGCCGAATGATCTCGCAGGCGCCGGTATAAAGGACCGTCTCGCCTGCCGACAGGCGCAGGTTCACCCGGGTTTCGGGGTTGATCCACTGGAAGGTCTCCGGTGGGTCAATGTCCCCGCCAGCGCGCAGCGAAACCGGCGAGAAATCAGTCAGCTCGCCATGGAAAATGGCGCCATGCTGGCTCATTTGAACCGTGATCCCAGAACTGGGATGCCGTTTAATTTTCCTTAGATGAAATTCGCGACAGGTAACCGGAAGGGTAAAAGCGATCCCCTCCTCGCTCTGGCCGATGACTTCCGGGTTTACCAGGAGATATTTCTTGCCGTCGGGAATGAGAAGGTAGTCGAAACGGTAGTTCTTTAGCAGCTGTTTCAGGCTGGGAACCTCGGCCCAGCTGCAGTCCAGGCGCTCACCGGCGCAGGGGAGCGGCCGTGCACGGAGGAAAATGGAGTTGTCGTAGCTTACATGCCGCAGATTGACCAGGATGGTCTGGTCCTGGAAATTTAGATAGTTGAGCCTGTTGACCAGGTGGCTCTTGGCGACACTCCTGCCGGGATCGGAAACGTCCTCTTTTGCGCCGGACTCGACAAGTTGGAGCGGCTTGGATGCATTACCCATGTTCTGCCTCGTTGCGGTCCCTGGGGCCGGCGCTATGCATTGGGAATACCTTTCATCTCGTGCCGGGTGCACCTTTCCCCACTCAAAGCTCGATGCGGAATTGCGCGCCGCAGCCGACGTTCCTTACGCTCAAGCTGCCGCCCATGCTCTTCTCGATGATGGTTTTCGACATGAAGAGCCCGACGCCCGTCCCCTTGTCAGGGCCCTTAGTGGTGAAGTAGGGGTCAAATATCTTGTCTATGATGGACTCGGGGATGCCACCGGCGTTGTCGGTGATGGTAACGACGGTACTGTTCCCTTCCAGGTCTACGTCGATGGCGATTCTGGGACCCTTCACTTCCCGTGCGGCGAATGCATCCCTGGCATTGATCAAAATATTGAGCAGAACCTGGGATAGTTCGTTCGGATAACCATGGACGACGGGATCACCTGCACGGTTGATTTCCGTCCGTATCTGTTGGGCGTTTAAACTCCCCTTCAGAAGTGAAATGGTTTTTTCGACCACATCCAGTACCCTGAAATCGATCTTCTCCTTGTACGGTCTGAAGAAATTCCTGAAATCGTCGATGGTCTGGGACATGTGCTGGATGGTTTCCAAGGTTTTATCGACATTGTTCTGGAGGTATTCCGCGCTGAACTTGCCGGCTTTATGGGTCATGGACAGGTCCTGGGCCAGGAGTCCCAACAGGTTAAGCGGCTGGCGCCACTGGTGCGCGATATTGCCGATCATTTCGCCCATGGCTGCCAGACGGCTTTGCTGCAACAGCATGAGCTCCTTTTCACGCAGCTCCGCCTGCACGCTGAGATGCCCCGTGATTTCGGACTGGAGCGCCTGCCACATCCCTATCCGCTCGTTGATTTCCTGCTGGAGCCTTTCGACGCTCTGGCTCAGCTCCGCCGTGCGCTCCGAGACCCGCTGCTCCAGAATTATATTGGCCTGCTCCATCTGCTCCTTGATCCGCCTGGTTTCGGTGATGTCGAAGCAGGTGCCGATATAGCCGAGAAAACCGCCGTCTTGCGCGAACCTCGGGACTACCGTCTCGGTAAGCCAGGCATACTCGCCGTCGCCGCGACGCAGGCGGTATTCCATGGAAAACGCCGTGCGGGCCTGGAAGGCGGCCCGGTAGGTATCCAGGCAGCGCTGGAGATCGTCCGGGTGCACCCCTTGCGTCCATCCCTCGCCCAGTTCCTGGTTCAGGTTCCGGCCGGTAAATTCCAGCCCGGTTTTGTTCAGGAAGGAAAGCTGCGCGTCGGGTCCCGACTCCCAGATGATGACCGGCGCGGTGTCGGCCAAGAGCCGGAAACGCTCCTCGCTCTCCAGCAACGCCTCTTGCGCCCTCTTGCGTTGTGTGATGTCCTCGACGATGGCGATGAAATATTCCGGGACGCCGGCCGCATCCCGGACCAGCGAAACGGTCAGATTCACCCAGACGTTCGCGCCCCCCTTGCGGACATGCCGGTTTTCCATGACGCAGGTCTCGATTTCGCCTCCAAGCAGGCGACGGACCTGCGCCAGATGCTGCTCCACGTCGTCGGAATGGCTGATCTCCTGAAGAGTCAGTTCCTGCAACTCCTCCATCGGGTAGCCGAGGATATCGCAGAGTTTCTGGTTGATCTGCAGCCAGCGACCCTCCAAACTGACCTGGCCGATGCCGACCGCTGCCAGATTGAAAATAAACTGAAAGCGTTCCTCGCTTTTGCGCAGGGCCGCCTCCAACCGCTGCACCTCCGGTGTATCGCGCGCTGCCGGGACAAGACACGGCACCTGTCCAGTAGCATCGGAAAATCGATAGCCTTCCTCCCCTTGCTTCCCGCCACTCTCGGAAGTAACCTCCATCAGCGCGATAAAGTGGGTGGTGTTGCCATGCTTGTCCTGAACTGGCGCTATGAAAAGATAGGCACGGAAAATCTCCCCGTTTTTTCTTCTGTTGACCAGCGTCCCCCGCCAATCCTGGCCCGCGGATATGGTTTCCCGAAGATTGAGGCCTTCTCCGGAGCCGGCATCGAGAATCTCGAAAAAATTCGGACCTTGTTCCAACTGCTCCGAGAGGCTGTAGCCGGTCACCTCGCAGAAGGCGGGATTTGCGTATTTTATGGTGCCGCGGTGGTCCGCGATAATGACAATCGTCGGGTTCTGCATGAGGTTCACCTCCGGCTTCCGTTCATTTGCTGTCAAGTACTTCCCGTATCTTTCTTAAAAGCTGCGTCGGCAGGATCGGTTTGCCAATGAACTGCCGCTCAAAGGTGCCGAATCCGTTGCCGTTATTGGCGGCATAACCGCTGGTGAAGAGAACCTTCAGCCCAGGTTTGATACTGATTATCTCTTCGTACACCTCTTTGCCGTTCTTCTTGGGCATGATTGAGTCGAGAAAAAGCAGATTGATCCGCTCGCGATGTTTCTTGAATTTAGCAACCGCGTCTTCACCGTCAAACGCTTCGATGACGCTGTAGCCGTAGGCCTCCAGAATCTGCCGGTTCAGGCCCCTGGTGGCGTCATCGTCCTCCGCGACCAGGATGGTCTCCGTGCCCCCGCGAGGCGCCGCTTCGGGAGCTTTGGCGAGCTCCACCTTTTCCTGCGCCGTAAGAGGAAGATAGATCTGGAAGGTGGTACCCAATCCCGGCTCGCTGTAGCAGTCTATGAAGCCGTTATGTTGCTTGACGATGCCGTACACGATGGAAAGCCCGAGCCCCGTCCCCTTGCCCGGTTCCTTGGTGGTAAAGAACGGCTCGAATACCCTTTGCCGGGTACCTTGGTCCATGCCGATGCCGTTGTCACTAAAGGCGAGGCTGGCGTACCTCCCCGGAATTCCATAACCGTGAGACTTGACGAACGGCTCGTCCAGTTCGACGACCTCGCTGCAGAGCTTGACCGTGCCGGTCGTGAAGATGGCGTCCCGGGCGTTGGTGGCGAGGTTGATAAGGATCTGCTCGATCTGCCCCGCATCTGCCATAATGATTGGATCTTCAGGGGACAAGGTTGCCTGGAAGGCGATATTTTCCTTCAAAATCATGACCAGGAGCCGCTCGACCTTGCTGATGATGCTGTTCAGGCCCACCGGCCTGGTTTCAATGGGCGTTCTCCTGCTGAAGCCGAGCAGCGCCTGGGTCAGGTTTGCCGCGCGACTGGTGGCCTCGAGGATCTGGTGCACGTTTTCGGTGAGCGGGTCGTCCTTGTCCATTTTCAGGTCCAGGATGCTCGCATACCCCAGGATCGCGGTCAGTATGTTGTTGAAATCGTGAGCTATTCCGCCAGCCAGGGTGCCCAGTGCCTCCATTTTCTGCGCCTGCCTCAACTGCTGTTCCAGACTCACCCGATGGCTGATGTCGATGCCGACCGTCGACGCACTGGTTACGTTTCCTTCGTCGTCCACGATCGGCGAGATGGTGAGCGACATGTTGATGACCTTGCCGTCCTTTATTCTTCGTAGCGTCTCGAAATGCTCTATGTGCTCGCCGCGCCTGACCCTTTCAAGGATTTGCGCCAGTTCGTCCTGCGCCCCCTCGGGTATGAGCACCGAGATCGATCTTCCGATCATCTCCTCCCTGGTGTAGCCGTAGATCTTCTCCGCCCCCCCGTTCCAGCTGGTTACCGTCCCTTTCAGGTCCTCCCCGCTGATGGCGTCGTCCGAGGACTCGACGATCGCCGCCATCAGAAGGAGCTGCTCGTCGGCATACCTTTGCACCGAGATGTCGTTCAGGATCACCAGGTGCTTTTTCCCGATGATGGGACCTGAAATCTCCACGATGCGCAGCACGCCGTCCCGGCCGGCTACCCGGTACCGGTGCGGCTCAATATCGGTCCTAAGCCGGCGCGCCTCCTTCCTGGCATGTTCCCACGCGGTCGTCACCTGCCGGCGGTAGGCGTCGTCGGGGTACGCCCTGCGCCACCAGGCTTTGAGGGTCGGGATCTCTTCCAGGGTGCAGCCGAAGACCCTCATGAACCTATCGTTCAGGAATACCACGCGTTCCTTGTCATCGTAGATCCCCATGGCGATGGGGGCGCACCTGATAACCCACCTGAATTCCTCCTCGCGCGCGGCGAGCTCCTGGCTCTGGCGGGATTTTTCCAGGGTGGCACGCACCGCGGCCGGCAGCTGCTTGAACTGCCCGGGGGATTTGACCAGGTAGTCGTCCAGCCCGTTTTTCATCCCCTGCACCGCGATCTCCTCGTTGCCGGAGCCGGTTAACATGACCACCGGACATCCCGGAAGCACCGACTTGACCCGGCGCAGCACTTCCAGACCGTCGCTCCAGTTCAGCTTGAATTCAGTAATCACGAGGTCGAAGTAGAGTCCTTCCTGGGCGCGTGCCAGGTCATCCGCCTGGTAAATCTGATCTACGACCAGGCCTGGAAATTCCTTGCGCAGTTCATGGATCGCCTGGGCGCGGTCATCAGGGTTGTCATCGACTAAGAGAAGCTTCAGGGTTTCCATGGGCTAGTTCCTCACTTTCCCAGCGCTCGCCTGCGAAATGTTATTTTTGCTGAAATGTTCGTCAGGGCGGTTTTTCCTCACAAAATTGACTCTGTGACGATTCTGATTATAACGGATGGAGATTACATTGCATTAATATATATCAAAATCATTTCCCTTGGGAAATCTCGAACACGCGGGGCTTTTGCGCGCTCTTGAGCAGGTTGCCGGTGAGGATTTGGTCCTGTCAACCGGGCACCTCCCATTCAAAATTCCTTTTAAAAAGCTAAGGCTAGTTTGTAATAAGTACTTCGTCAGGGATAGTTGCGTCGTTGGATACTGTAGCGACTGTTACAACCTGTATTTTATGCCACAGGATTTGTTTGGGTTTCCGGTGATAGTACCGCGGGCGGGTCGTTTTTAAGCAGAGGTAGGTAGGCAGGCGCGTTTATTGACTCTCAACGGGTGATTTATGACTGCCGCGGGACGCCGAGAAGCAAAAAGTTTTTCCTCGGCGTCCCGCAATGCGGACCGATCAAGCGGCGGGCGGGTTTAGCCCTCCGCCCAAAGCCAGATACAGCGTCATCATGTTCTTGAACCGGTTCAGTCGGTTTTCGGCCAGCGCCTTCTCGGCGCTGCGTCGGCTTTCCTGGGCATCGAGCCAGAGCTGAATGCCGCTGGATCCCGCGCGATAGCGAATTTCCAGCAGCCGCTCGGCGGATTTTGCCAAGGTAACCGCCTCTTCCAGATGCCGGCTCTGCGCCGCAAACTCGTCCCGCGCGGAAAGCGCGTTCTCGACTTCGCTCAAACCGGTGTAGAGCGTCTGGCGGAAACTGAGCACCGCCTCCTCGTAATGCGTTTCGGAGATCTTCACACTCAACTTCATGGTGTTCCATTGCAGAAAGGGCAGCGTCAACCCCGCGCCCAATACTGCTATCGGGTTTTGCAGCACGTTCAAAAGACTCGTGCTGCTCCCACCGAGGCTTCCTGTCAGCGTGAAGGTCGGATAGTAGCTGGTGCGGGTCGTATCGACGTTTGCCAGGTATTCCCGCAGGCGCAGTTCGGCGGCGCGCAGGTCGGGTCTGCGGCCCAGTAGGCTTGCCGGCAACCCCGCTTGGACTTCAGGAAGCGCGCCCTCGTGCAACTGCTGAGGTTCGGGCGTGGCGTTTTCCGGAGCCTGGTCGAAAAGAATCGCCAGGGCGTTGCGCGCCTTGGCGCGCTGCTGCTCAAGCTCGGTGGCATCGGCCCGCTGACCGGCGAGCCTTTGCCGGGACTGGAACAGGTCGAGCGCTGAAACCGCGCCGGCGCGGTATTTGACCTGAACCAGCGCCAGCGTTTTTTCGGCGTAGTCGATACTCGCTTGGCTGGAAGCGATGCGCTGATTCAGGTAGCCGATCTGCCAGTAATTGGCGGCGATGGTGCCGATCAGCGACAGGGCCGTTCCCTGCCGGTCGAATTCGGTCGCCTGGGCCTCGAAGCTCCCGGCGTCGCGTGCGCTGGCGAGCTTGCCCCAAAGGTCGAGTTCATAGCTAAGGGAAGCGTCGATGCTGTGTGTCCGGGTATTGACGCGGCTGTTCAGGTCGCGGCTTAGGCTGCTGTTCGCCCCCAGGCTGACCGAGGGGGTCGCATTGGTGTCGCTGAGTCCCGATTGCAGCCTGGCGCGGCGGACCTTGATGGCAGCCGCCGCCAGATCGTTGTTGCAGCGCAGCGCCCGGTCAATCAAACGGTCCAGAACCGGATCGTTGAAGTTTTGCCACCATTTTTCCTGGCCGGCGACCTCGCCGCCGTTTAGCGTTTTCGATGGGGAGGCCCATCCTGAGGGGACGAGGACCGCCGGTTGCCGATAAACGCTGCGCCCAAGCCCGCCGCAGCCGGAAATGAGCCCCATCGCAAGCAGCAGGGAAACCGCGCTCAGTTTTCTGTACCTTAAAGTTCTGGACATAACGTTTTGCTACTCCCTTGCGAGTGCCTGGATTGGGTCGAGTCGGGCCGCGTTTCGCGCCGGAATGAATCCGAACAGCACCCCGATGACCGAGGAACAGAGAAACGCGGAAACAATGGAGACCAGGGAAAATTTCAGGGCGAAGCTGGTCACGAACAGGGAAAATATCAGCCCCACGCCGCAGGAGAGCAGGATTCCGATCGAGCCGCCGATCAGGCAGACCAGCACCGACTCGATGAGGAACTGCTGCATGATGTCGCTTCTTCTAGCACCCACCGCCATCCGGATGCCGATCTCGAAGGTACGCTCGGTGACCGAAACCAGCATGATGTTCATGACGCCGATCCCCCCGACCACCAGAGAGATGACGGCGATGGCGGAAATCATCAGCGCCAGGGTGGCGGTGGTTTTCGCCATCGTTTTCACGATGGAGTCGCTGCTGGAGGTAAAGAAGTCCTTGCCGCCGTGCCGGAGCCTGAGCAGCTTTATGATGCTCTGCTCCGCCACCTGGTTGGACATGCCGTCCTTGACCCGCACCGTCAGGGAATTGAAGTACTGCTGTCCCAATAGCCTGCTCATCGCAGCGCTATAGGGAACCCAGAGTTCCAGGTTCTGGTTGTTGCCAAAGGGGCTCTCCTTTTTCTTGGTCACCCCGATCACCTGGCACGGGAGGCTGCCAACCATAATCACCTTGCCGATCGGATCCTCGTTCCCGGCGAAGAACTTCTTGCTGGTATTGGGGTCGATGACCACCAGCTGCGCCTGGCGCAGAACGTCCCCCGACCCGAAAAAAGACCCTCGCGCGAGTTCCAGGCCGCGTACCCGGAAATACTGCTCGCCGACGCCGCTCAGGGAGGCGTTGGCCGTCTGGTTTCGGTAACGCAGCAGCACGCTGCCGCTGGTCCCCGGAGTCGCGCTGTCCGTGTAGACCTGGGATTTCAATACCTCCAGATCAGAGGCGACCAGGGTTTGCACGTTGGCCGCCTTCTCGTCGCCGAAGTCGCTTCCCGGGTAGATGTCGATGACGTTGGTCCCCATGGAACTGATATCGCTGATCACCTTCTGGCGCGCCCCCTGACCGAGCGCCACCACGCAGACCACCGAGGTGATGCCGATGATGATGCCGAGCATGGTAAGCAGGGTGCGCATCCGGTGGGAGGCCATGGCGATCAGGGCCATCTTGAACGCCTCTGCGAAGCGTCCCCAGTGTGCCCGGTAGGAATTGGCCGCGCCCCCGGCTGCGGGTCGCGCCAAGAGTGCGACAGGAACCTGGGAAGCACCGGGGTTTGGCTGGTCGCGGATGATCTCCCCGTCGCTCAGCTCGATGATGCGCTGGGCGTTCTGGGCCACCTGCATGTCGTGGGTGACCAGGATGATGGTGTGACCCAGGGCATGCAGTTCGTGCAGGATGCTCATCAGCTCCTGGCCGCTCTTTTTGTCCAGGGCGCCGGTCGGCTCGTCCGCCAGGATCACGTCGCCGCCGTTCATCAACGCCCGGGCGATGCAGACCCGCTGCTGCTGTCCGCCGGACAGCTGGCCCGGTCGGTGCTCGCGGCGCTCGGTGAGGCCCAGACGATCCAGAAGTTCCACTGCCCGGCTCCCGCGCGCCGCCTTGTCCACGCCGGCATAAATAGCCGGGATTTCGACATTCTGGAGCGCGGTCAGGTGCGTCATCAGGTGATAGCGCTGGAAGATGAAGCCGAAATATTCCCGGCGCAGACGGGCCAGCTCGTCGCCGGACAGGGCGCCGGTTTCCGCGCCGAAGATCCGGTAACTCCCCTCGCTGGGCCGATCCAGGCAACCGAGAATGTTCATCAGGGTGGATTTTCCCGACCCCGAGGCGCCGACTATGGCGACCATCTCGCCGGCGTGGATGGTCAGATTGATCCCCCTTAAAACGGCGAGTTCCTGCCCGCCGGTGACGAAACTTCGCCCCATGTCCGTCAGTTCCAGTATCGGCTTGCCCCTCATCAGCGTCTCCCCGGCGGGCCTCGGCGGTTAGAGGCGCTATCCGCGGCCGGAACCGAACTGCTGTCGCCGACCACCACCTTTTCGCCTTCCTTCAGCCCCTCGATCACCTGCACCTGGACGTTGTCGCTGATGCCGACCCGTATGTTCCGGTTCTCCGGTACCGTCCCCCTCAGCACCCTCACCGTGCACCGGCCGTCTCTTGACCTTTTTTCCAGGGCCGAGGCGGGAATGCAGAGAGCCTGCCTGGCGCTGTTTATCACGATGGTGACCTGCGCGGTCATGGAAACTCGCAGTTTTTTACCCGGATTGGGCACCTCGAAGAGCCCGTTGTAATAAATCGCCGAACTGCTGGTGCTGCTAGTAGTGCTCGTGCTGCTGCTGGTGGCGGTGACCGTGGAAGCGGGTTCAATAGCGCGCAGTTTGCTCGGATAGCTGGTATCCGCATCACCCAGCAGGGTGAAATAGGTCGCCAGGCCGGGCTTGACGCGCGCGACGTCCGCTTCCGATATTTTCGCCTTGACGGTGATGGTATTCAGGTCGGCCAGGGTGAGAATGGTGGTTGCCGACTGGGTGGAAACCACCGTCTGCCCTTCCTCGGTGGCGATGGTGAGGACGACGCCGTCCATGGGCGCCAGGATCTGGGTATAGTCGAGATTGGCTTTGGCGGTATCCACCGCGATCGCCGACTTGCTGATCTGTGCGTCCAGAGCCGCCAGGTCGGCGCGAGTGCCGTCAAGCTGGGCTTGCGCGCTCTCCAGATCGGCATGGGCGGTGGCGTCCTGCGCCATCAGCTCGCCCTGACGCCGATAAGCCAGTGTGTACTGCCGCAACAGCGCCTGCTTGGAGAGCTTCTGGGCCCGCACGTTTTTCAGGGTGGCCTCCGCATCCCTCAAGGCATTTCTCTGCAGTACCGGGTCGATTTCCGCCAGCAAATCTCCTTTTTTGACCTGATCGCCCAAGGCTACATGCAATTTTTTCAACTGGCCGGAAACCTGGGCTCCGACATCGACCGTCTTGAGGGCGTTCAGCGTGCCACTGGCCAGGACCTTCTCCTCGATATCCATCCTCGCAGCACTCGCCGTGATATAGGAAGGGACAACCGGGGCGAAGAAGAAGTGCTTCAGCAGGAGCCCCGCGCAGACAAGAAGAACAATCGAAATCAGCGCGATGGCACCAAACTTAGCTGTTACTTTGATCATTGTTGATTCCATAAAACCTTTTTTTGAACCATGCACAAGTGAAACAAGGTGCCGCCGGAGCGGCTTGACGGACTAAGCAGGAAAGTACCGGTTCAGGGAACTCCCCGTATAAAGGAGAGATTAATCAGGCGCCAGACGCCGCGGTTCATCAGGAAGACGAACATGGGATCGCGCGGGTCGTGAAGCCGCAGAACCTTCTTCAAATCCTTGAAGGATCTGATCTTGGCGCTATTGATCTCGGCGACGATGTCTCCACTTATCACGCCACACCTGAAAGCCTCCGAGTCCGGCCCCACCACGAGCACCGCAACCCCTTGTTGCGCGTACAGTTTACTGCGGTTTTCCTCTTCCAGTTCCACCTCAACCAGGGTCATGCCCAGCATGCTGAGAGTGGCTTTCTCCTGGTCGAAGTTCACCCGACTGCTCGAATCCGCAGCCATCCCCTCAATCCTCTCGGACCGGGTTTCCGATGTTGGGAGTTCCATGGTCATCTCCCTTCAAGACTGTCGTCAGGGCCGTGATGACTGGCGCCTTCGGTGGCGCCTTCCCGTGGTGGTGCGGGCCTGCCGGCTTCCTCAGGGACAAGCCTTTCCGCCAGGGCACGCTGGGCCGCGGTCAGCACGGTGTTGATCCTGTAATGGACCCTGGCGCGTGAAACCAACCGTTCCGTTTCCAGTCCGGCAAGCGCGGCAGCGGCAGTTCGCACCTCCTGCTCGTTGAAGGTCGCGCCACGTTCCGCCTGGCGCAAGCGCTGGTGCAGTTCGGTCTCCTTTTGGTAACCTTTGTCCCTCTCATCCTGGAGGATTGTCCGTATCTGTCCCTTTTGGGTCTCGCTCAGCTTGAGGACCCGCGACAGGTCGGGCGGGAAAGGTTCCCGGGAGGAAGGCTCATCGCAC
>Ga0209125_1000333_pt1 | contig 67046 bp, 61 predicted proteins | sample BarGraIncub1131A_FD_184503 | JGI IMG/M metagenome (GOLD analysis project Ga0209125, IMG submission 184503) | Arctic peat soil microbial communities from Barrow, Alaska - Barrow Graham LP Incubations 11-31A (SPAdes) (version 2) | ecosystem: Environmental > Terrestrial > Soil > Wetlands > Peat... | reverse complement strand
GGGGGGGCCCCGGGATCTCTCCAAGATCTTCCAGAGCGCGGAGTACGCCAAGTGGAAGTCGCTCAGGGACTCCGACGATGCGCGCTACCTGGCGCTGGCACTCCCCCACATCCTGATGCGGCTTCCCTACAGCAAGGCGACGGTTCCCGTGGAGTCGTTCGACTTCGAGGAGGAGGTGGACGGTACCGACCACGGCAAATATCTCTGGGGCAATGCCGCCTACGCCGTCGGCACCAGGCTCACCGACGCCTTTGCCAAGTACCGCTGGTGCGCGGCGATCCGGGGCGTGGAGGGGGGCGGCCTGGTCCAGGGCCTGCCGGTGCACACCTTCAAGACGGACGAGGGTGACGTGGCGCTCAAATGCCCGACGGAAATCGCCATCACCGACCGGCGCGAGAAGGAGTTCGCCGATCTCGGGTTCGTCCCGCTGGTCCACTGCAAGAACACCGATTACGCCGCGTTTTTCAGCACCCAGACGGTGAACAAGGCAAAGGGGTACGCCTCCGACGCAGCCAATGCCAACGCGAAACTGTCGTCGCAGCTACAGTACATCATGGCGGTCTCCCGCTTCGCCCACTACCTGAAGACCATGATGCGGGACAAGATCGGAGCCTTCATGACCCGCAAGGAGACCGAGGACTACCTGAACCGGTGGATCGCGAAATTCGTCCTGCTGGATGAAAACGCCGGCCAGGAGATGAAGGCCCAGTTCCCCCTGAGCGAGGCGAGGGTCGACGTCAGCGAGATTCCCGAAAAGCCGGGGGCCTATCGCGCCGTAGCCTTCCTGAAGCCCCACTACCAGCTCGACGAGCTGACCGTCTCGCTGAGGCTGGTGGCGAACCTCCCGGCCCAGGCCGGGTGAGGCTGCCGGGAGGGTGACCACAGAGGGGACTCGCCCATTCACAGGGCACACCAAACCTAGCAAAGGAGGAAGGTCATGGCGGTAGATATGTTTCTCAAAATTGATGGCATCAAGGGGGAATCCCAAGACGACAAGCACAAGGACGAAATCGATGTCCTGGCCTGGAGCTGGGGGGCGTCGCAGTCGGGGAGCGCCCACACGGGCGGCGGGGGCGGCGCCGGGAAGGTCACTGTCCAGGACATCAGCTTCACGAAATACGTCGACAAGGCGTCCCCCCTGCTGCTGAAAGCGTGCTGCAACGGGCAGCACGTCCACGAAATCAACCTGGTGGTGCGCAAGGCCGGAGAGAAACCGCTCGAGTACCTCAAGCTGAAGCTCAACGACTGCCTGGTCTCATCGGTTTCTACCGGAGGGTCGGGCGGGGAGGACCGGCTGACCGAGAACGTCGCCCTGAACTTTGCCAAGTTCCAGGTCACCTACACGGCTCAGGATGCCAAGGGAGCCGCGGCGGGCGAAGTCCCCTTCGCTTTCGACATCAAGGCCAACAAGGTCTGCTAGGAGCAAAAACCATGAACGGATCGCTGCTGGACAGGCTCATCGATCTGGGACCCGGAGACCCGGGTGAGCCTCTCCAGCAGCGCCAGATCAGCTACAGCCAGGCCAGGCGGGCGGTCCGAAGGGACCTGGAAAACCTTTTGAACTCCAAATGCTTTGCTCCGGAGCTTCCCGAATGCTGCAGGGAACTCGGCAGATCGATCTATGTTTACGGGCTGACCGACTTTACCGCGAAGAATCCCGGCAGCCCAGCCGTGCGGACCGAACTACGGCAGGAGATCGAGAGGGCGATCCGGTTGTTCGAGCCGAGGCTGTTGCAGGTTTCGGTCCGGATCGAGGAGTCTGACGCCAAGGAGCGCCGGCTCAGGTTCAGGATCGCTGCACTGCTGGTTATGGACCAGGGATCGGAACCGGTGAGTTTCGATACCTTTTTCGACATGAACCGAGGGGAGTACCTGGTTGCGAAATAGTCGAGTGGTTGTCAGGCTGCAATGAAAAGGCAATTCAAACAATCAAATGCCTCACCACAGAGGACACAGAGGAACACAGAGGAAATCTTAAACACAAGGCTAAGCCTTTTTGTTTAAAACATGAATCGGTTTGGATTTTCTTCTGTGCACCTCTGTGGTGAGGCTTTATGTTTTGGGTGGTTGGTGGGTGGTCGACCGTGCTGAATAGTTGCATTCGGATACTCTTCACCGTATCCGATGCCAATGCGAGGATGTTCATCTGATGAAAACCCGTACCTGTTATGAGTGACGACCTGCTGCATTACTACGAACGGGAGCTGACCTTCGTCCGGGAGATGGGGGCCGAGTTCGGCCGGAAATACCCGAAGATCGCCGGCAGGCTGCAGCTGGAGTCGGACAAGTGCGAGGATCCGCACACCGAGCGGCTCATCGAGGCCTTCGCCCTTTTGGGCGGCCGGATCCACAAGAAAATCGAGGACCATTTCCCCGAGATCACCGAGGCGCTGTTCCAGGTGCTCTATCCCCACTACGTGGCCCCGATACCTTCCATGTCGGTGGTCTGCTTCGACGCTTCCCGGCAGGCGGTTGCCCCGACGGGGTACCGGATCGAAAAGAACACCATGCTCTACTCGAAGCCGGTGGGCGGCATCACCTGCCAGTTTTCCACCGGTTTTCCGGTAACGCTCTGGCCGATGGAGGTGTCGCACGCCGCTTTGACCGGGCCGAAGAAACTGGTCCGCAACGCCCAGCAGTCTCTGCTGGTGCAGCTAAAGACGAGCGACGACCTGAGCTTCTCCCAGATCGCCTGCCAGAGCCTGCGCTTCTTTTTGAACGGCACCGCGCAGCACGTACATCACCTGTACGAATTGCTCTTCAACAACGTCTGCCATATCGAATGCTCCTGGACCAACAGCGTCGGCGCCCAGGAGGCGATCACCCTGGACGCCGACGCTATACGGCCGGTCGGGTTCGAGCCGGACGAGGCGCTGATTCCGTTCGACGGCCGGACCTATTCCGGTTATCCCCTGTTGTTCGAATATTTCTGTTTCCCGGAGAAGTTCCTGTTCTTCGACCTGACCGGCCTGGAAAAGCTCTCGGGAAGCGGCATCGGCGCCACCCTCGATATCTGCTTCTATCTCGACAGGCCGGCCAAGGCGAACCTTCTGGTGACCAGGGAGACCTTCTGCCTGCACGCAGCCCCGGTCATCAACCTATTCAAGATTACCGCGGAGCCTATTCATGTCGACCAGCAGCGGACCGAGTACCAGGTGGTGCCGGATTTGAGAAGGGCCGGCGCAACTGAGGTCTTCACTGTGGACAAGGTGGTCGCCTCGGCCGTCGGCTCCGACAGGGAAACCGTGTACCGCCCCTTTTATTCCCTGAACCATCATGCCGACGATTCCGGCAGCTCCGGTGCCCGCGCCTACTGGCACGTCCGGCGCCAGCTCTCCGGAAAAAAGGGCGATGACGGCACCGACCTGTACCTCTCGTTTGCCGATCTCGATTTCCGGCCTGCGGATCCCGGAGCGGACGTGGTCCATGTCCGGCTCACCTGCACCAACCGCGACCTCCCGGCGCGCCTTACCATAGGGGACGCCGCCGGCGATTTCGAAACCGAGCTGGCGGCGCCTGTTGCCGCCATCCGCTGCCTCGTCAAACCGACCCTGCCGCGCCGTCCCGGCCTGGGAGGGGCGCTGCAGTGGCGCCTCATCTCCCACCTTGCCCTGAACCACCTGTCGCTGGTGCAGGGGGATGGGGAGGCGCTCAAGGAGATCCTGAAACTCTACGACTTCGATGACTCTCCGGCCACCAGGCAGCAGATCAACGGTCTGGTCTCGCTCGGGTCGGAATACCTGACCAAGAGGGTGGGGCCGTCGTTTTGCCGGGGTGTCCAGGTCACCATGACATTCGATGAGGACAAGTACGTCGGCACCGGCCTCTACCTGTTCGCCAGCATTCTCGAGCGCTTCCTGGGACAGTACGTCTCGATCAACTCCTTTACCAGCCTGGTCGCGCAAACGCTCCAGAGAAAGGAAAGCCTGAAACAATGGCCACCGAGAAACGGTCAGCGCATCCTCCTTTGAAAGAGCGTCTTTTCAAGGAATTCTACAAGTTCTCGTTTTTCCAGGCCGTGACGCTGCTCGAGCGCCTGGCGCCGGAGGGGGCCGGGATCGGCAAGGAGCTGAGGCCGGCCCGGGAGGCGGTGCGATTCTCGGTCCCGCCGGGGTTCGCCTTCCCTCCCAGTGACCTGGCCGGTCTCAGGATCCGGGACGGGGAGACCCAGCCGACACTCGAGGTCGCCTTTTTCGGGCTGATCGGTCCCTCCGGGGTGCTACCCCACTGGTACAACGAGATGGCGCTCGACAGAAGAAGCCTGAAGGACGGGGCCATGGCCGCATTCTTCGACATCTTCCAGCACCGCCTGCTCTCCCTGTTTTATCTGGCCTGGAAAAAGTACCGCTTCCCGATCAGCTACCGCCCCGATGCCAAGGACCGTTTGTCTTTTTACCTGAGGAGCATCGTGGGGCTCGGCACTGGGCATCTGGGCGGCCAGCTGGGACTTCCGGAGGAGTCGCCCATGTACTACGGGGGGCTCCTGTCGCGGCGCATCCCCACGGCGACGGCCCTTGCCGCAACCGTCGCCTACTACTTCGGGGTGAGCGCGGAAATCGACCAGTTCGTGGACCGCCTGATAACGCTGGAGCCGGGGGACCGCACCGCCATCGGCAAGGCAAACAGCAGGCTCGGCATAGACACCATCTGCGGTTGCCAGGTCTGGGAGAACCAGACCAAGTTCCGCCTGAAAATCGGCCCGATGCCGTTCGAGTCCTACACCCGGTTCCTGCCGGGCGGCGACCGGCTTGCCGCGCTATTCTCGCTGGTCAGGTTCCAGGTCGGCATCGAATACGAGTTTGAGGTCCAGGTGCTCCTGAACCGCGCGGATGTCCCCCCCTGCCGACTCGGGGTGACGGAAGGGGGTGCGTCCCGCCTCGGCTGGTCGGCCTGGGTGAAGGCTCCCTTCGTACCGCTCGGCGCCGATCCGCACGCCACCTTCCAGATGGCGGATGTGGCCGGTAGCGCGGCTGATACTGGAGCTGGTAGATGCTAGTGGAATGAGGCGAGCGGGCTCATCTATGACAAGGAGATCTCTTGAATGGCAAAGTCGGACCTGAAATCGCTCATCGGCAAGCTGAATGAGCCCTGCCGCGCGGCCCTGGAGCAGGCAGCCGGGCTCTGCCTGTCCCAGACCCACTACGAGATAGACATCGAGCATTTCCTCCTCAAGCTCCTCGACATCCAGAATACCGACCTGAACAAGATCCTGCGCTATTTCGAGATCAACGAGAGCCGTTTCCGCACCGACCTGACCCGGGCCCTCGACGGGTTCAAGACCGGCAACGCCCGCACTCCGGCCCTGTCGCCCCGGATTCCCAGGATGATCCAGGATGGATGGCTGAGCGCTTCGGTCGACTACCAATCCGAAAGCGTCCGGTCCTCGCACCTCATCCTCGGTCTTCTCTCCGACCAGGAGACCGCCCGCATGATGGCGGCGAGTTCCGACAGCTTCAAGAAGATGTCCCTGGAGACCCTGGCGCAGCATCTGGGTGAGCTCACCTCCGGCTCCGTTGAGGATAAAGGCGCTGGCGCCGGGGCACCCTCGCGCCAGGAGGGTGCCCCGCCGGCCCCCGCCGGGACCCGGGCCCTCGACCAGTACACCGTCAACCTGACGCTGAGGGCAGCCAGGGGAGAGATCGACCCGGTGCTCGGGCGCGATTTCGAGGTGCGCCAGATGGCGGACATCCTGATCCGCAGGCGCCAGAACAACCCGATCCTGACCGGCGAGGCCGGCGTCGGCAAGACGGCGGTGGTCGAGGGGTTCGCGCTCAAGATTGTCGAGGGGGACGTCCCGCCGCCGCTGCGCAATGTGGAGATCCGGACCCTCGACCTGGGTCTGCTCCAGGCCGGCGCCGGCATCAAGGGCGAATTCGAGAACCGCCTGAAGTCGGTGATAAGCGAGGTGAAGGCCTCAGCGGTGCCGATCATCCTCTTCATCGACGAGGCCCACACCCTGATCGGCGCCGGAGGCCGGGCCGGCACGAGCGACGCCGCCAACCTGCTGAAGCCGGCCCTGGCACGGGGGGAACTCCGGACCATTGCGGCCACCACCTGGGCGGAGTACAAGAAGTACTTCGAGAAGGACGCGGCACTCGCCCGCCGCTTCCAGGTGGTGCAGGTCGACGAGCCGGACGAGGAGAAGGCGATGGTGATGATGCGGGCCATCGCCCCCCTCCTGGAAAAGCACCACCAGGTGATGATCTCCGACGAGGCGCTGTGCGACTCGGTGAGGCTCTCCCGCCGCTATCTTCCGGCGCGCCAGCTCCCGGACAAGTCGGTGAGCGTCCTCGACACCGCCTGCGCGCGGGTCGCCATCGGGCTCACCACCAGCCCCCCGGTGATCGAGGATCTGTCGCGCCGGATCGGCACCATCGGCCGGGAGACCCGCATTCTGGAGCGCGAGGCGGTCATCGGCCAGGACCACGCCGAGCGGCTGGCAAGGCTCGCCGCGGAGAAGGAGGCGGCCCGGGCCAGGCTCGACGAGCTGAACGCCAAATGGCAAAAGGAGAAGGAGATCGCCCTGCGGATAGCGGCCCTGCGGCGGGAGGTGCAGGAGCTCTTCGACAGCTGCCCGGCGGGGAGGGAACTGGCCGCCCGGCGCGAGGATGAAGGCGAGCGAGGCTGAGCTGGCGCTCGTCCAGGGGGGCGATCCGCTGGTGCAGATCTCAGTCACCCCGCAGACCATCTCCGACGTCATCTCCGGCTGGACCGGCATCCCGACCGGCAGGATGCTGACCGACGAGATCGAGACGGTGCTCAACATGGAGCGGCTCCTCGGCCAGCGCATCAAAGGCCAGGAACACGCCCTGGCGGCAATCGGCCAGATGATCCGGACCGCCCACGCCGGGATCGAGGATCCCAACAAGCCGACTGCGGTGTTCCTGTTCGCGGGACCGAGCGGAGTCGGCAAGACCGAGACGGCGCTGGCGCTCTCCGAGCTTCTCTACGGCGGGGACGACAACGTCATCACGATCAACATGTCGGAGTACCAGGAGGCGCACAACGTCTCGCTTCTCAAGGGGGCGCCTCCAGGTTACGTAGGCTACGGCGAGGGAGGCGTTTTGACCGAGGCGGTCCGCAAACGACCCTACAGCGTCGTGCTCCTGGACGAGGTGGAGAAGGCGCACCCCGACGTCATGGAGCTTTTCTTCCAGGTCTTCGACAAAGGGACCCTGGAGGACGGGGAGGGGAGGAGGATCGACTTCAGGAACACCCTGATCATCCTCACCTCGAACCTCGGCACCGACCTGATCATGAAGGCCTGCGCCGATGAGGAGACCATGCCGGACTGGCAGGGGCTCTCCGAGATGCTCCGCCCCGAGCTTCTGAAGCGCTTCAAGCCGGCCTTCCTCGGCCGCATGAAGATCGTGCCGTACTACCCGATCACGGACCAGGTCATGCGCGCCATCGTCAAGCTGAAGCTGGACCGGGTGGCGAAGCGGATGATGGAGAACCGGAAGATCGTACTCAGCTACCAGGAGGCGATCATCGACAGCATCGCCCGGCGCTGCACGGAAGTGGACAGCGGCGCCCGCAATGCCGACCATATCCTGACCAACACCCTCCTGCCCGAGATGTCGTTGGAGATCCTGTCGCGCATGGCGGCCGGGGAGCAGATCCGGGAGGTGAAGGTGGCGCTCAGTGGGGAGGGGTTCGGCTTTGAGGTGGTGTAATAGGGCGATGTTTGCCTGTGACCTGGTCAGGAGGGACGGGTAATGGGAACGATATACAACAGCAATGAGGGATGCAGCAATGAGGGATGTTTCGGCAAGGAACCTGATTTAGTAAAATTTAGCCGCCGGGGGATTATATGGATTTTAAGATAGTTTGGCCATTATTGAGAAATGAAATCAGAGGTAACCTGGTGAATAATACTTTTGGGAATGTTAGGAAGTATGAGAACGGATTGTCCAAACCCCACCAAGGATGGGATTTGAAAGCAGCAGTCGGCACGCCGGTTTATGCAATAGCAGACGGTAAAATTGCCTTTGTGCGCAGTACTGGCGCCTACGGACTTCAGCTTTGTCAGGAATTTACTTTTGAGGGTACGCTCCTTTATGCATTCTATGCGCACTTGCACTCTGTTTACGCCAATAAAGATCAAATAGAGGTGCATGTAGGCCAAATAATCGCTGCTACAGGCAAAAGTGGCAATGCGTCCAATTTGCCGTCATCTGAAGACCATCTACACGTGGAAATACGTACAAAAATGAACCCGGGTCTCGGTTTAGAATTTCGTATAAGCCCTCTGCATGTTTTTGGCAAGTGCCCACTGCACACAGTCATAACCGGGGGCGCTAAATAATGCTAGAGACTAAAAATACATTTGCCAAAGGTTTGATCTCGATAACTACTATTATTGTAATCATGTGTTTTTGTAGCTTTTCGACGGCAGATAATTCACAGCCTGAAAAAATGAAAGGTATGTTTTCAGAATTAAAAGTTTTAGTCGATAATACCGATATCAGAGCATTATCCGTGGATAAGTGTACGGATCAGGTGGAATTGCCAGATGGGTATATATTAGGAGTATGTAAAGTAAGTAGCAAAGATACAAGTGATGATTATGGACTTAGATTGATTGTTGTAGCTACTATAGATGGTAAAAAAACATTGGTTTTTATATCCAATGGTGCAAGAGATGCTTATTCTGGCAAAATAAGTGTTATGCAAGAGCCTGTTGGTAAAGATGTTCAGCTGGTTATTATTGATTATTCTGCAGAATATAGTTACGGTTTAAAATTATATTTGAAAAGTGGAGGTAAAATAGTTTCGATTGGAAACGTTAATGCTGTTTTGAAGAACGATGGTGAAGCAATAAGCGCCCTGCCTTATGCCACAATAAGAAGACATGGCAGAGATATAAATATAACTTTTTCAAAAAAGGTCTGGCTGCCGGATGCTAACGGTCGGTATAAAAAATATGCTGCGGGTAAACTCAAATATATATATGACGGGAGCAGTTTAAAACTTGTCAAGGTTAAGTGATATAGAGTTTTGGGCGACGCGCTTCGGAAATGCCAAGGGGATGTGGCAGTTCATCTCGCCGACGGCGAGGGACTTCGGCCTCCATATCGGCCCGCTGCACGACCAGCCGGTCTACGACCCGCAGGACGACCGTTTCGACTCGACCCAGTCGACCATCGCCGCCACGAAATAGATCAAGGGGCTCAACAACACCCAAACGCAGGCCTCGTGACTCCTGGTCATGGCCTCGTACAACTGGGGTGAGGGCAATGTCCTGACCGGCTCAGCAATCATACAGGCCATGGGATTTAGCAGGCACATCTCAGCGAGGTATTATGAAACCTTTATTGAAGAGCATCTATCTGCTGCTTTCTATCATTGCGGCGCTCACTCTCTCCTCCTGCGCCCGCACCAAGGCCATTCCCGCCCAGACCATGGACTTTGAGCCGGGCATGAGAGCACTCGCCGACAATCTCGCCGAACAGCTGGAAAAATCAAGTGTCGGCAATCTGCTCAACAAGGTGCTGGTGAATCCCCTGACGAAGGAGAGCCAGTTGAAAAAAATCGTCATCGATCCTTTCATCGACACAGAATCGGGGTACCCGGTGAAGATCAATCCGCGCATCAATAGCATCCTTTCCGGCGAGATCGCCAGGCGCTTTGCGGTGACCGGGGAGACGGCGCCGGAGAACCTGGAGATTTCCGAATACGTCCTGACCGGGATGGTCTCGCTGGGAGATGCGGAGCAGGGGCGTGGCCGCGACTACAAGGTATATGCGGCCGTGTTCGAGAAATCGACCGGGGTCGTGTACGCAACGTCGGAGGTGCACATCGGCAATTTCGACACCACCCCGATGGATATCAACAAAGGCAGCCCAATGTATCCGAAAGGGCAAAACTACGACGCGCAGCTGTCATCTGTGAAAGAGAAGAAAAACAAAACGAACCGGTCTTCAAGGGGTATCACGACAATTTATCAACCAGATCGATGAGGTGAAGGGCGACGCCATCTACGGAGAGAGCCCGAGCTCGCGCCTTACAGGACGGCACACCCATGAACTATGGCAGGTATCAGATCATCAAGGAGGTGGGCCGGGGGTCCATGGGGGTGGTCTTCCAGGCCCGGGACCCGCACATCGGCCGCCTGGTCGCGCTCAAGGTCCTGCGCAAGGACCGCATGGAAAGCGAGAACTTCGTGCAGCGCTTCCTCAAGGAGGCAAAGGTCATCGGCCGGCTCACCCATCCCAATATCCTCGCCATTTACGATGTGGGGGAGGAGCAGGGGGCGGTCTACATCGCCATGGAATTCCTGGAAGGGGTGTCGCTCTCGGAGCTGGCGCGGGGCTCGCTCCCTGGAACGAAGGAGGTGGTGGCGCTCGGCGTGCAACTGGCTGAGACCCTCGACTACGCCCACAAAAAGGGGGTGGTGCACCGGGACGTGAAGCCGAGCAACATCATCGTGCAGAGCGACGGCCAGATCAAGATCACCGACTTCGGCATCGCCCACGTGGACGATGCCACCGCGACCCTCCAGACGCAGGCCGGCGAGATCATGGGCACGCCGGCCTATATGTCGCCCGAGCAGGTGCTGGGCCAGCCGGTGGACGGGCGCTCCGACATCTTTTCCCTGGGCATCGTCCTGTACGAACTGACTACCGGCCTGCGGCCTTTCGGCGGCGAGGGGAAGGGGCTCGTCACGGTTCTCAACGAGATCGTCCAGTTTACCCCGCAAGAGCCCGCAGCCTTGGCGGCATCCGTCCCCCGGGAGCTGTCCCGTCTGATCATGAAGGCTCTCGATAAGGAACCCGCTAAACGGTTCCAGACGGGCAAGGAGTTCGCCGAAGCGCTCAAAGCCTGTCACGACGCTCCCGTACCGAGCCCGCCGCAGCCGGCGCCGGGCCTGGCGCAAAAACGCAGGGTGAATTTTGGCATGGCGCTCGGAGTCGTCACCGCTGCGGTTGCCGTGGCGGACGGCCTTTATCTCGTTTCCTCCCGGCACGACGGCCGTCCGGCTCCTGCCCCGGTCGCGGTGACCAAAGTATCCCCACAGGCCGGCAACTCCTCCGGCCTCCGCTTGGTGGAATCCGCTCCGGCAGCAACGGCAGCGAAGATTCCCGACGCCGCCCATCCCGCTCCCCCGGCACCGGCTGTGCCTGAGCACAAAAATCCTGCGGCCCCCGCAGCAGGTAATGCCACCGCCGCGCCGGGTTCGTCTCTGCGCGGGTCCCCAAAAGAGCGAGGCAGGACCGGGCGCAATGCGTCCAGGGGGAGGGCCAAGCCCGCTCATAAAACTGCGCCTGCAGAGCTGCCGGCGGTTGCGCTGCCGAAAACCTCACCCGAAGCAGCAAGGGATGCGGCGAGAGAGGCCCCTGCGGCCGCAGCAAAGCCGGTGCAGAGATTCGCTTTCCTGAAGGTCGGCAGTACACCAGCCGGTGCGCGCGTCTATATCAACGGAGCCCAGAAAGGAACCACACCGGTTATTGTCAAACTTGACCTCGGACAGTACCGGGTCCGTCTCTCGCAGCCTGGGTTTCATGAGGTTGAAAGGCAGATCACCCTGGAGAAAATGATGGAATATCCGTTGCTGGAGGATTTAAAGCCGATTGAATGAAAAGGGTAATTCATCTCATCGACCAATCACAAACATCCCAAAGCATAAATCCTCACCACAGAGGTTCACAGAGGAAAATCGAAATCTGATTTATCTTTAATACAAAAAAATCTCAGTCATTGTTTTAAGATTTTCCTCTGTGTTCCTCTGTGGTGAGGCTTTAGATTGTTGTAATTGCTTTTTCTTTGGAGTTTGCTGAATAGTTACCACCAGACAAAGTCAAAATCAGCACACGGATTGAACGGATGATACGGATAACGGCAGATTAACCTAAATTCTTTTTTATTTTTGATCTCAACGAGGACCAAACGGTATGCTTACCTATCTTGCTGCAGGTGCCAGCGATGTCGGACTCAAACGTGCCAATAACGAGGACGCCTACCTGGTCAGGCCTGAGATCGGCCTCCTTGCGGTGGCGGACGGCATGGGCGGAGCGGCCGCCGGAGAAGTCGCCAGCGCCATCTTCGTCCAGACCGCCGGCGAACTGTTCGGCCCTGCCGCGCCAGCCTCGGCCGATGGGGCTTATGCTCTGGTCCAGGAGGTCTTCAGGCTGGCGCATGAGAGGATGATCGCTCATGTCGCCGAGCATCCCGGTCACCACGGCATGGGGTGCACTGCCGAGCTGCTGGTTTTTTCCGGAGATTGCTACATCCTGGGCCATGTGGGCGACAGCAGGACCTACCTGCTCAGGGAAGGGGAGCTGCGGCAGATCACCAAGGACCATTCCCTGGTGCAGCAGCAGGTGGACCAGGGGCTCATCTCCGCGGCCGAGGCGAAACATCATCCCATGAAAAACGTCGTGCTCAGGGCGCTCGGTGCCGACATCGAGCTCTCCCTCGACCTTAGCCGCGGCAGAATCTTCCCCGGGGATCTGTTCCTGCTCTGCTCTGACGGGCTCACCGACATGCTGGAGGATGCTGCGATCAGGGAGGCACTGGCCTCCCGCCGGAGCCTCGCCGACAAGGTGGAGTCGCTCATAGAAGGCGCCAAATCAGCCGGAGGCAGAGACAATGTCACGGCGGTACTGTGTCAGGCCGGCGGGTAATTCCCTTGCCAGGGCACAGTATCATTTGACACTTTCCATTCTCGTCAAACAGGCAAAAAGCTCTCGCAGTCTTACCGTTAGCGCATTGACATTAGTGTGTTGAAATGTGGTGGCGGTATGGTATAAGTTAGCTGGGCCAATTCCTTAAACATCTTTTCTGATCCCCCTTAGCCCGCGTGCCATCTCTCCCCCCTCTAAAGGATGAACAATTTATTTCATTTTTTTTGAATTCTCTGCCATTTTTCACAAAAAATGAAACTGGGGCCAATTTATGACTCACAACTATATTATTATGGATGACGTCGTTAGCAGCAGTTCTTACAAGGGGGCGCCTGGGGGTCAAGTCTTGCTTCTTGCTTTTTGCCGACAATTCCCCCGCTGGGAGCATGCAGAGCGATCAGAAGTATGAGTAAGAGAGTGAAAGTAGATTAAGTAGATGAAGGTCGATTTACCGGAGGGGCAAACCTCCACATTTTACAATACGAACTTGCTGTGGAATGTGGAGCTTTGACCCCTTGGAGGTTCTTCCTACCTTCCATTCCCTTGTTACCCTGTGCTCTCCCGTGTAAGCATCCCATTTCCGATTTTAGCATGAAGTATCTTGCCGCTTGTCACCCTCCTTCGCATTCCTTTACTCCCCTATAAACCATTTCGTAGTCGTTTTACTTTTTCCTGAGTTTTCAATTCATTTCCATTCATGTATATATTTACACATTGAACAGAGCTAAGTGGAAGCTAACCACATATTGTCGCGACCTAAGATAATCTTGCCCAATGGAATATATGGAAAAACGGCTTCAAAAATCCTCGCCAGACACGTCAGTATCGGCTTGTCGTGCGCCCGGCCACCTGTTCGAACCGGTGTCCGGAACCCGGGGCACGGCTAGGCTAGTGGTATAAAAAAACTAGAAAGGAGGACAAATGAGCATGAAAAAATTAGACAAGAAGGTTTTTGAAGAAATCAAGGCGATGGGGAGTTCACCCATCGCACAAAAAGCGGATAGCCGGGAAGCGGAACCTAGCAACGTCTTCATCTGGAAAAGTACGGCAAGTTTGAAATCCTGGTTAACAGTGCGGGAATTGCCCGGGATTGATTTTAGATGACGGGTAAATGCCTCAACCTGAAGGGCGGGCTTCATATGTCATAGACTGCGGGTCCCTGGAACGACCAATGACACCCATCGGGCCAGTCACCTTCTTGTCTCGGCGCTCAATGAATAAAATAAGGGCGACGCACCTATATGGTGGTCGCCCTTTGTCTGTCTCAATAAAAGTTTTTCTCTGTTACCAGGTCTTGCTCCCGTGGCACGAATTGGAACAGCTGCGTTTTGATACGTTCCATCCGGTCTTGGCGGTATCTATATTCTTTACGCCGTTATTATGGGTAGCCAGGTTAACGGTTGTCGTGCTGTAGCCGGTACCATGGCAGGTGACACATCCCACGCCTTGGCTTTTATGGGTGGAATGGTGACCGGTTGCCGGTGGGATCGCATGACAACTGCCGCAGGCCGGGGTTGGTGCTGGTACCGGAGACGGAGTGACGGTTGCCAGGGCAGTTCCAATGGCGGCGACCTGCACGGAAGTAAGTCCCGATAACGACCCCATGGAGCCGATATTGTTGGTAATGGCGCTCTGGATCCGGCTCGCGGTTGCTCCAACCTTACTTGAGCTTGACAGGACACCATGACATGAAGCGCAGTTGCTGCTATATAAGGTCGCTCCATCGATTACAGGAGTCGGAGTCGGTGTCGGAGTCGAGGGTGTCAAAACGGTTACCAGCGCCTGAACGTCACTCACCGAAAGAGCCGAGAGATTTCCCATGCCACCGGTATTACTTGCGATTGCCGCTTGCAGGCGAGCAATGGTAATCCCTTTTTTGCTGGATGATGCCAAGGAACCGTGGCAACCAGCACAGTTGGTGGCATAGAGAGCAGATCCATCAGAGACCGGTGCGGGTCCAGGTGCGGGCGCAGGGCCCGGTGTGGGTGTGGGAGCCGGTGCGGTTGCCACCAAAACTCCAACCAGGGACTGTTGCTGCTCAGTTGTCAGGTTGCCCAGAAAACCCATATTGCCGATGTTGTTGCTTATGGCAGATTGCAGCCGGGCCAGCGTGATCCCTTTTTTGTTGGATGTCGCCACGGGGCCGTGACAACCTGAACAATTGTCGGCATACAGCGCCGGCCCATCAAGGATCAGTGCCGGTGGCGGTGTCTGCGCCGGTGCGGATGGAGATGCAGCTGCCGGGTCAGCAGGTACTGATGTCACCGGTGCTGGCGGGTTCAGGGAAGTTACCAGCGCCTGTATATCGGCCGCGGATAGTGTCGATAAAGATCCCATGCCGCCGATATTGCCGCCGATGGCGTTTTGCAGCCGCACTACCGTGATCCCTTTCTTGCGGGATGAGGCCAAATCACCATGGCAGCCGGCACAATTGTCTGCATAGAGTGCGGTGCCATCATTGGGTGCTGTCGGAGTTGTGGTCGTGGTTGTCGGAGTCGGAGTCGTTGTCGGAGTTGCGGACGGGGCCGAAGCGACGGAAGCCAGATAGTCAAATACAGACTGAATTTCTCCGGCGGAAAGCCCGTTTAACATGCTCATGCCGCCAAGATTGGAGGCGATGGCGTTTTGAACGGACGACACCGTGATTTTGCCAATAAGATTGGAGTTGGCGCTGTCTCCGTGGCAGCCGGCGCACTTCGAGGTATACAGGGCACTTCCCGATGCTGTTGCAGGCGGGTCTAGTGCTGGTGTGGTTCCTGGTGCGGCTGCGGGTGTGCCACTGGTGGCGAGCACCGCGTTGCCGAGCTGATTGGCTGCTACATTCAACAGAACCGACTTGTTGCTTTTCTGGGTAACAGTAATCCCTCCCGGCGCCACGGTGACCGAAATACTGTCCAAAAGTGCGTCGTAACCGGCATGATTGGCGCTGAACGGGCCATTGACGAGACTTCCCTTGGCATTGTTGTCACTCATCAAGGCAGCGAACATATTCTGGACCGCCTTGTCCGCGTCGGGCATCTTTTTGGCGATTGCATTTATGTCAGCCGGTTGGAACGCTCCGTAAAGAGCGTCGAGGTCATCCCGTTGGGCCGCCTGAGCAACCACTATAGCAGTCAGCGGCGTGATGTTGGTCATGCCGAAATCGGTGGCAACTGAATAAAGATTTTGATTGTTTTTAGAGACCTTGAGGAAGAAAGGGGGGTTGAGCCCGGTGGCATCAAAGGTGAATGAGCCGTCACTTCTGGTTGACTGCTGGTGTTCAACCGGTTTGTCGGAAGAATCCTTTAAATACACTGTCCCGTTGGCTACGGGTGCGCCCGTTGCCGCTACGCCGGTTACTTCATAGACTGCGGCAGGCGCCGCGCCTGCACCGGAAGATGGGCCAGAGCCGCCACATCCGGCAGAAATTACTACCATCATACTCAATAATGCGAATGACAACCAGTTTACGGACCTCTTCATTTGGTCTCCTTTTGTCCCCGGTAAGGTTTTCTGTTACAGGGTCGTGGAAAGGTTGGCGGCAGTTCAACGCCGCTGTGTGGCGCGCCCGGCAGCATGGACACAAGTTGAAATCAGGCGGTTTTTTATAAATAGAAGTCGATTCTGGCTTGAAAGGGGCTGGCATCCGCTTTGCCAGTCAGCAAGATTTTGCTGATGGGCAGAAAATAAAAAACCGGGAGCCCATAATGTCGACTAATCGATCATTCGGCATCCCGGCTGTCTCAGTGAGACCCTAGGCTTTCCGTCCTACCCTTGCGGATAGTTTAGTATTATCGTGTATCTGTAATTTATTGGCTGCTAACTTGCCTTTAGTTCATCAGCATATTCGTCCTTTGATAGTTGTTGCCGATAATAAAAAAACCGGGGTGCCATAATGTCGATAAATCGATCATTCGGCATCCCGGCTGTCTCAGTGAGACCCTAGGCTTTCCGTCCTATTCTTGCGAATAGTTTAGTATTATCGTGTATGAATTGTCGTGTGTTTTGAACTGGTAAACCTGCTTTGAAAAGACGATATAGGTTTCGATGCAAAATATCAAGTATTTTTTCTGGCTCATGCCTGGGGCGTATGAGCGTGCCTCACTCTAAGCAACCATGCAAAACATAATGGATTTTTCTGGATAAATTTTTAATTAGATTCATCGTTGTCTGGGCATAGTATCGAATTGACACTTTCCGAATTACGGCATTTTTTGCGGTTGCACAGCAACGTGGTGAAAAGCTTCGGGCTGGAAACGGGCCGACAACCTCAAGTCGGGATTTTACAGTCGGCATGATTACGGTCGTGAGAGGGGAGGTGCGGCAAGATCAGAGGTCAATGCTGAGACCGAAACCGATGTACTTTTCAGTCTTCAGGACCAGTTCACCAATGGGAATTCGTCCGTCGACAAAGGAGAAGCCAAGTCGCCATATAGCGCAGTAAGGTTTTGCCTCAAGGCCCACTTGGATAGCCCTGTCAAGTTTCCAATTCCTCTCCTCCAGCGAGGAGAGGTCAACCGCAGCATACCACCCAACCCCCCGGGAGCTGAAGGCGGTCGGGGCCTCGTACTCGATCCCCCCTTGCACGCGCAATGGTTTCTGGAAATCCGTAAACATGCCATAGCCGTACCCTCCCTCACCGTATATCCGCCACTGCCCATAAACCAGGGAGGAGGCTGCGAAAACCTCGTCTCGTGAGTAGGAATTGTAAGCGATTATTGACGTTACCTCGGTTTGATCCCCAAGGTGGCTTGATGTATGGCGCATTCCTGCCCTCAGGAAAAGATGATCCGTAGCTTGGAAGGAAAGGGCAAATCCATATTTCCCGTCCCAGGCGATGGTGTCGTTCCAGTGTTTCAAGTCGACCATCCCCTGGTATCCACCGAAAAGGGAGAGTTGGGCCATGGGGCGCTTGTCTCCCTGAAGGTACAGATCGGCAAGGCTAGCCTCTCCTCCTGCACGCAGCATATAACGGCCGGAGCCTGACAGGTCAATGTCGTTGTGAAAAACCCATACTCGTTCGATCCCCAAGGTTAACCTTTGGGGGTCAGCAACATACTGCTGGTAGATTTTTTTGCTGCTGAAGAAGCGGATGTCAGTTCCCCCTAGGGAGATTGTCGGCGGGCCTTCCTCTGCAAAAACAACCGTTTCGCGGCAAAGGAGGATGAGGATGATCCCTGCAAAAACCGAGAATTTGGAAGAAATCGGCATTCGATAATCACCTCTCCTGGGATGTCAAACACTCACAAGGCTTACAAGTAACAATAGTCCTAATGTTATCAGGAAAGGAGTGAGATACAAACCGGAGGACGGTGAGGAATAGCGCGTCATGGAACTCTGATCTTGCCCACCTTCTGCAGACACCCTGTTAAGCGTGTAAATTTCGCGGCAGAGGTGATCTATGAAAAAGCAAGAAGCGTCGGTGCAGTCTCGCACGCGTCACTCGCGCAAATATGAAAGAATCAAGGCCTGTCCCCATCGTCACACCGCGACGGTGCGCTCAACCGACATTTCACTTACTCAAGCGGCCTGAAAGTCCATTTCCGACTGGGGTTAAACAGGGTCAGATTAAGCAGGGTGGGGGGCGAGAGATCAGGGGAGGGGGAAGATAACCACGTGAGGGTGCGATGTGCTTATTGGAGAGACATAGGGGCAACTTACCCTGTCACTGGGACGCGGAGATCACTGAAAGCTAAAAAAAACAAATAGTTAGAGTCTCCCGAATTCTCGGTGTTCTCCGTGGCAAAAGGAATTACAATCCAGGGTTCAATCACAAAAAAAGCCGCTTCCGTAGAAGCGGCTTTTTTCAAAACTTAAATGTGGCGAGAATTACTTCGCGGCCGGAGCTTCAACCGGAGCAGTAGTCGTGGTCGTGGTGGTAGCTGCCGGAGCTACGGCTTTCTTCGCTGCTTTTTTGTGTTTTTTGTGCTTCTTGACAGTCTTCTTAACAGCTTTCTTCTCAACTTTCACTTCACCAGCAGGGCTGGTTGTTGTGGTCTCTGACTTGGTTTCAGTCTTGACTTCAGCAGCGCAAACGATACCAGCGAAAGAAACAGCGACGAGAGCAGCGACGAGTGAAGATAGAACTTTTTTCATTTTAAATATCCTCCGAAGTGAATTCCGTAATCTATTCTGGATATTGCATAGCATGTGCCATCCCAATCCAAGCTGTCAACATACTGATTCTACATGAATTACTATAGAGTACATTGAAGGTGATTGCTAAATATCCGCCTCATATGCTCCGATTAAGCCTCATATGCGGCATAATGGCAAGATGTCCTAAGCTAATATTCGAACTAAATATCAAAGAGTTACTGCCCTTTATTAGTCGGAGGGGCCGGCGGCGATGACGCCGCCGCTCGATTGCGCTCGGACATCCGTAAGGGCTTATATTGTTTGCAGTTTCTGCGGGCGAGCCTCTTTTTTGCTTGTTTTTTATTTTCGGCGGTGTATTGTGCCCAAAATAATCACCCTTATTAGCGACACACGATAATACTAAACTATCCGCGAGGATAGGACGGAAAGCCTAAGGGTCTCAACGAGACAGCCGGGTCGCCGAAATATCGCAAAAACGATATTCAGCCCCGGCTTTTTTGCGTCCATTTCCGGAATGCGTTCATACTATATGGAGGAATACGACCTTGAAAAAAATCCTGGCAAAAATGGATCCATTCGACCTCGTTTATGAACAATATCAGCATCTCAAGGGGAAATTCAGCTCAACCTGCGACCCGCAAGAAAAAAAGATGCAGTTTAAGAGGCTTGTCAACCTGCTCGCCGTCATGGAGTTCCTCATATCCCTGAACAATGCTCCCTGATCAGAATTCCGCCTGCTGGAGACAAACCAATGGCTAAGCTTTTTGGCGCGACGCGCGCACTTCGTACGGCAGTTGCGGCCATGTTACTCCTCGCGGCAGGCTGCGGCTCATCCGCGCAGCAGGCCGGAGCCGGTGGCGTCGTCAACATCGACCCCAAGCTGCTGCTGGCCAGCATCGGCACCGGCATACAGCAGCCAGTCGCGCGAGTCCTGGGCGGGTGGGAGTGGGGCAGTTTTCTACGCGACTTCAGCTCCCTTCTGACCGGCCTTAGATACACCCTCGACATGCAGAAGGTTACCTATCAATCCACCGGAGCGGATGGCCAGGTCCACACCATGACCGGCCTGTTGATCCTCCCAAGGTCGACCTCCGGCGTCAAACCTTCGGTGCCGATCCTGCTGTACCAGCATGGCACCGAACCGTTCCGGCCCTATGCGCCCTCACAGTTCCTCGCCCACCTTGACAGGCCCGCCGACTATCCGGAAGTAATGGTAGCGGCGGCAATCGCCTCCACAGGTTATGCCGTTGCCATGGCTGATTACGAGGGGATGGGGGACAATACCAGCACCCAGCCCTATGTTCATGGCACCACATTGGCCCGGCAGGTGATCGACATGCTTAGGGCAACCCGCGATATGGTCGGCGCTACAGCCGGAAGCAACGACACCCCCTGTTCGTGGAACAGCCAGCTCTTTCTCCTCGGGTATTCCGAGGGGGGATACGTTACCATGACGACGACTCGGGAACTTCAGCTCAATCATGCCCGCGAGTTCACCGTCACCGCCTCGGCTCCGCTCTCCGGCCCCCACGACCTTTCCGGCGTGATGCGCGGGTCCATGCTCTCAAACAGCACCTCCAAGGCCCCATACTTCCTCCCCTTCCTGCTCACCAGCTACAATTACGCGTCCGGAGGGACTCTTTTCAGCCCCTCTTCCGTCCTGACTTCCCCCTATAACACCACTATCGCGCCTCTGTTCGACGGCAACTCGCCGGCGAACACGATTAGTGAGGCGATGGGGATGGGCTTCAGCCCGGTAAACCTGGTTGTGCCGAAGAGCATCCTGACCCCGCAGTTCATCGGCCAGCTTACCCTCGATACGAGTCCGGTAGTCGCCTTTCTCAAGGAGAACGACTCGTACCGGATGCCGGGGCAAGTGAACACTGTTTGGGTGCCGGCCGTACCGATGCGGATGTACCACCACAGAAGCGACGATCTGGTCCCCTATAGTAATTCACAGATCGCCTTCGACGCCTTCAGCACGGCCGGGGCAAAGAAACACACCTTGCAGGGTCCCGGGGTCGAACTGGTAGAAGAGCACGTCATCCTCAGCATCTCCTCCACTGATCCGATCAAGACGGTGCATCTCGGTGCCGCTTTCCCGGAACTGAGCGATGGGTGGAAATGGCTCGATAGCTTCAAGAAATAAGGGTAATTCCGGGGACCGCCGTGTGGAGATTTGACCACCAGATTTCTGAGATTCGCAGGGAATGAGGCTAACCTGCCTGGGACGGGGCGGTCGTGCCGGTTATCGCCTTCTGCCTGGAATGGGAATGGATGGGGATGCTGCGGTTAATCGAAGTTTTACCGTGGGTGGTTTAGACACAAAAAAAGCCACTTCCAAAGAAGCGGCTTTTTCCAAAACTTAAATGTGGTGAGAATTACTTCGCGGCAGGAGCTTCAGCCGGAGCAGTAGTAGTGGTCGTGGTGGTAGCTGCCGGAGCTACGGCTTTCTTCGCTGCTTTCTTCACTGCTTTTTTGTGTTTTTTGTGCTTCTTGACAGTCTTCTTAACAGCTTTCTTCTCAACTTTCTGCTCAACTTTCACTTCACCAGCAGGAGCGGTTGTTGTGGTTTCAGTCTTGACTTCAGCAGCGCTGACGATACCAGCGAAAGAAACAGCGACGAGAGCAGCAACGATTGTAGATAGAACTTTTTTCATTTAAATATCCTCCGGAGTGAATTTCGTAATCTGCTTTGGATGTTGCATAGCATGTGCCATCACAATTTAAGCGGCCAACATGCTGATTTCACATAAATTAGTACAGAGGGGATTTGATTGTACTGCTAGATATGCGCCGCATATGATCCGTCCAAACCTCATATGCGGCATGAGAGCAGGAAGTCTAGAGACAGTATTGGAACTAAATATCAAATAGTGTAGGTTCGCACCCTCAAACGTCACCTCGTGAGGGAATGCCTCTCGGCAATACCGCTTTATCCCTCTGCCTTTAAGGCCAGTAACTCCCGCCCACCAGTCTCGTCGTGATTTCCCCAACTTTCAATTTGGACGTCATCCGCACCAGAAGCCGCTGGCTGTCGTCTGTAAGCCATACTGTCATGTCGCTGGTACGGCCCCCGGACTTAAGCAGGAGCTTTACCACGAGCGTCTTGAACTTGCCGAGCGACGTGCTGATCTCCTCCCGCCTTACCACCCGCGCCTCGGCTTTCCAGAGCCTCTTGCAGTCGTAGATGTCGATAAAAATGGGCTTCCCAAGGTCGATATCGCTGGAACGCAGGAAATATATACCAGAGAGGGTGTCGAAGGTTCTGGCGCTGATGGAATCAGTTTTCTCCGTCTTTTTCAGTAGGTCTTTGGTAACTACCTTGAGTCTTGTCTGGTCGAACTGCGCCTCTTTATGGGTATGGGTTTTCCCCTCGTTGAGCTTCTCCCGGTAGAACCTCGGTATTCCGATCGGGTTCGTTTCGCTGCCACGGGAAAGTACCGACTCAGTCCTGTCGTCAACTGAGAAGATTGGAGCGAGCCACCCTGCCGAGCGGACGGTGTAGACGATACGAAGCTCCTTCCCCTGTGCAGTCACCTCCTGCACGGCGGTCCCGGCTTTTATACCGGTCCAGCTAACGTCGTACACCAGTCTTTCCGGGACGCTGAGAGCCGAGGCAGGGCGGACAAAGAGGGTTACAAACAGGGGTACGCCTAAAATAAGCAGGGCTAAAGTTTTCATAGATCTCAGTTTACCTCAAAACGTAAATGTTTTTTCGAATAAGGTTGGGGTACCGGGGGCGGTCCAGATAGACACCTCCTAGGCCATCCCTGGCTCGTCTCCGGAAAAACCCAGTATCACTGTGTGATAAAACGGAGGGGCTAACGAATGTGCCGGTAACTTCATGATCATCGGCACTGCAAATAATTCTGCCGGCTAAACACGGGGTGTAAGGCCTGAATTAAAAGCGATCTTGCAAATTTTTACCGACATACGGGCGACATCAATTTTGTGAATGAAACTAATTGTTGTTGACAGCCACTAATTCGTGGTGATATTGTCCGGCGGTGAAAAACCATATCCGGTTCAATTAACTTGCGTTCAATCAGGCTGTTTGAGTGGCGCAAGTTGATTCCTGCCTGTATCAACCAATTGTTGATGTTACAGCCTATATTGGAAGTCCAGCGATGTTAAATTAATATCCTGTTTGTTCCCTCTGGAATGCGCATGCATATTTTTTTGCCAATATTGATTAAATAGTCCTTTTGTACAGGGTGCGGTTCGCTGACGGAGAGATGAAATGAAAGTAAAATTGATGTCTTTGATGTTTTTTTCTGTAGTGTTGACGACCCTCGTTTTTGCTGATGAGAAACTCCCCTCCTGGGTATTGCAACCCACGCGTGATTCAGGAACCGAACTGTTTGGGGTCGGTGAAGGAACTACTGTTGAGAGCGCAACCAACTCTGCATTGAACGCTGTCGCTGCGAATCTTTTGGTTTCTGTGAGTTCAACCTTTAGCAATCGAGAATCGGTATCGGTACGGGGACTTCAGAAGGATTTCAGGAAAGATGTTGATAACGAAGTACACGCCAGTGTCGAGGATATTCATTTTGGCAAGTATAAAACTACGGAGTCTTTTCAAGATGGAAGCAAAAAATATGTGATGGTTAGTGTTGACCGGAGGCACTTCACCGAGGAAACCATCAAAGATTACCGGGACATCCTAGTCCGGTTCGGTGAGGTCAGGGCAGGGGTCGGGGGCAAATCGGTATTGCAAAACTACCTTGCCTTCAAGGAGAACGAAGCTTTGCTCCCGAAGGCGAAAAGGCTCGGTTCGATCCTTAGGGTGCTCGGTGAGCAGACCGATGATGATGGTATCAAGGCATTTGAAAAAATAAAGCCGGCCCTTGTGCAACGCATTAAGATTGCGGTTGTCAGTGACCAGGATGATGTCCGCCCGGCGGTAGAAAAATACTTTAACAGCATGAGTCTGAAAGTAGTCAGGCCGCAAGAGATCCAAGACCGGAAAGACGTTATTTTCATCAGGGTCGATTCCGATAGTGTACGTAGCGAGATATACAACACCAAGATGGTACGAATAACGGTTTCGATGCAGATTCTTGATGACTCCGAGACTCTCTTCAATTCGTATCAAATAGAGGGCAAGGGGGCATCCGTGCTGAGCTACGACCAGGCTTTCCAAGCAGCCATCAAGGATTTTCAGAAGAATTTGCGTAAAACGTCTCCGCTGCAATTGCTTGGGCTGAAGGACTAATGCCTTAAATATCAAAACTGGAGGGTTCAAAATGAGTTTGCTGAATCGTGTATCAAGTCTCGTCACTGTAGTAGCGCTGGCATCTTTGTGCGGTTGTGCCGGTACCACAATTTCCAACATCGATGCTTTTAAGCCGGAGCCTTTAGAAAAGGCATCAGTGATGCCTTCCGATGAGTCACTTAGTGGCGGTAAATCGAAGGTGGTTGTTTTCGAATTCGATGAGGGGGGGAATGTTGTAGCTCAGGAATCTCATCTGGGGCTCTCTATGGCCGGGAACATTGAGGCGGTAATCACTGAAAAGCAAGGTACGGAATTAGTCGACAGGAAGGCAGCCGAAAAGCTCCAACAGGAAATTGCACTTTCGGAAATGAACAAGGGCGGTTCTTACGAGGGACCGCGGATTGCGGATTATGCCATTTCCGGTTCCATCACCAACGCAGGGTTCAATAAAAGATTCAATGAGGCGACACAATCCGTCAACAAAAAAACGGGGCAAGTCTACAGGACTGCCCCTTCCTTTCGGTACACTGCGGACTTTGCCGGCACCTTGAAAGTTTATGAACTGCCGTCTATGAAGGTTGTGAAAACGCTATCCCTCAAGGACAATAAGAGCAGAACCGAAGAGACCCGGTCATCCTCGACCTATACCGAGCGCGATGATGAACTGGTCCGCGGGGCGGGCGCCGATGCTGTAAAAGCCATGCGCATAGAACTGCAGAATTTTTTCGCAAAGAAGGGGTACATCCTGGATAAGCGCGCGGCCGAGAACACCCGTATATTCCAGGTTTCTCTCGGTACGGAAGACGGGGTAGCACAGGGTGATACCTGCGATGTCTTTACCTACAAAGAGTTCAAAAACAACATCACCGGTAAAGTACAGTACGAAAAGGTCAAACTTTGTGAAGCCAAAGTCACAAACCTTGTAGCCAACAATACCGCATGGCTGGCCATCCCTAACGAAGAGTCCTTAAAAATTCGTCTTGGAGATGAAGTAAAAGTGCGGTATAGTAAAAACTTCATGGACGCCATGAAATCCACCGGTTCAATGCTGAATTCACTGGCAAAATAAATAGTTTTAAGGAGGTAGCATGAAGGTAAGAGGATCGTTACTTGTGCTGACTGTTGTTGCATTTATGGGATGTTCCGGCCCTGCTGCCAAGATTTCTCCAGAATACAAGCAATCCGGTCTCGCTGGAGCTCCTCAGTGGGTACTCCAGCCTCCTGCTGATGGGAAGATCGTAGCGGCAATAGGTTCTGCAGAGCACAGTCCGGGTGGTATTAACTTCCAACGGACTGAAGCAATGGCAAATGCCAGAAATGAAATCGCCAAAATCCTTAACGTTAAGGTGAAAAATCTTTTCGAAAAATTTGAGCGTTCCAGCGGAGTCGGAAAAGATATCACATTCGATAAAGTTGCAAGTGACGTTACCAAGCAAATCACAAACACGACGTTGTCTGGCTCTGTCCAAAAGGACATCTGGGTCAGTGGCGATGGCACCATGTATGTTTTGGTAATGCTCGATTCAAAACTCGCGGATGCCGTGAAGGAGGGTACCCGCTCTGCGATGAAAAACGATAAAGCGTTGTACCAAATCGCAGAGTCCCGAGATGCTTTGAACCACCTTGATGAAGAGATTGACAAGGAGTTCAAGTAGCCGCAGAGGTCTGGTCGCACTTAAGCTGCATTGAAAATAAGCGTCTTAAACAAAAACAAAAAAGTCGCACCCCAACCGGGGTGCGACTTTTTGCGTAGTGGCGAGGTCATGCCTGACTTTCGGATGCTTGCCGGAAGAAGACGGCGGTCGCTCGGCGTGACGCTGGCCTGGGGCGCTCCATTGGCCGGATCAGGCCAGGTTGAAGTTGGTCTGGTAGGCCAGGAGGGTGTTGATCATGAGGGCGGCGACGGTCATGCGGCCGACTCCGCCTGGCACCGGCGTGATCCAGGCGCATTTGGGCGCTACCGCCGCGAAATCGACGTCGCCTACGATCTTGCCGTTCTCCAGCCGGTTGATGCCGACGTCGATCAGGGTGACGCCGTCCTTCACCATGTCTGGGGTGACGAAGCCGGGGATGCCGACCGCTACGATCACGATGTCGGCTCGGCGCGTCTCGTCCAGGAGGAGCTCCCGCGGCGTCTCGATGTGGGTCAGGGTCACCGTGGCGTTGCCGATGTCGAAGTCGTTGGAGAGCATGATGGAGATCGGCTTGCCGACGATGTTGGAGCGTCCGATGACGACGCAGTGCTTACCGGCCACCGGCACCTGGTAGAACTGCAGCAGCTTGCAGATGCCGTAGGCGGTCGCGGGCCGGAATGCCTTCTGCCCCAGTGCCATGCGGCCGAAGTTGGTGGGATGAAAGCCGTCGATGTCCTTTCCGGGAGCTATGGCGTTGATGACCTGCTGGGAACTGATGTGCTTCGGGAGCGGGAGCTGGACGATGACGCCGTCTGTGGAGTGGTCCTCGTTTATTGCCAGGATCTTCTCCAGGAGCTCCTTTTCGCCGATGGAATCGGGCAGGCGGATCAGGTTGCACTCGAAGCCTGACAATGTGCAGGTGGCGACCTTGGACTTGACGTAGGACTCGCTCGCCGCATGGGTGCCGACCAGGATGATGGTCATGTGCGGCTTCCTGAGTCCCGCGTCGGTATGGCGCGACACCTGTCTGGCGATGTCGGTGATGAGGCTTTCTGCGCATTTCTTGCCATCCAGAAGGTTCATAAGTTGGTTCCTTTTCCAGGGGAGTGCGCCCCGACAACAAGTAGTGAATTAAGTAGTAACACAAAACCGGGTGAGGATGGCCAACGTATACGCTGCTGCCCAGCCAAAAATTGATCCTGAAAACAACAAGTCGTCTCATGCAAAAAGGCAAAGAAGCCTCACCACAGAGGGCACAGAGGAACACAGAGGAAATCTTAAAACAATGGCAAAGGCTTTTTGATTTAAGCATAAATCAGGTTTTGATTTTCCTCTGTGAACCTCTGTGTACCTCTGTGGTGAGGCTTTATGCTTTGGGCTATTTGTGCTTGGTCGGCTGGTGCTGAATAGCTAGTTTCGGAATTAATTCGCCAGAGCGTTTGGGCCGTTCTGTAACTGTAACATGCCGTAAAACCGGTTCTTTTGCTCTGAAAAATGTGAGCATGCGTTAATCCATAAACAGGAAGTATACCATTACTAAACTTTTCGTTGACAAAATTCGGGGAAATGCTAAATTGCAAAAATACAGAATGTTTACTGTTACTAAACTTGGAGGACTTTTTGAAAATCGGTGAGAGGTTGAAACGACTCAGGATGGTCAACTCCCTGACTCAGGAGGAGCTGGCTAGCCGCGCCGATCTTACCAAGGGGTTCATCTCCCAGCTGGAAAACGATGCCACGTCGCCTTCGATCGCGACGCTCAAGGACATCGTCGACGTCTTCGGCATCAGCATGCAGGAGTTTTTCAGCGAGGAGGTCGACCAGGACATCGTTTTCGGCAAGGATGCCCGGGTGCAGGCGACGGACGACGGCGACCACATCAAGGTGGAACTCCTGGTCCCCGGCGCCCAGAACCGCGAGATGGACCCGGTGCTGGTGACGCTCGACCCGGGCGGGGAAATGGACGAGCAGCCGGTCCATGAGGGCGAGGAATTCGGCTACGTCATCGCCGGCAAGGTGCAGTTGAGGCTGGACGACAAGCTGTACACGGTGGAGAAGGGCGAGTGCTTCTATTTCGCCTCCGACAGGAGGCATGCGGTGAAAAATGTGGGGAAGAGCGCGGCGAAGCTCCTCTGGGTTGTGACGCCGCCGACGTTTTACTATTAGAGAATTAGAGAAGAGGAGAGTTACGAAATGAGCAAAGTACTGATTATCGGAGCAGGTGGCGTCGGCGGGGTCGTTACACACAAGTGCGCACAGGCCCGCGGCGTGATCTCCGCCATAACCCTTGCCTCGCGCACCGAGTCGAAGTGCCGGGCCATCGCCGCACAGATCACCGATTTTCCGGTCCAGACCGCTCAGGTCAATGCCGATAACGTCCCGGAGCTGATCGAGTTGATCAAGCGCGAAGAGCCGAAGCTCGTCATCAACGTGGCGCTCCCCTATCAGGACCTGACCATCATGGACGCCTGCCTGGCGACCGGCGTCGATTACCTCGATACCGCCAACTACGAGCCGCTCGACACCGCGAAGTTCGAGTACAGCTGGCAGTGGGCCTACCAGGAGCGCTTCAGGGAGAAGGGGCTCATGGCCCTGCTGGGAAGCGGCTTCGATCCCGGCGTTACCAACGTCTTCACGGCCCTGGCCGCCAAGAGGTACCTGGACGAGGTGCAGGAGATAGACATCATCGACGCGAACGCCGGGAACCACGGCCAGCCCTTCGCCACCAACTTCAACCCGGAGATCAACATCCGCGAGGTGACCGCCCCCTGCCGCCACTGGGAAAACGGCGCCTGGGTCGAGACCGCGCCGCTCTCCACCAAGAGGAGCTACGACTTCCCCGAGGGGATCGGTCCCATGAACATCTACCGGATGTATCATGAGGAGATGGAGTCCCTGGTGAAGCACATCCCGACCATCCGCAAGGCGCAGTTCTGGATGACCTTCTCGGACAACTACCTGAAGCACCTGGAGGTGCTGCAGAACATCGGCATGACCCGGATCGACGAGGTGGAGTATAACGGCCAGAAGATCGTCCCTCTGCAGTTCCTGAAGGCGCTCCTCCCCGATCCCGGCAGCCTGGGGCCGCTCACCAAGGGGCGCACCTGCATCGGCGTGGTCGCCAAGGGGATCAAGGACGGAAAGAAGAAGCAGGTCTACATCTACAACATCTGCGACCACGAGGCGTGCTACGCCGAGGTGAAGTCCCAGGCCATCAGCTACACGACCGGCGTGCCGGCCGTGGTGGGCGCGGTCATGATGCTGACCGGCAAGTGGCACAAAGCCGGGGTCTACAACATGGAACAGTTCGATCCCGAACCCTACCTGGAAACGCTCAGCACTTTCGGCCTTCCCTATGTGGTGGTCGACGGCGGCGACTGGCTGGAACTTACGTGACCCGTCTGCATCTGGAGGAAATGACGCGGCTTAGCCCGTCGCCGGCCTTCGTGGTCGACCTGGGGCGGCTGCGCCACAATCTCGCCATCCTGGACGATGTGCAGAAGAGAAGCGGCGCCAAGATCCTGCTGGCGCTCAAGGCCTTCTCCATGTGGAGCGTCTTTCCGGTCATCGCGAAGAGCCTGCACGGCGTCTGCGCCTCCTCCCCCTGGGAGGCGAGGCTGGGAAAGGAGGAGTTCGGCCGCGAGGTGCACAGCTTCTCGGCGGCCTTTAAGGAGAGCGACGTGGTGGAGCTGTTGCAGAGCTCGAACCACCTGGTCTTCAACTCCTTCAGCCAGATGGAGCGCTTCCGTCCGCTCTGGGAGAAGGAGGCCGGCCGCGTCTCGGTGGGCCTCAGGGTGAACCCGGAGCAGTCGGAGGGGCACACGGAGATTTACGACCCGAGCGCGCCCAAGTCCCGCCTGGGGATCCGGCGCGCCGAGTTCGACGGGAAGAGCCTTGAAGGGATCGAGGGGCTCCATTTCCACACGCTCTGCGAGCAGCTTTTCGAGCCGCTGGAGCGCACAGCAAGGGTCTTCGAGGAGAAGTTCGGGGAGTTCCTGCCGCAGATGAAGTGGCTCAACCTGGGCGGCGGGCACCACATCACCCGCGAGGGGTACGACGTCGACGCCCTGGTGCGTCTGGTCCAGTATTTCCGGGAGAAGTACGACCTGGAGGTCTACCTGGAGCCGGGGGAGGCGATCGCCATCGGCACCGGGATCCTGGTCTCCGAGGTGCTCGACATCACCCACAACGTGGTGGACATCGCCATCCTGGACGTCTCGGCGACCTGCCACATGCCGGACATCCTGGAGATGCCCTACCGGCCGGAGATCGCGGGCGGGTTCGATCCGGGCGCCAAGCCCCACGACTACCGGCTGGGCGGCCCGTCCTGCCTCGCCGGGGACGTGATCGGCGACTGGTCCTTCGAGCGCAGTCTCGCGCCGGGAGACCGCCTCGCCTTTCTGGACATGTCGCACTACACCATGGTGAAGACCAACACCTTCAACGGCATCCAGCTCCCCCATATCTGTACCTTTGAACCTCAGACCGGCGAGCTCAGGGTCGTGCGCAGTTTCGGCTACGAAGACTTCAAGAACCGCCTGTCGTGAAGAACCGTGAATGGTGAATGGTGAATGGTGAAGAAAAGCTTAAACTGAAAACAGTCAACTGGATTTAACCGGCTTTCCCACTCTTATGAACTGAACAATGGTGAAATGAACTATGTCCAAATGGTCTATCAACGATTCCGCCAAGATCTATAACATTGAAAACTGGGGCGCTGAACTCTTCTCGGTCAACAAGAAGGGGAATATGTGCGTGCACCCTTCGCCCAATTCTAAATATTCCATCGACTTGAAGGTGCTGGTCGACGACCTGATCAAGAGAAAGATCAAGCCGCCCATCCTCTTGCGCTTTATGGATGTCCTGGAGGGGCGCATCGCGTCGATCAGCCGCGTCTTCAAGAACGCCATCCAGGACAACAACTACCCGGCCACCTACCAGACCTTCTACCCGATCAAGGTGAACCAGCAGCGCCAGGTGGTCGAGGCGATCACCACCTTCGGCAAGAAGTACAACATCGGGATCGAGGTCGGCTCAAAGCCGGAGCTGGTGGCCGCCATCTCCATGTCGACCGGGAGCAACATCCCGATCATCTGCAACGGCTACAAGGACACCGAGTTCATCGAGACGGTGCTCTTCGCAACCCGGGTCGGCTACGACATCACCATCGTGGTGGAGAAGCTGTTCGAGCTGGAGAAGATCGTCGAGGTGGCAAAGAGAACGGGGATCACGCCGAAGCTCGGCATCAGGGTGAAGCTCTCCTCCAAGGGGATCGGCAAATGGGCCACCTCGGGAGGCGAGGACGCGAAGTTCGGCCTCAGGATCTCCGAGATCATCGCGGCCATCGACATGCTGAAGAGCCACGACCTCCTCGACTGCGTGAAGCTGCTCCATTTCCACGTGGGGAGCCAGATCACCAAGATCGACAAGATCAAGAACGCCCTCATCGAGGGGACCAGGGTCTATGTCGAGATGAGGAAGCTCGGCGTAAACCTGGAGTTCCTCGACATCGGCGGCGGGCTCGGGGTGGACTATGACGGCTCTAAGTCGAGTTACTTCTCCAGCGTGAACTACTCCCTTCAGGAATACGCCAACGACGTGATCTACCAGGTGAAAAACATCTGCGATGAAGCGGAAATCCCTTGCCCGAACATCATCTCGGAATCCGGGCGGGCGACGGTCGCCCATTATTCGGTGCTGGTCACGAACGTCCTGAACAACAACACGCAGACGCTCATGCCCGATTTCGAAGCGATCCTCTCCGAGACGGAGAATCTCTCGCCGACTGTCAAGAAGCTCGTGGGGATCTACAAGAGCATCGACCGGCACTCGCTGCGCGAGGACTACCACGACACCATCCAGCTGATCCAGGAATCGGTGAGCCTTTTCAACCTGGGCTACCTGAACCTGAACGAGCGGGCCAACGCGGAGTGGATCTGTTCCAAGATCATCAGGAAGATCAGCTCGCTCGTCGAGAAGATGAAGCCGATTCCCGACGAGCTGCAGAACTTCCAGCTGAGCCTCAGGCAGACCTATTTCGCCAACTTCTCCCTGTTCCAGTCGATTCCCGACTCCTGGGCCATCGACCAGCTCTTCCCGATCGTCCCGATCCAGCGGCTCGACGAGAAGCCGGACGTGCTCACCTCCATCGCTGACATCACCTGCGACTCGGACGGCGAGATCACCAGCTTCGTGGGCGAGAACGGCAGGACCAAGGCTCTGCCGCTCCATAAGATCAAGGCGGACGAGGATTACTTCATCGGCTTCTTCCTGATCGGAGCCTACCAGGAGATCCTCGGGGACATGCACAACCTGTTCGGCGACACCAACGCGGTGCACATCACCTTCAACAAGAAGACCAATTACAAGATCGACACGGTCATCACCGGGGACGCCACCTGGGAGAGCCTGAAATACGTGCAGTACGACAGCCAGGAGATCCTGAAGCGGGTGCGCAACAACCTCGAGAAGGATGTCTCGCTGCAGAAGGTCTCCATCGAGGAGAGCAGCCACTTTCTGGAGCTTCTGGACAAGACGCTCCAGTCCTACACCTACCTGGGCGAGTAGCCCCGGGGAAGCGCGGTGGTGGCGGGCTCCAGTGCAGGCTGCGCCGGCAAAATGGATAATAGAAAAGGGGAAGAACCAAACGGTTCTTCCCCTTTCTTCTTTTGCCCTGCCAGGTTTAACCTTGACGTTGGCTTCTCGGATTTCCTCGGATTTTCTCCGTGGCAAATGGTTTCAGCGTTTGTTCTTCCGTTGTGCCTGAGGCGGGTCGTGCTAGAATGACGCTGATGAATTGCCGGATGCGGGATGATTTCATCCCCGCGACGAGCAGAGGGACAGTGACGGGAAACTTTACACTTCAGCTGTCGGAATATCTGCCATAATCGTTGTCTCCGCCGGGGCTTCGCTGCAACTGTCGCGAAATGTTAACGGTTTGCGCCGATGGTACCAAACGTGCAAGCAGCTGGAGGGTCGAACAACGATCAGGGAGGTGAGAAGGATGCTGATACAGGTGAACTACAAGGACGACAAGTACGATTACGTCAAGGATTTCATGCTGGAAACCCTGATCGCATCCGGGGTGATCGCCAAGTTCCGGCGCAGCTCCGGATGGGTGCGGGTTGGAGTGGATCCGGTTCGCAAGGATCGACAGGGTGCACTCTACGGCGGTGCCGAGAGAAGGTCGGCTCGTGTCTGATTTCCCTTCCCCGGGCGGGCAATAGAGGGCCCCCTTGCCGGGGCTTATAACTCATGCAGGTTGCTGAACTCCCTCCATTCCAGGAAGTAGCGTGGCTTCATCACGAAATCACAGATGTTTTCCATGATGTTGAAATGCTTCTTCTCCTCGTTGGCAATTCTTAGATAAAGCTGCAGCATCTCCGGATCCTGTTCCTTCTTTGCCAGGTCCTCGTACAGCTTGACGCTGTCGGCTTCAATCTTCAGCCCCAGCCGGTAGGCGTCCAGATCCTCGTGCAGCCCGCCCAGGTTGTCCTTCTCCCCTATCATGTCCCGGAACACCGATTTCGCCTGCTCCAGCATGCGAGAGTCGGTCATGGTGAATTCCTTGCCCTCCTTGAGCCCGCGGAAAACGTCATAGTGCTTCTGCTCATCCGCCGCAAGACCGGTGAAGATATTTTTCAGCCCCGGTACCTGGGTCGATGCCGCCAGGTTCTCGTAACAAGCCTTGCCCTGCAACTCCACTTTCATGGCGAAATCGAAAACGTTCATCGTCACTACCCCCTTTCCTTGATACCGGAAACAGACACCAGCAAGCAAGATTGCTCTGATCCGGCATGTGTAATGGATTGGTGAATTTTCACACTGCGCCTGCGGTTTGTCAAGGGAGGCTAAATCCCGGCTGGCATGCTGTTCTGTGACAACACAAGGTTCATCTTTTATCGAATGTAGAGACGCATTGCCTGCGTCTCGGTCTTGCCACTCCCCTTTAGAGCTAGATTCGCGGCTCTGAGCCAGACGATCTTATTTAGACCCAGAACACGCGTTTCAAACTGGCAAATGCAGAAGTACAATTGTCTCTGGACAAATAAGACCATGATTATATTATTGATTCGGAACACCAAACGATCGGCTGCCGGGCAACCGGTGCGCCAAATCCGGAAAAAGGGGGAATACGATGAACAGACTGGTACGCATGCTTGCAGCGGTTGCACTACTTATGCTCCCATCCCTTGCATTTGCCTCAACGTGGAATATCGATCCCGATCACACCAGCACCGGGTTCAAGGTGCGCCATCTGATGGTGTCAAACGTTAAGGGAACCTTTGGCAAGGTGCAGGGCGTAGTCAATATTGACGACAGGGACATCACCCGATCGAGCGTGAGCGTCACCGTAGATACCGCCTCGATCGATACCGGCGTGGCAAAGCGTGATGCTGATCTGCGGAGCGCCAATTTCCTGGAGGTCGCCAAGTTCCCGACCATGACCTTCGTTTCCACTAAGGTTGCCAAAAGCGGCGCTGATGGACTGAAGGTGACCGGGAATCTTACCCTGCATGGCGTCACTCGCCCGGTCGTTCTCGATGTCGAAGGACCCTCGCGGGAGTCTAAGGATCCTTGGGGAAACCTCAGGCGCGGCGCCTCTGCCAGCACCAAGATCAACAGGAAGGACTTTGGTCTCACCTGGAACAAGGCTTTGGAAACGGGCGGGGTAGTGGTCGGCGACGAGGTCGACATCAGCATCGAGGTCGAGATGATCAAGGCTGTCGCAAAATAGCTGCGACACGCTCTCCCCGATCCGTCTGCGGCATCTTCTCCCGACAGGGATGACCGAGCTCCATCGAGAGAAGGTGGCCGGCGGCGGATAGGGGAGGGCGGCCGCCCGTCCGGACGGCGCCATCGTAGGTACCGTATGTAGAGACGCATTGCATGCGTCTCTGTTTCGGCCTGTTCCAAGGTCCGTTGTTTTGGCAAAATGGGCAGCAGCCCGAGACGCATGCAATGCGTCTCTACCCAAACCCCGGAAGGTTCCCGCGCTCGCTCCTTGCCTGAGGAGCCCTCTTTTTCCTCATTGTATTTCCCCGCCAAAATTCGTACTATCCTGACTGAAATATAAAGAGGGAAGGCAGGGGAGTTTATGGCGGTCTGGTTCTGGTATGCGTTAACATGATGGCATTTCTCGGCGCAGGAGTGCTGCTCGGGCTTTCCGCCGGCTTCTCGCCGGGGCCGCTCTTCGCCCTGGTGCTCTCCCAGACCTTGCAGCACGGCATCAAGGAGGGGTGCAAGGTCGCCCTTTCGCCGCTCGTCACGGACCTGCCGCTGATCATCCTTTCCGTCATCTTCGTGAGGCAGTTGGCCGACGTCAAGCCGCTTCTCGGCGCTGTTTCGCTCATCGGCGCGCTTTTCCTGCTGCAGATGGCCTACGGGACCTTTCGCTGCGGACTGTCCGGTCGGTCCTTTGAGGGAAGCGCGCCCCAGTCCCTGGGCCGGGGGATGCTGGTCAACGTCCTGAGCCCGCACCCCTATCTGTTCTGGTTCAGCGTCGGCGCCCCCACCATCCTCAAGGGTGTGAGCGGCGGCAATTCCCTCGCGGCGCCAGCCTTCGTGGTCGGTTTCCTCGGCTGCCTCATCGGGGCAAAAATGCTGCTCGCCGTATTGGTGGGGAAGTCCCGCAGGTTCATGGCTGGGAGGCTCTACCTGACGATCATGCGCGCCCTTGGCCTGCTGTTGCTCGTCTTGGCCATGTTTCTTCTCAAGGAAGCCGGCACGCTTTTCGGCCTATTCCGGGCCTGACCAGGCGCCTTCGGGAAGCCGGCGCTTCGATCTCGCCACCCATCTGCCGAACTCCCCTCTTTACTCTCACCAGCAGCGCCAGAACTGCTGATGCCCCAGGTCCGCCCGCTTGGGTGGCTGGGAAAGAGACGCATGCAATGCGTCTCAGCTCTACCTTTCTGCTCCTGGCCAAGAGTGGACCTCGGTCTTCATGCAAGAGACGCATGAATGCGTTCCTGCCCGCATATGATATGTATACACCCTGGAATCCGGCCCTGTCCGCCATAGTTACAGATGGTTACCTGGTCGTGCGGTGTCGTGCCACCGAGCCGGGAGCGCTAGGGTGTATGATGAAAACATACTATCCGTGGGTTTCTCGTGGCAGGCTTATACTGGCTTGGCAGGTGAAATAGCTGTGTTAACGGCAGGTTGAGGCAACTTGGTCACCTCTTTTATTGTGTGGCACGCTTGATGCTAAGGTGAAGTCAGGAAGACTAGACTGTGAGCCTAAAAGGGAGGATGTCATGAGAGTACCTATCACCACGTTAATCGCGACTGCCGTATCGGCGACTTCGGCTTTTGCAGCAAGCGGTGCTCAGGCCGATGAGCCTGGCATCCTTGCCTGGGCATTCCTCGGCTTCTGCGCCGTCATTTTGGTCGGCCAACTGGTCCCGGCGGCCATGATGGTCATAGGAGCGTTCAAGGCTCTGGTGTTGACCCCGAAAGCGGCTGCGGCAAAAAACAGATAGCGAGCTTCCGCCACCTCTTCCTGTCAGTTGCAGCCGCGGTCCGCTCTTTGGTTGGACCGGCAATCGTGCCGCTGCTTTCGCGTCCTGGAGGACGCTCCCACAGGGCCAGGTTGAGCGATGGGTGGAGAATGACGCCAGCCGGCAATAAAAAAGCCGCTCTTTTCGAGCGGCTTTTTCCGTGGTAACGGATAAATTGCCGTACCCGAAAAAAGCTGTTGCCATGCCCAGGTTAATGTAGTATCCGTGGCGATCATGATATTCAAGCCGATTAAACCAAAGAAGGTGTCGACCCAGATTGCCGAGCAGATCAGGACCTCGATCCTGGCAGGCGAATTCAACCCGGGAGAGAAGCTGCCGCCCGAGCGCGAACTAGCCGAGATGTTCGGCGTCTCGCGCCCCTCGGTGCGCGAGGCGCTCAACTTCCTCGTCTCCACCGGGCTCGTCGAAACCTACCAGGGCGGGGGAACCGTGGTCCGCTCCCTGGTGGAGAGTTCCGCCGGGATGCCGCTTTCCAAGCTGATCCAGATCGACGGCGACCGTGCCCTGGACGTGATCGAGGTGCGCCAGGGGATGGAGTCCTGGACCGCCTGGTATGCCGCGACGCGTGCGCTTCCCGAGGAGATCGGGCGCCTCGAGACGATCGTGAACTGCATGGCGAAAAACCTGGAGGGGCTCAAGCTCTCCGAGGATCTGGACGCGCAGTTTCACACCGTAATAGCGCGGGCGTCCCACAACGTGGTCTGGTTCCACATGATGCAGAGCATCTTCGACGCCATGCAGGAGTTCCAGCGCGACGTCTGGCGGGCAGCCTATCTGACCGAGGAAGATCAAAAGCTCCTCTATTCCCACCACCTCAAGATCTACGAGATGATTCGGGACCGCGACCCGGAAGGGGCTCGGGAGGCGATGATGGAGCACCTGACCTTCGCCCAGAAGAGGAGCAGCGCCTACGTCTCCAAGCGCGGCGGAGAGTAGACAAAAAACAGGTTAAGGTTAAGAAAGTCAAAGCAAGACCGGCACACGGATCGAACGGATAAAGTCAGATCAAAACAGTCATTCGGTGTACCAGGAAGCTCTTAGGCTCAATCTGCCTTTATCCGTAACATCCGTTTAATCCGTGCCCGAGATTTTGATTTTGAATTTAGGCCCGGTGATCCCGCCTTGATACCTATCAGCCAAGCGATGGCCCGACAGAATTTCTGCCGGGCCTTCGTATTTTGGACCTGATTTTCCTCCCCCCACGGCGCGGGGAGCGGGAACTCTTGCAAATCCTGCACCGGTTGGAGGTTTTTGGTTGAAGCGGGGTGGCTTTTTGGGTATAGTTACGCGGTTTATCCCTATAGATAAAACCAAGGAGGGTTTTTCAATGATAGATTTTCTGGGCGATTGGAAAAGAAGTGATTACTGCGGCGAGCTGAGAAGCGCACAGGTAGGGCAGGAAGTTGTCCTCATGGGGTGGGTTTCGAAACGACGCGACCACGGCGGGCTCATCTTCGTCGACCTGCGCGACAGGGACGGCATCGCCCAGATCGTCTTCGACCCGGAGCGCGCCCCTGCGCCCCACGGCAAAGCCGAGTCCATACGCAACGAATACGTCCTGGCCATCAAGGGGACGGTGTCGCATCGCCCGGAGGGGACGGTGAACCCGAAGATGAAGACCGGCGAGGTGGAGGTGCTGGTGACGGAGTGCAAGCTCCTGAACCCCTCCAAGGCGCTTCCCTTCACCCTGGACGGCTTCGTCGACGTCGCCGAGAACATCAGGCTCAAGTACCGCTACCTCGATCTGCGGACCGGCTCGCTCCAGGCAAACATGGTGCTCCGCTCCAGGGTCTCCCAGCTCACCCGCTCCTACCTGACCGATAACGGCTTCCTGGAGATTGAAACTCCCTTCCTCACCAAGTCGACCCCGGAAGGGGCACGGGACTTCCTGGTCCCCTCCCGCATCAACAAGGGTGATTTCTACGCGCTGCCGCAGTCGCCCCAGCTTTTCAAGCAGATCCTGATGGTCTCCGGCTTCGACAAGTACTTCCAGGTTGTGCGCTGCTTCAGGGACGAGGACCTGCGCGCCGACCGCCAGCCTGAGTTCACCCAGATAGACTGCGAGATGTCCTTCATCGACCGCGAGGACATCATCACCGTCATGGAGGGGCTCATGGCGCGGATCTTCTCCGAGGCGAAAGGGGTGCAGGTGTCGCTCCCGATCCAGAGGATGACCTATGCCGAGGCGATCGACCGCTTCGGCGTCGACAACCCGGACCTGCGCTTTGGCATGGAACTGGTCCAGCTCTCCGAGATCGTCAAGGGCTCGGGCTTCAAGGTCTTCGCCGACGTGGTCGCCGGAGGCGGCATCGTCAAGGGGATGAACGTGAAGGGGGCGGGCACCATGTCGAGGAAGGAGATCGACGACCTGACCGAATTCTCCAAGATCTACGGCGCCAAGGGGCTGGCCTACGTGAAGATGACTGCGGACGGCTGGCAGTCTCCGATCGCGAAGTTCTTCACCCCCGAGCAGATCGCCTCCATGGACCGCGCCTTCGATGCCCAGGAAGGGGACCTGCTCCTCTTCGTGGCGGACAAGCCGAAGGTGGTGAACGATTCCCTGGGACGCCTCAGGAACCACCTGGCGGCAAAGCTGGGCCTGGCCGACAAGAACGAGTTCCGCTTCGTCTGGATCACCGAGTTTCCGCTGCTCGAGTGGGACGAGGAGGGCGGCCGCTGGAGCGCGGTGCACCACCCGTTCACCGCCCCCATGGACGAGGACCTGGAATTTGTCGAGAGCGATCCGGGTCGCTGCCGCGCCAAGGCGTACGACCTCGTCTTGAACGGCAACGAGATCGGCGGAGGGAGCATCAGGATCCATCAGGAGGAGGTGCAGTCCCTGATGTTCAAGATGCTCGGCCTCTCGGAGGAAAATGCCAGGAGCAAGTTCGGCTTCCTGCTGGACGCGCTGGAGTACGGAACCCCGCCGCACGGCGGCATCGCCTTCGGCATGGACCGTCTCATGATGCTTCTGACCGGCAGCGATTCCATCCGCGACGTCATCGCCTTCCCGAAGACACAGAAGGGCGCCTGCCTCATGTCCGATGCGCCTTCCGGGGTCGACAACCTGCAGCTGCGCGAGCTCGGCATCCGCTTGGCATCGAAGTAGCGGTCGCGGGCTGTTGAGGTTTACCGGTAACGTCATACTGCTTTGGGTCATGCTCTCCCTCTGCGCCTGCGCGTCGCAGCCGCCGCGCTACCGCAGCGAGGCCCTCGCCACGCTGGAGCGGGTGCGGAGTGTGGGGGCGGAAGGGCTCTTCCCCGTGGAGTTCGGGAGCACCCTGGAGTCCTTCGCCAGGGGCGAGGCCTTTCTGAAGCAGAAGGATTCCAAGGATGCCGAGCGCTACTTTTACCTGACGCTCCAGAAGGGAACGTTGCTGGAGCAGCAGGTAAGTAAGGAACAGGCCCGTCGTGATGAGGCCGTGCTTCGTGCCGCGGCCGACAAAAAGGCAGACCTGGAGCGCCGGGCGCAGCAAGAGGCACGACGTCTGGCCCAGGCGAGGGCTGCAGCGGAAGCGGAAGCGGAAGCGGCCTTGGCGCAAAAGGAGGCAGTCGAAGCGGAGCGCAGGAAGGCGAAGCCGCAGAAAGAGCATCTGCTGGTATCCGCCTACACGGTGAGAAGGGGGGAGTCGCTCCCCCTGATCGCGTCGCGCCCCGAGGTGTACGGTGACAGAAATCTTTGGCCCCTGATCTACCGCGCGAACCGCGACCAGATCAGCGATCCGCGTCACATCTGGCCCGGGCAGGTACTGCGGATACCTCGCAACCTCGGACGCGATGACCTCGCCGAGGCAAGGCGCTACGCCCAGGAGCGGCCGCTGCACTAAAAACTAGATTAAAATTAAGATTAAGATTAAGGACGCTATTTGCGGCAGGAATGCCGCACCTCCTACCCGTTCTTTACACGTGGTTGCCCAAGGCAGAGACGCTCTGCATGCGTCTCTGCCTTGCCACTGCTCGCTCGTCGTCTTATCCTCTGCCAGCAGAGCCGAGACGCATGCCATGCGTCTCTACCTATTATTGAATCTCGGATGTGCAGCTCTTCCCGGCAGACGGCTTGGCAACATCCCATCCCCCCTCGGGGACACCTTCCCCATGAGGTGTGCGGGGCCAAGGTGCTTCCCCGTAAAACCCCTCTCTCTGTTCCCCGCTCGAGCCTGACCCCTCGCCTGTTCCGGTCACGGGCTCACCTCCCCCTTGGACGAAAAAAACATGATATTCCGGTGATTAGCGGCTGCTTATCAGACGCTCCCACGGGGGCGGGGACATTTTTCCCGCTGCATAAGTTTGTACCAAGATTTTCCCTTGACAGTGAAAAACGATTTGTATACTGTATACAAAATTTCCGGTATGGGACTATCCTGCTAACATCTTATAATCCCTTAGCTAATGAAATAAGTAATCCGTTAGGTCTGTTGTTTTGCCTCATCAAACATGCAGTTCGAAAAGAGAAGCGATGGCTTGCCGACATGTGAAGGATCGCCGCTGGCGAGGAGATCGCCCAGAGTGGCTGGCTCCGGGTGGCCGGTGTTCCTTTCATTAAGCCTCTTGCGATACGAGCATAAAAAAACCAAGGAGAGATCATGACAACATCAAAGATTATCTGGACAAAAATTGATGAAGCACCCGCACTGGCAACCTACTCATTGCTTCCTATCGTCAACGCGTTCACCAAGGCTGCTGGCGTTGTAGTTGAAACAAGGGACATCTCTCTTGCCGGAAGAATCATCGCAAACTTCCCCGACTTCCTGACGGAAGCTCAGAGACAGCCTGACGAACTGGCCTATCTCGGCGATCTTACCCAGAAGCCCGAAGCCAACATCATCAAGCTCCCCAACGTCTCCGCTTCGATCCCGCAGTTGAAGGCCGCCATCAAGGAACTGCAGTCGCAGGGGTACAAACTCCCGGAATACCCCGAGGAGCCGAAGACCGCTGAAGAAAAAGTACTTTTCGCACGCTATGCCAAGGTGCTGGGAAGCGCCGTCAACCCGGTGCTGCGCGAAGGGAACTCCGACAGAAGGGTGGCGAAAGCGGTTAAGGAATACGCCAAAAAGCATCCGGTTAAATTGGGTGCCTGGAGCCCGGAATCGAAGACGCACGTATCGCACATGACAAGCGGCGATTTTTACCACAGTGAAAAATCCACTACTGTCGCAAAGGCGACCGACGTCAAGTTCGAGTTTGTCGACAAGGCCGGTAAAGTCACAGTTCTAAAGGAAAAACTGTCTCTTCTGGCAGGCGAGGTTCTTGACGGGTCGTTCATGAATGTCCGCACCCTCAGGAAGTTCATCGCTGAGCAGATCGAAGACGCCAAGAAGAAGGATGTGCTTTTCTCCGTGCACCTGAAAGCCACCATGATGAAGATTTCCGACCCCATCATGTTCGGCCATTTCGTCTCCGTCTTCTACCAGGACGTTTTTGAAAAGCACGCTGCCACCTTCAAAGAGCTCGGGATCAATCCGGACCTCGGCATGGGCGATCTGTATGCCAAGATCAAGAGCCTCCCGGCAGCCAAGCAGGCCGAGATTGAAGCGGATATCCAGGAGGTTTATAAGAAGAGACCTGCACTTGCCATGGTGGACTCCGCCAAGGGGATCACCAACCTGCATGCAAGCAACGACATCATCATCGACGCATCGATGCCCGTTGTTGTCCGTGACTCGGGGATGATGTGGGGCCCGGACGGAAAACTGCACGACACCAAGTGCGTCATTCCCGACACCTGCTATTCCGAGTGGTACCAGGAGTGCATATCTTTCTGCCAGAAGAACGGCGCCTTCGATCCGACGACCATGGGCTGCACCTCCAACGTCGGCCTCATGGCACAAAAGGCTGAGGAATACGGCTCGCACGACAAGACCTTCAAGTCCCCGGGCAACGGCGTCATCCGTGTTGTCGATGCTTCCGGTGCGGTGCTGTTCCAGCACGACGTGGAAGAGGGCGATATCTACCGCGGCTGCCAGGCCAAGGATCTGCCGATCCGTGACTGGGTCAAGCTTGCTGTCAGCAGGGCAAGGGCAACCGGAGCTCCGGCTATTTTCTGGCTGGACAAGGTCAGGGCCCACGACGCGCAGATGATCGAAAAGGTCAACATGTACCTGAAGGATCATGACACGACCGGCCTGGACATTCAGATCATGAACCCCGTGGACGCGATGCGGTTCACGCTCCCCAGGGCAAAAGCAGGCAAGGACACGATTTCCGTGACCGGCAACGCGCTTAGGGATTACATCACCGACCTGTTCCCGATTCTCGAACTCGGTACCAGCTCCAAGATGCTCTCGATCGTGCCGCTTCTGGCCGGTGGCGGACTGTTCGAGACGGGCGCAGGCGGCTCGGCTCCCAAGCATGTCCAGCAGTTCGTGCAGGAAGGGTACCTGAGATGGGATTCGCTCGGCGAGTTCCTGGCGCTGGCGGTCTCGCTGGAGCACCTGGCAGCCACCTTCAAGAACGACAAGGCCCAACTCCTGGCTGAGACGCTCGACCAGGCCAACAGCAAGTTCCTTGAGAACAACAAGAACCCGGCCCGCAAGGTCGGCCAGATCGACAACCGCGGCAGCCATTTCTACCTCGCCACCTACTGGGCCGAGGCGCTCGCCGCTCAGACCAAGGACAAGGAACTGCAGACCCGTTTCGCCAAGGTCGCCAAGCAGCTGCAGGAGAACGAGGAGAAGATCAACGCCGAGCTGATCGCAGCTCAGGGCAAGCCGGTCGACATGGGCGGCTACTACCATCCGAGTGATGCCAAGACGGAAAAGGCCATGCGCCCGAGCGCAACCCTGAACGCCATAATCGACGCCATTAACGCTTAATTTTTGCTGCACCTGGTATACAACCCCATTCAATACGGAGGATGAAAACATGGCACGTAAGAAAATCTCACTCATCGGTGGCGGACAGATTGGCGGCGTACTGGCACAGCTCTGCGCCCTGCGCGAACTCGGCGACGTAGTTCTTTTCGACATCGTCGAGGGGCTTCCCCAGGGGAAGATGCTCGACATCGCCGAGGCCGCTCCCGTTGACGGATTCGACGTCAACCTGAAGGGGACCAACAGCTACGAAGACATCAAGGGCTCCGACGTGATCATCGTTACGGCAGGCCTGCCGCGCAAACCGGGCATGAGCCGCGACGACCTGATCGAGGTCAACTCCAAGATCATGACCGCCGTCGCCGAAGGGATCAAGGCCAACGCACCCGGCGCCTTCGTCATCGTCATCTCCAACCCGCTCGACGCCATGGTAACCCTGTGCCAGAAAGTCACCGGCTTCCCGCACAACCGCGTCATCGGCCAGGCCGGCGTGCTCGACTCCGCACGCTTCCAGGCCTTCATCGCCTGGGAACTGGGCGTCTCCGTGAAGGACGTGAACGCCATGACGCTGGGCGGCCACGGCGACGACATGGTCCCCCTGGTGCGCTATGCTTCCGTGAACGGGATCCCGGTCATGGAGCTGCTCGAGAACAAGTACAAGAGCAAGGCCAAGGCAACCGAAGTCATGGCTGCCATGGTGAAGAGGACCCGCGGCGCGGGCGGCGAGGTCGTGGCCCTGCTGAAAACCGGTTCCGCCTTCTACTCCCCGGCTTCCTCGGCAATCGCCATGGCTGAAGCGGTCCTCAGGGACCAGAAGCGCGTGCTCCCGGCCTGCGCCCACCTGAACGGCGAGTTCGGCGTCAAGGGCTTCTACGTCGGCGTTCCCTGCGTGCTGGGTGAAGCCGGTGTCGAGGCGATCCTCGAGTTCAAACTCGACGCTGAAGAGCAGGCCATGATGGACAAGTCCGTGGCAGCGGTAAAAGAGCTGGTCGGCAGCATGAAGTAACCAGTCGCATTCGATGTGCCCGGGGTAAGGAGGGTCTCCCCTTCTTACCCCTTTTTTGCGACAAAATGCCGGAATGCCGCAGGTTGCGGCAGGCTGCGGCAGTACATGCTTGCATTCAGTATACAAAATATGTTATAAAACCGCATTTGCCAGCCCCGTGAACGGGCATTTATGTAAAAGGAGCTACCTGGATGGAGAAAAAACTGCCTACAATCGAGATCATCGAGAAGTACTGCAAAGGGTGCCACATCTGTGTTGAGTTCTGCCCGACCAAAGTCTTGGAGATGAAGGGTTTTGTCGCGAGCGTCAAGAACCTTGAGGCCTGCATCAAGTGCATGCAGTGCGAACTGCGTTGCCCTGATTTTGCAATCAAAGTGACAGCTTAATTATTTTTTAGGAGGTATTGAAAGTGGCTAACAAAGTTGCATTCCTTCAGGGGAACGAAGCTGCCGCACAGGGTGCACTGTACGCCGGCTGCACATTCTTCGGCGGTTATCCCATCACTCCGTCCACCGAGGTGGCCGAGGTGTTGTCCATTGAGCTCCCGAAGATCGGCGGAAAGTTTATTCAGATGGAGGACGAGATCGGCGCGATGGCTGCCGTCATCGGTGCTTCCCTCACCGGCGCCAAGGTGCTGACCGCGACCTCCGGTCCCGGCCTCTCCTTGAAGCAGGAGCTGATCGGTTATGCCTGCATCGCCGAGACCCCGGCCGTCATCTACAACGTCATGCGTGGCGGTCCCTCCACCGGCATGCCGACCGGTCCTTCCCAGTCAGACGTCATGTGCGCCAAATGGGGCACCCACGGCGACCACGCCGCCATCTGCCTGGTCCCGGCCTCCGTGCAGGAGATCTTCGAGGAGACGGTGCGCGCCTTCAACCTGGCCGAGAAATACCGCATGCCCGTCATGATCATGCCTGACGAGATCGGCGCCCACATGCGCGAGCGGATCGTCTTTCCTGAGCCCGGCGAGCTGGAAGTCATCAACAGGACGGCGCCGTCGGTATCCCCGGCTGACTACAAGCCGTACGACACGCGCTTTGGCGACGTGCCTCCCCTGGCCGCATTCGGCTCCGACTACCGCTTCCACGTGACCGGCCTCAACAAGGCCGAGGACGGCTTTCCGACCACCAAGGCATCCCTCGTGCAGGCCGAGGAAGAGCGCCAGATCCGCAAGGTCGATGCCAACATCGACGATATCGTCACCTTCGAGGAGTACCTTCTGGACGACGCGGAGGTAGCCATCGTAGCTTTCGGCTCCACCTCGCGCTCCGCAAGGTTCGCCGTGAACGAGGCTAGAAAGGCGGGGATCAAGGCAGGCATGTTCAGGATCAAGACCTTCTGGCCCTTCCCGGACAAGCAGATTGCCGCCCTGGCTACCAAGGTGAAGGCGATCATCACCCCCGAGATGAACCTCGGTATGTGCACCGGAGAGGTGGTCCGCTGTGCTGCAGGCAACGCGCCGGTATCCGGCATATTCCGCGTTGACGGCGAGCCGATCAACCCGGGGCAGATCCTCGAAAAGATCAAGGAGGTTATGTAACATGTCTTTTGATTACGATAAATACCTGCGTCCCGGGAAACTGCCGCATATCTGGTGCCCCGGCTGCGGTCACGGCATTGTCATGAAGGGTCTGATCCGGGCTATCGACACCCTGGGTCTGGAGAAGAACAACACCGCGATCGTCTCCGGCATCGGCTGCGCCTCGCGTCTCCCCGGCTACCTCGACTTCTGCACGCTGCACACGGCACATGGCCGCGCCGCCGCGTTTGCGACCGGCGTCAAGATGGCGAAGCCCGAGATGAACGTGATCCTGGTCGGCGGCGACGGCGACGGCACCGCGATCGGCGGGAACCACTTCATCCACGCCTGCCGCAGAAACATCGACATGACCTACATCATCATGAACAACAACATCTACGGGATGACCGGTGGGCAGTTCTCCCCCTGCACGCCGACCGGCGCCAAGGCCTCCACCACCGTCTACGGCAACCCGGATCCGGCTTTCGACGTGGCGAAGCTTGCCATCGGCGCCGGCGCCACCTTCGTGGCCCGTGGCACCGCCTATCACGCGAACCAGATCGACAAGCTGATCGTCGAGGCTGTGCAGCACAAAGGGTTCTCCGTCGTGGAGATTCTGGACGACTGCCCGACCACCTACGGCCGCCGCAACAAGTTCAAGTCGGTCATCGAGATGATGAACCGCCTGAAAGAGGTTACCGTTTCCATCAAGGCCGCCGAGAAGATGACCGCTGAGCAGTTGACAGGCAAGATCATCACCGGCGTCCTTTACAAGGAAGATAGGGGCACTCATTACACCGCCGAATACGCCAAAGTCATAGAGCGCGCCAAGAAAGCATAAAGGAGAAGATCAGATGTCACAAAGATATGAAATCAGATTTTCCGGGGCTGGCGGGCAGGGGCTCATCCTTGCAGGCGTCATCATGGCTGAAGCCGCCTCGATCTATGATGGCAAGCAGGCCGTCCAGTCCCAGAGCTACGGCCCTGAGGCGCGTGGTGGGGCGTCCAAGTCGGAAGTCATCATCTCCGACACCGCCATCGACTACCCGAAGGCAACCGTGGTCGACGCCCTCCTGGCGCTGACCCAGGAAGCCGCCGACAAGTACTCCCACGACCTGAAGGAAGGCGGGGTGCTCCTCATCGATTCCGACATGGTGAAGAACATTCCGAAGGGCAACTTCAAGACCGTTGCCTTCCCGATCATCAACACGGCGAAGAACGACGTGGGCCGCGAGATCGTCGCGAACATCGTGGCGCTGGGCGCCATGGTGGCACTGACCAAGGTCGTCACCAAGGAAGGGGCCGAGAAGGCAGTTCTCGCCCGCGTTCCCGAGGCGTTCATGGAGCTGAACAAGAAGGCGTTCCAGACGGGCTACGACAAGGCTATCGCAGCAATGGCCTAGTCGAACCCCTTGATTGACAGTAGCAGGAAAAGGCCCGGTGATGTTCTCGCCGGGCCTTTTCCGTTGTGCCGGGAAAAAGGGGGCAGGCCTGGAATGTGCGGTTGCGCGTTTTACTACTCACTGTTGCGGGTGGTGCGCTTGCCCGCTTTGCAATGGGGTGGAGGGGGGATTCGCCTGCCGCTTGACAGCGGGAGAATTGAACTTTTCGCATCTATCGGCTATAAGGGTAACTGAGGCTCTTCATCCTGCCCGCATAGCAAGGAACAATTACATGTCCCTGGACCTCTGCCACATGGCGCTCAGCCAGACGCTCGAACTCATCGCCCTCACGGACCAGACCCTGCAGGGGCTCTCGCGCCGGAAGTTCACCAGCGACGAGCTGTACCGGGAGGTGCTCGGCAAGCTGCTCGGGGGGAACGGCCGGCGCGGACCGTCCGGGATCTTCATCGCATCCGAATCTGCCGACTGCTCCTGCTACCGGGGCCGGGTGTTCCACCTGAGGCGCGGCCAGTTGGTCGAGAGGTCGGAGGAAATCGCCATCGACCCCGGTTCCAGCTATGCGCTAACCCTGACCAAGGCCGAGGGTGTGAGCGAGGCCGTTGCGGTCAACTGGATGCAGATCTGTGGTTCCATCGAGGAGTTCCAGGGCTTTTTCCACCCGGCGGTCGTCGAGGCGATGGAGACGCCCATCCTCAACTTCGTTAGCTGCAGGATCAGCGGGGAGTCGCCCGGCGTGATCGTCGCCTTCAACTATTCGGGGGGCGCCACCGAGTACGACAACGACGTGCTGCGCAGCGCCGCGGTGGTCATCGGTTCCCTTTTGACGGTCTCGGACCGGATGCAGGAGACGGAGCGGGCCTTCAACTACACCATCGAGGCTCTGGCCCGAGCCTGCGAGGCTGCTGAGGCGGACACCGGCAAGCACATCGTCCGGGTGAACCGCTACGCGGGGGCGCTCGCCGCCAACATGGGGTTCAACATCGCCTTCGTCGAGGACATCTCCGCCTCGGCGCAGATGCACGACGTCGGGAAAATCAGGATTCCCGCCGAGATCCTGCTCAAGGAAGGGCCGCTCACGGCGCGCGAGATGGCGCTGATGCGGCAGCATCCGGCCTACGGCGCCGAGATACTCGGTGCTTCGCCGAGGCTCAAGGTCGCCCGGGAGATCGCGCTGTCGCACCACGAGAACTGGGACGGCACCGGTTATCCCAAAAGGTTCAAAGGGCAGAGGATCCCGATTTCCGGGAGGATCGTGAAGGTGGCCGATGTCTACGACGCCATCCGTTCCAGGCGGAGCTACAAGGCGCCGATGAGCCACGAGGAGGCGATGCGCGTCTTTCGGGAGGGGGACGATCGGATCAACCCGGGAGCCCATTTCGACCCCGCGGTCCTCGCCACCTTCTTCAAGATCGACCACATGTTTGACATGATCTACGACAGCTCGATCCTGAAGATAGGGTTGAAGAGGCGGAAAAAGACGGCGGAGCCGAAACAAATCTCGTAGATCAAAATCAGCACACGGATTTGACAGATTGAACGGATAACGGCAGATTAACCAAAATCCTTTCCGCATAAAAAGAATTCAGGTTGATCTGCCGTTATCCGTATCATCCGTTCAATCCGTGTCCTGGTTTTGACCTTGTCTGGTGTCAGTCTCCGAAATGAAAAGACGAGCTATCCCTTCCTGAGTACCTCGACGCGGCGCTGCATGATGAGCTGCTGGCATTTCTCCGGCGCGACCTGGTCGCCCTGGAAGCAGGCCGGGTCGATCCCCAGTTGCGCCGTGTTGAGCGAGGCCACCCGCAGTGTAATTTCCCAGCCAGGCATCACCCCCCCGCAGTCAGCCGCCACGACGAGCGGCAGGAACTCCGCGATCCCCGACTTCAGGGCATCCAGGGCGAGCTGGATCTTGGTGGAATCCCTCAGCTCGTCCCAGCGGTTCGCCGTGATGTGCAGCCTGGCCGTGGCCTGCAGGGCCCGCTGCAGCGCAAGCGGCAGGCGGAGCCTCTTGCAGAACGGTTCCGCGGCCAGAGAGCCGGCCCGGTCGTGCCCGTGGTGCTTCGGGAGGAGTTCCTTCGGGGTGGAAAGCTTGCCGAGGTCGTGGAACAGGGCGCAGAACCGGGCGGTCGGATCGGTAGTCTTGAGCGCCATCCGCTCCAGAACCTGCATCGAGTGGGTGAAAAGGTCCCCCTCGGGGTGGTGCTGCGGAGGGCCGGCCGGAATCTCGGGCATCCTGAATAGTTCGGGGAGAAAGGCTCTGCCGACCCCGAACTGCAGCAGGCGGCGCGGGAAGCGGCTCGGGTCGGGCTTGGCAAGCGACTTCAGCATCTCCTGGGAGAAGCGCTCGACCGGGAGCCGGCCGAGCTCGTCGGACCAGTCTCGGCCGGAGAGGACGAGCTCGGCGTCCCGGTCCAGGCGCCAGCCGTCGCACTCGAAGCGGAAGGCGCGGAAGATGCGGGCCGGGTCGTCTCCGAGGCTGGTGGCGCTGCAGGTGCGCAGGACCCTGTGCTCCAGGTCCTTTTGGCCTCCCAGCGGGTCGTACACGGTCCGGTCCAGGGTCATCGCCATGGCGTTCATGGTGAAGTCGCGGCGCTTCAGGTCACCGAGCAGCGCGTCAGTCGAGGGGAGCCAGGTCACCTCGACCTTGCCGAGTTCCTTGCTGAACCAGAAGTAGATGTTGGGGGTGCTTTTCGATTCAACCAGGCGGAAGCCGAGGGCGGCCAAGTCGTGAGGAGGGATTGCAGCGGCGAGATCGATATCCTGGCACTTCACGCCCAGGAGGATGTCGCGCACCATGCCGCCGACCAGGAACAGCCGGCCGTGCAGCGGTTCGGGGAAAAGGGACTTCAGCCTGGCGATGATACTGTCCATGTCGTTTACCAACAGGTCTTTGCGTAGGGGCGGGTTCGCAGCCCGCGCTGTTCCGAACCCGGACGGACCAAAAAACAGGGCGGGTCTCGCAACCCGCCCCGCGTTCTATGCCTCGATTCTTTCCAGAAGTGCCACGTCCTCGACATGGATGGTCTGCGGGAACATGTCCACCGGGTGGACCTGCAGGGTCCGGTAGCCGAGACGCGACAGGATGTCCAGGTCGCGCGACAGCGTCTCCGGCGAGCAGGAGACGTAGATGATGCGCGCCGGCTTGAGCGCCGCGGCGCTCTGCAGCACCTTCTCATCGCACCCCTTCCTCGGCGGGTTGAGGACGATCAGGTCCGCGCCGCCTTCCGCACCGATCTCGTCGAGCAGATGCACCGCGTCACCGGCCTCGAACCGGCAGTTGCCGGCCCGGTTCAGCGCCGCATTCTCCGTGGCGTCGGCGACCGCCGCCTCCACGAACTCGATCCCCACGACTTCGCGCGCCTGGGCCGCCAGGAACAGCGAAATCCCCCCGATGCCGCAGTAGACGTCAATGACCCGCTCGGTCCCTTTCAGCGCCGCAAGCTCGCGCACCTTTTCGTAGATGATTTCGGCGGCGCCGCTGTTCACCTGGAAGAAGGAGTGCGGCGACAGGGAGAAGCTCTTCTCGCCGAGGTAGGCGCGCAGCGTCTGGGCCTTGGTGATGAAGCGGTCCTTGTGGCCGAAGATCACGTTGCCGGTCGAGTTGTTGATGTTCTGCGCCACGACTGCGACCTCGGGGACCGCCTGCTGGATGTGCTTGGCCAGGTGGTGCATCTCGTTGTAGCCCTGATCGCTCGTGACCAGGACCACCATGACCCGGTCGCTCGGCTCGGCCACCCGGACCACCAGGTAGCGCAACAGCCCCATCTCGCTCTTCTGGTTGTAGATCGGCACCTTGCCCTTCTTGATGCCGGTCTTCGCCGCTTTGACCACCTTGTTGATCAGCTGGTGGTGCAGGGGGCAGTCGTCGATCTCCAGCACCTCGTGGGTGTTGCGCCGGTAGATGCCGATCACGGGGTCGGAGAACTTGCCGGCGACCACGAGCTTCGCGGAGTTCCGGTAGTTGAGTTCCTTGGGCGAACCGATGGTGTCGTAAATCACCGTGTCTGCGAGCGACGGGTACTTGCGGATTTCCCTTGCCACCAGGCTCTTTTTCCAGACGAGCTGGGCGGGGTAGCGCATCTGCATCAGGCCGCAGCCGTCGCAGATTTTACCCAGGTGGCAGGCAGGCGAGGGCTGCCGGTCCGGGGAGGTCTTGATGCATTTTAGCGTGCTGGCGAACGCCTCGCGGCGCCCGACGTAGGTCACCCTCGCCACCAGCTGTTCTCCGGGGAGTCCGCCGGCGACCAGCACCCGCTTTCCCTCGTGCATGGCGACGCCGAAACCCTCGTTGGTCGTTGCGGCTATCTTGAGTTCCAGGGTCTGGCCGGAGCGGAGGTTCGGCCTTTGCTCGGCATCGCCCTCCTGGCCGGGCCTCTGGTGCGCTCTCGGCTCGGCAGGGGCTATGTGGCCCGGTCTTCCCGCGGGCCTGGGAGCGGCGTCCCAGGCTTTTTCGACCCTCGCGCTCGGCGCAGCTTCGGTATCGGACGCCTGATCGCTTCTGGGAGCGTACTTGCGGCCGGCAGTGGCGGTCGGTCCCGGCCGGGCGGCAGGCCTCGCTTCCGTGCCCCTGGTCTGGTTCGCTCTCTGGCCGGGCTTACGATCTTCGGCCGCGGGGTGCCCCGTCCTGTCAGCTGTCTTGGGTCCGGCATCCCTGGTCTGGACCGGTTGCGCAGGCTTGCGGGCCGCTGCAGCGGGATGTCCCGGTATTGCTGCCGGCTGGTCTGAGTCCTTGGACCCGTCGGTTTTCAAGGTCGGCTTGCGTGCGGTGGGCCGTGACTGGTCAGCCACGTGGGACGGTTTGGTTTCGTCCTTTTTGGGCTGGTCGGCACTCCAGAACGGTTTGAACTCGGTGTCCTTTCCCTTTCTGGGCATTTCCGCTTTATTTCTTTTCGGTGCATCACTTTTATTTTTCATCCCTCATACTTAAATGGAATTGGGCCTGCTGTCAACAGTCGAATTGGTTCATGGCGCGGTACTTGCGTTCCAGGCCTCCGGGGGTAGACTTTAGCCTTGAGAATTTACCAATCTCCCGGTGCCGAATGGTTGTGTGGCAAAATGAGCGGGCGTTTAACTGTCCGATAGAAGGCCATTGCAGCTTTGCTCTGGGAGACCCATGCAATGCGTCTCTACACAAGTCACAGGCAGCTTCGGCTCTGCCGGGTAGAGACGCATTGCATGCGTCTCGGCACTGTCGGGATACCAGATGAGAACTTCTTCCACAATGTAACTGATTGGCACCGCCCTGTTGCTGTTACCCGGTTTCGTGAATCAACAAGAATCGTAACTATTCAGCAAACTTCAAGGTAAAGGCAATTTAAACAAAGCCTCACCACAGAGGACACAGAGGATCACAGAGGAAAAGCTTAAACCAAAGGCTAAGGTCTTTCTGTTTAAAACATAAATCAGTTTTAGATTTTCCTCTGTGTACCTCTGTGGTGAGGCTTTATGCTTTGGGGAGATTCGTCTACTGGTGCTGAATAGTTAACAAGAATCTATCAAGGAGACGGGTGATGACCGGTATTGCGCGAGGTAGTCTGCTGCTGCTCCCTATCCTGGCAATTCTTGCCGTTGCACCGCTCTCAGCCAAGGAGGGGAGGCCCATGACAGAGATGAGGATGACGAGCCCTGCATTTGTCCACACCAAAGCGATCCCCAGCAAATACAGCTGCGACGGCGACAACCTGAGTCCGCCGCTCGCCATTGAGGGGGTCCCGCCCGAAGCGAAGTCACTGGCACTGGTGATGGACGATCCTGACGCGCCCGCCGGGGTCTGGGTGCACTGGGTGCTCTGGAACATAGACCCCGGCACCCTGCAGATACCCCAGGGACACGTCCCCGGCGGGGCCCAGCAGGGGATGAACAGCTGGGAAAAAAGGGGGTACGGCGGCCCCTGCCCGCCGTCGGGGACCCACCGCTACTTCTTTCGCCTCTTTGCCCTGAAGGAGCGGCTTGACCTGCCGGCCTCGGCCACCCGGAAGGATCTGGACCGGGCCATGCAGGGGAAGATCCTGGCGCGCTCCGAACTGCTCGGCCTCTACAGCCGGAAGTGATCCAAGAGCCGATCATCCTTGATTTTTCGCATCGATTTAGCTACTATGTCCCGCTATGAGAAAATTGACCAGACAGATCAAGATAGGGGACGTACGGATCGGCGGCGGGGCTCCCTGCGCGGTTCAGTCCATGTGTTCCACCGACACCCGCGATACCGGGGCGACCCTGGCCCAGATCGGGCGGCTGGCGGACGCCGGGTGCGAGATCGTGCGCTGCGCGGTACCGGACGCGGACGCGGCACTCGCGCTTGCCGCCATCAAGGCGCAAAGCAGGCTCCCGCTCATCGCTGACATACATTTCGACTACAAGCTCGCGCTCACGGCGCTCGACTCCGGCGTGGACGGGCTCAGGCTCAACCCCGGCAACATCGGCGAGCGCTGGAAGGTGGCCGAGGTGGTGCGGGCCGCGTCCGAGCGCAGCATTCCGATCCGGATCGGCGTGAACGGCGGCTCGCTGGAGAAGGAACTGCTGGTCAAGTACGGCCATCCGACCCCCGAGGCCATGGTGGAGTCGGCGCTCGGCCACGTGCGCATCCTCGAGGATCTCGGCTACGACCAGATCAAGGTCTCCATCAAGGTTTCCGACGTGATGCGCACCCTGGAAGCCTACCGCCTCCTCTCCCAGGCCATCGACTACCCCCTCCATATCGGCGTCACCGAGGCGGGCACCACCCTCTCCGGTGCCGTCAAGTCCTCCGTTGGGCTCGGCATCCTGCTGCACCAGGGGATCGGGGACACCATGCGGGTCTCCCTGACCGGCGATCCGGTCGACGAGGTGCGGGTCGCCTACGATATACTCAAGTCGCTCGGGCTCAGAAAGCGCGGCATCAACTTCGTCTCCTGTCCCACCTGCGGCCGCTGCCAGATCGACCTCATCCCCGTTGCCGAGGAAGTCGAGCGCCGGCTGGCCGATCTCGACACCAACATCACCGTCGCCGTCATGGGTTGCGCCGTGAACGGGCCGGGTGAGGCGCGCGAGGCGGATTTCGGCATCGCCGGCGGGAGAGGCGAGGGACTGCTCTTCAAGAACGGCGAGATAGTCCGGAAGGTCCCCGAGGGAGAGCTCGCCGACGCACTGGTCCAAGAAGTGCAGAAAGCCGTGCAGGAAAAACAACCCTGAAAACTCGCACACGGATTGAACGGACTCTTCGAGAACGGATAAAAGCAGATAAAACTGAATCCTTTCTTGACTGGACCAAAAGCTTATCAGATTTATCTGCCTTTATCCGCAACCTCCGTTAAATCCGTGTGCTGCTTTGGACTTTTAAATCAAACAAGAAAGATGTTTACGAGGTCGATCAAACTATGCGCTATTCCCAGTACTTTATCCCGACCGTCAAGGAGACCCCTTCCGATGCGGAGGTGATCTCCCACCAGCTGATGCTGCGCTCCGGCATGATCAGAAAACTCGCCGCCGGCATCTACAACTACCTCCCGCTGGGGCTGCGCTCCATCAGGAAGGTGGAGGCGATCGTCCGGGAGGAGATGAACAAGGCGGGCGCCATCGAGATGCTGATGCCCGCGGTACAGCCGGCTGAGCTCTGGAAGGAGTCCGGGCGCTGGGACTTCTACGGCAAGGAGCTGCTCCGCTTCAAGGACAGAAAGGACGCCGAGTTCTGCATGGGACCCACCCACGAGGAGGTGGTGACCGACCTGATCCGCAAGGAAGTCAAGAGCTACCGGCAGCTGCCGATCAACCTGTACCAGATCCAGGGGAAATTCCGCGACGAGATCCGCCCGCGCTTCGGCCTCATGCGCGGCCGCGAGTTCATCATGAAGGACGCCTACTCCTTCGACGTGAACGAGGCCGGTGCCGACGTCTCCTACGCCAAGATGTACCAGGCCTACCGGAGGATCTTCGAGCGCTGCGGTCTCAAGTTCCGTGCGGTCGAAGCTGATACCGGGAGCATCGGCGGCAGCTTCTCGCACGAGTTCATGGTGCTGGCCGATTCCGGCGAGGACGCCATCGTCTCCTGCTCCGCCTGCGAATATGCGGCGAACATGGAGAAGGCGGAGACGCGCCAGAGCGGAGCCTGCGAGCATGCGGACCCGCGTCCGCTGGAGCGGGTCACGACCCCGGGGCAAAAGAGCGTCGAAGAGGTCGCCACATTCCTCGGTGTGAACAGTTCGCAGGTCGTGAAGACCCTGGTGCTCCTCGCCGACAACGAGCCGGTCGTGGCGCTTTTGCGCGGCGATTACGACCTGAACGAGATCAAGCTGAAGAACCACCTGGGGTGCGCCGAGCTGGAGATGGCCGGTGACGACGTGGTGCTGAAGGTGACCGGCGCCCCGACCGGCTATGCGGGTCCCGTAGGTCTCCTCGGCAAGGTGAAAGTCGTGGCGGACCGCTCCCTGGAAGGGCTGCGCAACTTCGTAACCGGAGCGAACGCGGCGGACACGCATCTTAAGAACGTGAACCTGGAGCGCGATTTCAGCGTCACCGGATTCTTCGACATCAGAAACGTAGTGGTCGGCGACCCCTGTCCGCGCTGCGAGAGCGGGGCGCTGGAGATCTGGCGCGGCATCGAAGTCGGGCACGTATTCAAGCTCGGCACCAAGTATTCCAAGGCGCTCAAGGCGACCTACCTCGACGCCGACGGCAAAGAGCAGACCATCTACATGGGGTGCTACGGCATCGGGATCGGGCGCACCGTCGCCGCCTGCATCGAGCAGAACCACGACGAGAACGGCATCATCTTCCCGATCCCCATCGCACCCTTCCAGTGCATCATCTCGGCACTGAGCGCGAAGGACGACACCGTGAAGGACGCCTCCGAAGCTATCTACCAGGACCTCCTGCAGGCCGGCATCGAAGTGCTGCTGGACGACCGCGACGAGCGGCCCGGCTTCAAGTTCAAGGACGCCGATCTGATCGGCATCCCGCTGCGGATAGTCGTCGGAGCCAAGAACCTGGTAGACGGCCGCGTTGAGCTCAAAGAGAGGAGAAGCGGCGAAGTAGAGCTGCTCCCGATCGCCGAAGCCATAGCCAAAGTGAAGGCAACGATCAAGGCCGCGCTGCAGGCATGAAAAACAAAAACATGTAGCCACGGATAAAATCTGAGGAAGTCCGAGAGAGGCCAGGATTTTCCCGGAAGTTCTCAGATTTTCTCCGTGGCGAGCAGGTTTTGAATTTAGAGGATGGACATATGACGAGAGAAGAAGCAATCAAGAAGATCATCTTTGCCATGGACGTGAAAGAGTTCAGCGATGTCCAGCTCTGGGCGGAGCTCCTATCCTCCCATGTCGGCATGTTCAAAGTCGGCAAGCAGCTCTACACCGCCTGCGGTCCTGCCGCGGTCCGCATGATCCAGAAGTGCGGCGGCGAGGTGTTCCTTGACCTTAAATACCACGACATCCCGAACACCGTCGCCATGGCGACCCTGGAAGCCGCGAACCTCGGCGTGAAGCTGTGCGATCTGCACGCCATGGGCGGCCTGGAGATGATGAGCAAGACCATGGAGACCCTGGACAAGAACTTCAGCTGTGCAGAGCGTCCCCGCGTGCTTGCCATCACCGTCCTCACCTCCTCAAACGAAGAGACCCTGCGCGGCATCGGCATCGACATCCCCGTTCCCGAGATGGTGGTAAAGCTCGCCAAGCTGGCGCAGCAGGCCGGAGTCGATGGCGTCGTAGCCTCCCCGCAGGAAGTCGAGCTGATCCGTGCAGCGTGCGGCAAAGACTTCCTCGTGGTGACGCCCGGCGTGCGTCCCTCCTTCGCAGCGGTCGACGACCAGAAGCGCATCATGACCCCCGCCGCTGCGGTAAAGGCAGGAGCAGACTACCTGGTAATAGGCCGTCCCATAGCAGCCGCGGCGAGCCCAGTTCAGGCGGCGCAAGCCATAGTAGACGAGATAGTCGCAGGCTAGCAACCACACAATATGCAAGTCAAAATCGGCACACGGATGGAACGGATGTTACGGATAAAGGCAGATTAAACAGACAAGCCTTTTGGTAAACCCCAAAAAAGATACTGATTAGCGCTGATCTTCCGCTGGAGAAACTCCCTCCCCTTCAAGGGGAGGGTCGGGGTGGGGATGGGGCAAATTCGGCATCAAAACATCCCTATCCCCCACCTGACCTCCCCCTTGAAGGGGGAGGGACATGATCTGCGGAAGATTAGCACCGATCAGGAAAAAGATTTCGATTGATCTGATTTTATCCGTAATCCGTTTATCCGTTCCATCCGTGTGCGAGGTTTTGATTTTAGTTTTTAGGAGTTGTATGCAACCCAAAGAAGATATCATCTACGGTCTCAACCCAGTCATGGAAGCTCTGCGCGGCACCCGGCAGATCTTCGAGCTGTTCATAGCCGGCTCCAGCGCCGACAAGCGGATGGAGAAGCTCCTGAAGCTTGCCGCCGAGCGCAAGGTTCCGGTCCGCCAGCGCGATAAGGCCGATCTGACCAGGCTTTGCGGCATCGATCACCACCAGGGCGTAGCCCTCAAGGTGGAGCCGTTTCCCTACGCCGAGCTGGAGGACATCCTCCCCGGCTTGAAGGAAACCGGAGACGGACTCATCCTCGTGCTCGACAGCGTGCAGGACCCGCACAACCTGGGCGCGCTGATCAGGAGCGCCGCCTGCGCGGGCGCCCATGCGGTAGTCATACCCAAGGACAGGGCGGCGGGAGTCACGGCAGCGGCCGAGAAGGCGTCAGCCGGAGCCACCGAGACCATACCCGTAGTCCAGGTGACCAACATCGCCAAGGCGCTGGAGGATCTGAAGGCAGCCGGATTCTGGATCTTCGGTGCCGACGGCTCCGCCCGGCGCAACATGTACGAGCAGGACCTCACCGGGCCGGTAGCACTCGTGATAGGCGGGGAGGGTGGCGGCATCAGGCCGCTGGTCCGCAAAGGGTGCGACCAGGTCGTATCCATCCCGATGCAGGGCGGGGTAAACTCGCTGAACGCCTCCGTCGCCGGCGGGATACTCCTCTTCGAAGTCGTGCGCCAGAGGATGTCCGGGAAAAAAGCGTAGGGTAGGAATATTTAGGTTGACGCTGGAAGGAACTTCCGGTATATATCTATGACTACTCAGTGACGCGGGGTGGAGCAGTCTGGTAGCTCGTCGGGCTCATAACCCGAAGGTCACAGGTTCAAATCCTGTCCCCGCAACCAAAACAATCAAAGGGATTAGCCGATAAACGGTTAATCCCTTTTTGCGATGGCTTGCGTGTCCCGTTTACCTCCCCACCCCCCCCCAACCCCTGCTCGCACTTGACATTACTCGACCCGTGCATTAATCTCCGAAGCGTAACGTGTGGCTGTGGGGAAGGAGTATCTATGAAAAACCTAGATGAAAAGACTGTGCGTAACCTTGAACGCCGCATTCCTGAACTGGCTGAAGGCGCTGTCAAACAGGCCTACAGTAAAGCGCTGGCATCCGGTCGCAAGGTAGTTGAGGCTGTCAACGGCGAGCTGATTGAGTCACATCCTGACGGTTCGTCTAAAGTTCTCAAAAAAATTCAGGCACCTATTGCTGTTCCTCCGGGCCAGAGAAAAATCCGGAAGAAAATATGAATGCAACCCCGCGACTGAGGATGTTCGCTGGTCCTAATGGTTCAGGCAAAAGCACCATCAAAGCAGTCGTCGAATCGTCGATAGGCCCGGATCTCCTCGGGATATATATCAATCCTGACGAGATTGAGGAGGCGGTACGCCGTTCCAATGTTCTGGATCTGGCGATTTACAGCGTGGAAACCAACGCCGATGAGATTTTAGGGTTTTTCCAACAGTCACCTTTCCTTGCCCTGAAAGGACTTACTGACAAGGCCGCGGCATTACAATTTGATGATGGACGGTTGGACTTTTCAGCTGTGGGAGTTGATTCGTACCTCGCTTCAGTTGCCGCTGACTTCATCCGGCAGAAGCTGCTGGAGTCCGGCGTTAGCTTCACCTTTGAAACCGTAATGTCATCCCCTGACAAGATTGAATTTCTCCGAAAAGCCCAAGAATGCGGTTTTCGTACATATCTTTACTATGTGGCGACAGAAGACCCTGACATCAACATTTCCCGAGTCGAGAACAGGGTGGCAGAGGGTGGACATCCAGTCCCCCCGGAAAAGATAGTCAGTCGCTACTACCGTTCACTGGAGCTGCTTCTCGATGCCGTGCAATACAGCAACCGTGCGTACATTTTCGATAACTCCTCCACTGAAAAATCAGTGTGGATCGCAGAGGTCACAGGGGCATCCATTTTAGAATTCAAGTCCGATACTATGCCTTACTGGTTCAAGACTGCTTTATGGGATAAATTTGCAACTGTCGAGGAATCTGCCCCGTGAGAAGATGAAGCCGGTTGTGCTTGATGCCACAGTCAGCATGTGTGTTTGTTTGTTCCAGGTGCTCGTTGCCGACTTTCCCCCCTCTCTTACGCCAGCGAATGATGGCTCATTCCCTCTAGTGGATAGATCGCTGTCCCCTCTTTATCCTCTCAATTTGCCAGCCCGCCTCATACCATCTTGATTTGCGCAGCAATTAGCCGTATTTGGGCTCCTCATTAATTGGCTGATGCTTGCTAGCTTTCACCAAGCATAGCGCACCGTCTCCTCGACATAAGGGAATAGGCATGCCTTGGGTTGAATCGATGAAGGAGGGTTTCTTCGACCCTGAAGCTTTCCATCTCATCGGTCGAGTTCTGAAACCCCAAGGAGCGGTACATATGGGGATGTTCGTCCTAAACATCGGACGAAAGCACTCAACACAGCGGGCCTTGGGGGCAGACCAGCTTTGCTCTTCTCAGGCGGAACAACTTACACAACTTACCAACGTCCCGCCCGCTACCCTCTTACCAACGTCCCGCCCGCTACCCTCTTACCAACGTCCCGCCCGCTACCCTAAGTATGCAATACCGTGTCACTTCCCGACTCGGATACCGGATAGGGAACTGAGCAGTCCAAATACATTTAGGAGCCACAAAACTACAATAATGACGACAACGGCATTCAGGATGCTCTTGATGGAGCCGGCCATAGGGATATAACTGTAACACTAGCCAGAGAAGAACACCAACCACGATCAGGACAATTACCACTTGAACCAATGGCATGTCTGGCACACCTCCCTCTTCCGTTTCGGATTTTTTCTTACAACGTGCATTCCTGCCGGAACTAATTGAACCGTTCCCGGATGGACTATGCCACATTCACCCGAAAGCCATAAGACATCTAAAGTTTACCCAAGAGAAACAGGATGAGGAGAATCAACAGGATCAGGCCTAGTCCACCGCTAGGGTAATAGCCCCACTGTCGGCTGTGCGGCCACGTAGGCAGTGCGCCTAACAGCATCAAAATCAGGATGATGATCAAGATGGTAAACATATACCTTCTCCTTTTGTATGATCCCGGTTTTCAGTAGAGTTGGCCACTGCCGTTTTAACCAATGGCTAAATTCTAAAACCCCCCGGAGATGGTTGTGAATTCACCGGGGGAGCCCAGCTATTTTACAACTAGATCGTTTCGTACTTTGGTGACACCCGCAACGCTACCGGCAACCTCTCCTGCCTTTCTGACGCTCTGCGCTGAATCGACAAAACCGCTTAGCTGAACTTCCCCTTTGTACGTCTTTACGTTGATTTGCAACGTTTTCAGCCCTGGTTCGTCAAGGATTGCAGCTTTTACCTTGGTTGTGATGACGGTGTCATCCACATGCTGGCCGGTGCTTTCGCTTTTTTGCGTGGCTGCGCATCCAATGAATGCGGTTATCAGCCCAATGCAGACAAGGAATTTCACAATGCGATGTAGTTTTAACATGAGGTTCTCTCCTTTCTGGCAGCAAGAAATTTTGCCCCTGGTTGTATTAAGAACATATAATAACCTCTAGCGTTGTCAATGGGAGACCTGTAAAAATGCGCTCCATTTCGCAACCTGTCGGCGTTCCACTGTGGCTCGGCTTCCAAGTTGGATCCAGCGTCGGGGCCGGCCCGGTTCTGTCTGAGTAAGCCCATGTGCCTTTTTGTATCAGACAAGCCTCCACAGAATGTCTTCGGTGCAGTCGAATGGAATGCATCCAAGAAATTTGATCATGCTAAGGTAAAATTGCGGAAGTAGTCAGTGCGGCAGGCTGTGTCGTCACCTTCAGCGTGGGGGCGCTCTCCGCATTTAACGGAATCGGTGGCGCCTATGCCGAAAACTTGCCGGTTATCCTGATTCCGGGGGACCCAACAACAACGACGCAGATGCCCGGCACTTGCTGCATCACACTCTGGGCACACACGATTTTTCTTCAGCTTAAAATTGCCGAGCACCTCACCTGTGCCGCAGTCGCAGTCACCTCGGCTCCGGGCCGACTGTACCCGGCAAATGATTTCCTGGGGCCGGCGCGTCGCCATCGCCATTGCATGACCGCCGAGCGGCAGCTGATTCGGTATCTTAATTCAAGAATAAAGGAGGATAGTCATGGCAGAGTTTGGATCGCCTGCTTCTGGAACGATACCCCCGACAGGAAATCAGAATCGAAAAGTCGTCATTTTCGGAGGAGGGATAGCGGGCCTGAGCGCCGCCCATGAACTGATTCGGCTTGGCTATGCCGTGCAGGTCTACGAAGCGAATGGGGAAGCGGGCGGTTTCTTTCGCAGCGCTCGCTCGCCCGAAAATGGCGAGATCCCGTCCGAGTATTCCTGGCATGGAATGGGGCCTTGGTATAACAACGACATTGTCATCATCGTGATCGCGCTGGCGGTAGGCTACCGATTCATTTAGCGGGAGGACAGTCGAGACTTTATATGAAAAAGCGTACCGGATCCAACCAACCATCGATAGAAAGAGGGCGGCTGTTTTCTGCAGCTCTTGGTCCTTTGTTGAGTCTCGGATGCGCACAATCAAACCCGCAGATTGATACCGCCAGGGCAAAAAAACATCCTTTCCGGACAGAAACTGGATAGTTATTCTGGCAGGCCGCGTGCTATGGTGAATATCAACCGGTAGCCGACAATGGGAGCGCGGAAGGGAGGGCGCAAAACAGACGTATCGATGTGGTCCTGCTCTCGAGCGATACGGAGTATGCAGAGCCGCAACGAGCTTCTGCCGGCATGGTACTGCGTCCACTGTACACCAAACTGTACACCAAAATCTGGGAGACATGGTAAGAATGGTTGACATGGAAAGCCTGCCCGTGATACAGAACTATTCAATATAACTGTAAGTTACTAAATTTATTGGGGGCTGGGAAAGTCATGTCACAAACAATGTGGCCCTCCGATTCTTGGAAGCCACCATGGGCCGCTCCTTTCCCAGGCGCAATTCAAGCCCCGTTGAAACTCAGTCTGCTGAAAGGGTGAAGTAGAAGCACGCCCCCTTGTCTGGCTCCCCCTCCGCCCACATCGTACCGCCGTGTCGTCTGATGATCCGCTCCGCCGTAGCAAGACCTACTCCGAATCCAGTTTGTTTTTCGGCTCCTGGTAGGCGCTGGAAAGGGACAAAGAGCTTGTCCGCGTATGCCATGTCGAAACCCGTTCCGTTGTCTCGGACGAAATACGTCGGCACCCCGTCTATATTCATGACACCGAATTCAATGACAGCCTTCTCCCGCATGCCGGTGTACTTCCAAGCGTTGCCGAGGAGGTTATCCAAGACTGCCCGTAACAGATTCGCATCACCATTAGCCACAATCCCCTTGGCGTTTCGAAAATCAACCTGACGCTCAGGCTCGGTCATTTTCAGCGACAGGGACACCTCCTGAGCCAGCAGAGAAAGGTCAACCATCTCCCGACGCGGCTCGACGATGCCCATGTTCGAGAAATTCAACAGAGCTGCTATGAGGCTATTCATTTGCAAGGTGACGTTGTAGGCACCCCGGACATAACCCTTGCATTCCTCTGTGAGTTGGTCGCCGCACATCTTATCGATTAGCTGGCAGTAGCTGCTCAAAAGGTTCAATGGTTGTCGCAGGTCATGGGCAACCGTATGATTGAATGCCACCTGCTCCTTGTTAGCAACTTCCAGGTGGGTGTTCAGTCTGACGATCTCTTCCTCCATCCGTTTGCGCTCCGTGATGTCCTGTACTATGTCGAGTATGTACCGTTCGCCACCTAAATCGATGGTTTCCGCAGAGTAGATGCCGATAAAGGTCTTGCCGTTCTTGCCCCTGAAGTTGATTTCAAGGTTCTTGACCATGCCGTCCTCTTCCAGAACCCGTATCACCCGGTCCCGTACCGACTTGCTTTCCCATACCCCGAGTTCTAACATGGTCTTGCCGACGACCTCCTCGCGCTGGTAACCCAAAGCCTGCAAACCTCTATCGTTAATATCTAAGCATCTTCCCTCCGCCAGTGAAGTAATCCCAATAATAGCGGGGGCTGATTGGAATATCTTTGAGAACTTGTCTTCGGATTTACGGAGCGCATCTTCCGCCTTTTTGCTTACGCTAATGTCGTGTATCACTTTTGTGAACCCCCGCAGTTTCCCGCTTTCATCGTGTAGTGCGGCAATTGTCACATTGGCCCAGAACCTGCTCCCGTCCTTACGAGTCCGCCAGGTATCTTCTGCAAACTGTCCCTGGTCCGCAGCTTTTTTGAGTTCTTCTTCGGGCCTGCCGGCATTCCGGTCCTCTTCGGGATAAAAACAGGAGAAGTGTTTGCCGATGATCTCCTGAGCTCGATAACCCTTCAAGCGCTCAGCGCCCTCATTCCAGGTCAGGACATTTCCCTGAGTGTCGAGCATGAAAATCGCATAGTCCTTCACCCATGCAACCTGCATATGAAACATCTCCTCGCTTTCCCGAAGACGAGTCTCATACTCCTTGCGGAGGGACACATCGCTAACCAGAGCCATTACAAGGACTCCGTTGATAGTGTCAACATAGCTCAGGCTGATCTCTACGGGGAACTCGTCACCGTCCCGGCGAAGTCCGGTAAGGTCAAGGAGCTGATCCGTCGGTCTCATCCTGGGCTCTGCGAAGAAACGCGCCAGATGCTCTTCATGGACTTTGCGGAAGCGCTCGGGGATGAGAACGGCTTGGGGCTTTCCGATGAGATCCTCCCTTTGGTAGCCGAACATCTGCTCGGCAGCGGTATTCACCAGCAGGATGGCCCCTGAATTGTCCATGATTACAACCCCTTCGGCGAGAGACTCCAGAAGGGTGCGTACCGTGACGTCGCCCTGGAACAGCCCGGAAGCAAAAGCTATTTGCCGATCAAGTCGCAATTCCTTTGCCTGACGTGACTTTTCCTGATCAGGGTCTGGTATGGGCATGTTGGTTCTCCCGTTGTCGGTTAAAGATTGTGCAATTACCTGTCATTCGCTCCAATTAACAATCGGGGCTATTGTTTTGATTTCTAACGGAATTGTAGACATCGTCTAATGTTATCATAGGGGGAGAGGGGGGCAAGTCGGTGGCAGTTTGTATTTTCAAGCTCTAGATCGGTTTCGAAATTTGACCCGCAATCGGCGTCTGGCTTGACCCACCCATTGGTGAATTTCGATGAGTTATGATCAGTAGATGGGGCAACCGTGATGCCTTTGGCGGGTCAAATTTGGAATCTGGTTCACATCACGTAGGGTGCCGATGCCGATCAAAGTTCCACGCCGGTTCACACAGGGGAACCTCTATGGTTTGGGGCCGGTTGGAATAAGTCGACCAGACTTGGAATAGGTATCCTTATGGCACTGTTCGCACTCGACCGGGCCTTTGTGCCCGACCGCATGGCAGGAGATGCAGAGATTATGTGCGGTCTCTTTACTCCAATCATCGATCTTGCCGATCTTGGTGGCGTGGCAGTGAAAGCACTCGTCATTCAGGGTCTTCTGGTGCTTCCAGTGCATAAACGGAAGAACCAAGTCTCCCATTTTGAGTTTGATGATTTCAGGGCCGAGGTTCGTTGGAGTTCCCGCGAAAACAGAAATAGTCCCCCAAAACAGAGACAACAAAAAAAATATCAACATCATTTGCTTCATAATTTGATAACCCTCCCTTATATTTTTTATTTTAGTCTAACAGGCTAACATTAATTGTCTAGGGTGATTGCCTGAGGCTTTCAAGAGACACCTCAATCCTGATTGCTGCAGGGATAAGGATTAAGTTAGGACAGTGATCTAGTGGTATTCATGAACGATAATGATACCGTCCACTGCGAGAAGAAAAAGCGCTTTTGCTCGCCATTTGTCATTCCAGCCTGTCCCTGCCCCATATTGACTCAACGTAGAAATGCTCTATCATCTTAAGGTTGGAATATTCTTGTCATGTGGTTTGCGCCGAGACCCACTTTTCACCTCCCCGGAGTCAAATGTGAAGATAGCGCAAATAGCACCCCTGTACGAAACCGTCCCTCCCCATTATTACGGCGGCACCGAGCGGGTCGTTTCCTACCTGACTGAAGAACTGGTGCGCCAGAACCACGAGGTCACGCTCTTTGCCAGCGGTGACTCCGTGACCTCTGCCCGGCTGGCGCCTTGCTGCAAAAAATCGCTGCGGCTCGATAATACCTGCGTTGATCCTCTTCCGCATCACCTGCTCATGCTGGAACAGGTCTATCGCAGAGCACACGAATTCGACATCCTGCACTTTCATGTCGATTATCTCCATTATCCGTTAAGCCGGCGCCATCGCTCCATCCATGTGACCACCCTGCACGGCCGTCTCGACATTCCTGACCTGGTCCCGCTGTATCAGGAATATTCTGAGATGCCGGTGATTTCCATATCCGATGCACAGCGTCTTCCACTTTCCTGGATCAACTGGCAGGGGACGATCTACCATGGTCTTCCTGCCGACCTGCTGCCGTTTAACCCTGACGGTGGAGATTACCTGGCCTTCCTTGGCAGGATTTCTCCCGAGAAGGGGCTGGAGGCGGCCATAGCGATAGCGCGAAGAACAGGCATCAGGCTGAAAATTGCAGCAAAGGTGGACAAGGTTGACCTTCATTACTACGAAGGGGAGATCAAGCCGCTTTTGGATGGACCGTTGGTAGAGTACATTGGCGAGATCAGGGAGGAGCAGAAGAAGGATTTCCTTGGCAATGCTCTGGCGCTGCTTTTCCCTATCGATTGGGAAGAACCGTTTGGCCTGGTGATGATCGAAGCGATGGCCTGCGGAACCCCGGTGATTGCCTTTGCACGTGGCTCCGTGCCGGAAGTGATCAGGGACGGCGTCTCCGGTTTTATCGTCCGCGACATCGAGGGGGCGGTACAGGCCGCAGCACAGATCGGTACCTTGAGCAGGTCGGGCTGTCGAAGATATTTCGAAGAAAGGTTCGTTGCGGCAAGAATGGCCGCGGATTACCTGGCGCTCTACGGTAAGCTGATGGCAGAAAAGCAGGTACCCGCGTCACAGGCCGCGCCCAGACAGCACAACAGCATGATCCGAGAGTGACCGGAGGAGCCATGGAGGTCATCCAGATAGAAGACAAGTTTTACATCCTGGCCAGTTCGGACCGGGCGGCAGAGTGTTCGCGGGTGCTGAAGCAAGGGGACACCTTTGCCATATTCGACTGTCACGGCGATATCCAGCCTATCGGACTTGGCGAGCAGGGTATCTTTCATGAGGGAACCCGCTTTCTGTCGAGGATGGAACTGCGCTTCGCCGGATTGCGTCCGCTCTTGCTCGGCTCGACCATCAAACAGAACGAAATTTTGGCCATTGACCTGATGAATCCCGACTTCATTGCTGGAGAGGTCTCCATCCGGCGTGATTCCATCCATATCTTTAGGTCCAAACTTATCTGGGAGGGAAACTGTTACGAACAGTTGCGGCTGACCAATTTCAGCCTCGGCACGTTGCGGATACCATTCTCCATCAATTTCGAGGCGGATTTTGCGGACATATTCGAGGTGCGCGGCACCAGGCGGGAACGCAGGGGCACCCTGCGTCCGGAGCAAGTCTCCGCTTCCTCGGCAGTCTTGTCCTACCAAGGACTGGACGACGCGGTCCGCACCACACGGATCAGTTTTACTCCGCCGCCTGAGCAGATCTACCCCGGCGAGGCGCGCTACCTGGTGGTGCTGGAGCCCAAGGAATCGGTCACCATCGGAATTACTGTCACCTGTGGCTGCAGTGATTGTGAGGCCTTCGTCGGCGACTATCAGCAGGCGCAGCAGGAGGCCCACGCCTCGTTGCTGCAGTTGAAAAACGATTACTGCAATATCAGCACCGACAACGCCCACTTCAATCTCCTGCTGGACCGCTCGCAGTCCGACCTCATGATGATGATGGCCCGCACACCGCACGGCAACTATCCGTATGCGGGGGTCC